>Ga0070741_10003895_pt1 | contig 35857 bp, 18 predicted proteins | sample Coa_R1_4_FD_66440 | JGI IMG/M metagenome (GOLD analysis project Ga0070741, IMG submission 66440) | Surface soil microbial communities from Centralia Pennsylvania, which are recovering from an underground coalmine fire - Coalmine... | ecosystem: Environmental > Terrestrial > Soil > Unclassified ... | reverse complement strand
AGCCGCGAAAACCCCTCGCAGAGTACGGAAATCAACCGCAACAAAGCGCGAAATCAACTGGGAATCAACCAAAAGCGGGCCACGCGCAGCAAACAACTTACTTTTTCAGCAGCCTGCTAGAGCAATAGGGAGATGTTCCCAAACCCCCGTCGACAGGTTCAGGTCATGGCAGATGATCCGACGGCGATTGCGACACCGCTCTACTTGTTTGGCTTAGGTGAATTCGACCATGTCGGGCGCGCCAATTCGATGTTTACAACTGGTCCTTCCGGGTAGATTGGACCTTGCTCTCTAACGAATGTGGGGGCTTCGCCGGTGACAATCCAGATTTGGACATTCGGGGGTTGCTTCCCGACTAAAGGCGCCATGACACCTGCCACCCCTCCCAGGTTGATCTTGATTTCGAAATGGGCGCCCTGATGAGAAGTCCAAGCAATCGAAAAGAGATCTTTGCCTTGGGGTGAGATGACGAGTTTGATCAGGCGCGGTTTGGGAGTAGCCACCAGCATGGAGACAGTGGTCTGTGGAGCATCCGGCGAGATGTTTTCGACGATGACAGGGACCAAGCCGTTTGCCAAATCTGGCGGAAGGTCCAGATGGCTGGTGTTTGTCTCTTGCTTCCCATCTTTCCCGGCGGATCGAACTGTGACCTGGCCTTTGCTGGGGTCGATCGAAATATCCATGGGGTGAGGGAAGAATGGGCCCTTCTGGGTGTGGTGATATGAGATCAGGCGGAAACTGCAGTGTTGCGAGAAAACAGCGGTCTCGTCGTCAATGGAACCGTCGTTAAAGCGGAAGAGGGTTCGCGCAGTGACTTGATCGCCATGTGCGACCTGAATGAGTTCCCCCGACGCGATGACTCGTCCATCCTCGGAACGCAGTTCGAGGAAACCATGCATGGTGCCCTGTTGATAGTGAACGCGCACGGACTCTGCAGCTACGGGCAGGCTGCCGGCGCAGATGAAGATGATGATAGACCAGAATCTGACATGAGTTTGCAAGACGCCTCCTAAATGCTTACTACTGCATTTGGATGAGGAGTGCGAACAGGGGTTTGCCAGTCTGATCTTGCGCGTCGGATTGGCGCATCCCACATAGCAGCGCCATTCTCAGACCTCGCAAAGGGATCGGGGTGAAGTTGTTGATAAGGGGCCGCGAGACTCTGACGGCTCGTACATCATCGAACGTGGCAGCGGGAGAACACTCTAATTTGCACCGGGGAAAATATCGGGGATGGGCGGCGAGATCAGTCGTTGCTACTGGTCGAGGATACTTTCCTCGCATCTGCGAAACTCTTCCATAGAGCCACGGCTGCGTAGCCGCTCAAGGGTCGGATAGAAGCCAGTTTCATTTCTGGGTGCCGTTTGAGTTGCTGCTTCAACACATAATCGGTCGACGAGAACGCATGATCATCCCCATAACCCCTCAAGGCTACGTACTCAGTTGTCGAGGCGCCGACGCCCGGAATGCTCCAAAGCGTCTTTTCTCAGCGCCCGAAGGTCGTGAGGGCTCGTTAGTGTGAGAGTGCCGCTTTGGATTGCCTGAGCGATCGACCGAATTGTTGTTCTGCGTTTCTCCGAGGTTCGAACCTTCGAAATGTCTGCTTCCAGAATCTGCCTAGCAGACGGGAACAGTGAGATCGGCTCACCGGTTTTACGATGTCGAGCCGCTGGCCCGGCAGCTTGCATCAACTCTTGAATCAGCACGCGCCCGAAACTCACTGACACAACTTGCCCCAACACCGTTGAATGTGGGTGGGTGTGAGCTGCCCCCTTGGCGTAGTCCATGTAAGTGAGAGCGCCCGGGTTTGAGTGAAGGGCCTAATATTCCTGTACCAAGCACAGAGTTAGCCTTCGACAGGTTTGAAGGGCCAGGCTGATCGCCAAAACTCTTGTAAATTGTCAGCCGAATCCGTGGAGATTTTTAGTGTGCTTGAATTCCTGATGTGAGACTAGATGTTTTGTTCAGTCTTGATACTTTGCGCTGATCTCGTCGGTCAATAGATATGCATGGGAGATATGCATGGGAGATATGCATGGGCTCGCGGCTCACTGCGACGTTTATGGAGTGCAGGCTAACTTCGCGCTTAATACAAAATGCGACCCCTTTTCAGTGGCGCCACATTGATATTCTCGCTGACGCAAAATGTTCGGAGTGCCCAAAAAAAAACTTGACAAAGATACCACCTCGGGATTGAAGTGGGATACCACCATAAGATTGAGGCGGGAGACGACCGCAAGATTGAAGTGGTGAAAAGTCAAAGCACGAAGATCTGATTCATTTTTCCCCTTTATAGTACGGCACTCATCGTAAGAAGGGAGATCTCCGTGAAAGTCAGGAATGCACTGCGGTTCGTTGTGCTTGTTTGCATCTTTGCAGCAAGCGCGTTTCAGGCCAGGACTCAAGGTATCTTCGCAACACTCACGGGGGTCGTGTCGGACCCCTCCGGAAGCGTCATCTCAAACGCGACGATCAGGCTGACGGATGCACTCTCCGGCTCCAGCCGTGAGACCAAGTCCAATGATCAGGGCTACTACACGTTCGCCTCTGTTCCGGTGGGAAGTTATAACCTGAGCATTGAGGCGCAGGGCTTTGAGGTCTACAAGGTCTCTGGCATAAGGCTTGGCGGCGGCGAGGAGAGAAACGTCAACGTTCAGCTCAAGGTGGGCGCGGCCGCCCAACAAGTAGAGGTGAATGCGGAATCCGTCGCAATTGCTACAACCGATTCGGGCGAAAAATCCTTCGCTCTCGAGACGAAGGAGTTACAGAACTTCACACAAGTAGGAAGCAATGCGGCCGAGTACATCAAGCTTGTGCCGGGCTTCGGCATCTCGAATGGCACGCAGAACAAATCCAATTACAACGGCGCGACCATTGGCATTAATGCGAACGGCGACTCGGGCAGCCAAAGCCCGCTGAATGCCGCGTATTCCTACAATGGTCTGCCGCAAAATTCGCTGGACATCACGGCAGATGGAGCGCATGTCTCCGATCCCGGATGCAACTGCGATACGCCCGTGAATCCCAACTCTGACTTCCTGCAGGAGTTCAAGGTTCTTACTTCGAACTTCCAGGCGGAAGATCAGAAGGGGCCCATCCTGATCACGTCGGTGACCAAGGCAGGCGGCCCAACATACCACGGGAACGCATTTTTCTCCGCCCGTAACTACGCGCTCAATGCGAATGACTGGCTGTTCAACTCCACAAATACAAAGGCGCCGGCAGACAAATACTACTACCCCGGCGGGTCTGTGGGTGGACCGATCATCATTCCCGGAACGCGACTGAAGAAGGGCTATAACAAGCTCTTTTTCTTCACCGGCTTCGAGTACTTCTACCAGGTGCTGGATACCGGCCTGTTGCGCGCGACCGTGCCGACCCCAGGCGAACTGACCGGCAACTTCTCACCGGCTGAAGTTGCCAAAGAAGGAACCACTACTGCATCCGGAAAAGCTCCGGGACAACTTACCACCGCAGCACAGACCAAATTCGGCGGCACCACGATTCCAGCCTGTACCGGTACGCCCAATGGAGCGTGTATCGATCCCAATATGCTTGCTCTGGCAAAACTGTACCCGGCGCCGAATGCGACCCCAAGTGCTACGAACAACTATAACTACGTTCAATCGGAGATATTCAATCAGAACAATCGGCAATGGACCGTCCGCGGCGACTGGAGCGTCAGCGATAACACCAAAGTCTTTGTCCGCTATAACTACCAGCGCGAAATCCAGCAGTTCCCGGTTGGCCTGTGGTGGCGCAATGGAGATCAGGTGCCGTACCCCAGCGCGATTGAAGGTAAGAACCGATCCGACTCTGTGACGGGAACGCTCACGCACGTCTTCAGTCCGAGCATGACGAATGAGACGGTCATCGCCTACACGTTCGTCGGATTCCCGAACGTATTCGCCAATCCATCGAAAGTGGACCGCTCCAACGTTGGTTACAAATATGCCGGCCTTTTCAATAACAAGGTCGCGCAGATTCCTTCCTTCGGTCAGTTCGGACCGAGCGAAGCCGCACTCGTCTTCAATCCTGGAGGATTTGAGGCTGGCGGTGCATCATCGGGTCTCTATGCAAACAAGTACATGCCCAGCATAAGCGACACGCTGACCAAGGTACTGGCGAACCACACGCTCAAAGCTGGATTCTTCTGGGAAAGAATACGCAACGCACAGCCGGCGAACAATTTCACCAACGGTGAGTCATTGGTTTCAGTATCGAACCAATTCAGCTACGGCAACGAATACGCCGACCTGCTGACCGGCAACCTGAATGAGTACCAGGAGACAAACTTTAACCGCATCAATGATATTAACTATGGCACGACGGAGTTCTTTGTCCAGGACTCCTGGAAAGCCACCAAGAAGCTGACGATCAACTATGGAATGCGGTTCACGCACTTCCAGCCGTGGATTGACGCGTTAGGTGACGGGTATTCGATCTTCGACACGTCCGCTTTTTCACCAAGCTGCGCCTCTGCGCCGACTTACTGCGGCTTCGAGTGGCATAAGAAGGTTTCGTCTGTCCCCGTGGCCGGCTTCCCGACGCGAGCTATGTTCTATCAACCGCGATTCGGCGCTGCTTACGACGTGTCCGGCGTCGGTAAAACCGTAGTCCGCGGAGGCTGGGGCCGTTTCTTCTATCACTCCGGTCAGTTCACCAACGGCCTGGATGCGTCGGCCGGCGTTGCCACTGCCGATGTCAAGCCATCTACCTGGGTGGGCTCAACTGGATGCCCGACCAATCCTAAGACGGGTTCTGCGCTCTTTGCTGCGTACCTGAGCTGCCTGAACCTGTCAGCAACTCCGGCAAGTCCATCGGCGGTCGACTCGAAGGATGACAAGCAACCCCACACGGATAGCTGGAGTGCGTCCGTTGACCAGATGACTCCGTTCCAGGGATTGCTGGAAGTGTCGTATGTGGGCAACCGGAGCCGCGATTTGCAGAACACGCAAGGCGGCGCTGGCAGCAACATCAACCTCGTTCCTTACGGTTCTATGCTCTCGGCCACCAATCCAGGAACGGCAAACTCCAATCTGTATCGCCCGCTCCAGGGATACGGCGATTTGAACTTGGCGACGAACAATCTGTACAGCAACTACAACGCCATGCAGCTTACCTGGGCTCGCCATGCAGGCGCTTACACCATCCAGGCGAACTACACCTGGCAGAAAGCGCTAGGCATCTTAAGACCGGACTGGGATCCTTTCAGCTTGGCTGCAAACTATGGTCCATTGCCGACCGATCGGAGGAACCTGTTCAACTTCGCGTACTCCATTGACCTTCCGAGTCACCTGCATGTCAATCGTGTGGTCAACGGGGCGATCAACGGCTGGCAGATTTCTGGTATAACCCAGTTTGAAAGCGGAGCAAACCTCACACCTTCCGGGGCGTATACTTCTAACATCAATTTCAACGCCTCATACACCTGCTCCGGGGCTGCCTGTCCGCAATCGACCGCGATCATTCCCGGCTCTGTCAGCTCGGCAAACCCAACAGGTATTCCGATCAACAACCAGTCCATTTTGGGAACGAGCTCACAGCAGCTTAATCCTATAGTGACCTGCAATCCAAACTCGAACCGGGGCTCGCATCAATATGTCAACGGAGCGTGCTTTGCGCCGAATGTGACTGTTGGTAAAAACGGTCCGAACATGCTGCCCGCGACTTATGGGCCATGGTTCTTCAATTCCGACCTCGGCATCTTCAAGAATTTCAAGATGTCGGAGAGCAGGAGTCTGCAGTTCCGCGTGCAGGCCTACAACTTCCTCAACCATCCGCTCTGGTCGTTCCCGAACAGCACGAATTTGACCCTGCAGTTCACGCAGAATCCGACGACTCAGCAGATTACGCAAACCAACACAAACTTCGGGCGCACGACTGAAAAGCAAGGTGCCCGCGTCATGGAGTTCGCATCGAAGTTCTACTTCTAGCGAGCGAGGTTGTTTTAACAGGTCGACATCATGGGGATGACATTCCGCAATTCCCTGGTAAGCTTCACCTGAAGCGGGTTCTTATGCGAAATGTCATCCTCTGTTTGATCTTGGGCTCAGGCGTTTTCGCTCAAGCTCAGTCTCCTCAGGAGCTAGTGCAGGACGCGATTCAGAAACAGCGCTCAGGTCAACTGGAGCAGGCCGTTACTGAATATCGGCAATTTCTAAAACTAGTCCCTGATGCTCCGGCCATCCATTCGAATCTTGGTGCCGCACTCGTCGGCCTCGGCCGATATCAAGAAGCCCTACCTGAATATCAAACGGCACTCAGGCAATCTCCAGAGCTTGCCGACGCACGCCTGAATCTTGCCCTCGTCTACTACAAGATGGGCCACATCACAGACGCGGCGACTGAACTCGAAAAAGTACACGCCGAAGAGCCCTCCAACCATCAAGCCTCCCTGCTGCTGGGTGACTGTTATCTGCGCATGGGCCGGGAGAAAGATGTGATCCCTGTGCTCCAGCCAGAGGAGAGCAAGTATCCGGACGATCTGGCGGTCTCATATCTGCTCGGGACGGCGCTCATCCGGACGAAGCATGTTGAAGAGGGCGAGAAACTCGTTGATGGAATCCTGCGCAACGGCGACTCTGCAGAGGCTCATCTCATGTTGGGCGAAGCGAAGATGAACGTGTCAGACTTTGCGGGAGCGCGCGACGAATTTGCGAAAGCTGTAGCGCTGAATCCCAACCTGGGCGATGCACACGCGCTGTATGCAAGAGCGTTGATGATGACCGGTGACTCGGACCTCTCGGCACAGCAGTTCAAAGATGCCCTTGCCGCTGATCCGTACAACTTCGACGCGAACCTGCAGTTGGGCGCCGATGCGCGGCAGCAAGACAATTACGACGAAGCGGAGCGCTATCTGCTTCGCGCGCAGCAGACGAGGCCCGGTGATCCGGGAGTGCAGTATCAACTGGCCTTGGTCGATATCGACAAGGACAAGCTGGACGACGCCCGCCGCATTCTGGAATCGCTGGTAAAGGAATGGCCGGAGTTTACTGAGGCTCATGTCTCTCTAGCACTGGCTTATTACCGCCTGAACCGCCCGGAAGACGGGAAGCGCGAGCGCCAGATCGTACTCAAGCTGACGGCAGAGGCGCAGGCAAAGCAGCCTGGGGTAACGCACAAAAGCCCGGAATAAAGCGAGCGCTATTACTGTGTTGTCGGATTATTGATGCTGATGCGATTCCGTTGTGGTCTGTGTCTGTGGCTTCTTCTTGGTGCAACGGGTGCCGGTCAAACAGACCAGGTGGCCGCGGGCGATTGCCGCGACTGCCATTGGCAGGCAACCTCACAGCCTTCCACAACCATGGGGCACGCGCTTGAGACCGTCGAAAAATCTCAAATTCTAATCGACCATCCAGAGCTGAAGACGGTTCAGGGTAAGTACATTTACCAGATCGAACGCAAGGGCGATCAGAGCATCTACTCAGTTACGGATGGAGCAGACACGATTTCTATGCCCATTCGCTGGGCTGTCGGAGCCAGTTTTGCGATCGGACAGACGTACATTCTGGAGAAAGATGGCGAGTGGTATGAGAGCCGGGTTAGTTGGTTCAAGGAGTTGAAGGGGCTTGGCCCAACGCTCGGCAGCCAGGACATCGCGCCAGCAAGTTTGGCTGACGCCGTAGGCCGGCGTATGAGCCACGACGACAAGATTCGCTGCATGGCCTGCCACGCGACAAATGCGGTCTCCGGACAAGAGCTCACGCTCAAGTCTTTGCTGCCCGGCGTGCAATGCGGGCACTGCCATGCCAATCTGGAAGCGCATGTTGCCGCAGAAGAGGGGCTACCGCCTATCCCATCGCACGAAATGCCGGGGCAGTCTTTTCGACTCAAGAATACCTCAGCGGAAGAGGTATCTGATTTTTGCGGCAACTGCCACCGTACGTGGGCGGAGATTGCGGCGCAAGGCAAGCCGAGCATTGCCAACGTACGCTTCCAGCCGTATCGGCTTACGGAAAGCAAGTGCTTCGATCCCTATGACAAGCGAATCAGTTGCCTCGCATGCCACGATCCGCATAAGGAGGTAGATTCGGTGTCGGCGAACTATACGCCGCGGTGTCTGGCGTGCCATGGGGGCGGCAAATCGGGTGCAAAGCCGTGTCATGTTGCCAAATCAAATTGTGTGAGTTGTCACATGCCCAAGCTGGATCTACCCGGTGCGCACTATCGCTTCACCGATCATCGCATCCGCATCGTGAAGCCAGGAGAGCCGTATCCCGGCTGAGCTGTGAACCGTCGCCTGTCGACCAGAACCGAGTAAGAGTCTAGACTTTGATACGGACCGCAAAGATAGAATGACTCGCATGACGCACACGAGGCGCGGCTTTCTGCAGGCGGGGCTGGCGGCGGGAGGCGCCCAGTTCTTGCGTTGCTCCTTGTTGGCGCAGCAGCCGGACGAAAAGCCGCTCTTCATCGAGGTGCCCTCCTCTGAATCCGGAATTGTGTGGACGCATGAAAACGCCATGTCGCCGAAGCGTTATCTGCCGGAGGCGCTCGGGCCGGGTTGCGCCTTTCTCGATTACGACAACGATGGCTGGATGGACATCTTCCTCGTGAATAGCGGCCCTTGTGATTTTTGGAAGCCATCCTCGCCTGTCCGCAATGCGCTCTATCACAACAATCGAGATGGCACGTTCACAGATGTGACGGAAAAAGCCGGAGTAAGTGGCGCATATTTTGGAATGGGTGTCGCTGTCGCCGATTATGACAACGACGGCTGGCCCGACATCTTTGTCACCGCCTACGGCAGATGCATTCTCTATAAAAATAATCATGATGGTACCTTTACTGACGTGACAGATCAGGCTGGTGTGGCCACCCCCGGCTGGACGACCAGCGCTGTGTGGTTCGATTTCGATAACGATGGCCGGCTGGACCTGTTCGTGTGCAGCTTTGTCGACTACGTTGGCGTGCGCAAGCTCGAATGCGGAAACAACCAGATCGGGCGTAACTACTATTGCGTTCCGCGCGTGTTCAGTCCTACAGCCAGCTTTCTTTATCACAACAATGGGAACGGCACTTTTACCGAGGTAAGCAAAGGGACGCCGATCGCGTCTTCTCTGGGCAAGGGGCTCGGCGTAGTGGCGACTGATATCAACAATGACGGTCGGATGGATCTCTTTGTCGCCAACGACACGGTGCAGAACTTTCTCTATGTAAATCGCGGGCCCGGCGCGAAGGGCCAGTGGAATTGGGATCAGATTGCTTTGCAGGCCGGCGTTGGATTCAGCGAAAGTGGGCGGCCCCGCTCAGGTATGGGTGTCGATGCGGCCGATCTGAACGGCAACGGTTGGCAGGATTTGTTTGTGGCGAATGTGGATCACGAGAAGTACTCCGTTTATCTGAACAATAAAGACGAGACCTTTACCGATGCCGCGTACGCGAACGGCATCGCGCAAGACACGCGCCTGATGAGCGGCTGGGGGCTGAAGTTTTTCGACTATGACAATGACGGAGCGATCGACCTGCTTCTCGCCAACGGCCATCCAGACGACATGATCGATCTCTATTCCATCCAGGTGAAGTACAAAGAGCCTTTGCTTCTGTACCATCATGGGGAAGACGGCAAACTGCACGACGTAAGCAAGAATGCCGGCCCTATATTCCAAAAAGATTTTGCGGCGCGCGGCATGGCTGTAGGTGATTACAACAATGATGGCGCTGTGGATGCGATTGTCGGCATCAATGGCGCGGCGCCAATCTTGCTGCGCAACAATGCAGCGGCCGGAAATAACTGGCTGGGATTGAAGCTGGAAGGAGTGGTCGCGAATCGCGATGCGATCGGTGCGCGCATTGTCTGGAAGGCGAATGGCAAGGCATCACAGCGTCTCAAAAGCGCGGGCGGAAGCTATCTGTCCAGCCACGATCCGCGTGAGGTGCTTGGTATCGGCACGGCCACGCATATCGATGAACTGCAAATCCATTGGCCAGGTCCTAGCACGCATGTCGACACGCTGACCAATCTCGCGCCGAACCGGTATATCCACATCATCGAAGGGAAGGGAATTGTCTCTGCGTAATCCCCCGGGCTAACATGCTCGGTGGTAGTGGAGCCGATTCCTAGGCTGCCCGGCTCATTGCAGCTGGCAGAGCAAGAGTGAGTTTGCGCTTTCATTTCTTGGCGTAACTTACTGAACCGGCCGGCCTTGCATTTCGGCGCATTCCTTCCCGGCCGTTGTCTAACATTGTCCGGAACGTGAGGCGCGTTCCGCCAAACTCCACCCACCCTGTGCTACGCTTGCACCATCCGTGGCCAACTTCGAAAAAACGCCGGCAGAGGTCCAGGAGATACTTTCCAAGCCGATTCAGCAGCTTGGCCTGAAGCTGGAGGGCTCTCCCCTCGAACGCTTCGCGCAGCAGCTCTATAAGGAGCTGGAGGCCAAAGGGCTCAAAAAATTCCATCCCAAGTGTTACCTCACGGATGAGTGGGGCTGCCCCAACATGGAGCCCGTGATCGGTATCCCGTTCTATCTGGCGGATCCGAAACTGCAGCGTCTCGAGTCGGAGATGAATGACATTGAAGATGCGCGGCAGATCATGATGTACATGCGCCACGAGGCTGGCCACGCCTTCAACTACGCATACGCGCTCTACAAAACGCAGGAGTGGCGCGACCTCTTCGGACCCTTCCGGCGGCCTTACCGCGATAGCTACAAGCCGGTTCCATTCTCTCGCCAATTTGTACGGCACATGGAAGGCTGGTACGCGCAAAAGCATCCCGACGAAGATTTTGCTGAGACATTCGCTGTATGGCTCACACCTCGCTCCAACTGGCGGAAGCGCTACAAGGACTGGGGTGCGATGAAGAAATTGCTGTATATGGATCGCATTGGCCGCAAGCTGGGCGATGCCGATCCTGTGGTGGCCCACGGCGATACCGACATTACGGTTGACGAAATGGCTGTGACGGTCGGCGAGTTCTATCAGCGTGCGCTCGATCAGCAACTCACGCCTGGCGAGCTCCCGCTTGACACTGATCTGCGCGACATCTTCAACGTATCCAAACGCCGCAGGAAGGATGTTCGCCCTGCGGTTGATCTTCTTCGCGAGAATCGCAAGGTGCTGGTTGACAAGGTGAACTATTGGACCGGTGTTCAACGTCCGCTGGTGAAGAAGTTAGTGGAGACCATCGAAGCAAAAGTTGGCGACCTCGGCCTGCGCGCCGACATAAAATGTGAGAAGGAATATTTGACGGAGGTCAGTGTGTACGCGACCGCGCTGGCGATGAACTACATCACTCGGGGCAAGTTTATTCTGCCCTGATGGATGCTTCACATCTGCTGTTGGCGGCAGAAAGAATTTAGAGGCAACATGGCAAACCTGAAAGTAACGATATTGCACGACGTCTGGGAAGAAGGTCCGCCCGAACCTGAGCCGGAGCCGATCAAAACCCCTCGCGGCAAGAACAGCAAACGCCCGAGAAAGAAAAGAGAGCCTCTATATGACCGCGAAGAGATCTTCGAAGCGCTGACCAAGCTCGGACACGAACCTTCTTATCACGTTCTCGACGGCAAGAACCAGTCGCTGCTGGCGCTCGCAAGGTGCGGGACCGATCTTATCTTCAATCTCACCGAGTCTTACGCCGGCGATGACACGATGGATAAGAACATCGCCTCGTATCTGGAACTTCTGCATATTCCGTACACGGGCGGCGGCCCGCAGGCGCTGTATCTCGCCCAGGACAAATCAATTGCAAAGAAGATTTTCGATTTTCACAAGATCAAGACGCCGAACTTCGCTACATCGTACAAAGGCCGCACCGATCACTCGCACGATATCGAGTTTCCGCTGATTGTGAAGCCTGTCTCCGAAGACGGATCTATTGGCATCGACAACGGCTCTGTTGTCGGCAGCGTGAAAGAGTTGATGGAGCGCATTCATTACATCCACGAAGAATTCGACAGTCCGGCGCTTATCGAGGAGTACATCGAAGGCCGCGAAATCTATGCCTCCATTCTCGGCAATGACAACGCCGAGGTGCTTCCTCTGATTGAGCTCGATCTCTCCAAGCTTCCCAAGGGAACGCCGCGGATTGCCGGTCAGGACGTGAAGTTCGATCACGAGACCGAGGCCTACAAGGTAACGAAATCCGCGCCGGTCGAAGACCTCGACGAGGAGACTACAAAAAGACTTCAGGACACTGCGCTGGCTGCCTATCGCGCTCTCAAGCTGCGCGACTACAGCCGTATTGATATGCGGCTGAACAAGAAAGGCGAGGTGTACGTGATTGAAGCGAATCCGAATCCATGGCTCGCCAGTGCCGCCGAATTTACCATGGCAGCCAAGAAGGCGGGCTATTCGTACACCGATATGATCGAAAAGATCGTGGAGCTGGCTCGCGCCCGCTCCATGTAATTCTAATCTCCGGTTATTCGTTGCGCAGCGCGACCATCGGTTCTACACCGACCGCGCGGCGCACCGGCACCACAGAGGCCATCAGCGCTGCCAGTGCAAGCAGGAACGTCGCGCCAGCCAGCATGGCCGGATCCCATGGTCTGACTCCATACAACTGGTCTTTCATCAGCTTGCCGGCAAGGATCGCTAACGGAATTCCGATGCCCAGGCCAATGCCGATCTGCCAAAATGCGTTGCGAAGCACCATCATGGTCACATCTCTGCGATCTGCGCCGAGAGCCATCCGTAAGCCGATCTCGTTGGTGCGCTGCTCCACCGTGTAGGCCATCACTCCGTAAAGCCCGACAGCCGCCAGTATCAGTCCAAGCAGTCCAAAGAGAGTGGTCAATGTCGCAATCATGTTCTGTTGATTGAAGTCATTGCTGACGACCTTGCCGTATGGAGTGACATCATTGACCACCAGGGTTGGATCAACGCTGGCAATCGCTTTGCGCACACGCTGTTCCATGCCCGGCGGATCACCAGGGGCCCAGATGACGATGTTGTAGAGAAAGTGCGACCACAACTCGCCGTGTGACCAGTCCGGATCGTCGTAGGTTGCAGTCTGCATCTCCGAAGTCCAGTACATCGGCCGAATAGGATCCTTGTAGTCGTAAGCCATGTAGCGGATGTCTTTAACGACACCGACGATCTCATAAGTAGAGGCATACTTGACCCGGCCAGGCCCGAAATGCTGGCCGATCGGGTTCTGGTTTTTGAAGAAACGCTTGACGAAGGCTTGGTTGACCACCGCGACATTCCTCGTCGCCGCTGTGTCATCCTCGTTGATGGGGCGGCCCATCACCATTTTGGCGCCGATGGTTTCGAAAAAACCGGGCATAACGCGCGCCCAACCTGCACCCATGTCTTCTTTGGGGTTTGGCTCAGGCCTGCCCTGTATGCGAACTCCGTCGTTCCAGCTATCGCCGGACATCGGCGCGTAAAGCACGGGCGCCACCATGCGCACTCCGGGAGTCTGCTCAAGGCTAAGGTCGATCTGCCGAAACAGTTGCTGCATCTGCTCGGGCTTGTGATTGCCGAGCGTCGGATTGATCCATGCGATATACCGGCCCTGTGTCTCAAAGCCGAAGTCCTGATGCTCCAGATTGCGCAGACTCTGCGTCAGCAACGCCGCAGCCGAGAGCAGCACCAGCGACATCGCTGCCTGTGCGATCACCAGAGATTTCTGCGCCCACGAGCGTCCCCCACCTACCGACCGGTTTGCTCCGCGCAGCGCTTCGACCGGATCAGCGTGCGAAGTTATCCATGCTGGCGCTGTTCCGAAGGCGATTCCCGTCAGAACCGAAACGCCCAGGGTGAAGAGGAGCACCGGCCAGGATGGCGTAGGGCTCACCGGAACATAGTTGTTCGTCCCTCCGATCTGGAAAGCGAGATACAGAATCAGCCGCGTTCCAGCATACGCCACGGCGATTCCCAGAGCGCCGCCGATCACGGCCAGTAGCACACTTTCAACCAAGGCCCTGCGCAGCAGCCGGAGCCGCGAGGCGCCCAAGGCAACCCGGACTGAAATCTGCGCCCGGCTCCTCAGGCCGCGGGCGAGCATCAGGTTTGCCAGATTGCCGCAAGCCACCAGCAATACGCATCCGGCGGCAATCAGCAGCAACTTGAGTCCAGCCTGATATTCGTCGCGCATGGAGGCAACGCCCGCGCCGCCGGGAGTCAGACGGAGCGTCTGTTGCTGCCAGAGCTGCTTTTCACCCGGTTCCATGTCCCGTACATGACTGGCTAGCCAGTTGTGAAATTCCACGCGTAGCTTGGCCTCGAGCGCTTGCGGATTCACACCAGGACGAACCCTGCCGAGGAGGTCAAGATAGTTTTCATTGGGCCGCTTGGGACGCGACACGTCGGTGACGAGAACATTCTCCGACGTAATCGGCAGCCAGAAGTCCGGCATACCCCAGCCGGCCAGCTTGGCGCCATAAAATCCCGGTGGCGTGATCCCGATGACAGTGAATGCCTGCCCATTGATCTGGAAACTTCCACCGACTACGGAAGGATCGGAAGCATATTTGTTCTGCCAGACGCGATAGCTCATCACCGCGACAAGTGGCGCGCCATCCCGGTCGTCGGCGTCGGTCATCAACCGGCCAACCCACGGCTGAATACCCAGAGTGCGGAAAAAGTTCCCTGAGACGTATTGCCCGTTTGAGGTATCCGCCTGTGCTGGCGATCCGGCGCGCCGGACACCGAGGGGCGCATTGCCGGCCTGCAACGCTGCAAGATCGACAAACTCCGGCGTATGCTCGCGGAAGTTTTTGTAGGCCTCCCAGGAGAAGAGCGAGAAATTGCCGTCGTTGCCTTGCGTATAGCCGCCCCAGTTGCAGCAGCGAATCTTGTCGCCGATCCGCCACAGCTCCTCCGGCTTCGACACCGGCAGCGATTTGAGCATCACCTGGTGCACCAGCGTGAAGATGGCCGTCGTGGCGCCAATGCCCAGAGCCAAAGTGATGACAACGGTTGCCGTGAATCCAGGTGCCTTCCGCAATTGCCGCGATGCGTCGCGCAGGTCAGCCAGCATTCGCTCTCTCCTGATCAGGTCTTTTGGAGCTTACCCTCGGGGATGCTGAGAGCACGACGTTCGCCGTTCTTCGATTGCAATCGGCTTCAAAAACAAAGATTTAAGAACGGATCAGGAGCCACGTCTGTCCGATATCAAGACCTCGCGTCCGAAATCGAACAGTCTGGACCCGAGAGCGTGAGGAGCCTAACGCCACGAAGGCGGAGGTCGGCGCTTCGCACCGTAAATCTATCTTGATCAATCGATTGGCAGTACCCCATGCGTGTTAATAAATAAAAGGCCGGGATGTGCCGATAGATTCCCTATATATAAGGTGCGTCCTTGAAGCGGTTTTCCTTCGCAGTGCATCTAGCCACGCTCGCCGTGTTGGCGACGTCGCTCGTGTGCGCGCAGCGATTTGCCTTTGAGCGGCTGGATCAAAGCCGGGGACTGAGGGATCTGAATGTCACCGCGCTGCTTCAGGACCGCACCGGAGTGCTCTGGGTTGGAACGCAGAGCGGCGTCTATCGATATGACGGATATCGGCTCGAGATGGCTCCGATCGCAGGAACCGACAACAGGGTCTTCATTACGGGGTTGGTGGAAGACGGCAGCGGGCGCATATGGTTTTCGACGAGCGACTCTTTAGGCTATTTTGAAGGCTTGACGGGCAGGGAAATCTCTACTCCGGAACAGCATCTCAGCTTCGAGCTTTCCAATCGACTCTCGCCTGATCCAGATCGTCCCGATCGTATCTACTTCGTCAGTGGCGAAAGGCTTTATGCGGCAGATGCGGAGGCCGGCTATGCCGCCCGCGTCAGCGCAGAATTTTCTAACTCGCAGATCAGCCGGCGTCCTGAATTGGCAAAGATCAGCGGCCTTCGTGCTTTGGAGAAGGACGCATTCTGGCTTGGTTGTGGAGATAGCATCTGCATCAGCCGCGGGCAAACGCTCCAGGTATTCGATGCCAAGTACGGAGTTCCGGCCGAGCCATGGCACGAGTTTTTCATCGATCATCGCCAGGCACTCTGGGCGCGCAGCGAGCATCATATTGTCCGATGGAATCGGGAAACGAGCCATTTTGACGACATGGGCTTGAACCAGCCCGACCCCTCGCTCAGTGTGCGGCAACCGCTCATCCGCGAAGATGCCCAAGGGCGCGTGCTGATCAATCTCACTACCGGGCTGGCGCGGTTTGAGAATGGCGCGTGGAGAGTCTTCAGCGAGAAGACGAATCTCCCGCCCTATCAAGTCAACGGATTTCTCCGCGATCGGCAGGGATCGATCTGGTTAGGTCTGGACGGACATGGTCTTGCCCGTTGGTTGGGCTATGAACAGTTTGAGAACCTGACTCCTGCAAACGGACTGTCCGGATCGAGCGTCGTCTGGAACTTTCAGCGCGACCAGCATCGCGATTTGTGGATAGCAACAGAAGGCGCACTGTTGCGCAAACAATGGGGCACGAACCGGATCGAGGTGCAATCGGATCCCCACGGTACACCACTGCAGCGCATTCAGACGCTCGCCATTACGACAGATGGGCACATATGGAGCGGCAGCGACAATGGCACGGTGATCGACTACGATCCGGTACATCACAAAGCAAGAACCGTCGGTCAGTTCGGAGGCGTTTTCCAGCTTCTCCTTGGAGAGCACGGAACTCTGTGGGTCTGTGCCATGAACGGACTCTTCTCGATCGACACCACAGGGAAAACAAACTCCGGGCCATCTCAACCCCTTCTTCGAGGCCATGTCTTCGCCGGCATCCATGATGCGAACGGAGACGATTGGTTCATCGCTGCGACGGGCCTTTATCGAAGATCGGGCGCTACGTGGACACACATCCGTTTGCCATCGGATTATCGGCTCGCGTTCTCAGCACAACTGGCCATGGCGCCCGATCACACACTCTGGTTGAGTTGCGCCAAGCCTGCCCTGGGGCATCTGAAGATCGAAGGGGACACAGCCCGAGAACTGGAGCGATTCAATTCGCCTCGCCTGATCTCTGACTCGATTCTTACCGTGGCGATCGACAAGCGAGGATGGCTGTGGCTTGGGACTGATGATGGGATCGACGTCTACAACGGTTCCAGATGGCGCGGCCTGAATACCGACGACGGGCTGGTGTGGAATGATCTCGATACCGGTGCGTTCTTCGAGGATTACGACGGCAGCATCTGGGTTGGAACGAGCGGCGGCGCCTCACATATTCTTCACCCGGAATCGCTCTTCAATACGCAGCCTCCTTCCCTTTACCTGAGCGACGTGAGAATCGGAAACGTTACATTGACTCCTGGAAATTTGCTCTCTGTTCCATGGAGCAAGCATCCGCTGACCGCAAATCTGTCGACGCTGGACTACAACCTGGCGAATCGCGTCGCTTTCCGCTACAGGATTGAAGGACTCAATGAAGAGTGGCAGGATTCGCAAAAACACGATTTGCGTTATCCACCCTTTTCTCCCGGACACTACCAGCTAGCCGTGATGGCCGTGGATTCGCTCGACGGACTGCAGTCTCCGGTGACTTACGTCGAATTCGAGATCACGCCTCCGTGGTGGCGCTCGGATGCCATATATACAGCGGAGGGCCTGATCGGCTTGCTCCTCCTCCTTGGAATCTGGCGGTGGAGCGTTCTCCGTCATGTTCGCAATGAACGCCGCCTCAAAGAGCTTGTCCACCTCCGCACCCAGGAACTGGAAACTGAAAAAGCGGAGCTTCTGCGCGCGCGGGCAGCACTTGAAGAGCAGGCAACTCACGATCCGTTAACCGGTCTTTTGAATCATGGAGCCATCGTTCGGTCGCTTCAGCAAGCGATCGAGCGAAGCACCCGCGAACGGAAAGCCCTGGGCGTGGTCCTGGCCGATCTGGATCACTTTAAGCAGGTGAACGATACCTATGGCCATTTGGTGGGCGACGATGTTTTACACGAGTTCGCGAAGCGCATCGAGGCGGGAGTCCGCACCTATGATGAGGTCGGACGGTACGGAGGAGAAGAGATCCTGATCATCTTGCATGATCTGGATCCAGACCACGCCCGAGAACGCCTGGCACGTCTGCACAGCGTTATTTGCGACACTCCGTTTGCGTACCATCAGGAGCGCATTTGCGTCACAGCTTCGTTTGGCTTCACCTGGCTGAATCCGAATTGCGACACGGTTGCCACATTGATTGATCGTGCGGATCAGGCCATGTACATGGCAAAAAAGAACGGTCGCAACCGGATCGAATTCTCTGAAGATGTTTCGCGCCCCTCGGGGCGCGAGTCGGCGTTCGCTGAACTGAATTCCTGAATCCAGCAACCTGCTCGACGCCCCGGACGAACAAGTCGCACAATGTTGCGACGCTCGCCAGGGCGTGAGTAATTGTATGCTTGCGTCAGGACAGCTTCAGTTGCTGAATAGCATCGCCAACGGCTTTGAAGTTATCCAGTTTCATCTCAGAGTATTTGCGGGAGATGAGAACGCCGTCGGCTCCGCCGCGGAATGCGGCAGCAACCGCATCGCGCGTGCCGTAGGGCGTGCATTTGCTGTGGTTCTCTTCCGTGGGAATGTCGATATCGATACCGGGCCAGAGAAGAGTCTTGGTTCCTTCCAGGCCGGCGCGAGCGCGCTTGGTTTCGCGATAGACGTAGTCGGAAGAGAAGCCGGTGTAGGGAATTTCATCGAGCCCACGCTCCGCGTAGTCCAGAACGCGATAGTGAAAGTCGAGCAGTTCCTGCTTGGGCACGTCGCCGTACGCTGCCGACGCCATGTTGTTGATGTAGGTTGCCATGCGTTCGCCGGCGCAGTTGTGGTAGATGACGATCTTGAGAAAATCGGAGTGCGGAGCAATGGCCTGCAAGTCCTGCTCTGCGCGGTAGACAGGGTTGAAAGAGTTGTTGTGCCAGATATGCCAGCCCACCTGCACGGACGGCTTTACTGACTTCACCTTTTCGTAGATGGCCGCATAGGTGTCGCGCAGGCTATCGGTCCAGAGCATCTCCCACGCGAGAAGTTCCGGATAGCGAAGCATGAGTCGCCACAGCGTTACATAGTAGCCATCGACTGGGCGCTGGCCCTTGTGACCTGCGGTGACGAATTTTTGCAGTTCGAGAAAGCCCTGCCGCGCGCGTTCAGGATTGATGCCGCGATCCTTCGCCTTGGCAACGCAGTACTGGCAGAAGCAGGTGACATGGCCGCCTTCCGCACGGCCGTGGCTCGCGCCAAGCATGTTGGAGAAAGCGCCCTGGCGCTCTGATCCCCACATGATGCCGTCGATGTCGTAGCTGCTCGCCCAGTTTTCAGTCATGCCCAAGAGCCAGGCGCGATAATTGGGATTGTTGAAGCAAAGCGTGACGGCCTTCTCACCGGAAAGTTCGACTTCTTCAAGCTGGTCGATGTTCTGCAGGTCTTTGCGGAAGACGTCTTCAAACCAGCAGATGGTCTTCATGCCACGCTTTTTTGCAGCGGGCAGTACGGACTCAAGGACATCGTAGTTGCTGCCGAAATCCGGAGCGCGGAAGTCTTTAAAGGCCGTGTCCTTGAAGAATTTCGGATTGACCGCAGTGTAGGCTCCGCCGTGAAAAGTGTCGGTGTCGTACGTCTGCTTGCCGTGATCGGGGAGCGGCTGGCCAGGAATCTGACGGCCGGCGATGCCGCGGCCATAGGTGAAGGTCGCGATGAATAGCGTGTTGATGGCCGCATCATTCTGGAAGATGTCGAGGCATTTTTCTATGCCCTCATCCACGAAAGAGACTGCGCCTACCTGCAATCCGATCATCTTGGAAGTCACGTTTGCTGGCGCTGCCAGGGCTTTTGAGGCCGGGACTGCGGCGGCCATGGCTGCCGCCGATGCGGTTTGAAGAAATTCTCTTCTATCCATTCGTAGCTTTCTCCTGTTCGCTCTTTGTCAGGGCCCGGAAGCGGGGCGCGTTTATCTTAAACATCGTACAGATCAATGCGGATAACAAATTTGCGTGGCGACTAAAGAATAAGTCAGTGCCGCTTCTTCTCGCCGAAGATAGAGCGAATCAATGGGCGAGACGAAGATCATGCGATCTTCATCTCGCGCAGCGCGTCGCCGACCGCGGCCAGGTTGGCAAGCTTCATCTCAGAGTATTTGCGCGAGATGACGAGCCCTGTTCCACCACCGCGGAAGCAGGCCTTTGTGCATTCGTTGATCACGGGCGGACTGCATCGGCTGAACTGCAGATCGACGTTCGCGATGTCGACATCGAGACCCGGCCAGATCTGGGTTTTTGTTCCCTTGACATCTTCTACAGTGCGCTTCGTCTCGCGATAGACGTAATCCGGCGAAAGCCCAGTGTAAGGTAGCTCCGCGTAGCCGCGCTCGCGAAGGTTCATGACCCGGTACTCGAATTCGAGAGCTTCGTCGATCGGCATGTCGCCGAAAACAGTGTTGCTTGCGCTGGTAACGTATGTCTCCATGCGTGTGCCGCCCAGGTTGTTGTAGACGGTGATCTTGAGATAGTCGGAGTAGTCGCTGATTTTGGCTAGATCAGTCTGTGCGCGGAAGAATGCGCTGAAGCTGAGCGCATGCCAGACGTGCCAACCGACCTGGACTTCAGGCCGAATCGACTTGGTCTGCGTGTAGATCGCCTCATACGTTTCGTGGACGCTATCGTTCCACATCGTTTCCCAAGCGAGTATCTCGGGATAGCGAAAGAGAATACGCCAGAGAGTGACGTAATAACCGTCATTCGGCCGCTGACCAGAGCGGCAAGAGCGTACCCATTTTTCAAGCTCGTGGAATCCCTCAAAGGCGCGCTTCACATTTACGCCGCGTGACTTCGCCTTCTCCTGGCAGAAGGTGCAGAAGCACGTGACTTTGCCCGGATCGTTCCCGTTGCGATTGTGCACCGACTCAACCGCATTGCCGAAGGCGCCGTAGCGCTCCGAGCCCCACATGATGCCGTCCAGCGGATAGGACCGGACAAAGTCCTCCTGTAAGGCGAGCCAGAATTTATGCGTATCCGGATTGTTGAAGCATACTGTCGTCGCATTTCTTCCATAGAGATCGCGCTCTTGAAACTGCGCAATGCCGGGAATGTTCGGGCCGAATACGTCTTCGCTCCATGCGTAGACTTTCATGCCGCGCTTTTTCGCGGCGGGTATCACCAGTTCCAAGCAATCTACATTGCCGTAATCCGGTGCCTTTTCCGGCTTGAGCGCAGTGTCTCTGTAGTACTGCATGTGCGGCGTTGCATACACACCTCCGTGACCTTTGGAGAAATCCTGATCCTGCTGGATGCCGTGATCTGGGAATGGATGTCCTTTGAGCTGACGGCCTGTAATGCCGGTGCCATAGCTGAAGGAGCCCATGAAGAGTGTATTCACGCAGGCCTTTTCCTGCAGAATGTCGAGCACTTTTTCTGTGCCTTCATCGAGGAAAGAGACCGCGTCAATTTGAATGCCGATGATTGGTTTTTCCGGCAGCTTCGGCATAGTCGGGGTGGACTGGTCTTGAGCTGCATCCGGCGAAGAGCCCAGCGCGCCAAATGGCTGAGCGTTGCCCGCTTTCAGGGCAGCTACAGCCATTCCGGCGCCGGTCAGAAACTTGCGACGATCAATTCCGCTCATGAAGAGCCCGTCCTAGAAGTAGATTTTGGCAGCCGCCTGGAAGATGCGGTTTGCGTTCAGCGTGCTGGTGACTTTGCCGGCAGAAGACGAGCCGATAGTAGCATTCGGAGCGGAGAAGGTTGGGTGGTTGGCGAGATTGAAGCTCTCAAAGCGCATCTCAAGTTGACGAGCCTTCGAGTCGCCGAGGTTGAACATCTTCTTCAGAGTCATGTCAAGGTTGGTGAGGCCGTCGGCGCGAAGGATATCGCGGCGGGAGTTGCCATAGGTATTGGCTGCGGGGTTTTGGAATGCGGCCGGATCAAACCACTTCGATGGCGTTGGGTTTGAGAGCTTTCCGTTGTAGTCGCCCGTGTAGCTCGGATTGTGATCAGGCCATTCGCCGGAGATGCCCGTGTTGGCGACGTCGCTCGACAGCGTAGGTGTGAACGGCTGGCCGGTGCGGAAGGTGAGAACGCCGGCAAGTTCCCAGCCGCCGATGAGGCCATTCAAAACCGCGTTGCCGTTGTTCGCAAATGTGCGGCCATGACCGAACGGCAGTTGATAAACGGAACTGACGGTGAGGTTGTGAGCAATGTCATAGCTGCATGGACCGTAGTTCTGCTGCAGCAGAACCAGCGTGGGTGGCCCGCTCTCGACCGAGCCGTTATCGAGGCACTTGGCATAGGTATACGAAACCAGTGCATAGATGCCGGAGCTCATGCGTTTCTCCAGTGTCGCCTGCAGCGCGTTATAGTTTGCGTCGCCATCGCTGAGGCTGATGCCGGCCTGACCCCATTGCGGGAAGGGGCGGCGGCTTTGGATATTGCCGGCGCCCGGGGCAGGCACATTCTCAGGAACGCTGATGAGCTGGTTGTGTTCAGTCTTGTTGCCGGTGTAGCCAAGGGTCAGAGACATGTCCTTGAGCAGCTGTGTCTGCACGGCGAGGCTGTACTGATACATCATCGTGTGGTTGAAGCCGAGTGGCGCTGAAGAGATAGCCGGCTGTGTACAGCTGAGCAAGACAGGGCCGACGCCGCCGGGCCAGTTTGATCCGGTGCAGGGCTGGCCGGGCTTCGGATTAGGAGCGACGAGCGAAGAGCCGACCCACTCGAACGGATTTGCCCACACGAACTGCCCCGTCGCAGCGGACTCGTTGAAGACTGCGCCGGTGGCATTCTTCGGGTTGGCGATGGACTGTTGAATCATGATGGGCGGAACGTGCGCCCATTGCAGCGTCATGTTCGTGTCGAGGAAAACCGGGAACAGCCCGAAGGCTCCGCGAACCACCATGCGGTCGTTGGAGGGCGGATGCCATGCGAAGCCAAAACGCGGCACGTAAAGGCCAGGGCCGGTTTTACGAATGGACTCCGGCAGATGAAGCTGATTGGTTCCCGTGACGCGATCGCTGAAAAGCGGAATGAGCTGCGAGGTTTCAGGCTGTGCCGTAGGGTCGAGTAACTGGCCAGAGCTGTCGGTCGGAATCACAACATTGCCCGACGCGTTGGGATTAAATCCTGTTGTTGTCGAGGGGAGAAATGCAGAAGTCTGTGAGTCGACGCCGCGGAAGAATGGATTGTATTCCCAGCGGAAGCCGAGGTTAAGTGTCAGATTGTTGGTGATCCGGTAGTTGTCCTGTACAAACCCAGCATATTGAATGGCCTGGTTGCCGTAGAGGGTAAGCGGATAGGAGCGATTTACGGTTGCCGGAAGGCCAAGCAGGAAATCGCCAAAAGCATCGCCGGTGAACTGCGTGGTGAAGAAAAACTCGCCCTCCTGATACTGGCCATTGTAGAAGCTGTGGCGTTGCACCCACATCTGTCCGCCGAAGCGGATCTCGTGACGGCCGCTGGTGTAGCTCACGGTGTCGGCGTATTGCCAGGTGCGGATACGGTTTGCCTTGGGATTGTTGCCGTTGCCGGAGCCGTTGAAGGCTGAGTAGCCGGAGAGGGTCATGTAGGGGAAGCTGAAACTCTTCTCGACTTCCTGAAAACCGGTAATTCCTGCGCCGGCAGTGTAGTTGGTGCCAGGCAGAATCTGGCCGAAGAGGAAGTAGTCGCGATAGTATCCGGCACGCGCTTCATTCAGCCAACGCGTGTTGATCACGTGTGTTTCGCTGAAGGTGACGTTCTGGGCGCGGCTGCCAAGGTTCTGTGTCTTGAGGGCAGGGAACTGGTTAGGGTCGATCTCGGTGTTGTCTACGATGGAGTAGCGTCCGACGAGATGATCCCTCTGTGTGAGCTGCACGTCCGACTTGATGTCGCCTTTCTTGATGCCCAAGGTTTGCGCCGAGTTGAAATTTGCCTGGCTTGTTGTGGGCAGGAAGGGCAGGAAGTACTTAGCCTGCGCAGAGAACATACTTGTCGGAATTGTGTTATTCGCAAAGGGCTTGCCTGTATACGGATTGGTTATGGCTTTCGGGAAAACTCCATTGCGCTGCGCGTCGGTAGGCACGATGTCGGCGAATGTGATGCCGGAAGATTGACGCATGTCTTCAAAGTCGAGAAAGTAGAAGACCTTGTCTTTCTTGATCGGACCGCCCACGGTGCCACCGAACTGGTTGCGCTTGAGAATATTCTTCGATGTGGTGGCGAAGTAGTTGTGCGCGTCGATGATGTCATTGCGGAGAAACTCGTAAGCGGAGCCGTGCAACTGATTCGTGCCACTCTTCATGTTCACGCTAACCACGTTGGGCGTGTGGCCGTATTCCGCAGGCATGTTCGCGGAGAACACCTTGAACTCTGAAAGAGCATCCACGTCCGGCTGGATGTTCGTTCCGCCCTGCTCATATTCGGTAATGTCCGAGCCGTCCATCAGCCAGCCGTTCCAGATAAATCCCGTGCCGTTGATCTGCACGTTCACCACAGAAGCGCGGAGAGAGGCGCCACCGGTGATCGTACCTTGGCCACCCGGCGTGTAGCTGGCTCCCGGTACAAGCGCAACGAGTTGCCAGAAGTTGCGGCCATTGAGCGGCGTACTTTCGATGGACTGATTCTGCACCACCTGGCCTACTGATGAATCGGTGGTCGCAAGCAGAGGCAGTTCTTCGGTAACGGTGACTTCCTCGGTGCGCGAACCCACTTCAAGCGTGAGATTCAGAACGGCCGATTGATTGACTTGGAGAGTGATGGACGGAATGACGAGCGACTTGAAGCCACCGGAGGAGGCTGTCACTTTGTAAGTGCCAATCGGCAGGTCCGTGATGATGTAGTGCCCGTCAGAGCCGCTGACCGTGCTGTGGCTTTGCCCGGTATCGGTTTGCGTGGCCATCACCGGAGCATTGGGAATAGCTGCGCCCTGCGCATCCTGCACAATGCCAGAGAGAGTTGCGTTCGTGGTCTGGCCAAACGCCAAAAGAGTGCAGCCCGCCGTCACCACGGCCACAAGCGCGATACGAATTTGTAGCAACCTCATTGCCAGCCTCCTTCGAAATAATCAGATGGGAAAAACCCTTGAAAAATTGACGAATCGATACGACTTTCCAGCAGGAGAGTGCGTTTCTAAATCGTAAAACTAATCGGGCTGCATGATAGGAAGATGGTACGACCATTGTCAACTGCGAACCATGGGCATGCACGATGAGGGCCTTCACTAACTCGTCCGTAGTCACGACTAATCCGATTTACCTGCTAGAGCGGGCTCTGCGCGCGAATTTTTGGCCTGGAGCGCTTTAGGAATGAGAAGTTGAAAGCGGGGAAGGCGGCCTGCCGAATAGCGATCTCTACGCGCCGTGATGCTCGAGATGAAAAATTTTTCGCAAATCGCAGGGCTTGACATCATCAGAAATCCGTGTTCATCCTCCGCCGAAGGTTGCAAGCTAATCACTCCACAAGGGCGTTATTGCGGAGAATATTTTGTCTCATCGTGAGCTGACGATTCGGCGTCATCCATATTTCCTGCGCAATGGCAGCGGCGCCGCTTCCTTCTACTAGGCAACCCTCCACCGTTACCTGCCGGCTCTCGGCCATCATCACGCCGCTCAGAGCATTGCGCGTGATCTCGCAATCACGAATTGTGACATCGCGCGCGAAAAGCACAGCCACTCCGTGTCCCCACATCGAATCGGCAAACTGCGAGCCACTGATGGCAACGTGCGCGACATGATTCATCTTGAGGTTATGGTTTTTTCCCGGCCCCGGTGGCACCATCCCTCCACTGCCGGAGATGTCGCAACCCACAATTTCGACGTCTTCGACTCCAAATAATTCGACCGCGCTGTAAGTACAGTTATGTACCGTGATGTGCTCGAAGCGGACATTGTGCATGGCAGTCTTGCCATCACCCTGGAACACAATTCCTGCGCGAATGGGTCCATGTGCCGACCGCCGTCGGCCAACATCAGAGTTCGGGTCGCGCGAGGCCTGCGGTTCCTGTCCACCTTCGATGACAAGGTCGCGTAGTACGACATCGTGCATATCCGGATCGGCGTTTGCGACTGCTGCTTCATGTCCGGACTTGGGATCGAGGAATAGCGCGCAGTCAAGGCCGGTGCCGACGATCGTCACATTGCTCGGCAGCTTCAGTGTCGCTGGCAATGTGTGCAACCCCGCCGCCAGATTTATCGCGCCGCCACCGTTCGCTTTCAGCTTGTCGAGCGCATCCTGGATAGATTCCCCCGGCGCAATGGAGATGGCTTTCGTCGGCGCCGGCCCTGTTGGCTTGGCCTGCGCTCCCGCCATCGTTGCAATCTTCGAAGGCTGCGGCGCAGGCTTCAGCTTTGCAGGCGCTTTGCCGGTATCGCCACGAAACATGGTAGCGATGCTGTGTGCGCGCAGCACCCTCGCCGCCGCTTTCTCGGTGTATGGCATCGCCATGTTCTTCTCGTAGCGATAGTGCTGCAAGATCGCGTGATAGATGTCGCTGAACTTTCCTCGCGTCTGCTCGCTGATTCTGCCGTATGCGGGCACATCCTCGCCCAGCATGTAGCGCGCTGTGTACTCGAACCCAAGCGCTAGCCGGTTGTCAGCTTCGCCGAAAAGATCGACGCCTTGATTCCACGCGATAACACAAGTATTCGCGAGATAACCCAATCCAAGTTGTGTGTGACCCTGGTCTCTACACGACTCCTCGCACTGGCCGCTCGGATAAACGTAATGAGTGATACCGCTGTTCACTGGCCCGGTGCGAAAGTGGCGGTAGACCGATTCCATCAGGATGTGATCTTCGCAGAAGACGCCGATCGCCAGCAGCGTATACATAATTGCTGCATCCCAGTTGCCATTCGCTTCGGGATAGTACATGCGCAGCAACGGGACATATACAGTGCGCAGCATGCGCTTGAAGTGTTCCTGCGACGCAGCGCTCCACTTCGAGTAGGTAGCGCGCAGAATCTCCGCAGCATTGCAGAACTGACCGCCCGTCCATCCTGCCAACAGCATTGCGTCGTTCTCGAAGAAGTCAGCCAGCGTGCTTGACCACGCATCGAATATTTCAATCGCCTTGTGCGCGTGGGCCTCATCGCCCGAGATATACCACTGCATTACGTGATTTTCCGCAGCGCTGGCGCTCTCCTGGATTTCATGACCACCGTGATCGCCGGCGTCGTAAGCGCCACGAATGATGTGCGCAAACGGCTTCGGTGTGTAGTCGAGCGATGCGACAGGGCTGTCGAGCCATAGCTTCCACGCAGATTTCCAGGGCTCGTCTCCAGCCTTGATCCTTGCCCTCGAAAACTCCAGGTCAGCGCGCGTCTGCATAATTCCGGGATGCACGATTGGGCGATGACCCGTCCGCGTCACAGCCGTCGGACTCACGTCTCCATGATGGGGATTGTCTGCCGCAGTCTCAGGCTTTTGTCCGAATCCGGGGAGTGTTGCGGCAGCCAGGCCTGCGCCGGACTGTATCAAAAACGTCCTTCTTTTCATCATTCCTTTGTGTCCATTCGTTGGCGAAATTATGCCGACAGGAAACATGATCTTTTAATGAGTGACAAAATGCACCGTCTGCACATGCAGCGCTTCGCGCCATACAAACCCATTCGCCGCAGGCATGCGCACCTTGAGATCGTCGATATATTCTCCCGGCCCAAGCGTGAGCGAAAACTCCGCACCGGTGCTGGTCTTTTGATAAAGAATCTTTGCCTTGACGATGCCCCTCTGCGTCCGGATGGGCCAGTTTTCCGCTTCCACGCCTTTCCAGTCTGGCGGAATCCTCGGAATGACATCGACTTCGTTCATGGAGTGATCGTCAACACCAAGCATAAGCCGCGAAACCTTCAAAGGCTCAGACACATTCACGAGATTCAATGCACCGCATCCCTCATGGAGTGGAATCTTGCCGACAGCATCGGGAGAATAGGTGCGCTCGTAAAAGTAGTAGGGCGAATCGCGATGCAGCTTGTATTCGGACATGGGCGGAATGGTCGCGTTTGCCAGCAACTCGGACGAACTTACTGTGATAACTCCTTTTGGCCGTTAAAAGAGAACGAGGACCGTCTCAGGTGGAATTCTGGCTAGGCACAAGATTACTCTCTTGCCAACATCGCGCTTCGACAAGTTGACAAAAGTTCAACACCTCTGCTCCCAAGGCATCCCAGCCTATTTCAATGAGTTGCAAGGGAGGAGATGGCTTCTCGCGGGTCTAGGAAAGTCTTCTAGAGAGCCTGCAAAGTTTTGATTGACAATTCCTAAATCGATTTTGTACGCTTGCCATCTTTCGGGCCCCCGGTCCACAATTCAGCGCCAATTATTTGCAGGTGTTGACGGGGTTTATGCTCGCTCGCTGAACTTCATCGCGTTGCTCGAAACGAAAGGAAGGTTCAAGCAGGCCGTGGTTCCCTTACCGAGAGGATCGATGCTGAAAGGCGTAGTCCTGCCGACCCTGGGATCGGTGTTGGCTTCCTTACCTCCCGCGTTATCTGAAGCTATGCGGAATCGGAGCACTCCATATCGGAGGATCGAGATCAAAATCATGGATGTCCGCACTGCGCAAGTGATCATGCACGGTTTTGCATGCAAGCAACGCATTGCGGTTGGAGCATCGTCGTTGATATAGGGCTGGAGATGGGTGAGGATGCGGCAACGAAAGCATAGATCGCAGGGACACCGTCGTTCGAAGCAGGGAAGTAAACAATTAACCCACGCGTTTGAGCCCGTTCTGGGCACGTGGATATCCATCAGGGCCCAGAATGCAAGGGCCTTTGATTTCAACGGAGGTCAGTCAATCATGGTTAAGAGCACTGGTTGTGCGTTAGAAATTCTGTGTGCCGCGTGGTCTTCTGGACGTGGCTCCGGGCCCATGGAAGAGCCGTTCGAAAGCAGGAAGAGGGTATCCGGCAGAACCGACACGGCGGCACGCTACCTCGGCATAGTGGTTTGTTGCATCCTCGGACTGTTTCTCACCTTCAGCTCCACTGCCAGATTGTCAGCGCAGGGATCTACGGGCAGGATTTCCGGCCATGTGGCAGACTCCTCCGGCGCGGCACTGCCAGGCGCCACAATCTCGCTGACCAACACGGATACGAGCGGCGTGCGCACCACCGTTTCGACCACTTCGGGCGACTACACTTTTGCCTCGGTGCCGATCGGTAACTATGTCATTAAGGCAGAGCACCAGGGGTTCAAGACCGCTACGAGTGCGAACCTGCAGCTGCAGGTTGGGCAATCGATGACCCAGGACTTCGCGCTCACGATCGGCGGAGTGGAGCAAACCGTCCAGGTCTCGGCCTCGGGCGACCTTCTCCAGACGCAGGACAGCAGTCTTGGCACCACTATTCCAGATCAGACTCTCGCACAAATGCCGGTGAACAACAGAAACTACCTGAACCTGGTGGCGGCTTCAGCGAACACGAATGTGCTCTCGCCGCTTCAAGGCCAGGCTGGCGCGCGCGAAGGCGGCGCCCGAGCCAACGAAACAATCTCAGTTGGCGGCTCGCGCATCATGTTCGACCACTACACCTTCGACGGTATTAACAATACCGACGTGGACTTTAATAGCTTCGTGGTGCAGCCCAGCATCGAAACCATTGCGGAAATGAAGGTGCAGACAGGCGTATATCCCGCTGAATATGGCTACAACGCGACACAGATCAACGTGGTCAGCAAGAGTGGCGCCAACCAATATCACGGCACACTATTTGATTTTGTGCGCAACAACTACGCGGACGCATTGGGATATAACTACAACTATCCCACCCCGTTTCCGAAGGTGCTGCCCTACAAATACAACGACTACGGATTTGAGCTCGGCGGGCCGGTCACGATTCCGAAGCTTTTCAATGGAAGAGATCGCTTCTTCTTCATGGTCAGCGACGAATGGTATTCCCAGGTCCAATACTCCCAGTCCTCGTTGACTCTTCCGACGAGCGCCGAATTGGGTGGTGATTTCAGCGGGTACACCGCAAAAGGTACTACAGTCGTTCCCATCTACGATCCCACTACCGGCAATCCTGATGGCACGGGCAGAACGCAGTTCCAGTGCAATGGTAAATTGAATGTCATCTGTCCGGCGCGTATCGATCCCATCTCAGCAAAGTTCAACCAGCTGTTTTACGCTGCGGCTCAGACTTCAGGCCTCTCAAACAATTACACTTACCTCACTCAGGCGAAGGACACGCACGACGGCTTCAACGTGCGCGGCGATTTCAACCAGTCGCAAAAGCTGCAGTGGGCGTTTCGCTTCAGCAACGGACTTGAAACCAACCCTACCGCCGGATTTACGACACCGGGTGGGACCGTTGGAAGCAAAATCATCACCAATTACTACCAGTACATGGGATCCAATACCTGGACTCTCTCGCCAACAGTAGTTAACGTGGCGAGGATTGGCTGGACCAACTTCTACAATTCTCTCGGGCTGTTTTCGCAAAGCTCGAATGACGCCGTTACGAAGCTCGGCATTCCCAACCTTCAGCCCGGAATCCCTCAGACCTGGGGCATCCCAGCAGTTAGTTTTACGGGAGACATTTTCAGCGCGGGAGGCGACAGCACCGACGGCCCGTACGTGACCTCCGACCCCGATATCTCTGTGACCGACAACATCACCTGGGTTCACGGAAAGCATTCCATTGACCTGGGATTCCAATACGAGCGGCAGACGTTTAACGAACTCGGCAACCAGTTTTCCCGCGGCAATTTCACCAGCCTGGCCAACGCCACTGCGCAGATCAGCGCTCCCGGGAAAGCAGTCGCGGGGACGGGCTCCGCTTATGCGGACTTTTTACTGGGGCAATTGTATACGGTCACGTACGCGGTACAGATTGCGAAAGCCGATTACAAGCGAAACGTCGAAGCCGCCTACATCGACGACAACTATAAAATCACTCCCAAGCTCTCGCTCCAGCTCGGCCTTCGCTACGAGCTGACTCCTCCCTGGTACGACACAATGGGCAATGAGTTCATTGTGAATATGACGACCAATAATTCGCCTGTAGATCCAGTCGTTTCGGGTCCCGAGCCTCAACAGAATTGGCCTTTCTTTATGCGCCAGGGCAACTGCAACACCCCATACCAAGGAATCAACGTCCGCTGGGTTACCGCCCCGCCTGCTGGTCAAGCCGCCACAATATCGAACACTTCACCGGTAAATCCGGGGCCGCAATGCGCCAACGGTAATTTCCCCAATACGCTCATGCAAACCGTGCACACCGACTTTGCGCCTCGCATTGGGCTCTCGTTCTCGCTGACCCCCACGCTTGTCATCCGAACGGGATTTGGAGTCTATTTCGACCATGACACTGCCAACGCCCGTTTTGACGTTGCTCGCAACCTGGCCGGCCGTGTTACCAACACCTCGGGTAATGGAACAGCAGGCTTGGCAACGATTAACTGGAGTAACGCGGTGGGTGGTGGCGGAAACGCACTTATCACGCCCCCTTATTCCTATTCGATGGCCTACGATTACAAAACCTCTAACAGCCAGGTCTGGATTCTCGACATCCAGAAGCAGCTCAGCGCGAACTGGCAGATCGAGGCAGGATACATGGGCTCGAAGAGTGCTCACCTCTTTGGCTTCCGCAATGCCAATTATTCGGTGCCCTACGGCCTGCTCGGCCCGTCGGGGTACTATCCGGCAGGATCTAGCACCGGAACCTGCACCGCTTCAGATGTTTCACTTTGCGGCGGACCGAAAAGCATCTCGGATCGCACGCCTTATCCGAATAATGGCGTGATTCAGCTCGTACACGACATTGGTATCGCCAATTACCAGGCCCTCACCTTCCAGGTCAACAAGCGATTCAGCAGCGGCTTCAACCTCATCAGCTCCTACACCTTCTCGAAGTCTCTCGACGATACCAGCGGCATCCGCACTCAGTCATCGCAGCTCTTTCCGCAGAGCGACCTTTGCATCACATGCGAGTGGGGGCCGTCGGATTTCGATGTCAAACACCGCGTTGTTGGCGCACTTGTCTACCAATTGCCCATTGGAAAGGGCAGGCTGTTGGCGCCTTCGTCGGGCCTCGTGGATGCGTTGGTCGGAGGCTGGGAACTCTCGATCCTCGGAACGCTCCAGACCGGCCGGCCTTACAACATGAGGTACGGCGACAACAACGCCAGCACCAATACAATTTCCGGCGGCACGTTTGCGACGCGGCCCAACTACGTCTCCGGTCAAAGCTTTCTCGTGTCCAGCCCGAAGGCAGGAATCAGTGGCGCATGGGTGAACCCTGCAGCCTGGCAGGAACCGGGGAATGGGTTACTCGGAAACACGAACCGCAACATGCTCTACGGCCCGGGTGTCGAAAACTTCGATATGTCCATCGACAAGAACTTCAAAATGCCATTCAACGAGCATCACCAGTTCCAGTTCCGCTTTGACGCGTTCAATGCTTTGAACCACACCGATTTCAGCCCACCGGTCAACGATTGGAAATCCTCGACGGGCGGCAAAATCACCAGCTCGGCACTGAGCCCCCGGCAACTGCAGTTAGGCGCGAGGTACACGTTCTAGCAGCCGTATCAGAAGATTGTTCAATCATTCGAACTATCATCCTGGACTCCGTTTGGCCGGTCTTTGGATCAAACGGAATCCAGGTCAATTCACCCAGCACTCAAGGCGCTTGGCTACACCAAGCCGATCACTGGAACTGCGAAGGCGGGAACCCACGCCTTCCGGCGCTTCCGCAACGCCCTCAAAAACCATGCGGGGTGCCCATCAGGTCTTTACAAGCACTGGCTCGGGCACGCATCCGAGGACATGAGCGACGTCTATGTCAAGGTCAGACGCGACACCCCAATCCGGCGTGAATGGGCGAAAAATGCGGTATCGGTTTTGAACTTTTCCCGCTTGCTGCGCCCAATGTACCGAAATTGCGCCGATCGAGAGCGCTTAGGCTGTTTAACTGACTGAATTGGCGAAAGAAAGAATGGTCGGGGAGAGAGGATTTGAACCTCCGACCCCCTGGTCCCGAATCGCAATTCGCCGTTCCTTGAAATTTATTGAAATTGCTTATTTCCAAATACTGTGTATTGAAGTATTTGTGGACATCGTGCGCCAGCTTGCTGTTTTCTCGGGCTCTTGGAGGCTCTGACCGCTACAATTTCATCTACAGTCAAAACTCCAACTTGGGAATACCTTGAGCCGCGCCGCGCTGTTTTCGCTCGCGATCGTTGACGAGAGTGCTGTCGAGGCTTAATCGTGATCGAAACGTCGGTCCCCAAGAGCAACAAAAAGCGCAGCAGTCTTTCGATCGAAAATCCGGCAAGGCGGCCGCGAATAAGAGCTGAAACTTTGGGCTGATCCACGCCTAGTATTTCCGCTGCCTGCGCCTGCGTCAAATGGCGACGGCGGAGAATACCCGCAATCTTGATCGCTAGTTCCGCCTTGGCAAGCATCTCGTCAGCATTCGGAAATCCCAGATCAGCAAAGACGTTGCCACTGCTCTCGATGTAATCTTGTTTAGTTATTTTGTTGCTCCCATGCCCGATGGATTTCGATGGCCCGTTTAAGCCGTTGCTTGATGAGATCGATTTCGGGTTTCGGTGTCGCAATCCCAGTCTTCGACTTTTTCTGGAACGCATGAAGTAGATAAATCTGCGCGCAAAGCGTACCGCATACACAGCGCAAAAGGTATCGCCGCGATGGTCGGCAACAACCTCTAGAATGCCAGAGCCGATATTTCGCAGCGGTTTTGCTGCGTCATGTTTGCCACCCAACTGCGCTTCGTAGAGAGCAACACCGATTTCACCTCTGACCGCCTCGGGAAAGCTCCTCACCATCTCAAGCGAATCACCAACCCAGATCAACGGCTTAGGACCGGGTTTGGCCGTCGCTTCCATCTAAGAGGCGTTTTTTCCTTTAGACGCTGACTTTTCGTTCCGAGTTACCCTGCAGCAACCGAAGTTACTCTGCAGCTCCCATCTGGGGAGACATGTCCCTCTCCTCCCGACGCCGTAGGCGGCGTGCTTTTTGGGTGGTCGCGCTCGGCTGCCGTTTACAGATGTAAACCTGCACAGGCCGCCCGAGAGACGGCCTATGCGGGTATCTCAGGGCTGCCGAAGAGCCGCAAAAAGGTTTCCGGACGCTCGCTGGTAGGAACCTTGAAGCGGACGTAGACCAACTCTCGGTCGGAGTTCAAGCCGAAGGTGGCGCTTTCGTCTTCTACGGAGCGGGAGCATTTCAGTAGCAACGGGTCTGATTGCAGCTCTCGCTCGATGCTGGCCGGGGATGCATACGGCAGATACAAAAAGCCCGCGTCTGCATTCCCGTCATACGTCACGACCAGCTCAACCTGTGCAGACCGGACGGAAGCTACACTGGGTTTCGGGTTGAAGGGGGCCAGCGCTCGCTCCAGGGAAAACCCTGCAGAACCTAACAGCTCTAGCCCCCTGACCCAGTTTCCCGCCCGATTCACGTCGGCCAGAACATCCCCGATGCGCTCATGTTCCACCGGAGCATCAGACAGACGAACCTCAACTGTTGGCGGCTCGGACGTAGATGTGATGCCTGCTTTCTGAGCCGCCGCGTACTGATCGTTGCTCACCTGCGTGCATTTGCTGCTGGCCGTTAGACCCGGTCGTACAGACGTTCACATCGTGACCATCCGGGTCATCGTTTATCACCGGATTGTTTCTGGCGTAGCTGTACAGGTTGAGGGTCTGCGGATTCTCGAACTCTGCGTACGGAACGGTGTCCGGCTCCTCGCTCCAGTCCGGGCTTAAGAACCGGCCCATTGAGCTTGCAAAATAGCGAGCAGAGAAGTAATCATTCCCGCTCTCGCTATCGCGTTCGTTGCCGGTAGAAATAGGTGCGCAGGCTGACGCTTCGCTACGGACACAAGCGCGTTGCGGCATCATACGTGTATGAAGAACTACTCGAACCCGGCGCAGCGTTCGCATCGCATCGATTTCCCGGGGTTCAGAATCGAGACCTACAGCACCCTCGTGTTTTTGCTGGCTCGTCATAAATAAAGATGTGTGCAACTTGCCAAGCGGGTCAGTCGCCGTCCTTTCGCCACGAGTTGATCTCTTTCGCTAATTGACGATCACTGATCAGTTCAGCGATGGCTCGCTTTGCCTCGGGATGCTTCGACCGCTTTATCCCCAACAGAAGGAGGATTCGGCTGCTGCCGTGATTCTTCTCCTTTGCAAGATCAACTAGGTCCATCAGTACTGTATCGTCAGAGGCACCTGCCAGAGCGACGGCTAAGCCGTCCTTTACCTGTTTGTTGGTTGCATCTGTTTTGCGGAACTCCTCTACGAGGGTAGACCAGCCGATAGGTCTCGTTGCTGGCACAGCCAACGCCCGCGCTATGCCTTCACGGACCGAATCGGAGTACGGTCTCTGCAAGTGAGCCAGAAGAACTGGAAGAGCATGATGATAGGAACCAGCTGTATTCACCAAGTCCCAGACAGATTCAACTTTCACGCCAGATGCGGCAAGATCGGCTAAAAGAGGGGCTTGCTCCGCTCTTGACCGGGCGGAGCGCTCTGCTAGAGCCTTCTCCTGCTCTGTCCTTCTGCGGACGAATTCGGGATCGGCCTCGAGCTTTCGAAGCAACTCTCCTGCCGTGATGTTTTTGGACGGTTTGAACATAGCTAGAACGTTTTAGTGTGACCTTTCCAGCAGCCACGGCTGCCTGTAGCGGGCCAGAAAGCTTTGTGCCCCCGGGAACCCAGACATTGAACTGGCGTCCAGACTGTGCAGCAAAGTCAGCCATGTGTCACGCAATTGCCGAGTGAATGCAAGACTAGATACATTCTTCACTTCGTTGACAGCCGTATCCGTTAGCCCATCTGGAATTCGGGTTCTTCCATTGATTTCGATGGCCGTCTTCGGACCTATGTCTTCGAGCGCGCGAACTGCCGCTTCGCCTTCACGCCCTGCTTGTGCAACGTAAGCGTACGGCGTTCCCCTTCTAGCGGTGGGGGTTGTTGAGCGTAAAGATCGGCACATGACTGAAGCAGTAGAAGTGAGTTCCGGTCGTCGTGTTCGTCGCTGGCACCCGATTTC
>Ga0070741_10003894_pt1 | contig 35858 bp, 29 predicted proteins | sample Coa_R1_4_FD_66440 | JGI IMG/M metagenome (GOLD analysis project Ga0070741, IMG submission 66440) | Surface soil microbial communities from Centralia Pennsylvania, which are recovering from an underground coalmine fire - Coalmine... | ecosystem: Environmental > Terrestrial > Soil > Unclassified ... | reverse complement strand
CTTGTTGCGTGGTCATGGTCGGCGTGAAGGTAAAATCGTAGTCGGGTGCCAGCGCCCAGAAATAAGGAACGCTCACGGCGGTGCCGTAGCGGGAATTGGAGCTGAATCCCGGCTCGAGGAAACCGGATTTGCGTTTCACCGTCGGATCCGGCGCCGAGAAATAGGGCAGGTAGGCGATCGGCATGCCGAAGAACTCAAAATGCGCCTGCTCGAAATAGAGCATCTTCTCCGACTGATCGTGGACAATGCGGACGGCTTTGACCTGCCAGAGCGGCGGCTTTTTCGGATTGTCCTTGCAGGGTTCGCAGGCGGTATAGACGGCACTGTGGAAGACCGAAAAATTGCCGCCCGAACGTTCCGCGCGCGCCGCCGCAATACTGGTTTGTTCGGCGGCGTCCACCCTGAGCGAATCGACAAAGCCATCGCGGTAGTCGTCGCTCAGATCCATGATCTGACCGTAAGTGACCTGGCCATTGGCCTCGGTCAGCCGCGCATTCCCCTCGGCGTGCAACCGTTTGGTTTTTTGGTCGTAGATGACCTTGTTGGCTTCCAGGATGGAGCCTTTGTAATAAATCTGCACATTGCCGACCGCGGAAACGCGCTCGTTGGCATAGTCGTAATGAATTTCGTCCGACTGCACGAGCATCTGGTTGTCGGATGCCGGTTTGCGGACTGGAGGTTTCGGCCGAGGGGGGAAATGGACATTCTGCGCCGTTGCGGCCGGCGCCCAGCAGGCGGCCGCGAGCGCTGCCGCCAGGACGAAAAAGAATGCGGCGCGCCAGCGATAGCGCCCGCCGCCCCCGGCTATGGTGAGCGCCCGGCCGGTCACGCCGTTACCCCGGCGCACAAGCCGCTCCGTCCCCGACCGCTCACGCCGGACAACGCCATTCCCACGGCAACCATTACCACCCCGCCGGCCACCCTTACTGCCTGCCTAAAAAGCAAAAACCGGGCGCGGCTGCCACCTAAGAATCGCGAAAAATTCCCCCCCGCAGAAGAATCCTGAAGGCCCGGCGCCGCAGCCAGCGAACGCGCCGGCGCCGCGAGCGCTAGGGTGCGCCTGCCACAATCGATTAAGACCATCCGCTTCGACGTCCCCTCACGCCCATCCCAAGTGCGGCGGCGCCCCCTGCGGTCCCCAAAAATCCAGTGTCGCAGGTCTCCCCCTGAATTCCTCCATAAAATGGCTTCGAGAAGGCAAACTTGTTAAGTTTGCCTCGGAAATCTGGGGGCAAAGCGAGCCGCGAGCGTGAAAGCGGTTAACGGGTGGTAAATTCGTCACGGTGCCCCCGCATGGGAAGTCCGAACTGGATCACCGCAACGTTCTCCTGCATCGCACCCTTGTTATCAACCAAAGGTTGTAAATTGTGCGATCCCGCGATTAACGGTGTTTGCTCTTTGCCACCGTCGACGGCGGCGCGGCTGGCGTCGGCTCCGTCGCCGGGCAGTTTTTCTGCTGGGCCGCGTCTTCCAACTGACGGATTTGACCCTTGGCGGTGAGATATTGCGTTCGGTAGGCCGCCGCGGCGACGAGAACGCCGATCGGCTCTTGCTCCGCACGCGCAATCAATTCGCGCAATCGCACTTCATTGGCCTCCGCGGCTTTTTGCGCCTTCGCGATACTGGCGCAATCGTAATACTCGTAGGTTCCCGGCTTGACGAATAGCTCCTCGGAATTGATGCCGCAGCCGCCGATCAGCGAAGCGATCAGCGCCGCGCAGCCGACTTGTCCGGTTATGCGAAGCTGCCGATGCACTAATGGTTCGCCGAGTTGGAGTAAGCGCGACGGATGACGAAAAGCCGCGCTCAAAGAAAACCGCGCTGCATCAGGTCTTTCATGTGCAGCACGTCGACCGGCCGATCGCCGTCCATGACGACGATGTTGGCGATACGCCGTTCCTTCATTATCTGAACTGCGTCGCGCATCAAGCTGTCGATGCCAATGGTCGCCGGATGGGGCGACATGATCTGCATCGCGGTCTTTTCGAACATGTCCGGCGCGTAAGCCCGCCTCAAGTCGCCCTCGGTGATAATGCCCTTCAATGTCCTGCCTTCCGGATCGAGCACGGCGACGCAGCCTTTGCGCCCATTGGCGAGGGTGGCGATGATTTCCTGGATCTTCGCAGTCGGCGCGACCGCGGGAACATCCGCGCCAAATTCGTCGAGATAGCGGCGGATGCTCGAAAGCAAAAGCCCGAGCCGGCCGCCGGGATGAAGCTGGGCGAAATCGGCCTGACCGAAGGTCCGCAACTCCATGAGAAGCACGGCGAGCACATGCCCCAGCGACATGGTCACCAGCGCGGACGTGGTGGGCGCCAGGTTGTTGGGGCAGACCTCATCGACCTGCGGCATCCGCAAAACCACCTGTGCCTGTTTGCCCAGCCGGCTCTCCGGATTGGCCGTCATGGCGACGACGGGTATTCCATTGGCTTGGCAGAAGTCGGTCACAGCGTGCAGCTCGCGCGTATGGCCCGAATTCGAAATGGCAAGCACGACGTCGCCGCGGGTGATCATGCCGAGATCGCCATGAGCGGCTTCCGCGGCGTGAAGATAAAAGGAGGGCGTGCCGGTCGATGCAAAAGTGGCTGCGAGCTTGGCGGCAATGTGGCCGGATTTGCCAACGCCGGTAACCACCAGGCGGCCGGTGCCGGCGGCGATGACCGCAGCAGCCTCGCCGATGGAGGCGTCGAGCGTCTCGGCAAGCCGCTCCAGCCCGGTAATTTCTTGCGCGACAACGGCCCGCGCCCGATCGAGAATTTCGGGCGAATCCGCTTTCACGGGAGGTCGAGAGAGCATGCCCTTTTGTTCCACTGCCGTCCGGGACCGTCAATCATAAAACGGGCCGCCTTTGGGAACCAGCACGGCCCTAGGGCGAGGGTTAACATGGGGCGCCATAGCTTGAACCCGCAGGGGGTATTGACTAAGCCTACAGCCACAAGCGGCGCGTGGCTTAAGGTGATGCGCGTCCGCAGGGGTTGCTGAGCATGACTGCCGACGTCATCCGGATATTCATCGGTTACGATGCGAAAGAGGCGATCGCCTATCACGTGCTCGTCCACAGTCTGGTCAGCCGCTCCAGCCGGCCGCTGCAAGTGACGCCAATCGCGCTCGCCAATCTCAAGAATGAAATGTGGCGCGAGCGCAACCCGCTCCAGTCGACCGATTTTTCCTTTTCGCGATTCCTTACGCCCTATCTCAGCAATTACCAGGGTTGGTCGCTGTTCATGGATTGCGATATCCTCGCGCTCGACGATGTGGCCAAGCTTTGGGATATCCGCGACGACCGCTGGTCGGTGATGTGCGTGAAGCACGACCACCAGCCAAAGGGAGAGACGAAATTTCTCGGCACGGTGCAGACGAAATACGAGAAGAAAAACTGGTCGAGCGTCATGTTGTTCAACAATGCCAAATGCAAGGCGTTGACCCCGGAATACGTCAACACGGCGACGGGGCTTGACCTGCACCGCTTCAAATGGCTCGCGAGCGACGAACTGATCGGGGAAATTCCGCCGCGCTGGAATCACCTGGTCGGCTACAGCAAGGCCGGCCCGGACGGCATCTCGATGCTGCACTATACCGAAGGCGGCCCCTATTTCGACGACTACAAAAATTCCGAATTCGCCGATCTCTGGTTTCAGGAGCGCGACCGCATGTTGACGGTCGGCAAGGCCTGAACGTCAGCGGTTTTGTTGGCGTGGCGGTTTAGGCCGAGTCCGCAAGGCATTTTTCCACGAAGTCGGCGAGGTTGCCGCCGGGAAACAGCCAGCCTCGGATTCCTGCCGCCTGCGCCGCCTGGATGTCGATTTCCTGATCGCCGATAAGAAAACTTCCCTCGGCGTCGACGGGCCAGGAGCGCATGAGATCGAGGATCATTCCCGGCCCCGGTTTGCGCCAGTCGGAATCGCGCCGATAAGCCGCGATCGCGGCCTCGGGGTGATAGGGGCAATACCGCAGATCGTCGACGCGTGCGCCTTGCTCCGCCAGTTCGCGGCGCATGCGCTCGTGCAAGGCGTCAACATCCGCTTCGGTGAAATAGCCGCGGGCAACGCCGGATTGATTGGAGATGATGAAAACCAGATACCCCGCCTCGTTGAGCCGGCGGATGGCTTGAGCGGCCCCCGGCATCCAGCGGATTCGCTCAAACGTGCCGATGTAGTGATCGTCGTAGTTGAGCACGCCGTCGCGGTCGAGGAATGCCGCGCGGCGCGGCGTAGCCTTCACATTCACGGCCGTGTCTTCGCCGGGCCGGGTGTGGGGAACAGTTCGCGTTCCACGATGCCGCAAATCGCGTGATAGGCGGCGATATGCACCTGCTGGATCAGTGATGTCTCGGTCGAGGGCACCGCCAGCAACAAGTCGCAAAGCTCGCGCATTTTTCCGCCTGTGGCGCCGCCAAAGCCGATCGTGGTGACGCCCATGTCACGCGCGGTTCGCAATGCCGCTAGCACGTTGGCCGAACCGCCCGATGTGGAAATGGCGATGAAAGCGTCGCCCTTTTTCGCCAGACCCTGCACCTGCCGCGCGAAGACCTGCTCGTATCCGTAATCATTGCCGATGGCGGTAAGCACCGAGGTGTCCGTGGTCAATGCGATGGCGGGCAGGGGATGGCGATCCATGGCAAAGCGGCTGAGGAATTCCGCGGCGGCATGCTGAGCATCGGCGGCGCTACCGCCGTTGCCGGCGAACAGCAGCTTGCCGCCTTCGCGCAACACACGCGCCATGCGGTCGGCAATCGTTGCAACGGCGGCGATAAAAGCGGCGTCCTTCGTCGCCTGCTCGAAAAGCTGCCGGGATCGCGCAAAATAGTCCTGAACGGAATCCGTATGCGTCATCCCTAAATCCTTGGCGCGCCGATCACGGCGAGCTTTGCATGCAACTTCCTTGGCCGACAAGTGATGTCGGATACGCGCGTCACGGCAAGGCCATTCATCGAAGCTGCCGCCGCGCGATCTCGAGCACCGAGCCGACCGGAATATCGCTGGTGCGCCGGTGTCGGATGTTGCCGCAGGCCCACTTTCCGCAAACCTTGCACGGGCCATCGCCCGGCGGCTCGACGATGGCGGCGAGCGGATTGAGAGGCGCCCACAGCCGTGGATCTGTCGGGCCGAATATTCCGACCGTCGGCGTGCCGAGCGCGGCCGCTATGTGCATCAGGCCGGAATCGTTGGTGACCGCGAGGTCGGCGGATTTGAGCGCAAGAATGGCGTTGCGCAGGTCATGTCCGGTGAGATCGTGAACACGGTCGCCCGCATGCGCGATAATCTGCGCGGCCGGCGATTTTTCCTGAGGGCCGCCTAGAATCCAAACTGTCGCACCGTCCTTGGCCAGTTCGCGCGCGAGCTCCGCGTATGAGGCCGCCGGCCAGCTTTTCCCCGGCCCGACAGCACCGGGCGCAAGGGCAATGACGGGCGACTCACCGGCTGCTGGGCCCAGGCTCGCGCGCCATGCGGCAACGTCCTCCGCCGTCGGCGCCAGCCTGGGCAGGGGCCACTCGACCGGCAGCGGCGCGCGCTTGGGCAAGGCCAAGGAAGCGCAGCGGTCGATCATACGCGGCAACCGGCGTTCGCCCCAGCGGAGGTCATTGATCAGGAAGAAGCGCCCCTCGCCGATAAAGCCGACGCGCTCGGGGATCCCCGCCAAAAAAGGCGCCAGCGCCGATTTCCAGGTGCGCAGCATGATCAGCGCCGTGCCGTAATCTTCCTGCCGCAGCCGGTCGGCGAGGGCGCGGTATGCGCCGAACGGCAGCCGGCCGCGTGGGAGATTGCAAACAATGCCGCGACGCAGGCCGGGCATGTAATCCAGCAGAGGCGCGCAAAGCGTGGTGGTGAGCATATCAACCGGCCGCTCCGGCCACCGGGCGCGGAGAACTTGAACGACCGAATGGCAGCGCACGAAGTCCCCGATCCACATGTATGGGACGATCAGGATTGGCTTGGTCGTCGACGCCGGCGCCAAGGCTGCGGATTCTGGCTTATGATATGAACTTATATTCATTTATTCATAGGAGTGAAATCTGAATTCACTTCTTTTGGATGCTACGATAGCGGACAGTCGCAAAGCCAGGCCGCGCGGGCAAGGCATTCTCATCCCCATCAGAAGGCGATGATGACGGGCCATGATCGGCGAGCAATGCAAGAGAGTTCAGGCGTTTACGCCGGTGGCAAACCCAAGTTGCACCCCGGGGCATCCTCGGGCAAATGTGTTTTGCGCAGACCGGGAGTCTAGCGGGGTAGGGCGTTCATGCTGCTGGTGACCGGCGGGGCCGGCTTTATCGGGTCCAATGTAGTGGCAAGCCTCAACGAGGCCGGCCGCAACGACATCGCGGTCAACGACCTTCTCGGATCGGATGGCAAATGGAAGAATTTGGCGAAGCGTCAGATCGCCGACTTCGTCCCACCCGCAGATCTCTTTCGCTGGCTTGACGGCCGCAAGCTGGACGGCGTGATCCATCTCGGCGCCATTTCCGACACCACGGCGAGCGACGGCGATCTGATCATGGAGACGAATTTCCGCCTGTCGCTGCGGCTGCTGGACTGGTGCACAAGTTCGCGCACGCCGTTCATCTACGCATCCTCGGCGGCAACGTATGGCAATGGCCAGGACGGCTTCGACGACGAGTCCTCGCCCGCGGCGCTGCGCCGTTTGCGGCCGATGAATCTCTATGGCTGGAGCAAACACCTGTTCGATCTCGTGGTCGCCGAGCGCAACGCCAAGCGCGAGCGTCTGCCGCCGCAATGGGCTGGCTTGAAGTTTTTCAACGTTTTCGGTCCGAACGAGTATCACAAGGGGGCGATGGCAAGCGTGCTCTGCCGCAGCTTCGACGGCGCCAAGGCAGGCGCGCCGGTGCGGCTCTTCAAATCGCACAGACAAGGCGTCGCCGATGGCGACCAGAAACGGGATTTCATCTACGTGGACGATGCGGTGGCGGTTACACGCTGGCTGTTAGAGACGCCCGCGGTTTGCGGCATTTTCAACGTCGGCACGGGAAAGGCGCGAAGCTTTCGCGACATGATGACCGCGATGTTCACGGCGCTCGGCCGCCCTCCCAACATCGAATATATCGAGATGCCGCCGGCGATCCGCGACAGCTATCAATACTTCACGCAAGCTTCGGCCGATCGTCTTCGCCGTGCCGGTTACAACGCGGGCTTTACGCCGCTCGAGACGGCGGTCGAGCAGTATGTGACCGCCTATCTCGATCGGCCGGACCGCTACCGGTAACGCCGATGTCGGATTTTGAAAAAGAACTGGCTGGGCTGCGCGAGAAGACGGTGCTTTGCGTCGGCGACCCGATGCTGGACGAATTCGTGTATGGCGAGGTGACGCGGATTTCGCCGGAAGCGCCGGCGCCGGTGCTCGCGGTGCAGCGCAGTGAAACGAATATCGGCGGTGCCGGCAATGTGGCTCGCAATCTCGCCTCGCTGGGCGTGCGTTGCGTCTTCGTCGGCGTCATCGGCGACGACCAGGCCGGCCGCGAACTGAGCGCGGCATTCGCGGATTTCGGCTTAATCGAGCCGCACCTTGTAATCGCGCCGGCGCGGCCGACGACCCGCAAGATGCGCTTTGTCTCCGAGCATTTTTCGACCCATCTGATGCGGGCGGACTGGGAGAAAACCGAGCCTGTCGCCGCGGCGCAGGAACAAGCGGTGATCGAGCAGGCGCTCGCCGCGCTGCCGGGAGCCGACGCAGTGGTGTTGTCGGACTATGCCAAAGGCACGCTGACGCAGCGGGTCGTGCGCGCGCTTCTCGATGCCGCCCTGGCGGCGAAAAAGCCGGTCGTCGTCGATCCCAAGGGAAAGGATTTCGCGCGCTATCGTGGCGCCACGCTGATTACGCCGAATCGGCAGGAGCTTGCGGCCGCGACGCGAAGCGCGGCGGAGAGCGACGATGAAATCGTCGCGGCCGCGGAGGAAGTGGAAAAGCTTGTCGGCTGCAAGGCGGTGCTGGTTACCCGCAGTGAGCAGGGCATGACCCTCGTCGTCAACGGCGCCGAACCGGTTCATGTCGCCGCTTACCCCGTGAAAGTGCGCGACGTTTCCGGTGCCGGCGACACGGTGGCGGCGGTGCTGGGGGCCATGCTGGCGGCGGAGGCCGGATTCGAGGCCGCGATGCGCGCCGCCAACGCGGCGGCCGCCGTCGCGGTCAGCAAACGCGGAACGGCGACGGTTTCGCTTGCCGAATTGCGCGGCCGGCTGCTTCCGGCGGCAAGTTTGGCGAGCGAGGAAAAGATCCTGTACGACTGGTCGCAACTTGACGAGCGGCTTGCTGCGTGGCGAAGCCAAGGACTGCGTATCGGCTTCACCAACGGCTGCTTCGACCTGTTGCATCCGGGACATGTCAAACTGCTCACCGAAGCGCGCGGCCGTTGCGACCGCCTGATCGTCGGCCTTAACAGCGACGCCTCGGTGCGTCGGTTAAAAGGCGAGGCGCGTCCGGTCCAGGACGTGCACGCGCGCGCAGAAGTGCTCGCGGCGCTGGAAGCCGTGGACCTTGTGGTCATTTTTGAGGAAGACACGCCGCTGAAGTTGATGGCCCGCGTGCGCCCGAAGCTGCTGATCAAGGGCGGCGATTACCGGCTCGATCAGGTGGTCGGCCGCGAACAGGTGGAGGCAGATGGCGGCCAGGTGATGCTGGTGGACATCGTTCCGGGATTTTCTACCACCAAGCTCGTGAACCGCTCGCGCACCGCCGCCGGCGCATGACGTGAAAATGCATTCGGCCCTAATCAAAAGCTGACGAGGCTGCCGTGCCGCGCCTGAGTGCCATCATCATCGCCAAGAACGAAGCGGCGCGAATCGCGGAATGCCTCGACAGCGTATCCTTCTGCGATGAGCGCATTGTCGTAGACGGCGGAAGCAGCGACGACACCGCACAGATTGCCAGGCAAAAAGGGGCGTCGGTGATACTGGCCCCGGAATGGCGTGGCTTTGGTCCGCAAAAGAATCTGGCGCTGTCCCATGCAACGGGAGATTGGGTTCTGTCTGTCGATGCCGACGAGCGCGTCAGCGCGGCGCTGGCCAAGGAGATTGAGCAAGTCATCGCGACGGGTCGCGCCGAAGGCTACAAAGTGCCGCGGCGCTCCAGCTTCTGCGGCCGCGAAATGCGCTTCTCCGGCTGGTATCCCGATTATGTGCTGCGGTTGTTTCGCCGCGGCAAGGCGCATTTTTCGGACTCGATGGTGCATGAACGCGTCATCTGCGAGGGCACGGTACAAAGGCTGCGCGAGCCGCTGCTGCATTTTCCGGTAAGCCGGCTCGAGGACGCGCTCTCGCGCATGGACCGTTACTCGACGAGCGGCGCCGCCGGGCTTGTTGCGTCAGGACGGCGTGTTTCGTTTATGAGCGGAATCGGGCACGGACTATGGACATTTGTGCGAACGTATTTTTTCCGAGCCGGATTTCTCGACGGCTGTGAAGGATTTCTGTTGGCGGTGGCCAATGCCGAAGGCGCCTATTATCGCTACATGAAGGCGTGGCTGATGGGACGCAACCGTGGCTGACCTGATCTCCGTCATTATCACCACGTATAACCGCGAGGACGCGCTAGCAGCAGTGCTGCGCGCCTTGGCGCAGCAGACGGACAAAAATTTTGAGGCCGTGGTCGCCGATGACGGCTCGCAGCAGCGCACGGCCGCCACCGTGGAAGAATGGCGGGGGCGAGTGCCTTTCCCTCTCATCCACGTGTGGCATGAGGACCGCGGCTTCCGTGCTTCCGAAATACGCAATCGCGCCATTCTGGCATCGCGCGGGGCTTATTGCATCTTTCTTGACGGCGACTGCATTCCACGTCCGGATTTCATTGCGGCGCATCGCCGGCTGGCGGAACGCGGCTGGTTCGTCACCGGCAACCGGATTCTCATGTCGCAGGAGCTGACGTCGGCTGTGCTTCAGCAACGGCTCCAGCCCGAGCATTGGAGTTTTGCCGACTGGGTGCGACTGCGCCTTCGGCGGCGCATCAATCGCCTCGCGCCGCTGCTGCGCCTTAGGCTCGGGCCACTGCGCAAGCTGCGCGCGCAAGCCTGGCGCGGCGCGCGCTCGTGCAACCTCGCGGCCTGGCGTGCCGATCTCGATAAGGTGGACGGCTTCGATGCGGCCTTCAGCGGCTGGGGACGCGAAGATTCTGATCTTCTGATCCGGCTGTTGCATGGCGGCGTCCGGCGCAAGGGCGGAGAATTCGCGACGGGCGTCCTGCATTTGTGGCATGTTGAGGCCGACCGCGCTCGTTTGCCCCGCAACGACCAGGAGCTTGCGCGGTGCCGATCGGAACGCCGGGTGAGGGCGCAAGCCGGTCTTTCGACGTTGCAAAACGAGAATGCTGCCGAGCGAGCCGCCTTAGGCTAGATCAATGACGGTTGCTGCCATCTTAAAAAGTATTGCGGCGATTTTAATGAGCTATGAGCCGATGCTCTTGCGGGCATCGGAGGGGCTAGCTCTTGCCACAGTAATGTCGTTGCCCTGGTCGACCTCGGCGACGAGTATTCTGGCGGGAATCTGGCTGGTAACGTTGCTTGTCTGGGTACTGGCAATCTGGCTGCGAACTACTTTTCCCGTCCTCGGTTGGGCTGCGCTGTGCCGGGAAATCGCGCCGCCGGCGGCAGGATTACCGGTACTTCTCGTGGCCCTTGCCATAGCTGGGGTTTTCTGGACGGAAGTCGGTTGGCTTGATGCGTTGCGCGGCCTGTCGCCCTTTGCGAAGTTATTGGTCATTCCCTTGTTATTCATCCAATTCCGGCGGTCCGATCGAGCCACCTGGGTATTGGGCGGCTTCTTGGTGAGCTGCGTGGCGCTGCTTGTTCTATCGCTGGCGCTCGCGGTTTGGCCGAAAATCGTGCCGAACAAATCCTACGGCGTTCCAGTGAAGGATTATATCGCGCAAAGCGGAGAATTCGCGCTTTGTGCCATGGCCAGCGCCTACGTCGCCATAGACCTTTTCCGCTCCAGAAACCGGACTGCGCTGGTCTGGGTCGGGCTGGCAGGCGTTTTTCTGTTCGACATTCTTTATGTGAGCAGCAGCCGCACGACGCTCGTGACTTTGCCGATCATGCTCGTTCTTCTCGGGCTACGGCAGTTTGGCTGGAAAGGCGTGGCGTCGATCGCCGTCGTCGGCGGTCTGGCGGCGGCGCTGATTTGGGTGTCGTCGCCTCATTTGCGCGATCGCGTGCTCAATCTTTCTTACGAAGTGCATTCCTACGAGGTGGATAAGGACGTGACCTCAGCGGGACTACGTCTCGATTACTGGAAGAAGTCGCTCGGATTCATTTCAACCGCTCCCATGCTGGGTCACGGCACCGGATCGATCAAAAGCCAGTTCGAAAAGGGAGTCGCCGGCCAGAGCGGATATTCGGCGCAAATCTCGACCAATCCGCATAATCAGATATTTGCCATTGCCATCCAGCTTGGCCTTGTCGGCGTGGGCATTCTGCTCGTGATGTGGCTCGCTCACCTTCTATTGTTCTGTGAAGCGGGATTGATGGCGTGGGTGGGGCTTCTGGTCGTCGTGCAGAATATCGTGAGCTCGCTTTTCAATTCACATCTGTTCGACTTCACTCAGGGATGGACTTACGTGTTTGGTGTAGGGGTCGCGGGCGGCGCGGTTCTGCGGGCGAAAAAACCGGCGGTGGCGCCTGCCGTGACTTCCAATTCCGCCGCCGATGCGGGACAGAGTGGCATTGAAGCGCAAAGGCCGTTATGAAAGCGGCCGGGAAACTTTTGCCGCCAAGAATCCGATGAATTTGGGTTTGCCAAAGCTGACGGGGCGACAGCTCTTGATCGTGGCGCACGACCTGCTCGCCACGGCGGCGGCCATTACCGCCAGCTTCTATGTCAGATTTGAAGCGCGCGGCCTCGAGGAGCGGCTCGATGGTCTGCATCGTTTGCTTCCGGCCTTCGTGCTCTACGCTTGCGTGGTCTATTTGTTTTTTGGCCTGTTCAAGGCGAAGTGGCGCTTTGTTTCGCTGCCGGATCTGCAGAAGATTTTCAAAGCCACAACCGTTCTGGCCGTGTCCCTGCTCGTTCTCGATTACATCCTGGTGACGCCGGGATTCTACGGCACGTTTTTCTTCGGCAAGATCACGATCGCGCTTTACTGGCTGCTGCAGATGGCCTTTCTTACCGGGCCGCGCATCGCCTACCGCTATTTCCGTTATTCCCGGACGCGCCGCGGCGCCCGCCTGTCCGAGTCGATCCCGGTTCTCATTCTCGGCCGCGCCGCCGATGCCGAAGTCCTGATCCGGGCCATCGAAAGCGGCGCGGTCAAAAAGATTTGGCCCGCGGGCATCCTGTCGCCGTCCAAAGCCGATCAGGAGCAGGCGATCCGCGGCGTTTCCGTCCTCGGCAATTTCAACGATCTCGGCAGTGTCGTCGCCCACCTCGGCGAACGCGGCACCCGCGTCGACCGGCTGATCCTCACGCCTTCGGCGCTCGATCCGCAGCTCAAGCCGGAAAGCCTGCTCATGCAAGCCCGCCGGCTCGGCCTCGCCACGGCGCGGCTACCTTCGCTCGACGAGGGCGGCGAAGCCTTGCGCCTCGCGCCGGTCGCGATCGAGGACCTGCTGTTGCGGCCGAGCGTCAAGATCGACTACCAGCGGTTGGAAGACTTCGTGCGCAGCAAGTCGATTGTCGTCACCGGCGGCGGTGGATCCATCGGCGCGGAAATCTGCGAGCGTATCGTCACCTTCGGCGCGGCGCGGCTGCTGATCATCGAAAATTCCGAGCCGGCGCTGCATGCGATCCTAGAATCGCTGGCAGCCAAGCGTTCGAAGGCCGGTATCGAGGGGCGGATCGCAGACGTGCGCGATCGCGAGCGCATCTTCCGGCTCGTGAATAATTTCAAGCCCGATATCGTTTTCCACGCCGCCGCGCTCAAGCACGTGCCGCTGCTGGAAAGAGATTGGGAGGAGGCGGTCAAGACCAATGTCTTCGGCTCGATCAACGTCGCCGATGCCTCGGCGGCCGCGGGAGCCGAGGCGATGGTGATGATCTCGACCGACAAAGCGATAGAGCCGGTGTCCGTGCTCGGCGCCACGAAGCGTTTTGCGGAAATGTATTGCCAGGCGATGGACGCCGAATTTGCGTCGCAGGGCAACGGCGGGAAGAAGCCGATGCGCATCATTTCCGTGCGTTTCGGCAACGTGCTTGCCTCAAACGGATCAGTGGTGCCAAAGTTCAAGGCACAAATCGAGAGCGGCGGACCGGTCACCGTGACCCATCCGGACATGGTGCGCTACTTCATGACCATCCGCGAGGCCTGCGATCTCGTCGTCAGCGCCGCAAGCCATGCCCTTGGCCCGGAGCGCCTGGACGTATCGATCTATGTGCTGAATATGGGCCAGCCGGTGAAGATCGTGGATTTGGCGGAACGCTTGATCCGCTTGAGCGGACTCGAGCCCGGACGCGACATCGACATTGTCTTCACCGGTATCCGCCCTGGCGAACGGCTGCATGAAATTCTGTTCTCGCGAGAGGAGCCGAGCGCCGAAATCGGTATTCCCGGCGTCGTCGCCGCGAAGCCGACGTGTCCCTCGCGGGAAACCATGCGGCAATGGATCGCGAAGCTCGAAGAGGGTCTCGCCCGCGAGGAAAGAAGCCTGATCTATGGCGCGCTTCGCGCCGCAGTTCCGGACTTTCAATCGAAGTCAGACTAGCGGCTGCCCCTTCCGCGGGCGAATAGCACCAGCAAAGCGAAAATCAACAGTCCGCCGAGCAGCAAAGCGCCCAGGCTCACGCTTGGGGAAGGCAGCAGAACCGTCGCCGCCGCCAGCGCGATCAAGATGACATTGGCGATGAAAATGCGCGCCACCACGCCGGAGACGGTGAAATGACGGTCCACCGCGCGCTGATAGAAATGGTCGCGGTGAGCATGCCACGGCGTCTTGCCCTGGCGAAGCCGCAACACCAGCGTCGCCGTCGCATCCGCGAGGAAATACAACGGGAGCAGCAAGGCCGCGGCGATGTGCCCGCGCGCACCGAGCAGCAGCAGCAGCCAGCCTAACAGCAGCCCAACGGGAAGGCTGCCGACGTCGCCTAGAAACAGCTTTGCGACCGGGCGGTTGAATGGCGCGAAACCCAGCATCGCTCCAAGAAGCGCAAGCGCCACGACCGCGGCGTAATCGGGCAGCGCGCCGAGCCAACCGAGCAGCGCCAGGCCGATCGTCACCGGAACGACTTCGGCAACCATCATCCAGTCGATCCCGTCCATGAAATTGACGAGGTTGACGAACCAGATGCCGCCGATGAGCAGCAGAACCCGCTCGATTCCCCAAGGCAGCGCGGGAAACAGCCGCAGCTCGGACGGCACCGCGGCGAGGACGACGCCCACGGCCAAGCCCTGAAGCAGCAGCCGCGGCATCACGGAAATGATCTTGATGTCGTCCCAGGCGCCGACCGCGGCAAGGAATACGGTTGCGGCAAAGACCGGCCAGAGGCCGTACGCGCCGGAACCGAAGAGGACCAGCCCGGCCCCTGCGGCACCGAGTGTGGCCGCAATGACCGCGATCCCGCCGCCTTGCGGCGTTGGCTCCCGGTGCGAGGAGCGTGCGTTCGGCCGCGCCAGCGCGTAGCGGTGCAGCGTGTCGTGCAGCAGCAGGATCAGAATCGCGCTGGCCAAGGCGGATCCCAGGACAAGGGCGACAGCCATCGCGGCATCACTCATCGCGAATCCATTGTTTCAACCGAGCGCGATATATCAGGAAGGCGGATGCAGAAGTCGAGCATAGAGTTCGGCAGTCTGCTCGCCGATGGCCGCTGCCGAAAATCGTTCGACCGCGAGGCGTCGGGCGGCGGCCCCATATTCGTTCCGCAATTGCGGCGATGCAGCCAGAGTCGCGATGGCCTCCGCGAGCGCAATGGGGTCATCGACCGGCACCAGCAATCCGGTCAAACCCGGCAGCACAATTTCGCGGCAGCCGGGTACGTCCGTCGCCACCATCGGCCGGGCGCAGGCGGCCGCTTCGAGCAACGATTTTGGCAGTCCCTCGCGATGCGAGGGCAGCGCAGCAATATGCGCGCGCGCCCATACGGTCTCAATCGGATTGACGTGACCCAGCAATTCCAAGCCGGGTTCTTGGCGCCAGGCAGTGATCTCCTCGTCGGCAATTGACGCCGGATTGGCGGGATCCTGAGTTCCCGCCAGCAGCAGCCTCACCCTAATTCCGCGTTGTCGCAGCAGGCGGTGAGCCTCTACCAGGGCGCGCACGCCCTTGTCTTCGAGCAGCCGCCCGACAAAGGCGACTGCCGGCGGGCCTGCAGGCTCCGGCAGCGGCTGGAGCTTTTCGGTATCGACCCCGGAGCCGTGGATGACGACGATATGACCGGCCGGGATGCCCATTTTTTGCAAGCTCACATAATCGTCAGGATTCTGAACCAGGACGACATTGCCGTGCCGCACAAAAAGAAAGCGCAGCATCGCGCCCAGCACAAAGCGCAGGAGGCGCGCCCTCACGTCGCTGCCTGTGAATGCGTAGCCGAAGCCGGTGAGCGCATTGACCTGGGCGGGGCGCATTCCGATCGCCGCCGTCGAGCCGAGCACGCAGGCCTGCAGCGCGACGTGGTGGCAAATTGCCGGCGCAATTGCGCGATGCAGGCTGCGCAGCGCGGCAATGGTTTTCCACGCCGCCAGCGGCGAAAGCGTGCCGCGCGTAAACGGAATAGGATGAAGCGTGAATCCTTCCGACCGGATGGCCGCCGCGCCGTCGATAACACGCGTGGCGACGTGGACCTCGAAACCGGCATTGCGCGCCGCGCGCGCCATGGGTAGACGATGGGAGAGGAAGTACCAGTCTTCCGATACGACATAGAGCAGACGCGGCGCGGCACCTTGCTCTGCTAGGACTTTCGCCGCCATGTTGTGCGCCGCGCTTTCGTTGCCTGCGATGTGGGAATTCTTGGCCGAGGCGGATGAACAAATCTGGGGGCAGCATAGCCCCCGGAAGTCGAGTCGAGAATAGACCGGCAGCCGGTGAGCGCCGGGATTAATGCAGCCAACGCTCCGCCCAGGCACGCACCATGAGGATATTCCACATGCCGGTGGCGTTGGTCTCGACGCCGGCGATATGCCTCTTCCAGAGTTCCTGGATGCGGTCAGAATCGAAAATGCCGTCGTCGCTGGTCCGGCGCGGGGCCAGTAATTCCTCGGCCCAGCCGCGCAGCGGTCCGCGCAGCCATTCCGCAAGCGGCACCGAGAAGCCTCGCTTCGGACGGTCGATCAAGGATGGCGGCAGGTAGCGAGCGAGGACTTGGCGAAGCAGATGTTTTGGCTCGCGATCGTCATGGCGGAGCGATGCGGGAAGCGACCAGACATATTCCACCAGCCGATGATCGAGCAGCGGCACCCGTGCTTCGAGTGCGACGGCCATCGAGCACCGGTCGACCTTGGTCAGGATGTCGTCGGGCAAATAGGTCACGGTATCCTGCGCCTGCATCCGCAGCCTCAAATCGGGCAGCGACGTTTCCAGGTTAGGAATGAGCGGCAGCGGCAATTCGTGTGTTGCTCGTCGGAGAGGCAATGGACCGGCGAGGCCGACGGCCGCCAGCGCCAGCGCCGCGTCGTCCGGCGTCGCGGCGGACAGGGCGAGACCGAGCCGCCGCGCCTTTTCGCCGGCTCGTTCGGCGCGTCCGGCATCGAGCAAGGCGGCCGCCGCTTTCTCAACCAGCGGTTCCGGAAACTTTGTTGCAAGCCGTGCAAGGGCCGCGCGGAGCGGACGCGGCACTCGGCCGGCATGGCGCCAAATAGACGTGAGCCAGTCGTATTTCGGATAGCCGCCGAATAATTCGTCGCCGCCATCCCCTGAAAGGGCGACGGTCACATGCCGGCGCGTGACCTGGGAAACGAGATAGGTCGGCAACTGCGACGAATCGGCAAAAGGTTCGTCGAACCAGTTCGGCACGTCGGCGACCAGATCGAGGACGCGCTTCGGCTCGATCGTGACTTCGGTGTGCTCCGTCCCCAGGCGATCGGCCACCTCGCGTGCGAATTTCGCCTCGTCGTAAGCCGCCGCCTCAAATCCCACGGTGAATGTGCGGACCGGTCGATCGGCACTCGCCTGCATGGCGGCAACCACCGCCGATGAATCGATGCCGCCGGAGAGGAAGGCGCCCAGCGGAACGTCGGAAATCATCCGCCGCCGCACGCTATCGCGAAGAAGCGCATCGATCCCTTCGACAGCTTCCGCCCGGCCGATGGTATCGTTCCGGCGCCGCGCGATCACATCGGCAAGTTTCCAAAAGGTGCTGACGACCGGCTCATGCCCGGGCTGTACCGTCAGGATCGTCCCCGGCGGCAGTTTGAAAACGCCGCGGAAAACCGTGGCGGGCGAGGGCACATAGCTGTAGCGAAGCACCGAAGCGATAGCGTTGGGATCGACATCCTTGCGGAACGACGGATGCGCCATCAGCGCCCGCAATTCCGAGCCGAACAGCAGAACATCGTTCAACAGCGTCCAATAGAGCGGCTTGATGCCAAGCCGGTCGCGCACGAGCCGCAACGTTCGGGTTTGCCGGTCGAAGACGGCAAACGAGAACATGCCGATGAAGCGATCGACCGCCGCCTCCGGCCCCCATTCGCCGAAGGCCGCCAGCATCACCTCGGTATCGGAGCTGCTGCGGAACGTGTGGCCGCGGGCCGCGAGCTCCGCGCGCAATTCGCGGAAATTGTAAACCTCGCCGTTATAGCTGATGACATAGCGCCCGTCCGCGGAATGCATCGGCTGCGCGCCGCCCGGCGAGAGATCGATGATCGCTAGCCGCCGGTGCCCGAGCCCGACGCCCGCCTCTGGGTCGCCCCAAGCATCGCCGCCGTCGGGGCCACGATGCGCCAAGGTGTCCACCATCCGTCGCGCGGCCGCTGCGGGATCGCTCTCGCGCGGCTTCGATCGCATGTCGAAGAGCCCGGCGATGCCGCACATCAGAGCGGAACTCTCGCGTCTGCCATCCGGAATTCTCGCTCGCCTTGCCGACAGCCAGCGTTCATGCTATGAACATTTAATAAAGCTGTCTACTCCGAACCTTGGCTTGCATGCCGATCGAGTCCGACGAACGTTCCGACGGGTCCGGCCAACCGGATCAAATCCTGCTTGGCGTCCTTAACGCCATCGAGCGGGACGCGCGCACGTCGCAACGGACCATTTCCCGGGAACTTGGCGTCGCCCTTGGTTTGGCCAATGCCTATCTCAAGCGCTGCGTCGGCAAGGGCTGGATCAAGATCAGCCAGGTGCCGCCGCGCCGTTATGCCTATTACCTGACTCCCAAGGGATTTGCCGAAAAGACCCGGCTGACGGCGGAATATTTCTCCGCCTCCTTCACCTTCTTCCGCCGCGCGCGCGAGCAGATGTCCCAATTGATGGCGCAGTGTGCGGCGAACGGTTGGAAACGCATTGCCTTCGCCGGCACATCGGAACTCGCGGAAGTGGGAACGCTTTGTGTGCACGATTATCCGGTCACGCTCGTTGGCGTCGTTGATCCGGCGCGGGCAGGAACAAATTTTTGCGGCGTCACGGTCAGCGCCAGTCTGGCCGATCTCGGCGTGATCGACGCGGTGATTATCACCGGCGTCAAGGACGCGGAAACGATCCTGCGTGCGACGACCGATAAAATCGGCGAGGAGCGCGTGCTGGTGCCGGCCCTTCTTGGCCTGCGCACGGCATCTGCCGAAACCTCGGCGGCCGAAATTCGAGCGGCGGAATGAAACGTTGGTACGCGGTCTATACGCAGCCCAGGAACGAAGGCCTAGCGCGGGAGCATTTGGCGCGTCAGGGTTTTGACGCCTACTACCCGCGCTATCGGAAGCGGCGCAGCCACGCCGGCCGCGTGGATGTCGTGCCGTCTCCGTTGTTTCCGCGCTACATTTTTGTGGCCTTCGACATCGTGGGAGAGCGCTGGCAGGCCATCCGCTCGACACGCGGTGTCATCGATCTGGTCAAGAACGGACTCGATCCCGTGCCGGTGCCGGAGTTCGTGATTTCCGAAATCCGCGCGCGCGAAGACGAGAACGGGTTTGTATTGCTCGGCAACCATCTCAAGCTCGCCCGCGGCGACAAGTTCAGCATCGCCGGCGGTCCGTTTTCCGGGCAAGTGGCGATCTTCGAAGCGCGCCGAGACAGCGCGCGGGTCATCGCGCTGCTCTCGCTGCTCGGCGGCAAGATCGTCGTCGAGCTGCCCGTGGACGCCGTCGCGCCCGCGACCTGATTCAATCCGGAACGCTAAGCGCGCTCGCGGTCATCAGTCGGGTGGACGCGGCATCGCCTTCGTACAATCGCGGCCAGAAGCCGTCGAGTCGCGAGATGTTTGGAAACTTGCCTTTGAAGAGCGACTCCAGAAAATCCAGAGCGACCGGCGCTTTCTGTCCTCCCGCCCCCGCTTTATGGCCCGAGATCATGCTGTGCAGCAGCACGCCGCGACGGACGACGCGCAGAATTTCGGCAGCATAACTGCCGCAGACTTCGTGTTCCATTTCCTGAAACGAAAAGGCATTGAGAAAGAAATCAATCGGCCCTTGCAGCCGCGGCAATTGCCAGGCGGCGAGCTGATAGACATGCACCGCGCCATCGATTGGTTGCGGCACGATGGGCGAGGGCGCTTCCATCGCCCGGGCATCGTCGACCTTCAGTCCCTCGATCGATTTTAGGAATTGAGTGGAAAGATAAAGCACCGGCGGGATGTCGACGTTCACGATGATCCGAAGTTCCGGGTTGAGCGCGATATGGGCGAGCGAATTGAGGCCGAGCCCGGGGCCGATTTCGAGGATCGACTGCACCTCGTGCGCCCGCACCCGGCTGTAAAAATCAGCAGCACGGCTGAGATACATCACGAAATAAGGGACGACCGCATTCCCGCGCCAATCGAAAGCGTCGTCGGCGCCGCCATTCGCAAGTCCGGCCGGAATCCGCATTGCCGGAAAAGCGTGGGCGATCTCGTCGAGCGCGAGCCGCGCATGTTGCCGGCAACCGGCAATTTGGCGTATGCCCGGCAGCTTTTCGAGCGCGGCCCAGGCGGCACGTTTCCAGGCGGCGTCGGGAATTTCCGGCTGCGGCACGCCGCCGACCGCAAAGCCCTTGAGCAGGCGCTGATTGGCGCGCATGCCTTTCAAACCCGCGCGATCAAGCTCGCGCATGATGCGCGCACAGTAGGCGCGCCAATAGGCGGTCGGGCGGAACAGAGCGGACCTCCGGTCCGCGCCGGCCATCATGAAGCGTAGCAAGGCCGGGTCGTCGGCGAGGTCCTTTGCGGGCACCGAGTCCGGCGCGGGGGCAGCCTGCATGCAATCTGCCACCGTTTGCCGTGTATCTTTTTCCACGCTGCCGCTCCGCCTTAATTTCCCCGAGGCCGCATGGCACCTGCGCGGCGCTGGCCGTGCCTGTTCTATGCGGCTTCCCAGGCTCTTAGCCATACCCGTAAGTGCGGTCGGGCTCGTCTTGACACGCGTGTTCAATTCATGAACACTGGACTTAACGAGGGGGGAGGCGACAAGCCTTAAGGCTTGGAAATATCTCCCAAATTTCGAGCTTGCTCCGGGCGATTTCGCCTCACCCGGACTGCGGTAGCTTGCCAAGCCTCGGTTTGGCGCAGCCTTCTCCCTCCAATCCCAGCAATCAGGTCAAATGCCCCGTCGCGACGTCGTGCTCGGCATCCAGTTCGGCGGCCATGATACGGCCGCCGGCCTGATGATCGACGGCCGGTTGCTGGCCGCCTGCGAGCAAGAGCGCTATTGCGGCGAGAAGCATACGCGGCGCTTCCCCAGCGACGCCATCGCCGATTGTCTGCAGATCGCCGGCGTCACAATGGCTGACGTGAACGAGATCGGCTTCTGCTTCGATCCCTTCCACTACATCCGCGAAACCTATCTGAAGACGGCGCTCGAGGATAACGATCGCATCGGCTTCCTCATCAACGACATCGAGCGAATCGCTAACGAATACCGGATGGAAGAGCGCGTCCGCGATGAAACCGGCTTCGCCGGCCCGATCGTTTTTCATCGTCATCATCTCTGCCATCTCGCCAGCGCCTATTACCCCAGCGGTTTCGATAACGCTCTGCTGTGCAGCTTCGACGGCATGGGTGAAATCGAAACGAGCCTGATCGGCGCCGGCCGCGGCGGCAAAATCGAGATCGTTCACCAGGGCAACCGCTATCCGCATTCCTTCGGGCTGCTCTATTCGGCGATCACTTATTATCTCGGCTGGAAGCATCATTGCGATGAAGGCATCGTCATGGGGCTGGCGCCTTATGGCGATCCTGATGCGCTCATTCCCGGCGACACGCGCAGCTATCGCGAGGTCTTTGCCGAGATCCTCGCCGAGACCGGCGATTACGACATCGCGGTGAACACCAATTGGATCGCCTATCACAAGGTTCGTGATACCTGGATCAGCGAACAGTTCATTGACGTTTTGGGACCGCGCCGCCTTCCTGGCGGGCCGCTCACCGCTCACCACCGCAATATCGCCGCAGCGCTGCAGGCGCGGCTGGAAGAAATCGTGCTTAACCAGTTGCGTCGGGCGCGAAAGGCGTTTGGCCTCAATCGTCTTTGTCTCGCTGGCGGCGTCGCTTTGAACTGCTCGATGAACGGCAAGATCGAGGCGAGCGGAATTTTCGATGAGATTTTCGTGCAGCCGGCAAGCGGCGATAACGGCACGGTGATTGGTGCCTGCTATCTCTCTCACGCCAATCACGTGGGCGGCATCGCGCCGAAGCGGGATGACGACAATCTGAAAGGCTCGCGATTCGGCGATGCCGAGATTGGCGCGGCGTTTCGCGCGGCGGGCGTCGCCGCTCTGCGGCCGAAAGATGTTTACGCGCTGACCGCGAAGAAACTGACTGAAGGCAAGATTGTCGGCTGGTTCCAGGGCGGCGCCGAGTTCGGGCCGCGCGCGCTCGGCAATCGCAGCATTCTGACCCGGCCTTTTCCGGCGAAGATGAAAGACTATCTCAACGCGCGCGTGAAATTCCGCGAGGAATTCCGTCCCTTCGCGCCCGCGGTGCTTGCCGAATTCCAGAACGAATATTTCACGATCAGGCAGGACAGCCCGCACATGCTGATCGCCTGCCAGGCGCGGCCGGAGAAGCGCAACGCGATCCCCGCAGTGGTTCATGTCGACGAGACTTGCCGCGTGCAAACGGTGCGGCCGGAAACCAACCGCCGCTTTTATTCGCTATTGCAGGCCTTCCACGCGGAGACCGGCTGCCCGGTCTTGCTCAACACGTCCTTCAACGTGAAGGGCCAACCGATCGTGAATACGCCGGAAGAGGCGATCGCCTGTTTCCGCTCCACCAATATCGACGTGCTCGTGATCGGCGATTTCTGCGTCGAGAAGTTGCCCTCCGGCGAAGTGCCTCTGATCAATTCAGCCGATGTCGAAGGCGACCGCGCGCCAGTTTGAGGCCCGTGAGAGCCTCCCCGAGGTGGCGCTGCTCGAACATTACTTCGACCGGCTGTGGCCGCTGCCGCGCAGTATTACCGGCGAGGGCGTGCGGCGGACGCATGATATCCTCGGCGAACTCCTGCCGCTCGAGCGCATCGAAATTCCGACCGGCACGCAGGTCTTCGACTGGACGGTGCCGCGCGAATGGGTGGTGCGCGGCGCCCACATCATCGCGCCGGATGGGCGCCGGCTGCTCGATTTTGCCGACAACAATCTGCATCTTGTCGGCTATTCGCAGCCGTTCCGCGGCAAGCTCAGCCGCGCCGAGCTCGACACGCATCTCCACAGCTTGCCGGACCGGCCAACCGCCATTCCTTACGTCACGAGTTATTACGCGCCGAGTTGGGGCTTCTGCCTGAGCCACGAGCAACGCCAGGCGCTGCCCCAAGGCGAATATGACGTCGTCGTCGATACCGCGCTGATCGACGGATCGATGACGTTGTCGGAATGCGTGCTGCCGGGCGAAACTGGCCGCGAGGTGCTGATTTCGGTGAATACCTGCCATCCCTCGCTCGCCAGCAACGAATTGTCGGGGCCGCTCGTCGCGGCGTTTCTTTACCGTCGTCTCGCCGCGCTGCCGCGGCGGCGGCTCACCTACCGCTTCGCTTTCGTGCCGGAGACGATTGGCGCGATCGCCTATCTCAGTCTGCGGGGCGAAAAACTGCGCGAACGGCTTGTGGCAGGCTACGTGCTGACGTGCCTCGGTGATGCCGGGCGCTTCACGTACAAGCGCTCGCGCCGCAGCGGGAGCCCGGGCGATCGCGCCGCGGCGCAGGTGCTGACGCAATGCGGCCGCCGGGCAGACATCATCGATTTCTTCCCGCAGGGCAGCGACGAGCGGCAATATTGCTCTCCCGGATTTGATTTGCCGGTCGGCTGCCTAACCCGCACGATGTATTGGCGCTATCCCGAGTATCACACGTCGCTCGATAACAAGGATTTCATTTCCTTTTCGGCAATGGTCGAAACCATCGACACCTGTTTCGACATCTGCAAAGTGCTCGACGCCGAGGGCCGCTACCGCAACCTTGTGCCCTTCGGAGAACCGCAGCTCGGCAAGCGCGGGCTCTATCCGAGCTTTGGAGGCTCGAACGAAAAGGAAGCGCGGGTGCGCGCGCAAGCGTGGCTGCTGAATCTCTCCGACGGCAATCACAGCCTTTTGGATATCGCGGAGCGTAGCGGCGAAACCGTCCTGCAGCTTGCGGAGATCGCCGAAACCTGCGTCGCTGCCGGCTTACTGGAAAGGATGCCGTCGTGAGCCGGCGGCCGCCACTCTTCATCCATGTTGGGCTGCGCAAGGCGGCGAGCACGACCTTGCAGAAAGGTCTCTTCGCTAAGCTGCCACAGATCAATCACTTCGGCATGTGGCTGAACGACACGACGCGTTTTGCCGATCCGCAGGTATCCGATCTCATTCATCGCATCATCCTTAGCGACGGAGTCAATTACGACCGCGCCGCAGCGCGTGCTCTTGCCGATCAGGCGGTGCTTTCCAAGCTCGATCCCGCCAAGATCAACACGCTGTCCGATGAGAAGCTCGGCGGCTTTTGGCGCGGCTATGCCGACCGTCGCTTGATCGCCGAACGGCTTAAAGACGTGTTTGGCGATATTCGCATCATCCTGATGGTGCGCGAGCAGGTCGATCACTTCCTGGCCAATTACATCGCGCTCGGCGGCGAGTATAAGCTCGCGCCCGACCGGCTGCGTGTGCGCCTGCCGGTCACCGATCATCTCGAATACATGATGCGCTACCCCGATTACGAGCAGCTCGGGCATCTCAAAGCGGGCCGCCTCGCCGGCATGTATGCCGATATCGTCGGCCGGGAGAATGTCTGCGTGCTGCTCTTCGAGGAGATGCGCGACGATCTTCCCGCATTTGCCAGGCGCATAGGCGGTTTCCTCGGCGTCGACGCGGCCGCGGTCGTTGCCTGTCTGTTGGGCCGGCACGAAAATCCGCGGCGGCAGACGCAGCTCATGCTCGCTTATCGCAGCCTGCGTTCGCATCTTTTCCCGGGCACCAGCTTGAGCGCGCTCCTACCGAAGTCGGTGCAGACGGGTTTTGAGCGCATGCTTGCGCGCGGAGCCAAGTCACACATCGCACTTCCTGCAGAGTGGATCGAGCGGCTGCGTGTTTACTATGCCGAGGACAACGCCCAGCTCGCCCGCAGCTTTGGGTTAGATCTGGCGCGCTGGGGCTACGCCTTGCCCGGCGTAGCGCGGACGGCGACTTCCATTCAACCGCAGGCAAGCGGCGTTCTGATTCAGGAGGAGGGGTAGCATCATGGCTCGTGAGTTGTGGATCGACGGTGCCGAGATCAGTGACGCCAGCGATTGCTATGTCATCGCCGAGATCGGTCACAATCACCAAGGCAGCTTGGACGAATGCAAGCGCATGTTCGCGGTGGCCAAGGAGTGCGGGGCCAATGCAGTCAAGCTGCAGAAGCGTGACAACCGCGCGCTTTATACAAAGGCGATGTATGACAGCCCGTATCTGCATCGCAACAGCTACGGTGCCACCTATGGCGAGCATCGCGAGAAGCTGGAATTCGGCCGTTCTGAATACGAGGCGCTGATCCGCCATGCCAAGGAGCTTGGCATCACCTTCTTCTCGACGGCCTTTGACATTCCGAGCGCCGACTTCCTCGCCGCGCTCGACATGCCGGCTTACAAGATCGCTTCCGGCGATCTCACCAACATTCCGCTGCTGCGGCACGTCGCCAAACTCGGCAAGCCGATGATCATCAGCACCGGCGGCGGAACGATGGAAGACGTCGTGCGGGCCTATTACACGATCATGCCGCTGAACCGGCAGCTTGCGATCCTGCAATGCACCTCGGGCTATCCGGCGGAATTCGAGGAATTGAACCTCAAGGTCATTCAGACTTTCCGCGATCGCTTCCCGGAAACGGTGATCGGGCTGTCTTCGCATGACAACGGCATCGCCATGGCGCTCGTCGGTTATGTGATGGGCGCGCGGATCGTGGAAAAGCATTTCACGCTCAATCGTGCGGCCAAGGGCACCGATCATGCCTTCTCGCTCACGCCGGAGGGTATGCACCGCATGGTGCGCGATCTGCGCCGCGCGCGCATTGCTGTCGGCGACGGCGTCAAGCGCACCTACGAAAGCGAGAAGGGGCCGCTCTATAAGATGGCCAAAGCGCTGGTCGCCGCGCGCGACTTGCCAGCGGGGCATGTGCTCACTCCCGCCGATCTCACGTTCAAGTCACCAAGCAACGGCTTGCCGCCCTACGAATACGATAACGTCCTCGGCATGCGCCTGACCACGGCAGTGAAAGCCGACGACAGCATCAAGTACGAAATTCTCGAGCCGGCTGAGCCGGCGCGGCGCGTGGCGGCGGCGCAATAGAATCGTTGGGTTCGATAAGCAGCCCGATGAATATGGACGACGACGCGCTTTTTTCCCTGCGTGACCGCGTGATCGTGGTCACAGGCGGGGCAGGGCGGCTCGGCTCCGCCTTCTGCAAGGCGCTGGTGGCGCGGAACGCGCGCGTCGCCGTTTTCGATTCGCTTGAACCGGGCAAGGCGCGCGCCCGCTTCAATGGCATCGGGTCCAATTCGCGGCTGCGGTTCGAGCAGGTCGACGTCACCGATAACGCCTCGCTGCAGACGGCGCTTGATCGCGTGAGGGCGAATTGGGGCGACCCCCAGGGGCTCGTCAATGCGGCCGCCATCGACGCGCCACCGGACGCACCACCGGAGGAAAACGGTCCCTTCGAGACCTATCCGGCCTCGTCCTGGGATCGCATCATGGCAGTGAATGTCAAAGGCGTGATGCTCTCCTGCCAAGTGATCGGCGCCGCCATGGCCAAGGCGGGCCGCGGCGCGATCGTCAATATCGCTTCCACCTACGGGGTAGTGTCGCCCGATCAGAGTCTCTATGACTATCGCCGCGCCCGCGGCGAAACATTCTACAAGCCTGTCGCCTATTCGGCATCGAAATCGGCGCTGCTCAATCTCACGCGCTACCTTGCGACCTATTGGGGACGCAAAGGCGTGCGGGTGAATACTTTGACGCCGGGCGGCGTCTTCGCCGGACAGGAGAAGGACTTTCTTGACGCCTACGAGCGCCGCGTGCCCATGGGCCGCATGGCGCGCGAAAATGAGCTCGACGGCGCGGTGGTGTTCCTTCTTTCCGACGCGTCCTCCTATATGACGGGCGCCAATCTTGTCGTCGATGGCGGCTGGACCGCATGGTGAGCGCGTGAGCGAAGCAGTCGCAAAAATCAAACCAACGGCGCGGCCTTTTCCGGATCGCATAGGCAATTGGATCGCCGGTGTGGAAATGCCTGCCGCCTATGGCGAAGCGTTCGAAAAGATTTCGCCACACGACGGAAGCACGCTTTGCCGCGCCGCGCGTTCGCAGAAGCAGGACGTCGAGGCCGCCGTGGCGGCTGCCGCAGCGGCGCAGCCCGCTTGGGCGCAAATGCCGGCGGTGCAGCGCGGCGACATTCTGCATGCGATTGCCATGGCGCTGGCCGCGCACACGGAAGACATGGCGCAAACGGTCGCGCTGGAAACCGGCAAGTCGCTGAAGGACGCGCGCGGTGAAACCAAGGGTGCGATCCAGCAGGCGCTGTTCATGGCGGGGGAAGGGATGCGCCTGTTCGGCCGCACCACGACCAGCGCCGGGGCGAACAAGCAGGCAATGACGCTGCGCGCGCCGCTCGGGGTCGCGGGCTTGATCATCGCCGCCAATACGCCGATCGCCAATGTGGCGTGGAAGGTTTTTCCGGCGCTCATTTGCGGCAACGCCGCAGTGTTGAAAGCGTCCGAAGACGCGCCAGCGACGGCTTGGCTGTTCGGCGAGATTGCGCGCGAAGCGGGCCTGCCCGATGGCGTACTCAACATCATCCAGGGACTTGGCGCCGAAGCCGGGCGGGCACTCGTTGCCGATCCGCGCGTCGCGGTGGTCAGCTTCACCGGCTCGACCGCGGTCGGGCGCGAGATCGCGCGCGTGGCCGGTGAGCGGCTGGCCAAGATCTCGCTTGAGCTTGGCGGCAAGAATCCGTTTGTCGTCTGCGACGATGCCGATCTCGACGCCGCGGTGGAATGGGTGGCACTTTCAGCCTTCAGCAATGCCGGGCAGCGCTGCGCCTCAGGCAGCCGCGTCATCGTATTCGATGCGGTCTACGATGCCTTCAAGGCCAAGCTTCTCGAGCGCACGCGCAAGCTGAAGGTCGGCCCCACCGACAATGATGACTTCGGCCCGGTGATCAACGAACGTCAGCTAACGGCCATGCTCGCCGCCATCGAGCGCGCCCGCGCGGCCGGCGCTTCCGTGCTCATCGGCGGCACGCGCTTGAGGGACCCAGGGCATGCCCAGGGGTGTTACCTCGCGCCGACCATCATCGAAGGCGCCGGCGTGGCCGACGAGATTTCCGTCAAGGAATTGTTCGGGCCGATCCTCTGCCTCTACCGCGTCAAGGATTTCGAAGGCGCTCTCGCGCTCGCCAACGATTCGCCTTACGGTCTGACCGCCTGCATCCATACGCGCAGCTTGGATCGGGCCTCGGAATTCATCCGGCGCGCCGAGGCGGGCACGGTTTCGGTCAATGCCGGCACCTATGGCAGCGAGCCGCACATGCCTTTCGGCGGTGTCAAGCAGTCGGGCAACGGCAGCCGCGAGCCAGGCACCGAAGCGATCGACTTCTATTCTAATCTCAAGAACGTCTACATCACCACGAATCCGGCGCGTGTCTGATGTCGAACGAACCACGCGTTCTTGCGGTGATTCCCGCCCGCGGCGGTTCCAAGCGATTTCCGCGCAAGAACGTCTATCCGCTGCGCGGTCATCCGCTCATTGCCTATACGATCAAGGCGGCGGCCGACGCGCGCCGCGTGACGGACTGGTTAGTTTCGACCGACGATGACGAAATTGCTGAAGTGGCGCGGCGCTACGGCGCGCCGGTGCCGTTCAAGCGGCCGGCCGATCTCGCCGGCGACGCCGATCGCAACAATGTCGTCGTGCGCCATGCCATGGATTTTATGGAAGCCAAGACCGGCCGTCGCTACGACATCCTGATCCTGCTTCAACCGACCTGTCCGATCCGCAGTGCCGCGCATATCGATCAGGCGGTGGAACTGCTATGGGCCTCGCCGCTGGAGACGCTGGCGAGCGTCGGCCCGCCGATCAAGAAGCGCGACCCCAACGTCAAAGCCATCCGCAACGGTGAGCTGGTGCCTTACAACGAGCGCGAGAATCCGGCGCAGTGGGACGCCGCGCACATTTATAATGCTTCGATCTATGCCATGAAGCGGGATTTCTTCCTGCGCGAGAACAGTTTCGTCTCGCAGCATTCGGTACCGCTCGTCATGGATCGGTTTCATTCCGCCGACATCGACGAGAGGGTCGATGCCGTCGTGGTGGAAGCCTATTTCGATCACCTCGGGCTTGATCCCTTCGGCGACCGCGAGCCTGTGCGCTCCGCGGGCGCAGGGCAGCGCGGGTAGCCCACAGCGCAAATTCGTATCGGGAGGAAATCATGCAGAAGTGTCGCGAGCTGAAAGGCGTCATACCGGTGGTGCAGACGCCGGTGCACGAAGACGGGTCGATCGATATCAAGGGCTGCGAGCGGCTCATCGACTTCCTCATCGAAAGGAAAGTCGGCGGCCTGTGGGTGCTCGGCACCGGCAGTGAGGACATGAATCTGAGCTTCGAAAAGCGGCTGACCGTGGCGCGCGCCATGACCAAGGCCAATGCCGGCCGGCTGCCGCTGATTCTCGGTGCCGGATTCTTTTGCATGGACGACACCTTCGCCTTCGTCGAGGCCACCAAGGATCTCGAGTTCGACGCCTATCACGTCATGCCCTATCATCCGGTGATGGGTCTCGATGGCGTCGAGAAATTCTATCGCGACATCGCCGACAACGTACCGAAGCCGCTGTGGATGTACCTGAGTGGCAATTGGTGCCGATACTATCCGCCGGATTTCGTGCGCCGCCTGAAGCCGCATCCGAATATCGCCGGCATCAAGTTCAGCTCGAGCCGCACCACTGACCAGATCAACGTGATCGGCATGGCGGAACCGGGCTTCCAGGTGATCACCGCGGTGGCGACGCAATTCATCATGGTGCTTTCCGTCGGCGTCGCCGGCAGCACGACAAGCCTCGCCGGCGCCATTCCAGAGCCGCTGCAGGAGATCTACGACCTCTACAAAGCCGGCAAGCAGAAAGAAGCGCTGGCGGCGCAGCACAAGTTCAATAGCTTCCAGTCGCGTTTTCCGAAGCGCGCGCGGGAGTGGAACTTCCTCACCGGGGCGCATGAGAAATACATCCTGTCACTGCGCGGCATCTGCAAACCCTGCATGACCTCTTATTACACGCCGCTCGACAAGGATGAGCAGGCGCAGATGCGCGCCGCGCTCGAGGAGTTCGGCTACATGAAATACATCAAGGAGCCGGTGGCGGCGTAATGGCCGCCGGCTCTGCAATCTCAGCGAAGCCGCCTCCCTCTTGGACGACCGCGTGAATCCCGGAAGCCTCACCCGCGAGCCTCACCCGCTCGCCAATCGGCGCGTGCTGTTCCTGCCCAAGAACAGCCGTACGCCGTATTTCGCCGCGCTGCTCGCGGCGGCGCGCCGCGAGTTTGGGTGGCAGGTCGCCGTAGTGGGCCCGGCGCGGCATGCGGCAGCATGGCGCGAGGCGGCCGACAGCCTCACCGAGCCGCCGGAGTTCAGCGCGCCGCAATCATGGGAAAGCGACAAAGTCCGCTGTGCGGCGGTCGATGCCTTCATCGCGGCCTGCGAAAGCGCGACCGGCACCTCGGCCGGCCGCATCATCCTTGCCGGCGAGCGCGATCTCGGCCGCGGCTTTTCCCGCGGCAACTTCCATTGGTTCCACAACAAAATGGCGCGGCGTGTGCTGCAGGATACGGCGGAGCCAGCCCGGATCGTGCGTCGCATCTTCGCCTTCGCCAAGGAGACCTTGGAAAAGACGCGGCCGGATTTGGTATTGGCCGGTGAATGGGCCGATCCGCTGTGCTTTGCCTTTTCGCTCGCCGCGCGCGAGATGGGCATTCCTTGCGTCGTCAACCGCCAGTCAAAGCTCTGGAGCGGTCGCTGCTACTGGTCGGCCGATCCCCTGATGTATAACGAGGCGGCGCGCGAGCGCGCGACGATGCTACGCGCCGCAACGGCGCCGGTGCAGGAGCGTTCCAAGCAGCATATCGCCGAATTCCGCTCGCGACCGAAGACGCTCGGCTACGTGCAGCACAATTGGAACGCGATCGACCGCCGCGGCTGGCTTTTCGAGCACATCGATTTCGCGCGGCTCCTCGCGGCGCAACTTCGCTATCACATCGCCGGTCGCAGCGGGCCGACGCCGAAGCCGGCGCTGCGGGTGCTCGGCGGATTTTACCGCCGCAGTTATCTGCGGTTGCGCCAGGTAAGGCTGTTCCGCCGCATCAGCGAAGAAGAGTTGGCCAAGAAGCGCTACATCTACGTAGCCATGCATAAGGATCCTGAGCAGGCGCTGAACTATCAGGCACCGTTCTGGTCCAACCAATACAGCACCGTCTCGTTGTTAGCTGGATTGCTGCCGGATGGTTTCAGCTTGCTGGTGCGCGAGCACCGCAACAACCGTGGGCGGCGGCCGACGCGCTACTATAAAGACTTGCGCCGGCTTCCAGGGGTGGTGCTGATCGACGGTCTCGACGATCAGTTCAAATACATCCGCAACGCGGAGCTCGTCGTCTCCGAGAACGGCACTAGCGGCTGGGAAGGCCTGCTGCTGTCGCGGCGGGTCATCGTGCTCGATCGATGCTTTTACAGTGCGGCCGGTCTTGCGCGGCATGTCACGGAGCCTGGTGCGCTAGCTGAGATCGTGCTCGAGATGCTGCGGCAGCCGCCGACGCTGGATGCAAGACAGCACGACCTCAATCTCGGTTGGATTCTCGACGCCGAATGGCAGACGAGCGTGCCGGTGGATGAGCCGACATCCGCCGCAAACTTCGACCTGCTTGCTGCTGTTCTCCACAAGCCCGCCATGGGCAGGCGCGAAACCATAGCTGTGAGTGCATGAACGACAATCTTCAATTCGTCCCGGTCTCCGAGTTTGAGCGCGTGCGCAAGCTCAATGCTGAGAATTTTGCGCGCGCTGCGTTGTTTGCCGATCTCTGCCGGCTGAACACGCTGTCAATGATTGCCTATGCCGGATCGGGCCATATCGGCTCGAGCTTCAGCTCGCTGGATATCGTCGCCTGGCTGTTCCTCAACGAGCTGCAGCCGCCGCCGGGCAGCACCAACGGCAGCGGCGACCTTTATTTCTCCTCGAAGGGACACGACGCGCCTGGCCTCTATGCGGCGATGATCGCCTGCGGGCAATTGCCGGCCGACGGGCTGCGCAAGCTGCGGCGGCTCGGCGGTCTGCCTGGTCATCCGGATGTCGGCACGCCGCACATGGTGGCCAACACCGGCTCGCTGGGCATGGGTATTTCCAAGGCGAAGGGTATGCTCTTTGCCGATCGCTTGCTCGGCCGCGATCGCCGCATCTTTGTCATGACCGGCGACGGCGAATTGCAGGAGGGGCAGATCTGGGAATCGCTTGTCTCCGCTGCCAATCATCGCCTCGGCCAGCTGACTGTCATTGTCGATCATAACAAGCTGCAGTCGGATACCTGGGTGGCGCGCACCAGCGATCTCGGCGATCTCGAAGCGAAGTTCGCGGCCTTCGGCTGGCATGTGGAGCGCTGCGACGGGCACGATTTTCCCGACCTTGCCGGCGCGCTCGACCGGCTGCGACATATGACGGACAGGCCCAAAGTCGTCATTGCCGATACGGTGAAAGGCAAGGGCGTCTCCTTCATGGAGTCGAGCGCTTTCGGACGCGACGAGAAGCTTTACCGCTACCACTCGGGCGCGCCTTCGCCGGAAGATTATGTACGCGCGGCCGACGAATTGATCAGCCGCGCCAACCGCGCGCTCGATCTCGCCGGCGCCGAGCCCTTGCGTCTGGAGGGCGTGGCGCGGCCGAGCCGCGCGGTCCCACGCGCGCCGGAAAAGCTCGTGGCCGCCTATAGCGACGCTCTGGTGGCGCAGGCCGAGCGCAACGACCGCATCGTCGCGCTCGACGGCGACCTCGTGCTCGACACCGGCTTAATTCCTTTCACCGAGCGCTTTCCCAATCGCTTCTTGGAGTGCGGCATCGCCGAGATGGACATGGTCTCGCAGGCCGGCGGCATGGCGCTGCAGGGCTTGCTGCCAGTCGTGCACTCCTTCGCGTGCTTCCTGATCGCGCGTCCTGTCGAGCAGATCTACAACAATGCCTCCGAGCGCCGGAAAGTGATCTATGTCGGCTCGCTTGCCGGACTGCTGCCGGCCGGGCCCGGCCATTCGCACCAGGCGGTGAACGACATTTCCGTGTTGAGCGCCATTCCTGGCCTTGAGTTGGTCGAGCCCTGCTGCGCAGCGGAAGTTGCGCCCCTCTTTGATTATCTTGTGAACCGAGCGCCGGGCAGCGGCTATCTGCGCCTAGTCTCAATTCCATGCGAAATTCCATACAGTCTGCCAAAAGATTATCGCCCCGCGCCTGGCCGCGGCGTCGAACTGCGCGAGGGCAAAGACGCGGCGATCATCGGCTACGGACCGGTGCTGCTGCCGCAGGCATGGCGCGCGGCAGAGCTTCTAAAGGAGCGGCATGGCATCGAGGTGGCGGTGATCAACCTCCCGTGGCTCGCCCAGGTCGACCCCGAATGGCTAAGGGGCGTCGTCGAAAGCCGTCGCGCCGTGTTCACACTCGACAATCATCTGGCCAATGGCGGGCAGGGTATACGCATCGCTGCGGTGCTCGCGGGGCTTGGCGTCGCCAAGACACCGACGCTGCGACACTTCGCAATCCACGACTTTCCGGCTTGCGGGCAGAACGATGAAGTGCTGCGGGCCCATGGCCTCGATGCGGAAAGCCTCGCGGCAAGCATGGCCGCGAGCCTCGGCAAAGGTCATTGATCATGGACGCGCAAACCTTCGGCAATTTCGGCGCGCAGATGCAGAATCTGCATGTCGTGGCGGTGTTGCCGCCGCCGAAAAAGGATCGCGTCAAGCCGCTCGCGGGCCCTCTGCTCGCTGGAAAAGCGCGCTGGAACTGGAGGGTGAGCGCGATCTGCGCCGCTCTCGACAGCCAAGCCTATCAGGAGTTGATCGCGCCAGACGGGCTGATCATTGCCAAGCCGCACTTGCTCAAGCCGGCGTCCTGGGAGTCGAATCCCGCGGAAGTCGAGCGTACCGAGAAGATGCTGCGCGAAGCCGAGCGGATCACTGGCGTGCCGCTCGGCCGCGTTGTTCTTGCCGGCGCGCATAGCATCGGCCGCGCCTTCAACCTGCCCGTCCGTCATGTCCGCCACTATGCGCTGGTGAGGCGCATTCTCCGCGACAATACCGAAGCCTTCCGCATCGCCAAGCGGCTGTTCCGCTTCGCCGATGATATGCTGGAAGCTGCAAAGCCGGACCTGATCTACACCTTCGAGTGGGCGACCCCGCTCAGCTATTGCATTTGGCTGGCGGCGCGCCGGCGCGGCATTCCCTGCGTGGCCCTGCGTTATTCCAAGATCACACCCGACCACGCCTTCTGGACCACCGACGGCATCATGCTGAACGACAAGGCGGCGGAGTTGGCGCGGGAGAAAGTCCAATCCGGCGCCTTGCCGAGCGAAGAGGCGAAGGCGCGCATCGCCGCCTTTCGCAACCGCCCCAAGGTGATCAAGTACATCGCCACGCGCTGGATGAATCAGAGCCGGCGCAGCTTTGTGCGTTGGCATCTGCAGAACGCGCGCGTCGTCGTCCGCGAGTTCATCAACGGCTGGCGGGGGCAGGATCTGTCGCTGCGCGAACCGCCACTCGGGCGCTTCCTGCGCTACTACCACTCGCTGTTTCTGATGCGGAAGCACCGCCGCTATTTCAACGTCGTCGATGAGGTTGATCTCAGCAAAACCAAATATGTCTACTTCCCACTGCACAAAGAAGCCGAGCTGGCGCAGACCTTCCAAGCGACGCTTTGGCACGATCAGTACAACACGGTGCGGGTACTCGCGAGCCTTCTGCCGCACGGGTATCGCCTGCTCGTGCGCGAGCACCGCATGAACCTCGGGCACCGCCCGACGCGGAGCTACGAGCGCTTCGCCGTGCTGCCCAACGTCACCCTGATCGATCCTTTCGACTCCCAGTTCAAATATCTCCAGCATGCCGCGCTGGTGGTGACCGAGAACGGCTCCTCCGGCTGGGAGGGCCTGCTGTTGCACCGGCGCGTGCTGACACTCGCTCGGACTTTTTATGATGGAGCCGGCCGGGCGACTTCCGTTGCCGCGCCAGGCGAGTTGAATGCCGCCATTCTGCGGATTTTGAACAGCGAAGCTGTCACTGATCCGCAGGAACACGATCGCGCCCTTGGTTGCATGATCGAGGCTGACATGCAGACGACCTTCTCCATCGACGACACCGGCATGGCCAAAGCACTCGATCTGCTGGCGCGGACCGTCGGCCCCGAACTCGGCGTCGGGCCAGCCAAAACCCAGGTGGCCTAAGCATGCACCGTCAATTGCTCAAGTGGATCCGCGCCGCCGCGGCGCGGCACCGCGTGCGCTGGATTCCTCAGCCGGTGCGCCGCCTCGTGCGCGCGGGCACGCGCGCTCTGCACCGTCTCTATCATTTACGGGTGAGACGCGGCGCGATCGCCGGGCGCTATGCCGGCTTCGACGACGTTGCAGGTTTTCTTCGCGATCAATACGTGCCGCTCCAGGCTCCCATGGTGCTGATTTCTCAGGTCCAGCGCTCCGGCGGCACGCTCTTGAGTCAGTTGTTCGACGGGCATCCGGCGCTTGCCGCGCACCCGCATGAGCTAAAGATCGGCTTTCCGGAGGCGGACCGCTGGCCGCTGCTCGACCCGGCCCGCGGCCCGCGGTGGAATTTCGGCCGGCTGTTCGACATGAATTTCCCACGCCTGGTGCGCCGCGGCTTCACCAAGGGCGACCGCGATCCCCAGCGCTATAGCTTTCTGCTCATACCGCGGCTGCAATACCTGTTGTTCCAGCATCTGTTCGAGACCAAGCCGCCGGCGGGACCGCGCGCGATCCTCGATCATTTCTTCACCGCCTTCTTCAATGCCTGGCTGAACTATCAGGGCGATCTCGCGCAAAAGCGATGGATCACCGCCTTTGCGCCTCGGCTCGCCAACGACGAAACGAATATGCAGCGCTTCTTCGACGCCTATCCGGATGGCCGGCTGATCCAGATCGTGCGAGATCCGAGGAGCTGGTATCCATCGGCAAAGAACCATCTCAAATCCGGATTCGGCAACAAGTCTGCAGAGCATATTCTTAGCCGCTGGTGCGTTTCCGCGGAATCCATGCTGCGCAACAAGGCCCGCTACGGTAATCGCGTGATCATTCTGCGCTTCGAAGACCTGGTCGGTCGCACGGAAATGACGATGCGGGCGCTGG
>Ga0070741_10003893_pt1 | contig 35867 bp, 36 predicted proteins | sample Coa_R1_4_FD_66440 | JGI IMG/M metagenome (GOLD analysis project Ga0070741, IMG submission 66440) | Surface soil microbial communities from Centralia Pennsylvania, which are recovering from an underground coalmine fire - Coalmine... | ecosystem: Environmental > Terrestrial > Soil > Unclassified ... | reverse complement strand
CGGGCCCGAAGCGCAAGCACGGCAACATCCCGCTGTAGTGGCCCGGAACGGCAAGCAGCGCCCCCCGCGCCCACGGATCGAGCTCCGCACCGGAGCGGCCTCCGCAGAGGAGGCCGCCGCCATCGCCGCGGCCTTGGAGCGCTTCCTCCGGGAGACGGCGCCGGCTCCCCAGGCGACGCCGCGGAGCCGCTGGCAGCAGGCAGCCCTGCGCGAGGGCGTCTCCGCCCGGTTGCAGCTCGCCGGGGGCTGGGGCGTCGGGCGCTGAGCCGACGGTTCGGAAATTGCGGACTTGCCCTGCGTGGCCCATTCGAATAGAACACCGGGCACAAACCCAACGCTGCCGTTGAGGAGAAGGAGGGCTAGTGGCCGTCGTAAAGATCATCGAGCTGGTCGGAAGCTCCAAGAAGTCTTCGGATGACGCGGCGCAGCAGGCGCTCAAGCAGGCGCAGAGCTCGCTGCGCAACATCCGTGCGATCGACGTCGTCTCCACCGGGCTCCGCGGGGAGAACCTCGATGAGTGGCGGGCCCACGTCCGCGTCGCCTTCCTGGTCGAAGGCTCGGACGTCGACTGAGCGTGGGAGGAGAGGTGGCGGCGGGTGCCGGCAGGGCACCCGCCGCCCCTTGACGCCTCGATTCAGAGGCTGACGAGGGGCGCCTCGATCCCACCCGCCCGCCAGCGCTCGTAGAGCTCCCGGCAGAGCGCGAGGTCCTGGATCGCGAGGCCGGTCGAGTCGAACAGCGTGATCTCGTCGTCGCCGCGGACGACGCCTGCGTTGAGGACGTCGCCCAGCTGCTCCACGTCCTCGCGCCGGATCAGGCCCGCCTCGACCGCAGTGGCCAGCTCGCCCCCGGTGCTCGCCTGCTCCCACTCGTCGCAGACCAAGCGGCAGCGCTCGATCGCCTCGAGCTCGACCTCCTGCTTTCCATGAACATCCGCCCCCAGCACCGCGATGTGCTGGCCGGCCCGCAGGTCGCTCGCCCGAATCACCGGCTCGTCGCCGGGAGTCACGCAGACGACGACGTCCTGGGCGGCCACCTCGGGTCGGTCTCCGACCCGCCAGCCGAGCTCAGCGGCGAGCTCCTCCGCCGCCTCCGTCCGCAGGTCGAAGCAGAGGCCGGGCCCGTAGCCGGCGGCCGCCAGGCAGCGCGCCGACCAGGCGCCGTTCACACCACAGCCGATCACGCCGACCGAGCGCGCGTCCCGGGGTGCGAGGGCCTGGGCCGAGACCGCGGCCGCCGCTCCGGTCCGCAGTGAGGTGACCGAGGAGCACTCGATCACGGCCAGCTCCTCTCCGGTCTCGGCGTCCGACAGCAGGATCTCGCCACGGACGACCGGCAGGCCGCGGGCGCTGTTGGCGGGGAACGAGGTCACCCACTTGAGCAGGGCGAGGCCCTCGCCGAGCGCCGGCATCGCGCGGAAGTCTCCATGTGGCGGGCTGTCCAGATAGACCTTCGCCGGCATCCGCCATTCGCCGCGTCCGTGGCGCTCGAATGCCTCCCGCACCCGCTCGATCGCGGTGGCGGGATCGATGGCCGCGAAGACCGCCTCGCCGGGGATCACCGGGATCTCCGTCACGCGGAGATCTATACGCGAACCAGGGGGTCGCCGACCTCGTCGGCGACGTCCTCGGCGAGCGCCTCGACCACGTCCGGGTCGAACTGGGCCCCGGCGCACTGCCGGAGCGCTGCGAGCGCCTCCTCCGGGCTTCGCGGCGGCCGGTGCGGCCGGGGAGCGGTAAGCGCCGTATAGGCGACGCAGACGGCGACGATCCGCGAGCCGAGCGGGATGGCCTCCCCTGCGATGCCGTCGGGATATCCGGTGCCATCGAAGTGCTCGCAGCTCGCCCGGACCAGGGCCGCCACGGAGTGGAGCGCCGGTGCCGCCGCGATCACGCGCGCTCCGGCATCGGAGTGCCGGCGGACCAATTCCGCCTCCGCCGCGCTCAGCTCCGTCGGCTTGTCGAGGATCGAGTCCGGGATCGTCAGCATGCCGATGTTCTGCAGCTTCGCCGCGCAGACGACGTCGTCCAGCTGGCCCTGGCTGAGGCCCAGCAGCCGGCCGACTGAGATCGCGCGGAAGGCGACAGCACGGAGGTGCTCGGCGAGCTCGGGGCGGCACGAGCTGAGCACGGCCACCAGAGCGTCGTGCGCCTGCCGTTTGGCCGAGCGGCGCTGGCGCTGCCGGTGGGAAGCGAGCCTCTCGAGCGCGACCCGCAGTGCCGTGTCGGCGTCCTGGGCGGAATCGGGCAGCGTCACCTCGCCGTGCGGTCGATCGATGCCCTCCTCGTCCACCTCGGCGGATGCGAGGATCGCCATGACGATCTCTCCGGAGGGCCGCTCGCCGCTCGGCAGCAGCGCGCCGAACTGGCCGCCCTCCATTCGGTAGGCACGGCCACCGAGCTGCCCGACGACCTCGGCCAGGCCGCGAGCGAACCGGCGAAGCAGCTCGTCCCCGGCCTCGAATCCGAGCCGGTCGCGGTAGGCGGACAGGCCGTCGAGCTCGACGACGACGAGGGTGTGCCGCGCGCCCGCGGGCGAAAGCACGGTCTTGAGATCGTGCTGCAGAAGGAGGCGGTTCGCCAGGCCGGTGACGGGATCGAGGCGCGACTGCCGGTGGTTGTTCTGCAGGAGCCAGACGAAGACGGTGCCGATCAGGGCCAGCCCGATCCAGAAGGCGAGATCGCTGACCTGCCGCTGGACGTGGTTGTAGAGCAGCAGCGCGAGCGCGAGCGCCGCGAAGAGCGAGGGACCGGCCACCAGCCACTCCCTCTCGAATTGCACGACCGTGCGCCAGCCCCGCCGGACAGGCGAAAGTCGGGGGCCGGCGGGCGTCCGCTGGGGGTCGTGGACCGTGCTGGCTTCCATCGATTCACTTATCGGCCTCCGCGGGGGGTTCGGGACCCAAATCCAACGATCGGACGAGAGGGATTTCTCGCCGACCTTCGGGGGACTTGCCCGCAAAACGCCGTACCGCTGCCCCAGCTGGCGGCTACCCTTCGGGGGCCGCAGCCGCCAGAATCACCTTAAACTCGATCAGGTTTGGTACATTGGCTTGGCGGTAAAGGCCGGGTCAGGTACGTCTTCGACTGGAAGGACCGCCGCATGGAGCCCGTCTCCACCACGAGCGAGAAGAAGCCCGCGCCGGCGAACGGCGCCTCGGCCGCGCCCAAGAAGGCGGTCGATCCGTCGACGCTCAAGCAGGACCACCACAAGAAGCAGCACGGCAAGGGTCCGCGCGGCTCGCTCGAGAACCCCGAGGTCTACGACAACGTCCCGGGGCACGTGATCCCGATCCTCGAGCAGGAGTTCGACGACTTCGACTCGGAGGCGGCCAGCTTCCTCCGCGGCGAGCAGACCGAGGAGCAGTTCATCGGCTTCCGCCTCAAGCAGGGCGTCTACGGCCAGCGCCAGCCGGACGTGCAGATGATCCGGGTCAAGCTCCCCTACGGCGGCGTGAACCCGGAGCAGATGGAGGCCTTCGCCGACGCGATCGAGCAGTTCGCGCCGCTCAACAAGGGCCACATCACGACGCGGCAGAACATCCAGATCCACCACGTCCCGCTCGCCGACGCCGCCGAGTTCATCCGCCAGATCAGCGAGGCCGGGCTCTCCTCCCGCGAGGGGTGCGGGAACACGATCCGCAACGTGACCGGCGATCCGTGGGCCGGCGTCGCCGAGGACGAGCCCTTCGACATCACCCCGTACGCGGCGGCCTACGCCCGCTACTTCGTCCGTCATCCGACCACCCAGTTGATGCCCCGCAAGGTGAAGACCTCCTTCTCGGCCTCGGAGGACGACCGAGCGATCAGCAAGATCCACGACGTCGGTTTCATCCCGAAGGTCAAGGAGATCGATGGGAAGCAGGTGCGCGGCGTCGAGATCAAGATCGGCGGCGGCACCTCCATCCAGCCCCGCCTCGCCCCCACCCTCTACGAGTTCGTCGAGCTCGACAACGGCGATTACCTGAAGGTCACCGAGGCCGCCCTGCGCATCTTCGACCGCCAGGACTGGCTGCGCGAGAACCGCATGCGCGCCCGGATCAAGGTCCTGGTCGACAAGATCGGCATGGATGCCTTCCGCGAGCTGGTCGACGAGGAACTCAGGGGCGACTGGGTAGCCGAGCGCGACTTCTCGATCGACCACCTGCTCCTGGTTCACGACGAGGAGGCGAACGCGCCGCCCGTGCCCGAGACCTACGGGTCGCCGAACGGCGACCGCTCGGAGTTCGACGCCTTCCTCGAGGCGAACGTCAAGCCCCAGCGGCAGGAGGGCTTCGTCACGGTCGCCGTCAAGGTGACCCGCGGCGACCTCACCCCGGAGCAGTTCCGCGGCCTCGCCCAGATCATGCGGGAGTTCACCGGCGGCTACGCCCGCACCACCGTCCAGCAGAACATCGTTCTGCGCTGGGTCCGCGAGCAGTCGGTCTATGACCTCTGGCTGCGCCTCAAGGAGCTCGGCCTCGGCGAGTCCGGCGCGTTCACGATCGAGGACGTAGTCAGCTGCCCCGGAACCGACAGCTGCAAGCTCGGCATCACCAGCTCGATGGGCCTCAACAGGGCGATCCAGGAGCGGATCGAGGAGATGCGGATCACCGACCCGCTCACGAAGCAGATCCACATCAAGATGAGCGGCTGCCCGAACGGCTGCGGCCAGCACCACATCGGAACGCTCGGCTTCTACGGCGCCTCCATCAAGGTCGGCGATCACACCATCCCCGCCTACATCCCGCACATCGGGGGCAGGTACGAGCACGGCGACGTCGCCTTCGGCCACCGGCTCAAGGCGCGCCTGCCCGCGAAGCGTGTGCCCGACGCCGTCGAACGCTGGATCCGTCACTACGAGGAGAAGCGCAACGAGGGCGAGACCTTCAACGAGTTCGTCGATCGGACCGGTACGGAGGAGTTCGAGGGCCTGATCTCGGACCTGAAGCTGCCGGTCGAGTTCAACGCCGAGAACCTCCTGCACTTCATCGACTGGAACCGCTCGGAGCCCTACAAGGTCGAGCGGGGCGAGGGGGAGTGCGCCGTCTAGTGGAGTCGACCGCCACAGAGAAGACGCCGGCGGCGGGGACCAACGGCAACGGGGTCCGGCCGACGCAGGACGGGTCGCCCTCGGGCAACGGGCGGAAGGGCATCCTGCATGAGTCCGCCGCGACCGAGCACGCCGCCGTGCCCGCGGCGGAGCTCAACGGCCTCGGCTTCGATCCCGCCGAGAAGGCGGCCGAGCTCGAGGACGCGAGCGCCGAGGACGCGCTCCGCTGGGCGCTCGAGACCTTCAGCCCGCGGATGTACATCGCCTGCTCGTTCCAGAAGACGAGCTCGGTGACTGTCCACATGGCGCAGTCGATCGACCCCGACGCGCGGTTCTTCTACCTCGACACCGACGTGCTCTTCCCCGAGACCTACGAGACCAAGGACCGGCTCGAGGAGCGCTACGGGATCAGGTTCCATCGCTACAGCTCGATCACGCTCGAGCAGCAGGCCGGCCTCTACGGCAACGAGCTCTGGGCCCGTGATCCGGACGCCTGCTGCGGGATCCGCAAGGTCGAGCCGATGCGCTCGGCGCTCGCCGCCGTCGACCTCTGGGTCTCCGGCATCCGCCGCTCCGACTCGCAGACCCGCGCCGGCGCGCCCAAGTTCGCCTGGGACAAGCGCTTCGGGCTCTGGAAGCTCAACCCGCTGGCCGACTGGTCGGAGGAGCAGGTCTGGGCCTACATCCACGAGCACGACATCCCGTACAACCCGCTGCACGACCAGGGCTACCCGTCGATCGGCTGCACCCACTGCACCCGGAAGCCGGCGGCGGGTGAGGATGCGCGCGCCGGCCGCTGGGCGGGCCTCGAGAAGACCGAGTGCGGGCTGCACGGCTGATGCGAGGGCGCGCATGAGCGCGACCCGATTGATGGCGAAGCCGTAGCTCCGCTACTCTTGCGCGCTTCCTGACCAACCCGATCCACTTTCGTCCAGCCCCGAGGCCATGACCCAGACCGCCACCGCGCTCCAGCTGACCGACCGCCAGACCGCCGACTTCGAGATGATCGGCAACGGCGGGTTCGCCCCTCTCACCGGCCCGCAGGGCTTCGACGACTGGAAGAGCGTCGTCGAGAATATGACCCTGACGAGCGGCGAGTACTGGCCGATCCCGATCACGCTGGCGACCGATCTCGACGTCTCCGAGGGCGACGTGGTCGAGGTGTCGAGCGACGAGGGCAAGCCCCTCGGCCGCCTGAGCGTCACCGAGATCTTCGAGCGCGACCTCGAGGCGGAGGCCGAGAACGTCTACCGGACGACCGACAAGGAGCATCCCGGCGTCGCCGCGATCTTCGAGGAGGGCGCGCGCTGCATCGCCGGCACCTACGAGGTCGATGCCCTCCCCGACCACGAGGACGCCTTCCGCTCCCGCTACTTCACCGCGGAGGAATCCCGCAAGGCCTTCGCCGACCGCGGCTGGAAGCGAGTCGTCGCCTTCCAGACCCGCAACCCGATTCACCGCGCCCACGAGTACCTGACCAAGTGCGCGCTGGAGATCACGGACGGGCTGTTCATCCACCCCCTGATCGGCAAGACGAAGGAGGGGGACATCCCCGCCGACGTGCGGATGCGCTGCTACGAGGTGCTGATGGCCGACTACTACCCGAACGACCGGGTGATCCTCGGGGTCTTCCCCTCGAAGATGCACTACGCCGGGCCGCGGGAGGCCGTCCTCCACGCGATCGCGCGGCGGAACTACGGCTGCACCCACTTCATCGTCGGCCGCGACCACGCCGGGGTCGGGGACTACTACGGCACCTACGACGCGCAGCTGATCTTCGACGAGCTCGACATCGAGAAGCTCGGCATCCAGCCCCTCTTCTTCGAGCACTCCTTCTGGTGCAACAGGTGCGAGGGGATGGCATCGGGCAAGACCTGCCCGCACGGACAGGAGGACCACGTCTTCCTCTCCGGCACGAAGGTCCGCGAGATGCTCGGCAGCGGCGAGTTGCCGCCGGAGGAGTTCAGCCGCCCCGAGGTGGCTCGGATCCTGATCGACTCATACAAAGAGGAAGGCAATGGCTGACGAAAAAGGCTTCACGCTCTGGTTCACCGGGCTCTCGGGCGCGGGCAAGACGACCATCTCGAAGATCGTCGAGCGCGAGCTGCGCGATCGGGGTTCGAGGGTCGAGGTGCTCGACGGCGACGTGGTCCGCGAGAACCTCTCCAAGGGCCTCGGGTTCTCCAAGGAGGACCGCGACACGAACATTCGCCGGATCGCCTTCGTCGCCGACCTGCTCTCCCGGAACGGCATCCCGGTGATCACCGCCGCCATCTCCCCCTACCGCGAGATCCGCGACGAGGCGCGCGAGCTGATGGGCGACCGGTTCATCGAGGTCTTCGTCAAGGCATCGGTCGAGGTCTGCGCGGAGCGCGACGTGAAGGGCCTGTACGAGAAGGCCTTCAAGGGCGAGATCAAGGAGTTCACCGGCGTCTCGGATCCATACGAGCCGCCGCTCAACCCCGAGATCGTTCTCGACACCGAGCACGACTCGGCGGAGGAGGACGCGGCGAAGGTCCTGGCGCTGCTCGAGGAGCGCCAGCTGATCCCGGCGGCCCAGCCCGCCTAGCCGATGCGAACGTGCGCCTCGGGCGCGACCCGTCTCAGGGGGACCGAGGCGGCAGCTCCGGCTCGCCGAGGTCGTACGTCGGATAGCTGACGAAGGAGTTGAACAGCTTGTGGTTCGGGCCGTGAAAGTCCGAGGAGCCGGTCGGAGCGAGGCCGCGGTCACGGCAGAGCTCGAGCAGGAACTCGACCTGCTCGCGCGTGTGCGAGGGATAGAAGACCTCGACGCCATCGAGGTCGAGCTCGTCGACCAGCGCAGCGACCTGCTCGGGGTCCTGCATGTCCCAGAAGGGATGGGCGAGGACCGCGGCGCCGCCCGCCTCGTGGATGATCGCCGCAGCCTCGGCTGCGTCGGGCCAGCGCCGCGCCACAAAGGCCTTCGCGCCGGGGACGAGCCACTCCTCGAAGAAGGCGCTCATCTGCTCTGGCTCCACGCCGGCCGCCTTCGCGATGTGGGGCCGCCCGACCGAGTTCGCCTCTCCAGCCTCGGCGATCGCGTCCTCGAGCCTGACGCTGACTCCCTGGGCATTCAGGCGCCCGATGATCTCCTCGGCACGCGAGACCCGCTCCCGCTGTGCGCGCTCGCAGGCAGGGGCGATTGCCGTCGTGTCCACCCAGTAGCCCAGCATGTGCATGTCATCCATCCGCCCATGCACGCACGACAGCTCGGTGGCCGGCACGAGGACGATCCGCTCCTCCCGCGCGGCCTGCCCCGCCTCCGCGACGCCGTCGATCGAGTCGTGGTCCGTCAAGGCGAGCGTCGTCACCCCCGCTTCCCGCGCCGCGGCGACGACGTGGGTCGGCGAGAGCTCGCCGTCGGAGTAGAAGGAATGGCTCTGGAGGTCGAGCACGGGCGCCGCAGCATATGAGGATCAGCGCGAAAGCCGACTACGCGGTGCGCGCCGCCGTCGAGCTGGCGGCGGCCGGAGACGACCCGGTCAAGGGTGAGCGGATTGCCGAGGCCCAGGGAATCCCGCTCCAGTTCCTCGAGCACATCCTGCTCGAGCTCAAGCACGCGCGGCTCGTCCGGGCGCGCCGCGGCGCGCGCGGCGGCTACTGGCTCGCCCTGCCGCCCGAGGAGATCACGCTCGCCCGGGTGATCAGGGCAGTCGAGGGGCCGCTGGCGAACATCCAGGACCAGGCGCCCGAGCAGACCAAGTACCCGGGCAACGCCGAGCGGCTCAGCGAGGTGTGGATCGCGGTGCGAGCGTCGCTGCGAAGGGTGCTCGAGAACGTGACGATCGCCGACCTCCGGGACGGGAAGATCCCCTCCGAGGTGCTTGACCTGACCCAGGACGAGGGCGCCTGGGTGACGCGCTAGCGCCAATCGGCACTAGAAACCCCAGCAATTAGGGGGAAAGGCCTCCGTCCGCTAAGGTGCCCGGACCCTTTTAGGACTGTTTCGGTCAGAAAAGGGAAGAAGGTGGAGAAGCGGCTTCGTCCCGATGGCCGCCTCCCGCAGCGAGACCTTTCATGGATCCCAAGATCGTCTTCTTCGGCTTCGGCGTCGGCTTCCTGGTCGGCATGACCGGCATGGGCGGCGGCTCGATCATGACGCCGCTCCTCGTCCTGCTGTTCGGGGTCAAGCCGACGACCGCGATCGGCACCGACATCGCCTACGCAGCCATCACCAAGACCGCGGGCAGCTGGCGGCACCTGAAGCTGAAGACGGTGAACATGCCGCTCGTCTACTGGATGGCTATCGGCAGCGTGCCGATGGCGATTCTCGGCGTCTGGATCCTCGACCTCCTGAAGCGCGATCTCGGCGACCGGCTCGACGAGACGGTCTTCGCGATCCTCGCGGCCTGTCTGCTGGTGGTCGGTGCCGCGACCCTCTTGCGCGGGTTCTTCCTCGCGAAGAAGATCCAGGAGCGCGACGACTTCGAGATGCACACCCGCCACAAGGTTGCCGCGGTCGGAATCGGTGCCACCACCGGGTTCGTGATCGGCCTGAGCTCGGCGGGCAGCGGGACGCTGATCGGGATGATGCTCCTGACCGTCTACCGGCTTCGCCCCCGGAAGGTCGTCGGCACCGACGTCGTCCACGCCGCGATCCTGCTGTGGGCGGCCGGGATCGCGCACGCGATCGGCGGCAACGTCGACTACGGGCTGATGGGCAACATCCTGGTCGGCTCGGTGCCCGGCGTCATCATCGGCAGCCAGCTCTCGGTGAAGTGGCCGCAGGGCGTGCTGCGCGCCGTGCTCGGCGTGATCCTGATCGCCGCCGGCGTGACGATCATGAACAAGGCGGACACCGACCTGATCCCGTGGGTCGTGGTCGTCGCGGCCGTCGCCGTCGCCATCCTGTTCGTCGTCCAGATCGCGCTCCAGAAGGAGGTCGAGCACGATCCGGACGAGCAGCGCGAGCTCGAGGAGGCGCGGCGACGGGAGGCCGAGCGCGAACGCGAGCGCGAGCCGGTTCTCGCCGGCGTGAAGGATTAGCCGGCGCCCAAGCGGGAGCGCGCCGGGAACGCGGTAGCCGCAATACTCCCCGCCCGTGTTCGAGAAAGTCCTGATCGCCAATCGCGGCGAGATCGCGATCCGCGTCGCCCGCACGCTGAAGGAGATGGGGATCGGCTCGGTCGCGGTGTACTCCGAGCTCGACCGTAACGCGCCCCACGTCCGCGAGGCCGACGAGGCGTTTCTGCTCGGCCCCCCCACCCCTGCCGAGAGCTACCTGAACATCGAGAAGATCCTCGAGGTCGCGCAGGCCGCGGGCGCCGAGGGAATCCATCCCGGATACGGATTCCTCGCCGAGAACGCCGCGTTCGCCGCCGCCTGCGAGAAGGCGAAGATCACCTGGATCGGGCCCCCGCCGAAGGCAATCGAGGCGATGGGCTCGAAGACCCGCTCGCGCGAGCTGATGCAGAAGGCGGGTGTCCCGATCGTGCCGGGCTCGACCAAGCCGGCCAAGGACGTCGCGGCGGCGAAGAACGAGGCGGAGAGGATCGGCTACCCGATCGCCGCCAAGGCCGCCGGCGGCGGCGGCGGGAAGGGATTCCGGGTCGCCCAGTCCGAGGACGAGCTGGAGGAGGCCTTCGAGGGCGCCTCTCGCGAGGGCGAGAAGTTCTTCAGCGACCCGACGGTCTACCTCGAGCGCTACATGGAGGACCCCCGGCACGTCGAGGTCCAGGTGCTCGCGGATTCGAAGGGGAACGTGATCCACCTCGGCGAGCGCGACTGCTCCGTGCAGCGCCGCCATCAGAAGCTGATCGAGGAGTCACCGGCGCCGCACGTCGACGAGGAGATGCGGGAGCGGATCGGGAAGATCGCGACCGACGCGGCGGAGGCGGTCGGGTACCGCTCGGCGGGCACCGTCGAGGGCCTCCAGGTGGGTGACGAGTACTTCTTCCTGGAGATGAACACCCGGGTCCAGGTCGAGCACTGCGTGACCGAGATGGTCACCGGGATCGACATCGTGCGCGAGCAGATCCTGATCGCGGCGGGCGAGCCTCTCTCCATCTCCCAGGACGAGATCGAGTGGCGCGGCCACGCGATCGAGTGCCGGATCAACGCCGAGGCCGCGCACAAGAACTTCGCGCCGGCACCCGGGAGGATCGCCGCTTACCGGGAGCCCGCCGGCCCAGGGGTCCGCGTCGACTCCGGCGTCGAGGCCGGCTCCGAGGTCACCCCGATGTACGACCCGATGGTCGCCAAGCTGATCGTCTGGGACGTCGACCGCGAGCACGCGACCCGCCGCATGCTTCGAGCCCTCGACGAATACGAGATCGAGGGCATCACCACGCTGATCCCCTTCCACAAGGCGTTCCTCGCGACCGATCAATGGAGGAAGGCCGAGACCGGCCGAGACCTGATCGGAGATCGCGACTGGCTCAAGTCCCTCGCTCCCGAGGAACAGGCGGGGGCGGCGCCGACGGCCGCGGAGGACGGCGAGATGGTCTCCCGCGACTACAAGGTCGAGGTCGGCGGCAAGCTCTTCGACGTCAAGGTGATCGGCGACGCGGCCGCCGTCCCCGCCGCGGCCTCAGCAGGCGGGGGCGGCCCGGCTCTGCGGAAGCCCCCACGGCGGGAGCGCACGAGCGGAGGGGGCGGCGCGGCGGCGTCCGGGAACGACCTGGTCTCGCCTCTGCAGGGCAACGTCTTCAAGGTTCGGGTCGAGGAGGGCCAGGAGGTCAAGACCGGCGACGTCCTGATCGTGATCGAGGCGATGAAGATGGAGAACGAGATCACGGCGCACAAGGACGGCAAGGTCGCGAAGCTCGCCGTCAAGGAGGGCGCCGCCGTCAACTCGGGCGACCTGCTCGCCGCGATCGAGTAGACCCGCTCGGCGCTGCGAGGAGCGACCCGTTCAGTTCATTTGGCGCCGAGCTTGGCCGCGGCGTCCCGCAGGTTCTTGACCGTGGCGTCCGGGGCCTTGCGTCCCTCGAGCTTCTCGCCGTGCCTGTTCACCCAGATGACGGGAACGTTCAGCTTGATCGCCGGCGCGACGTCGGTCTCGTAACCGGCGGCGATGTGGACCCAGCCCTTCTTGCCGCCGATCCGGCGGGCGCACTCGCGCAGGTGGGTCGGGTCTGGTTTGTAGCTGCGGACCTGCTGCGCGGTGACGACCAGGTCGAGCTCGGTGCGCAGATGCCGCCGAGAGATGCCGAGCATCTTGTCGTCGATGTTGGAGATGATCCCGATCTGGTACCGCTCCTTGAGGCGGTCCATCGCCGCGTTCGCCTCGCGAAAGGCAGGCCACGATCCGATGCTGTCCGGCAGGAACTGGGCGCGTGAGGGCTCGATCGTCCAGCCGATCTCCTCGGCGGTCTGCACCGCCGCCCGCCGCAGCACCTCGGCGTAGAGCTCGTAGGAGCCCGACATGATCTGGGCCTGGATCTCGAAGAAGCGGTCGAGGAAGGCCTTCTCGTCGATGGTGAGGCCGTCGCGGTCGGCCTCCTTCTTGAAGGCGTCCCCGATCCCCTTCTCCCAGTCGATCAGGGTGCCGTAGCAGTCCGTGGTCACCCACTCGATGTCTTTCAGCTTGGGAAGCGCCATGAGAGCCGCGGGATTATGGCAATTTGCACTTTTCGGCTGCCGCTGACCCCTGGCGCGGCCGGATTCCGCCCTGAGATACGCTCTCGCGGCCTTGGATCTGCTCGAGTACCAGGGAAAGCAGCTCTTCGCCCGGCATGGCGTGCCGGTACCCCAGGGACGGGTGGCCGACACCGTCGAGGCGGCGGTCGAGGCCGCCGAGCAGATCGGCTATCCGTGCGTGATCAAGGCGCAGGTGCAGATCGGCGGCCGCGGCAAGGCCGGCGGCATCAAGGTCGCCGACAACCGCGATCAGGCGCAGGAGCACGCCGACGCGATCCTCGGCATGGAGATCCGCGGCCCCCGCGGCGAGGGTCCGTTCACGGTCCATCAGGTCTGGGTCGAGGATGCCTCCGAGATCGACTCCGAGTACTACGCCTCGATCATCCTCGACCGCTCCGCCAAGAAGCTGCTCGCGATGCTGTCGACCATGGGCGGCATGAACGTCGAGGAGATCGCCGAGAAGGACCCCGATGCGCTGGTCCGCCGCCACATCGAGCCCGATCAGGGCTTCGGCGAGGCGGAGGCGGGCGTGCTCGCCTCCGATGCGGGGGTCGACGAGGACATCCGCGAGGCGACCGCGGCAATGCTGGTGAAGCTGTACGAGGCCTTCAACGAGAGCGACGCAACCCTGATCGAGGTCAACCCGCTCGTCATCACCAAGGATCGCGAGGTGATGGCCCTGGACGCGAAGGTGACCATCGACAACTCCGCCCTCTTCCGCCACGAGGAGCTGGCCGACCTCGAGGAAAGCTTCATCGAGGATCCGCAGGAGCGGATGGCCAGGGAGAAGGGCCTCACCTACGTGAAGCTCGACGGAGACATCGGCATCCTCGGCAACGGAGCCGGGCTCTGCATGTCGACGCTCGACGTCGTCGCCCAGGCCGGGGGCAAGCCGGCCAACTTCCTGGACGCAGGCGGCGGCTCGAAGGCGGAGGCGATCGTCGACGCGCTCACCGTGATCACCTCGGACGAGAAGGTCCGGGCGATCCTCTTCAACATCTTCGGCGGCATCACCCGCTGCGACGAGATCGCCAAGGGCATCATCGAGGCGTCGGGACAGATCGAGATCGGTGTTCCGTTCGTCGTCCGCCTGGATGGCACCAACTCCGAGGAGGGCCTCGGCCTGCTCGCCGACGCCGACCTCCCCGATCTCCACGTCGAGAAGACGATGCTCGGCGCCGCCGAGAAGGTGGTCGAGCTGGCTGGGTCGGCATGAGCATCATCGTCGGCAACGAGACGAAGCTGGTCATCTCGGGCCTCACCGGGCGCGAGGGCAGCTTCCACGGCCTGCGCAACCGGGACTACGGCACCGACGTGGTCGCGGGCGTCACCCCGAAGAAGGGAGGCCAGGACGTCGAGGGCATCCCGATCTTCGACACGATCGCCGAAGCCGTCGACGAGCGCGGCGCCAACACCTCGATGATCTTCGTGCCGGCCCGCTTCGCGGCGGCCGCGATCGAGGAGGCGATCGACGCGGGGATCGGGACGGTGATCGCGATCACCGAGCACATTCCGGTCCACGACATGCTGCGGGTCTACTGGAAGGCCCGCAACGCCGGCGTCCGGCTGATCGGGCCGAACTGCCCGGGCGTGCTCAGCCCCGGCCAGGCGAACGTCGGGATCATCCCGGCGCAGTTCTTCGAGCAGGGCTCGATCGGCGTCGTCTCGAAGTCCGGGACGCTCACCTACCAGATCGGCAACGAGCTCAAGCAGGCCGGCCTCGGCAACTCGACGATCGTCGGGATCGGCGGCGACCCGGTCGTGGGCTCCGACTTCATCGACATCCTCGAGCTCTTCGAGCAGGACGAGGAGACCGAGCTGATCGTGATGGTGGGCGAGATCGGCGGCGACGCCGAGGAGCGCGCCGCCGACCACATCGCCGAGAACGTCTCCAAGCCGGTGGTCGCCTACATCGCCGGCTTCACCGCTCCTCCGGGCAAGCAGATGGGCCACGCCGGCGCGATCATCTCCGGCTCCTCCGGGACCGCCGAGGCCAAGAAGCAGGCCCTCGAGGCCCAGGGCATCCGCGTAGGCAAGAGCCCGACCGAGACCGCCAAGCTCGCCGCCGAGACGGTCGGCGCGAAGGCCTAGCGCTCACCCCCTGCCGTCCTTGGCTTAGGCGGACTTCGAGAACCGGCGGCGCAGCTTCGCGCGGGCTCGGGCGGCGCGCTTCTGCTCTTCGCTCTTGGTGAGGGCCTTCTTCCGCGGGCGCTCACGCGGCTCAGGCGGCGCGCCAGGCGCCTCGGCCTCGGCGGGGGCCGCCTCGACCGCGGGTGCCTTGGCCTCAGCCGCGGTCCGCGGCTGCAGGCGCTTGCCGGCGAGCAGCTCCTTGGCCGCGCGCACGGCCTCCCGCGGAGTCAGGTAGGTGGCCCAGGAGACGATCTTCGAGTCCTCGACGACCCAGAGCCCGCCGTAGCGGCGGTCCACCGCCGTGCCCTCCTTGGTCCGTCCCCGCTCGCGGCAGATGCCGACGACCGTGCCGGGCCCTGCCTCGGCGACCTCCTCGAGCTCGAAGCGGTACTCCCGCCAGCCGTCCAGGTAGCGCCGCATCGCCCGTGCCACGTCGCTCTGGCCCCAGACCAGATCGCCGTCGGGACGGGACGCGCGCTCGTCCCAGCGGATGTGCGGGCCGGCGAGGGCGAGCGCGATCTCGCAGTCGCCGTCGCCGTAGGCCTTCAGGGCGATCTTGACCAACTCGAGCGAGGCCGGCATCCAGCGGCACAGTATTGCCAAAGCCCCGGCGCGATCGAGGCCCCTGCCGGTGGCGGCCTCCATCCCCCGCGAATTGGGAGTATCGCACCGTTCGTATACTCGGTGAGCCAGTGGCCGAACGGACGATCAGCTTTGCGCGTGGGGCTCCGAGCGCGGACATCCTTCCCCACGACGCCGTGCGAGAAGCGGCGGCGAAGGCGCTCGAGTCCGACTGGGAGAGTGCACTGAGCTACGGGACCGGCCGGGGGCACCCCGGCCTCTGCGAGTGGATCGCCGAGCTGCACGCCGTCGACCCCGAGCAGGTGATGGTCACCAACGGCTCCATGGAGGCGGCCGCCCTGCTCTTCCGCCACCTGGTCGCCGACGGCGACCGGGTGATAGTCGAGCAGCCGACCTACGACCGGACGCTGCTGCTGCTGCGCCAGGCCGGTGCGGACGTCGTCGGCGCGCCCCTCGAGTCCGACGGCGTGGATCCCGCTGCGGTCGAGACGGCCTGCCAGGAGGGCGAGGTGAAGCTCGCCCACATCATCCCCAACTTCCACAACCCGGCCGGCTGCACGCTCTCGCCGGAGAAGCGCAGCGCGCTCGTGCAGCTCGCCGCGGATCGGGGCTTCACCCTGTTCGAGGACGACCCCTACCGGCTGATCTGCTTCGAGGAGCCACGGGGGAAGACCATGCTGGAGATGGACGCCTCCGGGCGGGTGATCCACGCGTCCTCGTTCTCGAAGTCGGTCAGCCCCGGGGTCCGGGTCGGGTACCTGGTCGGGCCCGCGGAGCGGATCGCCACCCTCGCCAAGCGGGCCAACGAGACCTACATCTCACCGAACATGCTGGCCGAGTCGATCGTCTTCGAGCTCTGCCGGTCGGGAGGTCTCGACGAGAACCTCGAGCTCGTGAACGCGGCGCTGCGCGAGCGGCGCGACGCGCTGGTCGACGCCCTTCGCGTCCATATCCCCGAGGCCGAGTTCGTCGTGCCTGAGGGCGGCTACTTCCTGTGGCTCGGCCTGAACGACGACGTCGACACGACGACGCTGCTCGCGGAGGCGAAGGATGAGGGGGTCACCTTCGTCGCCGGGCCCGACTTCATGCTCGAGGGGGGCACCTCGAGCCTTCGCCTCTCCTTTGCTCCCGTTCCCGCGGAGGACGTCGAGGAGGGCGTGCAGCGCCTCGCACGAGCGCTGGAGCGGACCAGAGCGACGGCCAAGGCCGCCTGACGCCGGCCGCTAGACGCGGTCGCCCAGGATCTCCCGGGCCCGCCGGTAGAGGTTGAGGTCCTCCGCCCGCGTCGGGTAGGGCTTGCGGCGCTGCTCGTCCTTGTGGGCCTCGATCGCGCGGGCGATCGCGACGAGGCGGCGCTCCGCGTTGTTTCGGTCGGTGATCAGGGCTCTCGTGCCGGCTTCCATATCATTCCCCCGTTTGTTGAGTGACTTACTAGGCTATATCCAGTGCAACCTAGCGGGGAGTGTGGGCCGCGGAGCTCAACGGGGCGCTAACGATTGGTAAACGCGCTTAGCGGCCGTAGCGGTCGCTCGAGATCACCAGCTGCTCGGGAAGCGGGGGGCGCGGCGGCGGCGCGGGGTCCGCTCGGACCGAGACCGTCTCCGCGACGCTCTTCGAGACAGCATGCCGGCCGTCGTCGGAGGCGACGACGATCTCGTCATCGGTCGAGCTCTCGAGCTTCCCGGTCAGCCCCGGATGCAGGCCGGTCCGCTTGAGGTAGTGGAGGATCTCCTCCGCCTCGTTCTCGAAGCGCAGGATCCGAACGTCGGCACCGGGCTCGACGTCGGCGAGCAGCACGCCCTCCTCCCGCGCGCCCTCGACGATCGGGTGCCCGTGCGGGCAGGTCTTCGCGTCGCCGATCGCCGCCAGCATCCGCTCCTCCAGCACGGGAGACATCGCGTGCTCGAGCCGCTCCGCCTCCTCGTGGACCTCGTCCCACGGGATGCCTAGGACGTCTGTCAGGAAACGCTCGATCAGGCGATGGCGCCGGACGATCGCCTGGGCCTCGCCCCGGCCCCGCTCCGTGAAGGCGAGCGACTTGTCGTCGGCACGCTCCACGTACCCGTCGCCCTCGAGCCGGCCGATCATCTCGTGCACGGTGGGCGGCGAGAGCTGCATCGCGCGGGCGATGTTGGCGCCGTTGATCGGCAGCCCGGCCTCCTCCAGCCAGAACATCGTCTGGAGGTACTCCTCCTCGGCAACAGTTGCCTGCGCCATCGGCCGATCCTACTTCCACGGCTAAGCGGGCCCGCGGCCGAGCGGTCAGGCGAGCATCCGCTCGACGTCCTCGAGGACCTGGCGGAAGCCTCGGGCGAGGAGCTGCTGCCAGGCCGCCTCCGAGAGGCCGCCGATGACCGGCAAGGGCACCGTGAAGCTCGAGCGCCAATCCACGTGCGTGGAGCCGACTTCGGAAGCGAGCCGGATTGAGCCACCGTGGTGCTCGAAGGGGACGTTGAGCTTCACGATCAGGTAGTCGAGCCTCGACGGCCGCTCGTAGGCCGTGATCTCCTCCTCGAAGGTGAGGGGCCGGACCTTGATGCGCCGGAGCGCGCCGAGGCCGTTCGGCGGCGGCTCGCCCTCGCGGACCAGCTCCGAGCCGTGGATTGGCCGAAAGCGCTCGTAGTTGGCGTGGTCGGCGAGCAGGTCGAAGACGGCCTCGGGCGGGGCCGGGATCTCGCGGGTGACGTGGATGCTCCGCATCAGGCTCCGGCCAGGGTGGCTATCACGGCCTCGTATACGCCTTCGCCCATCCGGCCCTCCGTGACCGTCACGTCCGGGCGCCCGCCGATCGCGTCCCGGAGGGCGGGGTCGCGCTCGGGGCCGTTCGCCGGGACGAAGAAGCGCCCGACCACGTCCGCGACCGCCAGGTCCTCGACCGAGTCCCCGATCGCGATGCACTCCTCCCGCGTGTAGCCGCGGGCCCCCATGTGGAAGGCGACCGCCTTCGCCTTGCTGACGCCCTCCGGGAGCAGGTGGTAGGCGTGAGCCGGCCCCTCGATTCCGTCCATCGGAGCGAAGATCGCACCGTTGTCGATCAGGCGCAGGCCCCGGTGGCCGCGCTCGGCCAGCAGCTGGTTCGCCTCGTCCGTGTCCACCTTGCCGCGGAAGAGCAGCGAGAGCTCGCGCTGGCGGTGCCAGGGGCTGTGCCACTCGAGCCGCCCCGCGAAGTGCTCGAAGAGCTCGTCGGGGATGCCGCGGTCGACCATCGTCTCGGCGAGCGTCTTGCCCTGATCGACCTCCGCCTCGCCGGTGAAGACGGTGCGCTCCCCGTCGATCATCACCACGCAGCCCACCTCCGCGATGTATGACGTCGAGCCGATCAGCTTCGCGTCCTCGATCACCGAGTTCTCGCGGCGGCCGGACTTGATCACCACCTCGACCCCGGCGCGTTCGCACGCCTCGAGGGCCCGGGCCTGGAGCATCGAGAACCCGCCCTCGGCGTCGCGAAAGAGCGACCCGTGGCGGCCGAGCAGGGTGCCGTCGAGGTCGGTGTAGACGCAGCGGAGCGGCATGGGGCCTCAACCGTATTGGGGTTTACCGTTGGCCAATGCCCGCGCAATGGCAGCTGAGGGACGCCGCGCTCTCGCTCGAGCGCCCCGTCGGTGCCGGGATCGTCAACGTGACCGACGACTCCTTCTACGAGGGGGCCCGCAGCGGCACGCCCGAACAGGCCGTCGAGGACGCGCTGCGCCTCGCCGAGGCGGGCTTCGAGATGCTCGACGTGGGCGCGGTCGCCGCCCGAAGCGGGCCGCCGGTCCCGACGCAGGAAGAGGCCGGGAAGCTGATCCCCGTGCTCGAGGCGCTGGCGTCACGGACCGAGATCCCGCTTTCGGCCGACACCTTCTCGGCTGAGGTCGCGCGCGCCGCGCTCGCGGCCGGCGCCGCGGCGATCAACGACATCGGGGGCGGTTCCGAGGAGATGTTCGATCTCGCGGCGAAGACCGGCTGCGGCCTGGTTCTGATGCACATCGAGGGCCCGCCCCGCCATCAACGCGGCCCGACCGCCTACGACGATCCGGTCGACCACCTGAAGGGCTGGTTCGCCTCACGGCTCGAGGCGGCGGCGGCGCGGGGCGTCTCCGAGTCCCAGATCGTCCTCGATCCCGGCCTCGACTTCGACCTCTCGGTCGCCGACGACCTCGAGATCCTGCGCCGCCTGCCGGAGCTGAAGGACCTCGGCCGCCCTCTCTACGTCTCGCTCTCGCGCAAGGACTTCCTCGGCGCTCTCCTGTCCGGCTCGTGGGAGGGCCGCTCGCCCGCCACCGAGCGTGAGTGGGCAACGGCGTCCGCGGCCACACTCGCGATCCGGGGCGGCGCCGACATCCTGCGTCTGCACGACGCGAGCACGCTGCAGGCCATGCGGATCGCGGCTGCGATCGAGCGGCCGGATGGGACCCGCGTTGGCTAGCCGATCCAAAACGGGTGGCTCCTTGCGGAGCCCCCTTTCATCCACCGCCGGCGGAGCCTGGGAGCCGGCGCTCGACCCGGCGCGCCAGGACGGCCGGCTGGTCGCGGAGTCGGCGGAACCGGCGACGATGGCGAAGCTCACCGCTCTGCCCGACTCGCTGCACCCGGCGCTCGCCGAGGCGCTGGCGGCGGGAGGAATCGAGTCCCTCTACTCCCACCAGGCCGACGCCTTCGAGACCGCCCGGAGCAGCCACCTGATCCTGACCAGCGGCACCGCCTCCGGCAAGTCGCTCTCCTTCAACCTGCCGGTGCTCGACGGCATCGCGCGCGAGCCGAAGCGCCGGGCCATCTACCTCTACCCGACCAAGGCGCTCGCCCAGGACCAGGCGCGGAAGCTCGGCGAGCTGCGGCCACCCGGGCTCCGGGAGGCGATCTACGACGGAGACACCCCGCGCGAGGACCGGCCCGCGATCCGCCGGCGGTCCAACCTCGTCCTGACCAACCCCGACATGCTCAACGTGGGCGTCCTCCCCCACCACAAGCGCTGGGGCGACTTCCTGGCCAACCTCGGCTGGGTCGTGGTGGACGAGGCCCATACCTACCGCGGAGTCTTCGGCTCGCACGTGGCGAACGTGCTGAGACGGCTGCGCCGTGTCGCCCGGCTCTACGGCGAGGAGCCCCGCTTCATCCTCGCGTCGGCCACCATCGCGAACCCCGGCGAGCTCGCCGAGCGCCTCACCGGTCTCCCCTTCGAGCTGCTCGACGACGACGGCGCGCCGCGCGCCGGCCGCGAGATCGCGATCTGGAACCCGCCGGTGATCGAGCGGCGAACGATGACCCGGCGCTCACCGGTCTCGGAGGCATCGGATCTGCTGGTCGAGCTCGTCTCGCGAGGCGTGCGGACGATCTGCTTCATGCGGAGCCGCCGCGGAATCGAGCTGATCAACCGCTTCGCCTCGATCAGGCTCACCGAGGAGGGGCGGGGCGAGCTCGCCGACCGGATCGCTCCGTACCGCGCCGGGTACACGCCGCAGCAGCGCCGCGAGATCGAGTCCCAGCTCGCCTCGGGAGAGCTTCTGGCGGTGGCCGCCACGGACGCGCTCGAGCTCGGCATCGACGTCGGCGAGCTCGACGCGGCGATCTGCGTCAACTTCCCCGGCACGGTCGCGAGCCTGCGGCAGATGTGGGGGCGGGCCGGCCGCCGCCGCCGCGGGCTGGCCGTCTACGTCGCCGGGGAGGACGCGCTCGACCAGTTCTTCTGCCGCCACCCGGACGAGTTCCTCGGGCGGCCCGTCGAGGCAGCGATCCTCGATCACCGCTCGGAGCAGATCCAGATGCAGCATCTGCTCGCCGCCGCCTACGAGGCGCCGCTCGGGCCGGAGGACGACGAGATCCTCGGGAACGGCTGGCGCGAGCGGGCCGAGCGGCTGGTCACCGCGGGCGAGCTCCGCCGCGGCCGGGGCGAGCGCTACCTGACCCGCAGCGGCGAGTTCGTCGCCGGCCGGATCGCGCTGCGGAGCGCCTCGGCGGACAGCGTCGCGGTGGTGGACGCCTCCTCCGGCGAGATGCTCGGCAACGTCGAGGCGGAGCGGGCCTTCTCCACCGTCCACCCCGGCGCGATCTACCTGCACCTGGGGCGCTCCTACGAGGTCGCCGAGCTCGACGTCCGCTCGCGCCGGGCGATCGTCCGGCCGTTCGACGGCGATTACTACACGCAGGTCAAGAAGGAGACCGAGGTCTACGTCGAGGGGATGGAGACTCAACGCCAGGCGCTCGGCGTGGAGCTCAGCTTCGGCTCGGTCTCCGTCTCGGAGCAGGTGATCGCCTACCAGCGCAAGCGGCTCGGCGACAACAAGGTGATCGACATCGTCGCCCTCGACCTGCCGGAGCAGAGCTTCCTGACGCAGGCGCTCTGGTACGTGATCGGTGACCGGATGGCCGCCGCCCTGCCGAGCGAGGTGCTGCTGGGGGCGCTCCACGCCTCCGAGCACGGGCAGATCGCCGTCCTGCCGCTGATCGCGATGTGCGACCGCTGGGACATCGGCGGCCTCTCCACCAACATCCACCACCAGACCGGGCAGCCGACGATCTTCATCTACGACGGCCACCCCGGCGGTGTCGGGATCACGCGCCGGGGCTACGAGGAGTTCGAGCGCCTCGTCTCGGACGCCGATCGCCTGATCCGGGAGTGCCCCTGCGACGACGGCTGCCCCTCCTGCGTCCAGAGCCCGAAGTGCGGCAACCTGAACGAGCACCTCCACAAGGCCGGCGCGCTCGAGCTGATGGGGCGGATGCTCGCCGCGACGAAGGCGGCCTAGAGGAACCCGGTCAGGCCGGTGATCGCGGTGAGCTCGGTCACCAGCTCGCGGGTCGATGCCAGAGTAGAGAGCTTCGCCTCCGGGCCGTTCGTGCACGTGTCGGGCGGCGGCTTTCCCGCGAAGCGGTCCTGGAGGTAGTCGATCGCGGCCGAGGCGCCGCTCACCGCGAGGCTGTTGTGCTCGCTGAGCGTGTCCTTGACGTACTCGACGGTGACGCCCTCACCGCAGTAGATGCTGACGAGCTTGTCCACGCCGGCGACCGGGATCAGCTCGTCGTTCGCGGAGTGGAAGACGAAGAGCGGGCCCGCGGGCCGGCTGTGGCCGAGCTCGTCGAGCGCGACGACCTTCTGGACGCTCGGCACCGTGAGCGGGTCGATGTTGCCGCGGGTATAGGTCTCGATGCGCTGAAACGCACCCTGGATCACGATCTGCTCCAGGCAGGCGTTCTGATAGGCCGAAAAGTAGAGCTGCCCCAGCGGGCTGAGCAGGGCGTTCAAGTCGATGTACTGCGGATACGCGCGGGAGAGCCCGAGCGAAGCGCCGAAGTAGAGCCCGGCCGCGGGTCCTCCGTCGATCTGGCGAGCGACCTCGGCGACGTTGCGCGGCACCCCGCCCTCGGCGACGCCGGCAAGACGCAGCTCGGGCGCGTACTTCGGCTGCAGCTCGGCCGCCCAGGCGCTGGCCTGGCCGCCGCCGGAGTAGCCCCAGAGCCCGACGGGGGTCCGCTTCCCGGCCAAGCCGAGGGGATCGAAGCTCTCCGCCGCCCGGATCCCGTCGAGCACGCCGTGCGCCGCCTGGGTGCCCGCCGTCCATTGCGAGTGGGGGCCCTCGTAGTCGGGAACGACGACAGCCCAGCCCTGCTCGAGAGCGGAGAGGATCAGCGGCGTCTCCTTCTCGGTGCCCTGGGGCAGCCGCGCCGATGGCGCGCAGCTCGCCGCCAAACTGTCCTCGGCGGTCTGGTAGGAGACGAGCGGTCGTGGGCTCGTGGGCGAGGGCTTGTCCGGCAGCAGCACGGTGGCGACGTCGTTCACCGGGTTGCCGTCCGTGTCGGTCGAGGCGTAGGTGAGCTTCCAGGCTCTCACCGAGAGGGGCAGGCCGAGCGCGGAGACGTGCGTCGGCTGGGAGCTGACGATCGTCCCCGGAGGGACGGCCGACGCGCTCGCGGCGCCGCTGAGCGCCAGGGCCCAGACCGCGCCGATCAAGACCATCACCCGGATTCCCCGTCCGCCCATCTCTCCTCCTCCTCGGCGAGTGAAGTACCACCCGTTTCCGCTCTTGGATCAAGTAGAGTAACAGACAGTACTTAACTTCGCCATGACTACCTCGACCACAGCCCCGCCCCCCGTGCGACTTCCGCGTGGACCGCATCAGCTGAGCAGGGAGGAGGTCGCGGCCTCGCAGCGCCTGCGCCTCGAGCGCGCGATCACGGAGCTGCTCGCCGAACGGGGCTACGCGGCGATCACGATTGGCGAGCTCGCCGCTCGCGCGGGCGTCTCACGCGGCGCCTTCTACGAGCACTTCTCCGGCAAGGAGAACTGCCTGCTCTCGGCCTACGACCGCTGGGCTGCGAACCTGCTCGAGTCGATGGCGGGGGGCGTCACCGAGGAGACTACCTGGGACCAGTTCATCGACCTCGCGCTCGACGGCTATCTCGGCAGCCTCGAGGCGGACCCGGTCGCCGCCCGGGCGTTCATCGTCGAGATGGACGGCGCGGGCCCCCGGGCCCGAGAGCGCCGCCGGCAGGCGATCCACGCCTTCGCCGAGACTCTGGGCGCCCGCCACCGCGCGATGCGACGGCGCCGTCGCGGCCTCGGCCCACTTCCGGCGCGCGTCTATCTCGCGATCGCGCTCGGTGTCCGCGAGCTGCTCCGCGAGGCGCTGGAGGAGGCGGACCAGCCCTCCCTGCGGGGGGTCAAGGCGGACATCAGGACCTGGGTGACCGCGACCGTCGAGGGCGCGGCGGCTGCGCGGCGGCGGACCGCCCGCGACTGACCACGCCCGGCTCCCGCCACCTGGCAGACTCGGGGCGATGGCACAGCGTCCCCAGATCTCCGTGATCGGGGCCTCCGAGGGCTCGGCGGAGGTCCTCCGCGACGCGGAGGCGGTCGGGCGCGGGATCGCGGAGGCCGGCGCGGTGCTGGTCTGCGGCGGGCTCACCGGGGTGATGGAGGCCGCCTCGCGCGGCGCGGCGGAGGCGGGCGGAACCGTGGTCGCGGTCCTGCCCACCCTCTCGCCAGCCGACGCAAATCCCCATGTGAGCTATGCCGTCGCGACCGGCATGGGTCATGCGCGAAACCTCGCCGTGGTTGCCTCCGGCGAGGCGGTAATCGCCGTCGGCGGCGAGTGGGGAACGCTCTCGGAGATCGCCTACGCGCGCAAGCTCGGCCGGCCGGTCGTCTCCGTCCAGAGCTGGCCGCTCCGCAACAGGGCCGGCACCGACCTCGGCATCGTCGAGGCGGAGACTCCCGAGCAGGCGGTGAAGGCTGCGCTCTCGGCGGCGATCCTCGACCCAAGCTCCGACGAGCGGACGGAAGCGGTGGACGACGTGCTCGACCAGGGAGACGTGGACCGGCGCTAGCGGCGTTCCAGATACCTCGCCCTCAGCGCGAGGATCGCGAAGGCATGCGACCAGGCGAGCGGCGTCGTGGATGTCGGGCGCCCGGTGCGAGCGTCGAGGCGCTCCGGCAGCGTGCCCGCGGGGGTCTCCGCGCGGTGCAGCTCAGCGAGCAGGCGGTCGGCCGCCCGTCGTGCGCCGAGCGCGACGAGCGCCCAGGCGGACCAGGCGGTCGGAGCGGTCCAGACCTGGCCCGGCGTCCAGCCCTCGATCGGCGGGATGCCGTAGCGGGTCGATTCGCCGGCGAGGGCGAGCAACGTCCGGCGAACGGCAGGCCGCAAGCCGCGCCGTGGAAAGACGGTGGCGGCCCAGGCGGCCGCGGAGTCCAGGCAATCCCCGCCGGCCTCACGAACGAGGCCGCGCGGCGTCAGAAAGCGCGTCCGGATCTCGCTGGCCGGCGCTCCCGCCGCGATCGCATTGCCGAGCAGGTCACCGCTGACGTTCTCCCCGTAGTCCTGGCGATCCCGCCAGTCGCCGCCGGATGGCCCACCGGACAGCCCGGTGGCTCGCTCAGCGGCGCGCACCCAGCCCGCCCCATCCCCCGCTTCCGGACGGCCCGGAGTGGGTTCGCCGCTGGGATGGAAGCGGGCGGCGTCCAGATCCAGGCCGCCGAGGAAGGCGGCCACGCGCCTCGCCTCGGGATGGAGCCCGGCGGCCTCAAGCGCGATCGCTCCGGCCGCCGCGTCGCGCGGCCAGACGTAGTCCCAGCCGTCCCGTGCGCCGGCGATCATCGCCCCGCTTCGCGGATCGGTGAGCGCAACGAGGACGCGGATCGAGCGCCGGTAGAGCCGGTGGGCCCAGGCCGGAGCGCCGGGCCCGAGCGGTCGGAGGCGAGATCGAACCGACGTCGGCGAGAACGGCCCCGAGCTGGCCGGCTCGAAAGAGGGCCGCGGCATCGCGGTCGAGATCCGGGCGGGCGGTTGCTCCGTCGCGCCCGAGACGGAGGCCGCCAGCAGCGCGGCGGCCGCGATCGCGGCGATGCTCCGCTTCACGGGGCGGACGCTAGCCTTTGCGCCTCTCGGCGAGGTAGCTCAGTTGGTAGAGCACACGACTGAAAATCGTGGTGTCGCCAGTTCGATTCTGGCCCTCGCCATTCACGGTCCCGCTTGACGAGCTCTTCGGGCGGCCACCGGGCCGGTGGCGTCCTGCGAGAAGTAAGAGACTGCCGCTTTCGATGGCGCGCAGGAAGAAGGCAATCGTCGGGGCGCACGTCTCCCCCCGGCGGCCGCTGCAGGCAGCGGAGGCGGTCGGGGCCGACTGCGCGCAGATCTTCCTCTCGGATCCCCAGGGCTGGGAGAAGCCGCCGTCCCGCCGGGACGCGGCCGAGCTGCGTGACTCGGCGGTGCCGCTCTACGTCCACGCGCCGTACCTGATCAACGTCTGCTCGCCCCGCAACAACGTTCGCTACGGCTCCCGCAAGATCCTCCAGCAGACCTGCGACGCCGCGGCCGAGGTCGGGGCCGCCGCGGTGATCGTGCACGCCGGCCACGCCGAGGACGACCTCGCGGAGGGGGTCGGACGCTGGCGCAGGACGCTCGAGATGCTGAGCTCCGAGGTCCCGCTCCTGATCGAGAACACGGCCGGCGGAGAGAACGCCGTGGCGCGCCGCTTCGACGCGCTCGCCCGGCTCTGGGACGGGATCGGCGGCTCCGATCCCGGCTTCGAGGTCGGCTTCTGCTTCGACACCTGCCACGCGCACGCCGCGGGCGAGGAACTCTCGGACGCCGTGGAGCGGGTGCGGGCGATCGTCGGCCGGATCGATCTGCTCCACGCGAACGACTCCCGCGACCCGCCCGGCACCGGTGCCGATCGTCACGCCAACCTCGGCAAGGGCCAGATCGGCGCGGAGGTCCTGCGGGAGATGATCAGGGCGGCCGGGCCACCCGTCGTCGTCGAGACTCCCGGGGGGCCGAAGGGGCTGCGAGCGGACGTGCAGTTCGCGCGTGACGCGCTCGCCTAGCCGCCGGACGAACTAGACGAAATGGCCAGGTATTTGGCCAATCGGGGGGAATTACGGACGCGTCGTCCATCAGATGGCCGATCTCATGCCCATGACGGCCTCCTGGCTGTGCAGAGATGACATGGACCGCGAGCGGCTACTCGATATGGAGGAGCGGCTCAAGCCCGTGCGCCGGCTGGCGATGGGCATGCTCGGCCTCATCCTGATCGCGAGCGGGCCCTGGATCGGCTGGTGGACGCTGATCCCGCTCGCCGGAGCCGCCGCCTTCTTCGCCATCGCCGACGCGCGCCTCGAGAGCTCGAGCCGGCCCGAGTACGTGATGTTCGCCGCCTGGGTGGGATCGGAGCTGATGATCGCCTCGGCCGTCGCCCTCGCCGGCGGCCCGACCGTGGCCACCCTCTCCTGGCTGGCGATCCCGGTGATCACGCTGAGCGCGCGGTTCTCCCTGCGCGGAGTCGTCGTCGGGGTGTCGATCGCCTGCGCGCTGCTGTTCGCCGTCGCCTTCGGGACCAATGCGGCGGCCGTCGTCGATCAGCCGCCCCTCGTCCTCGCTCCCCTCGCGGTGATCCTCTCGGTCGGGATCTTCTCGACGGCGCTGATGCGCTCCGACCTCGAGCACCGCAGCGAGGCAGTGATCGACCAGCTCACCGGCATGCTCAACCGGAAGGCCCTCTCCAACCGTGTCGCCGAGCTAGCCCAGCAGGCCGAGGTCACCGGCCAGCCGATCGGGCTGATCCTGGGAGACGTCGATCACTTCAAGGAGCTCAACGACTCCAGGGGCCATGCGGCGGGCGACGCGGCGCTCACCGACATCGCCTACATGCTCCGCAAGCAGCTCCGGGCCTTCGACCTGGCCTACCGGGTCGGCGGGGAGGAGTTCCTCATCCTGGTGCCCGGCGCGGAGATCCGGGAGTGCGTCCAGCTCGCCGACCTGCTGCGCCGGACCGTCGAGGCGTGCACCTTCGGGAACGGATCCTCCCTGACCATGAGCTTCGGCGTCAGCGCGTCGCCGGCCGGCGAGGGCTTCGACTACAAGCGCGTCTTCGCCGCGGCCGACGCGGCGCTCTACGAGGCCAAGAGGCTCGGCCGCAACCGCGCTTGCACCGTCGGGCTCGCCGCGCGTTCCTCCGCTGAGACCGCCGCGACGCCGCAGCCCCCCAGGGCCGCCGCGAGCCCGGTGGGCTGAGCCCAGGCCGCGAGACCGCGGCGACGCCGCTCGGGGCGCGGGCCAAGGCCGGATAGTCCTGTCCGCGCCCGCCTCTACTTTCAGAGATGATGGCCGAGACACTGTTCGAGACCGGAAACGGCGGACCGCCGGCGGACCCTGCCCGCTCCCGGCTGCTGCGGGAGCTGTCCGACGGCGACGAGGTGAACGGCGCGTTCGTCGTCCGCGAACGGGAGCGCCGCCAGAAGCGAAACGGCGAGGACTTTCTACGAGTCGTGCTGGCCGACAAGACGGGCACGGTCCCGGCGATCGCCTGGGACGGCGTGGCCGAGTGCTTCGAGATCTGCGCGCCGGGCTCGATCGTCCTGGTTCGGGGCAGCTTCGCGATCCACCCCCAGTTCGGCAAGCAGATCAAGCTCGCCGCGGTTCGCGCCGCCGGCCCCGGTGAGTACGACGCCGAGCAGCTCGCCGAGGGGCCGGCCCGCTCCACCGAGCTGCTCGAGGCCGACCTCCGTGAGCTGATCGGCACGGTTCAGAGCCCTTCGCTGCGCCGGCTCCTGGATCGCTTCTTCGGCCCGGAGACGGAATCTTGGGCCCGATTCCGCGAGGCGCCCGCCGCCAAGCACTACCACCAGGCCTATGCGGGCGGCCTGCTCGAGCACAGCCTCTCGGTCGCGCAGGCGGTGAGCGCGGCTGCCAACTTCTTCCCGGGCATCGACCGCGAGATCGCGGTCACCGGCGCGCTGCTGCACGACATCGGCAAGACCGAGGCCTACAACGACGACCCGCTCGCGATCGAGCTGACCGATGCCGGCCGGCTCGAGGGCGAGATCCCGCGCGGCTACTACCGGGTGCGGCGCGAGATCGAGAGCATCGAGGGCTTCGATCCGGATCTCGAGCAGGCCATCCTCCACATCATCCTCTCCCACCACGGCCAGCTCGAGCACGGCTCGCCGGTGGTGCCGGCGACCCGCGAGGCGACGCTGGTTCACGCGATCGACAACCTCGGCGGCAAGCTCGGAAGCTTCGACCGGCTCGAGAGGGAGCTGGCCGACGGCGAGAGCTGGTCGCGCTTCGACCGCGGCATCGACGCCTCGGCCTTCTTCGGCTCGCGCGCCGCGTAGCTGCCCGATCAGCGGATTCGACGGTGATGACGGCGCTTGTGCCGGCACCGGTGCCGCTTCCGGCTGAGGTGCCGCCGCTTCTTGCACTCGTGCCGTGAGAGGACCGCACCCTGGCTCGGCCAGGCGCCGTTGTCGAGGCGCAGCGCATAGAAGCCCGAGGTCCCGTCCGTGTACCAGACCTCGCGGCCGGCCGGGTCGAACGCCGGCTGTGACATAGCGAAGTCGGCGGCCCCCAGTCCGCCCAGCGTGCCCTCCTTCGGAGGGGAGATGAAATAGGCGACCTCGCGCGGGTGCAGGGGATCCTCGATGTTGAAGACGCGCAGCCCGGAGTTGATGAAGGAGCAGGCGACGATCCCGGGATCGTCCTCGCGGGGGACGGCGCAGTAGTGCGCCGCGTAGTCGAAGCTCGGCTGCGGCAGCGCGGACGGATCGCCGTCGGCCGCCTTGTGCTCGGCGAGCTGATTGACGGTCAGGCGGATGTTGGAGACGACCCGGGGATGCGCGGGGTCGGCGATGTCGATGATGCGCGCGCCACCCACTCGGTCCTCGACCGTCGGCGGGTTGAAGCGGAAGGCGAACTCGTCGAACTCGATCAGATAGGGATGACCGCCGATCCGCACCGGGATCGTGTTCTGTGGAACCGACACGGTGTCCCAGGTGAGGCTGCTGATCTCGCTCACCTGGGGGTTCGCGACCCGGTTCTGGATCTGGCTGACGTCGAGCAGCGTCAGCTTGCCGTCGATGGGATTCGAGTCGTACAGAGTCCGGCCGTCGTCGCTCACATTGAGGCCGTGGGCGAACTCGTTGCCCTCCCAGAGGGTGTGCGGGTGAGTCGGGTTGCTCACGTCGACGGCGGCGATCCCCTCCCCGCCGGCGATCCAGAACGTGTTGCCGTCGGGAGAGAAGCCGCTCTCGTGGCCGAACCGGGCCGCCTGCAGGAGCGCGTCGAGAGTCGGATGCCTGCAGTCGCGGCTCACGTCATAGATCGACATCAAGCCGGGCAGTGTCAGCCCGTTGCCGTCCTCGGCGGCGAGCAGCCCGCGTCTGGTGTTGAGGTTGAGCGACTCGTGCGGGGCGAGCATCGGCAGGTCGGTCAAGCTCGCGGTCTGAGTCGGGTGCGCGGGATCCGTCATGTCGAGCACGGACACGCCCGACGACGGGCCCAATGCCTCGCTGAAGACGTTCAGAGGCGAGAACAGCGAGGTGTCGTAGAAGGCGCAGGTGTGCCCGGCCGTGTCGACATAGCGCCAGACGCGGAATCCCCCCGGCAATGAGCCGAGGTGACCGATCTCCGTGACGTTGCAGGTCCAGCCCTGTCCCGCTTCCGGTGAGTTGACAGCCGAGGCAGGCACGCGGCCTTGCTCCCCGGCGAGCGGACGCGAGCCCGGGCCACAGTCAGCGGCCGGGACCGGCTCCAGCGGCGGCTCGGGATTGTGCTGGACCGGAACGGGCGCCGGTGTCGGGTAGCCCGTCAGCGAAACCAGGTTCTGGAGGTCGTTGGTCGGGAGCGTCGGCCCGGTCAGCGCCAGACCCGCCGCTGGCGCCGCGAGAGGGATGGCGCCGGCCAGGGTCAACACCACCAAGCTGGCCCGCACCGGCGAACCGAGCCGGCTCGCCGACCGACGCGGCACGCGCCTCCTCGCCCCCCGTGCAGGCATCCGTGCGACACCTTATCTGCGGAACTTAACGCGTGCGCTGGGCCCCGCGGCTCTGGAGCGCTCCACATCGAGCTTCAAGGCCGCCGCGCGATCCCTCGCCGGCGCTTTTCATGGCCGCGCAAATTGCGCAATTCGTTTTCTGATCCGTAATCCCCTCGGATTGGGCGCGGCAGGCTCGGGTCTATGCTGCGTCGCCGATGGCCAAGGACACCGAGAAGCTGATCCGACAGCTCTCGCTGATCTCCTATCTGATGGCTCAGGGCAGGCCGACCTCGGCGCTCGAGATCAAGCGCGAGGTGGAGGGGTACAGCGACATGAACGACGACGCCTTCGCGCGCCGCTTCTACGCGGACCGCGCGGAGCTTGAGAGCCTCGGCATCACGCTCCAGGTCGAGAAGCCCGGGGAGAGCCTCCAGGGCTACGAGTCGGAGCTCTACTCCCTTCCGCCCGAGAACTACTACCTGCCGGAGATCCGCTTCTCGGACAACGAGCTGGCGGCGCTGCAGACGGCCCTTCACCTGCTCGACGGCGAGTTTGCCTACGCCGAGCCGCTTCGCCTGGCACTCCAGCAGGTCTCCTGGGGCCGGCCGAGCCCGCTGACGGCCCCGGAGCAGTCGTCGGTCGAGGTGCGGATGACGGCCAAGGCCGACGGCGCGGAGGTCTCGCAGCGCCTCTCGAAGATCGAGACCGCGATCTCGCGCCGCAAGACGATCGAGTTCACCTACTACACGATCGAGCGGGACTCCGAGGAGAAGCGGAAGGTCGACCCCTACCACCTGGTCTACCGCGGCGGGCAGTTCTATCTGATCGGGCACTCCCACGAGCGCGACGCGGTCCGGGTCTTCCGCCTTTCCCGGATCCGCGGCAAGGTCTCCTACGCGTCCAAGGCCGAGCACGACTTCGGCGCGCCCGAGGGCTTCGAGCGGCGCGACTACGCGCGCCGGGCCGAGTGGCAGCTCGGCGAGATCGAGGGGACGGCCAAGATCTTCCTCAAGGACCGGATCGCCTGGCTCGTCGAGCGGGACTTCGGCCGCTACGGCGAGTTCCGCAATCCGGGCCGGGGCGACGGCTCCCCCGGCAAGGGGCGCATCTTCGAGACCGAGTACGCCTCGAGCCGGCAGATGGTCGCCTGGGTCCTGCACTGGCGCCGCAACGCGACGGTGCTCGATCCGCCGGAGCTGGCCGAGGAGGTCGCCGAGCGGCGGGAGCTGCTGACCGAGCGCCACGGCTCGAGCTTCGAGCCCGCCGAGTGCGTGCGGACGATCCCGCCGGCCCCGCGCTCGACCCGCTCCAACGGGCGCTCGGAGTCCTCGATCCGGCCCGAGCGCTTCGCGCGCCTCGTCACCCTCGCCGGGATGCTGATCGAGTCGGCCAAGGGGGAGGCGAGGCTGCCGGTCGCGGACGTCACCGACCGGCTGCACGTCAGCGAGGAGGAGCTGCGCGACGACATCGACCTGCTCAACGTCGTCAACTTCGGCGGCGGCACCTACGTTCTCTACGCGGAGCTCCAGGGCGACGAGATCGAGGTCGACGCCGAGCCCTACGGCGACAACTTCGCGCGGCCGGCGCGGCTGCTGCCGCTCGAGGCGAAGGCGCTCGTCGCCGCGATCGACCTGTTCGGCGACCACCTTCCGCAGAGCGGCCTGGCCAGCGCCCGCAAGAAGATCGTCACGGCGCTTGGCCACGATCCCTCCGAGGAGGGCCTGGAGATCGCGACGGCGGGCGGGGACGACTCTGACGTCGCGAGGCAGGTGAACGAGGCAATCGAGCGGCGGCGCGTGCTCGCGATCCACTACTACAAGGAGAACGAGGACGAGTTCACCAAGCGGGAGATCGAGCCGTATCGGCTGGCGAATGGGCCGGAGGGCTGGTACGTCGCCTCATACGACCGCCGCCGCGAGGACGTCCGGCACTTCCGCCTCGACCGGATCAAGGAGGCGGAGGTGACCAAGGAGGGGTTCGAGCCCCGGCCCGAGGTCGAGGAGATCGCCGCGATCGAGGGCGGCTGGCTCTCGGGCGAGAACGTCCCGGCCGCCGACGTCGCCCGGGTCTGGGTCTCCCCGGAGCGGGCCCGCTGGGCGCGCGAGGAGTACACGATCGTCGAGGAGCTCGCCGACGGCGCGGTCGTGATGGAGGTGCCCTACGGCTCGATCGACTGGCTGCTGCGCGAGATCCTCAAGGGCGCGGGCGAGTTCGTCGTGCTCGAGCCGGAGTCGGCGCGCGAGGCGATCGCGGACGAGCTGGCCGCGGACGCGGGTGCTACAGCGGCAAAAGCCGCGTAGCTTCGAGGCCCGGCTTCAGCCTCGACGCGGTCCTCCCTGCGAGTAGCGATGGTGGATCGCCAAAGCGTTGCCGTCGGGATCGGTGAAGATCGCCTGCTTGCAGACTCCGCTGTCGATCACGTCCGTCACGAACTCGACGCCGCGCGACTCGAGCTCCGCCTTGGCGGCATCGAAGTCGTCGACGTGGAACTCGAGCGGCGTGCTGTTGGGGCTGAACTCGATGTTGAAGGCGTCGACCTGCATCAGCGCGATCGTCACGGCCCCGGTCTCGAACTCGTAGGCGGGCAGGTCGCCCCACTGCTTGCCGAACGGAAGCCCGAGCGTCTCGCCGTAGAACCGCTTGGCCGCCTCCGCGTCCTTGGTCGGGAAAGCGATGAAGTCGACACCGTTGAGGAGCTGCCCGTTCAGGGCCATGGCTCACCTTCCCACATTCCTAGGGGCGCCCGGCGTGCGGCGCCGGCGCCTCGACCGCGAGCACCTGGCCGGTCCGCGGGTCCTTGAAGATCCCCTCGGGCCCGTTCCACTCGGCGACGTTCATGAACAGCGTCGTACCGTCCTCGCCGCCGAGCATGCAGGCGAAGCAGAAGCGGTCGAGCTCGATCGTCTCGAGGATCTCCCCGCCCTCTGCGACGCGCACGCAGGCCCGGAGCTTCGGGAACCAGACCGCGCCATCGGCATCGAGGCAGATCCCGTCGCCGCCCTCGCCGAGGTCGGCCCAGACGCGCCGGTTCGAGAGCCCGCCGTCCGCATCGATGTCGAAGGCGGTCAACCTGCCCTCATAGGACTCGGCGACGATCAGCGTCGAGCCGTCGGGCGTGACGGCCATCCCGTTCGGGAACGCCAGGCCGTCGGCGACCTGCCGCGCCCGGCCGTCGGGCGTGACCACCGCGATCAGCCCCGGCTCCGGGTCCTCGCCTCCCATCAGGTCGAAGCCGACGTTGTTTACGTAGGTGAAGCCGCGGCCGTCCACGACGATCTCGTTCCAGCCGTGGTCGGAGAGCCGGCGCAGGTCCACGTGCGCGACCAGCGACCCGTCGGGCTCCCGCCGCAGCAGCTCCCGCCCCGCGGTGATCAGCATCGGACCGTCCGGGAGCCAGTCGATCGAGAACGGGAAGGCATCCACCTCCGCCATCACCTCGGCCTCCCCGTCGGGGCCCAGGGCGAGGATCCGATGCGCCACCCAGTCCGAGAACCAGAGCCGCCCATCGTGCCAGCGCGGCGACTCACCGAGGCCGATGCGCTCCATCAGCACGCGTGGCCGCGGCACCCGCGGATCAGCCTCCAGCCTGGGAGTAGCGCAGCGACCCCGGCGTCGTCAGGTCCTCGCCGGTCTCGAGCAGCGTCTTGAGGCCGGAGAGGATCATCGGCCAGCCGCCATAGAGCTCCGGGTTGGCGTTCGGGGAGAGCTGGTCGTGAACCACCGTCAGCCGGCAGGAATCGTCGCCGACCGGCGCGATCTCCCAGGTCACCCGCGAAGCGCCAGCCTGCCTGACGTCGTCGCTCCAGAGCGCGGTGAAGGTCTGGACGAGCCGGCGGGGTGGATCGACCTCGAGGTTCTCGCCCTCGGCGATCTCGATCACGCCCGGGACGGAGCTCCTGTACTCGGATCCGACCGTCCAGTCCGACTGGGTGCCGACACCGAAGCTGTATCTCGCCCGCAGCTCGGGATCGGTGATCGCCTCCCAGAGCCTCTCCGGCGTCGTCTTGATGAAGATCTCGAACACGGCCCGCGTGTCATCGGGCTCGAGCAGCGTGCCCGCCTCGGGATGCCTCTGCATGCGCTTCCTCCTCCAGGTCTCGCTTCAACTCGGTCAGCGCCGAGGCCCAGGGCTCGGCGTACTTGCTCACCCAGCGGTCGTGGATGAGCCGGATCGGGATCGGGTTCAGGAAATGGAGCTTCTCGCGGCCGCGCCGCCGGGTGACGACCAGGCCCGCCTCCTCGAGGACGGCCAGGTGCTTCATCACGCCGTACCGCGACAGCGGCAGACGGGTCGTGAGCTCCGTGAGCGTCCGTCCGTCCTCGCGGTGGAGCTCGTCGAGGAGCGTCCGCCGGCTCGGCGACGCGAGTGCCCTGAACACCTCGTCCATCGCACGGAGTATATGTGACTTTTTAGTCACATGTTGTCCGGGAGAATGCCTCGCGTGCCCGAGTACGACGTCGAGCGGCTGACCGCCCCGAATCCCGGGCCGATGACGCTGGAGGGGACCAACACGTACGTCGTGGGGCGGGATCCCGCCGTCGTCATCGACCCGGGGCCGAGCGACGCCGGCCATCTGGACGCGGTCCGCGCGGCGGCGACGAGCCGCGGTGGAATCGGAACGGTCCTCCTCACCCACTCCCACGGCGATCACAGCGAGGGGGTCGCGGCGCTCGGAGTCGAGCCCGCTCGACCGGCCGACGGCGAGCAGGTTGCGGGGCTGGTCGCGATCGCGACGCCGGGCCATGCCTCCGACCACCTCTGCTTCGTCCTCGGACACGCCTGCTTCACCGGCGATCTGATCCTGGGAGAGGGATCGACGATCGTCGGCCCGCGGGCGATGGACGGCTCGCTCGGCGACTACATGCGCTCGCTCGAGCGGCTGCGCGAGCTGGACCTGGAGGTTCTCTACCCCGGCCACGGGCCGGAGATCCGTGACCCGCAGGCGAAGATCGACGAATACGTCGAGCACCGGCTGATGCGAGAGCGGCGGCTGCTGGCGGCGCTCGACCGCGGCGAGCGCTCGCGAGCGGCGCTGCTCGCCGAGGTCTGGGACGACGTCCCGGCGGAGCTGCGGGACGCCGCCGCCGTGGCGATGCAGGCGCACCTGGAGAAGCTCCAGGACGAGGGCAGGCTGCCGGGTGACCTGAGCGACTGACCGCGAAGCGGCGGCCCTGGTATGAAGGGTCAATGGGCATGGACCTCGGGCGCATGCTGCGGGGCGCCGCCAAGGGATTGGGGATCGGGACCGCGCTCGCCGGCACGACGGCGGCGGGCGCCTGGTGGCAGCTCTTTC
>Ga0070741_10003892_pt1 | contig 35881 bp, 37 predicted proteins | sample Coa_R1_4_FD_66440 | JGI IMG/M metagenome (GOLD analysis project Ga0070741, IMG submission 66440) | Surface soil microbial communities from Centralia Pennsylvania, which are recovering from an underground coalmine fire - Coalmine... | ecosystem: Environmental > Terrestrial > Soil > Unclassified ... | reverse complement strand
GCGGAGGCATAGTGACAGAGCTGTAATTCCAACAGCGTGTTTCCCCCTGGAGGGCCCCATGCACGAGCTGTTCCGGAGAGTGCCCGAGGAGGAGCGCCGCTGGCAGGAGCGGGCCAACTGCCTGGGAGTCGACCCCGAGCTGTTCTTCCCCGAGCGGGGGGCCTCCACCCGGGAGGCCAAGTCCGTCTGTGCCGGTTGCGCCGTCCGCCTCGAGTGCCTGGAGTACGCACTCCGCAACCACGAGAAGTTCGGTATCTGGGGCGGGCTCTCCGAGCGGGAGCGCCGCCGGCTGCGCCGCCGCCGCGCCCTCGGCGAGATCGGGGCCATCACCGCCTGAGCCGGGCCTCGATGGTGGAGCCGGCCCCGAGCCCGCTCCACCGGAGGAACTCCGGGCTGCACCGTTCGAGTTCGGCGGCGGGGAGCAGGCCCACGAGCTCCACCCCCGCCACGTCCGCCCCGTTCCGTCCGGCCTCCCGCCGCACCGCCGCCACGGCGGTCTCGACCCCGGTGGCGGCGAGGTCGACCAGGTTCATCGAGACCTGGGCCCGGCCCTTCGAGGCCAGGGCGAACCCCAGGGCCCGCACGCCCGCCAGGCCCCCGTCCCGCTCCCGCACCGCCCGGGCCACCGCCCGGGCGACGGCCAGGTCGGCGTCGGGGTCGCCGCCCGCCGCCAGTTCGCAGTTGAGCGCCACGAGGACGGGCCGGGCACCCACCGCCATCGCCCCCGCCGTGGGATGCGGTTCCTCCGGCCCGAAGTCGGGCCGCCGCTCCCGGAAGGCGGTCCGCCGCACCTCCGGCAGCGACCGCCCCTGCGGATCGGCCGCCCCGTAGAGGAAGACCGGGACACCGAGCGCCTCGGCCGCCGCCTCCCCCCAGGCCCGGGCGATCCCGCCCGCCCGCACCAACCCGTCCGGCCCCGGATCGTCGAGGACCACGAACGGAACCACGTCGACCGCCCCCAGCCGGGGATGCACGCCCGCATGGCCGGCCAGGTCGATGGCCTCCACCGCTTCCCGGGCCAGGGCCCGGGCCGCCCCCGTCACCTCCGCCGCCGACCCCCCGAGGGTGAACACCGACCGGTTGTGGTCGGGATCGGTGTGCACGTCGAGCAGCGCCGCCCCCGCCGCCCGGCCGACGGCCGACACCACGTCCGTCCGCCGCCCCTCGGAGACGTTGATCACGCACTCGATCACGGCGCCGACCGTACCGAATACCCCCCGGAGGCGCGGGGGGCGGGGCCCCCGCCTGGCGGGCCGCTCCGGCCGGGCCCCTACCATTCGGGCCCGTGCGATTCGGACTGGCCCTTCCCCATTACGACTTCTCGATCCCCGGCGAGTCGCCGCTGCGGTTCGAGACGATCGCCGCCACCGCCCGGGCGGCGGAGGACCTCGGCTTCGACTCGCTGTGGGTCTCGGACCACGTCAGCCTGTCGATCGAGCGCTACGGGGGGCCGGCGGGGGAGCAGTTCGCCTACGAGCCGCTGACGACGCTGGCGGCGCTGGCCGGCGTCGTGGCCCGGCCCCGGCTGGGGACGCTGGTGCTGTGCGAGGCCCTGCGTCCGGCCGGTGTCCTGGCCAAGACCCTGGCCACGCTGGACCGGCTGTGCGGCGGCCGGCTCGAGATCGGGATCGGCGCCGGATGGTACGGCCCCGACTACGAGGCGGCCGGCCTGGCCGTCCCGCCGCCCGGGGAGCGCCTGGCCCGGCTGCGGGAGGCCCTCAGCGTGCTGCGGGCCCTGCTGCCCGGCGGGCCGGCGACCTTCGACGGCCGGGCCCACCGGGTCAGCGAGGCCACCAACCGCCCCCCGGCCCTCCAGTCGCCGCGGCCGCCGATCATCGTCGGCGGCAAGGGCGACCGGCTGCTGCGCCTGGTGGCCGACCTGGCCGACGGCTGGAACACCTGCTGGATCTGGACGCCGGAGGCCTACCGGGAGCGCCTCGACGTCCTGGCCCGGGCCTGCGAGGCCGCCGGCCGCGACCCGTCCACCGTCCGCCGCACGCTGGGGCTCTACGCCCTGGCCGGCGAGGACGAGCGGGACCTGGCCGCCCGCTACCGGCGGATGCAGGCCGCCGCCCCCGGCGGGATGCTCGACCGGGTGCCCCTCGAGCAGTGGCGGACGGGCCGGCTCGTCGGCACCGTCGACCAGCTGACGGAGCAGGCGGCGACCTGGGAGGAGCTGGGCGTGGCCGAGCTGATCGCCTCGGCCGGGCCCCTGCCGTTCTCGGTCGGCGCCGCCGACGACCTGGAGCTGCTGGCCGCCGCCCTGGGGGTTCGCAAACCCCGGTGAAAGGAATCCGCCGGGCGCTACGGATCCGAACGGGAGGGCGGTAACCTAGGGGAAACGCATCAGGGGGGAGAACCAGGTCCTGGTGTGAACTACATCTCGACCGAAAGGAAATCTCGTGGCTGGACTCGGGGCTCCGGAGCTCATCATCATCCTCCTCATCGTCATGCTGATCTTCGGCGGCTCGAAGCTCCCGAAGCTGGCTCGGTCGCTCGGTGAGTCGTCGAAGGAATTCCGCAAGGGCCTGGCTGAGGGTGCCGGCGACGCCGAGCCCGAGACCAAGAGCGGTGACACCAAGGGCTGAGCACCACCGGCGCCGTCTTGGGGCCGGCTGAAGGGGGGACGACGGCGGGCGAGCAGGGATCGGGAACTCCCGGGCCGCCGCCGGCGTTCCTCAGGATGACCGGAGAGGTTCCCACCTGGGAGGACGTCGCCCGGACCCACGGGCGGTTCCTCTACAACGTGGCCTACCGGCTGACCGGCAACGACGATGACGCGTACGACCTCGTTCAGGAGGCGCTCCTGCGGGTCCGCAAGGGCCTGGAGACGTACCGGCCGGGGTCGATGGAGGGCTGGTTGTCCCGCATCGTGACGAACGTCTTCCTCGACGAGGTGCGCCGCAAGCGGCGCCGCCCCGTCGAGGTACTGCCCAGCGACCCGGAACGCCTGCTGCCCTCCGCTCCCGGCGCCGACGAGGCGACCGAAGGCCTGTCCGACGACGTCCAGGCGGCGCTGCGGCGCCTGCCCGAGGACTTCCGCACGGCCGTGGTGCTGTGCGACGTCGTCGGGCTGAGCTACGAGGAGATCGCCGCCGCCGTCGGCGCGCCCGTCGGCACGGTCCGGTCCCGCATCCACCGGGGCCGCCGCCTCCTGCGGGAGGCGCTCCAGTGATGCCCCCGGGCGACGGCGGCCATCTCGACGACGTCCTGTCGGCCTACCTCGACGACGAGCTGGCGCCGGCGGCCCGTCACGAGGCCGAGGCCCATCTGGCCGCCTGCGCCGCCTGCCGGACCGAGCTCGACGACGTGGCCGCCGCCCGCCGGGCCATCCGGGTGCTGCCGGTCCACTCGGCCCCCCGGCCGCTGATCGGGGCCGGGACCGGCCCGCCGGAGTCCCGGGCCTGGGCCCCCCGGTCCGGCCCGGCCGGCGACCCGGCCGGCCGGCGCCGCCGGCTGGCGTGGGCGGCCGTGGCCGCCGCCGCCGCCGTCGTCGCCGTCCTCCTGCCCCGGGACCCCGACGTGGAGCCGAAGCTGCCGTCGCTGGCCGACTCCCACGCCGCCACGGCCTCGGTGACCGGCGACCCGCTGAGCCAGCTGGCCCCCATCGCCGTCCCGGTCCGCTTCGGGCCGTGAGGGCCCCCCGCCTGCTCGTGGCCGGCCTGGCGGCCTCCTCGGCGCTGGCCGTCGTGGCGCCGGCCCGCCCGGCGGTGGCGCTGCCCGGCCCGTCGACGGCGGGGACGGAGACCAGCGCCGTCGACCTGCTCGACCGGGCCCGGGAGGCGGCCGAGACCCAGCCGTTCGAGGGCACGGTGGCCGTCGAGTGGCGCGACGGCGGGCAGCGGCACACCGAGCAGGTCTCGGTCAGCAGCGCCGGCGGGGTGCTGCGCTTCGGCGACGAGGTCGTCGGCGCCGGCGCCCGGCGCATGATCCACAGCGCCGACGGCTGGCTCAGCCTCTGGGGGCACGACGTCGCCACCCTCGGTCCGCCGCCCACGGCCAAGTACCGGCTGGTGGTCGACGCCGGGCCCGACGTCGCCGGCCGGCCCACCGACGTCGTGGCCGTCCATCTGGACGGGACGAACCGGCTCCGGGAGCGGCTCTACGTCGACCGTCAGAGCGGGCTGCTGCTGCGGCGGGAGCTGCTCGACATGGCCGGGGCGCCCTACCGGTCGGTGGCCTTCACCACCCTGACGGCCGGCCCGGCGGCTCCGGGGCCGGCCGCCGCCGCCCCGACCGGCGCCCCGAAGGCGGCCCACTCCCAGGAGCCGACCCCCGCCCGGCACCTGAAGCGCCCCTACAAGCTCCGGAGCCGCATCGGCACCGGCTACCGGCTCCTCGGGGCCTACAAGGCCAACGGGGTCGTGCAGCAGTTCTTCAGCGACGGTCTCCACGGCCTGTCCGTCTTCGAGCAGCCGGGCCACCTGGCGGGGGCCGAGACGACCCTGGCCGGTGAGACCGGGTCGGGCCGGATGGTCGAGATCGCCGGCCACACCATGCGGGCCTACTCGGCCTCGGTCGGCGAAGCCGTCGTGTGGGACGGCGACGGGGTCGTCTACACCGCCGTCACCGACGCCCCCTGGAGCGACCTGGCCGGTGCCGTGCGCGACCTGCCCCACGCCGACCCGCCGGGGCGCCTGCGGCGGGTGGCCGAGACCGTGGTGTCGCTGTTCCGCTGGAAGTAGTGGCGCCCCTAGGTCACGGTGAGGGTGCGCCGGCGACGGAGAATCCGCCGGCGTTCCCGCTCCGAGCAGCCACCCCACACCCCGTGGTCGATCCGGTGGACGAGGGCGTATTCGAGGCACTCCAACCGCACGCAGCAGTCAACGCACGTGCGCTTGGCCACCTCGACGCCGACCCCGTCGGAGGGGAAGAACTGCGCCGGAGAACGATCCCGGCAGGCCGCGTAGCGCATCCATTCGTGATCCATGCATCAATCTCAAACGTCGGGCGGGGACTCGTGGTTCCCGCTTCGGATGGGGTACACCGGATCCAGGCACGGCGGTCGGGCCGTCGAGAGGGCTCCGGGGAGGAGTTTGATGGCTGACGAGCACACGCCCGGCACTGACAGTACGGAGGAGCACACCCCGGCGGATCGCCCTTCGCCGTCGCCGTGGGAGCCGGCCGCCCCGCCGCCTCCCTCGCCGTCGCCGTGGGCCCCGGCCGCCCAGTCCCCCTGGGCCCCGACGCCGCCGGTGGAGATGCCGCCCGTCGAGGCGCCCCCGGCCGGGCCGCCGCCGGTCGAGCCCCCGTCGCCGGAGACTCCGGAGGCGGCCGACCCGCTGGCTTCGCCCGACGCCTGGGTCAACCCGCTGGTCGACGAGGAGCCGGTGCCCCCTCCGCCGCCGGCGCCGCCCCCCGCCTGGCAGGTCGGGGCCCCGGTGCCGCCGGGGTGGGCCACCACGCCCGTCGCCGCCCCGCCCCGTCCCGTCGGGCGGCGGCCCTTCCTGCTGGCCGCCCTGACCGGCGCCGTCGTCGGGGCGCTGGTGGCCGGACTGGTGGTGGCCGCCGTCAAGGACGACAGGCCGTCGGGTTCGGGCCGGTCGCTCACCTTCTCGTCCAACACGTCGAAGATCACCCGGACGGGCGACGTCCAGACGATCCTGGCCAAGGTCGAGCCGGCCGTGGTGTCCATCCGGACCCGGACGCTCAGCCTGGGCGACTTCTTGAAGCCGGTGCCGGGCGAGGGCGCGGGCACGGGCTTCGTCATCGGCTCCGACGGAGTCATCGTGACGAACAACCACGTGGTGAGCGGCGCGCAATCCATCGAAGTGGTGTTCGCCGACGATCGAAAGATGCCTGCTCGCGTACTTGGGAAGGATCCGTCCACCGACCTGGCCGTGGTCAAGGTCGACGCCTCGGGCCTGCCCACGGCGGCGCTGGGGGACTCCGACCAGTTGAAGGTCGGCGACGACGTGGTGGCCATCGGCAACGCCCTGGCCCTGGAGGGCGGCCCGACCGTCACCCGGGGCATCGTGTCGGCCCTCAACCGCACCATCACCGCCGAGAACGGCGAGCGGCTCGAGCACGTCCTCCAGACCGACGCCGCCATCAACCCCGGCAACTCCGGGGGGCCGCTGGTCAACGCCGCCGGCGAGGTCGTGGGGATCAACACGGCGGTGGCCGGCGACGCCCAGAACATCGGGTTCTCCATCGCCATCTCGCCGGCCAGGCCGATCATCGACGAGCTCCGCCAGGGCACGGTCAAGACCAAGCCGTTCCTCGGCGTGAAGATGTTCAGCGTCACCCCGGCCATCGCCACCGAGCTCGGCCTCAAGGTCGACAAGGGCGCCCTCGTCGCCGAGGTGACGCCGGGGTCGGGGGCGGAGCTGGCCGGCCTGCGCAACGGCGACGTCATCACCGCCATCGACGGCAAGGAGATCAAGGGCGCCGAGGACGTGACGACGGCCGTCGGCGCCCACAAGCCCGGCGACCAGATCAAGATCACCTACCAGCGGGGTGACCAGTCCACCGACGTCGACGTCAAGCTCGGGGAGAAGTCGGCGGACACCGGTTAGTCTCGAAGCATGGCGACGACACCCGAAGAGCTCGAGCAACCCCAGCCGCCGCAGGGCCACGTCCGGATCGTCTACCTCGGTCCGCTGGCCCCCCACTGGGAGGTGCAGGGCGTCTTCGGCGACCGGGGCGTCATCGACGAGTTCCGCCAGCGGGCCCTGGCCCGCCTGCAGCTGCTCCCGCCCCACGACCCGCAGTTCCGGCGCAACCGGGAGCGGGTGGCCCGTGACGCGGAGCGTGAGGCTCTGATCCTCGATTGGGACCTCGGCACCGAAGAGGAGTGACGCAAAGGCGCTGGTGGCGCCCAGGTGACGATCGGGTGGCGTCACGCAGGGCGCGAAGTGAAAGCGAAACGACGTAACCGCTCTCCGGAGTCGCCGTCTGTCGTTCTTGCCTAACCGTTAGCGTTCTCTTCACTTTTCGGCCAGTACGGGGTCATATCGGCCCCACAAGCTTCGGGCCATGTCAGACGTCGACCTGCTGGTGGAGCCGGCGCGGGCCCTGCCCGAGCCGCGCCAGCTGACCCCCGGGCTCACCACGGGCGACAGGGTGTTCCGCTTCCTGGCCGCCGCCTCGGCGGCCGGCGTGCTGGTGATCCTCGGCCTCGTGGCCACGTTCCTGGTGCTCGAGGCGCAGCCCGCCCTCAAGGTGGCGGGCCTCAAGTTCTTCACCACCTTCGAGTGGAACCCCGACGGCACGCCGGCCCACTTCGGCATCGCCGCCCTGATCTACGGCACGGTCGTGATCGCCGTGATCGCCCTGATCGTGGCCCTGCCGGTCGCCATCGGCTCGGCGCTGTTCGTCAACGAGTACGCCCCCGCCCGCCTCGGGCGGCCGCTGGTGGCGCTGCTCGACCTGCTGGCCGCCGTCCCCAGCCTGATCTACGGCATGTGGGGCCTCTACTACCTCCAGCCCCATCTCCAGGGCACGAGCCGCTGGCTGACCACACATCTCGGCTTCGTCCCGTTCTTCCACACCAGCCGGCCGGTGTTCGGGTCGTCGATGTTCATCGCCGGCATCGTGGTCGGGCTGATGGTGCTGCCGATCGTGGCGTCGGTCACCCGGGAGGTGCTGTCGCAGGCGCCCCGGGGCGTGTGCGAGGCGGCGCTGGCGCTGGGTGGCAGCCGGTGGGGGATGATCCGGTCGGTCATCCTGCCCTTCGGCCGCAGCGGCATCGTGGGGGCGGCGATGCTCGGCCTCGGCCGGGCGCTGGGCGAGACGATCGCCATCGCCCTGATCCTGGCCTTCAACTTCAAGATCACGACGCAGGTCCTCGCCCCCGGCGGCGGGTCGGTGGCCGGCCTCATCGCCAACAACTTCGGCGAGGCGGGCGACGCCCAGCGCCACGCCCTGGTGGCCGCCGGCCTGGCCCTGTTCGTGATCACGCTGGTCGTCAACACCGCCGCCCGGATCATCGTGAACCGGACGAGCAAGGGAAGGATGGAGGACTGACGGGTGGCCGCCACCGTTCCCACCGTCCCCGCCCCGGCGCTGCCCCAGCCCCGCAAGGTGCGCCGCTCGCCCCGGGAGATCGCCGAGCGCCCGGCCACGATCCTCGCCGCCGTCGGGGCGGCCATGGCCCTGATCTTCCTCGTGACGCCGCTGTCGGGCCTTCCCGGCTGGGCCCTGTGCACCTACGCCGGCTTCGTGGTGGCCGACGCCTTCGACGTCTACAGGACCGACGGGCCGGTGGTGGCCAAGGACCGCGTCGCCACCGTGCTCATCGCCACCGCCGGCGTGTGCACGGTCGTACCGCTGATCCTCATCGTGGCCTACGTCGTGAGCAAGGGCCTCCACGGTGTCACGAAGTCGTTCTTCACCGAGACCCTGGAAAAGGTCGGCCCGTCCGACCCGGCCACGGTCGGCGGCGCCAAGCACGCCATCATCGGCACCGTCGAGCAGGTGGGCCTGGCCACGATCCTGGCCACGCCGCTCGGGCTGATGACCGCCGTCCACCTCACGCAGTCCCGGGGCCGGCTGGCCCGGGTGACGCGGGTGCTGGTCGACGCCATGAGCGGCATCCCGTCGATCGTGGCCGGGCTGTTCATCTACACGATGTGGGTCGTCCGTTTCCACGAGGGCTTCTCGGGGCTGGCGGCGGCCATGGCGCTGGCCGTGCTCATGCTCCCCACCGTGGCCCGGACGGCCGAGGAGGTCATCAAACTCGTCCCCAACGGGCTGCGGGAGTCGTCGCTGGCGCTCGGCGCGCCGGAGTGGAAGACGACCGTGCGCATCATCCTCCCGGCCGCCCGCAGCGGCCTCGTCACCGCCACGGTGCTCGGCGTCAGCCGCATCGCCGGAGAGACGGCGCCGCTGCTGATGACGGCGTTCGGCTCCGACAGCGTCAACACCAATCCCTGGCACGGGGCCCAGTCGGCGCTGCCGCTGTTCGCCTTCCAGCGGGTCCGCAACGCCATTCCCACCCAGATCGCCCGGGGTTGGGCCGGAGCCCTCGTCCTGATCGTGCTTGTCCTCACGCTGTTCACGCTGGCCCGGGCCGTCGCCGCCCGAGGCAGAAAGGCCCGCTGATGACCGAGATTCCCACCGCCGACGTCCGCATCGACACCGCGGTCCTGGCGGTCGAACCCAAGCCCTTCACCTCGGGGGGCGGCGAACTCCGGGCCCACGGCGTCACCGCCTGGTTCGGCAAGCACTGCATCGTGGCCGGGGTCGACATGGAGATGCCGGCCGGCAGCGTGACCTCGATCATCGGGCCGTCGGGCTGCGGGAAGTCGACGTTCCTCCGCACCCTGAACCGGATGCACGAACTGGTGCCGTCGGCGGCCATGGCCGGCGAGGTCCGCCTCGACGGGGTCGACATCTACGCCCCCGGCTCCCGGCCCTCGCTCATGCGGCTGCGGATCGGCATGGTGTTCCAGAAGCCCAACCCCTTCCCGACGATGAGCATCGGCGAGAACGTGCTGTCGGGGCTCAAGCTGGCCGGCATCCCCTGCCGCGACAAGGCGGGGATGACCGAGCGGTGCCTGACCCGGGCCGGGCTGTGGAGCGAGGTCAAGGACCGCCTCGGCGCTCCCGCCGGCGCCCTGTCGGGCGGCCAGCAGCAACGGCTGTGCATCGCCCGCTCGCTGGCGGTGAGCCCCCGGGTGCTGCTCATGGACGAACCGTGCTCGGCGCTCGACCCGTCCTCCACCATGCGCATCGAGGAGACGGTCCGGGAGATCAGCGCCCAGGTGACCGTCGTCATCGTCACCCACAACATGCAGCAGGCGGCCCGCGTGTCCGACTACACCGCCTTCTTCCTCGCCGACAAGGGCGAGCCCGGCCGGATCGTCGAATTCGGCCCGACCGGCGAACTGTTCAACGCCCCCAACGACCCCCGGACCGAGGACTACATCCACGGCCGGTTCGGGTGATCGAAGTCTCCAATGACGAGAGAACAAAAGGAGCGCAAGTGAAGGGTCGTTTCAAGGCGGCAGGGGCGCTGGTGGGCCTGCTGCTTCTCGCCACCCCGGCGGCGCAGGCCGCCACCCACAAGGACGTGACCGTCACCGGAGCCGGCTCGACCTTCGTCCTCAACATGATGGAGCAGTGGAAGGCCGACTTCAACAAATCGACCGGGGTCAACATCGCCTATACCGGCGTCGGCTCGGGGGCGGGACGGACGCAGCTGATCGCCGGCACCGTCGACTTCGCCGGCTCCGACGTGGCCGCCGCACCGGCCGAGGCGCAGCAGCTCAAGGACAAGTACGGCGACTTCACCTACATCCCGAACATCGCCGGGGCCATCTCGGTCCAGTACAACGTCCCCGGGCTCACCAACCTGAAGCTGTCGGGCGCCACGCTGGCCAAGATCTTCTCCGGGAAGATCGCCACCTGGAACGACCCGGCCATCGCCGCCGACAACGGCGCCGCCGGCCCGAACCTGCCCATCCAGGTCTTCGTCCGCTCCGACAAGTCGGGGACCTCGGGCGTCTTCACCGACTACCTCTCGAAGGCCGACCCGGCCGACTGGACGGCCGGCGCCACCCAGACGTTCCCGACCGACAAGGGCCAGATCGGCAAGGCCGGCTCCGACGGGGTGGCCAACGCCGTCAAGGGCGCCTCGGGCGGCATCGGCTACGCCGAGCACAGCTTCGCCGCCGAGCGCCAGCTCGGTGAGGTGCAGGTCAAGAACGGCGCCGGGGAGTTCAAGGGCCCCGACACCGCCGCCGTCACCCAGGCCATCGACGCCGCCGGCACGAACCCCGACGGCACGCTCAGCCTCAACTACACGACCACCAACGGCGGGGTGTACCCGATCTCGACGACGAGCTACTTCGTGGTCCCGACGAAGATGGACGCCGCCAAGGGCGACAACCTCGTGGCGTTCCTGAACTACGCCCTGAGCACCGGCGGCCAGGGCGGCGCCGAGAAGCTCGGCTACGCCCCGCTGCCCGAGAAGGTGCGGACGGCGGCGCTGGCGGCGGTGGGCCGTATCAACGCCACCAGCGCGCAGGCCACCCCCGCTCCGGCGGCGGCGGCCTCACCGGCCCCGACGCCGGCCCCGGCGACCACCGCGCCGAAGCCCGCCCCGAAGCCGGCCGCCGCTCCGGCGCCCAAGCCGGCGGTGGCGGCCGCCGCGGCCCCCGCCCCGGCGGCGGCCCCCGACCCGGCCATCGCCAGCACGGGCGCCTCCTCGGCCACGACGGCCGCGCTGGCCGGTGTCCTGCTGGTGGTCGGCGGCTTCTGCGTGGCGGCCGGCCGCAAGCGGCGGGCGGCGGCGATCCGGGCCTGACAGATCCGTGCGAGCGGAGGGCTGACACCGCCCTCCTGTTCTCCTCACCGGGCGGCACCCTCAGGTGCCGCCCGGCCCGCGTCCGGGCCCGGTGGCGACCACGCTGCGTGCCGTCTGTAAGGGCTTTTCTGTAATGGGCAAAGTGGGCTAATGTCCCTTTCATCTGGGGAAAGGAGACACCATGCCCACGGAGCTGGAACTGGCCGGGCGGCTCGGCGCGGCCCTGGTTCTCGGCGGCGCCATCGGCCTCGAGCGGGAACTGACCGGCCAGGTGGCCGGGCTGCGCACGCACATGTCGGTGGCGCTCGGCGCCGCCCTGTTCGGGATCGTCTCGGCCTACGGGTGGCACGAGTTCGACCAGGTCCGGGCCCAGACCAACGTGCAGGTCGACGTGACCCGCATCGCCTCCAACATCGTCACCGGCGTCGGCTTCCTGGGCGGCGGCGCCATCCTGAAGGACGGCGCCAGCGTCCGGGGCCTCACCACCGCCGCCAGCCTGTGGGTGACGGCGGCCGTCGGCCTCTGCGTCGCCCTCGGCGGCTACTCCCTGGCCGCCCTCACCACCATCGGACTCGTGTTCTCGCTGATCCTGCTGCGGGGTCCCCGGGGCTGGCTGCGGCGCCGGTTCACCATCGCCCAGGAGTCGGTGGCGATCCTGCTCCACTCCGGCGCCGATCCCACCGCCGTCATCGCCGCCCTCCGGGGCCTGCCCGACCTCGTGGTGCGGTCCGTGTCCACCCGCGACGCCGGCGACGGCGTCATCGTCTCGGCCGACGTCGAGGGCCCCGACCTCCACGGCCGCCTGGCCGAACTGGCCGGGCTGGCCGACGTGGCCGGCGTCGACGTCGGCGGCTGAACGCCGTCCCGAAGGAGCCCGCCATGGCCACCCCCCATCCCTATCTCCGCCGGGTCACGACGTCGGTGCTGGCCGCCGTGGCCCTCGTCAGCGGGGCCATCCTCCTACTGGGCGACCGCTTCGACGCCGCCCGGGGCGACGTCCTCGGCCAGCCGGTCACGCCGGCCGGGGCCGGGGTCCGCATCGCCGCCTGCGTGGCCGACGAGAGCATGCGCCTGATCGATCCCGCCCGGGAGGCCTGCAAACCCGGCGAACACCGGCTGGTGCCGGACGACGCCTCCGGGCCGGTCCCGGCCGGCGGGCGCCCGGCGGCGGCGGGATCGCCCCCGCCCGCCTCCCTCCTGGCCGGCCCGGCCGGGCCGGCCGGCCCCCCCGGGCCGCCGGGCCCCCCGGGCCCCCCGGGGCCGGCGGGTCCGCCCGGAGCGACCACGGGCGGGACCACCGGGCCCGGCGTCCGGCCGGCCGCCTCGGGCGGGGCGGGCCCGGGGGCGGCCGGCCCCGGGGGACAGCCCGGTCCGCCGGGGCCCGCCGGCCCGCCCGGCCGGCCCGGCGCCGACGGCGTCTCGGGCTACGAGATCGTGACCGCCAGGCTGGCGGTGCCCGCCCGGCAGTCGGCCTCGGGGCAGGCCCGCTGCCCCGCCGGCAAGGTGGTGTTGGGCGGCGGGGTTCTGCCCGACCCCGAGGCGGCCGCCAAGGGCGGGCCGGCCGAGGACCGGATGGACGTCGCCGTCTCGGCCCCGCTGCTGCCCGGGGGCGACCCGGGATCCGGCTCCGGCTGGACGGCCACGGTCCGCAACGCCGGGTCGGGCCCGCTGGCCGTGGTGGTGGCGGCCATCTGTGTCGCCTCCCGCTGACCGGCTCCGCCGCCGCCGGTCGGTCCCCGATCACCACCGGTCGTGATCCGGGGCCCGGGAGGGCCTCGACCACGACCGGTCGTGGCGGGAACAGCGGGCCTCAGTCGAGCGTGATGCCGAGACCGTCCCCGGGGATCTCGCCGTTGCCCTCGGCGCCGGGCATCTCGCCGGTGACCATGTAGGTGACCCGCTCGCCGATGTTCACGGCGTGGTCGGCCATCCGCTCGTAGAAGCGGCCGACGAGGGCCACCTGGACGCTCTGCTGGAGACCGGCCTCGTCGGCCCGGCCGAGGGCGAAGATCGTCCGGAACAGGTCGCGCTGGAGGTCGTCCATGGTGTCGTCCATGTCTTCCAGGGCCATGGCCCGGGCGCAGTCCGACTCGGCGAAGGCCTCGATGGCCACCCGGAGCTGGAGGGCGGCCTGGCGGCCCATCGACTCGACGATCCGCCGGACGGGGTCGGGCAGTTCGACGGGGTAGATCCGCCGGGTGGTCTTGGCCACGTTGACCATGAGGTCGCCCGTCCGCTCCAGCTCGTGGATGGTCCGCAGGACGGCCACCACGATCCGCAGATCGGAGGCCATCGGCTGCTGGCGGGCCAGCGTGGTGTAGCACCGCTCCTCCAGCGAGTGGGTCAGCTCGTCGATGGCCCGGTCGGCGTGGATCACGTGGTCGGCGGCCACCAGGTCGGCCTCGAGGAACGCCTCGGTGCCGGCCGTGATGGCGTCGGTGGTCATGAGCCCGAGGCGGACGACGTCGATCCGCAGATCGTCGAGCTGGCCGTGGAATTGCTGGCGGATCTCGTTCACCTCCGCATTGTCGCTCCGGCCCGTCGGGGTTTTGTCCGGCTTGTCCGGTTCCTCGACGGGGTTCGGGTGTCGTTCACCTTTCCGTGCGGATCCGTTTACGGACGGGTCGTGTCCCACTCTTACCTTCGGGTCGTGCAGATGTCGACTGTCACCCCGCCGATGGTCGTCCCGTCGGAATCGGGATCGGGCCACCGGCCGGAGGCCGACCGGGAGATCGTCTTCTCGGCGTCCGACGTCCATGTGTTCTACGGGACCGCCCGGGCGGTGGCCGGTGTCACCTGCGACATCGCCTCCAACGAGATCACCGCCATCATCGGGCCGTCCGGCTGCGGCAAGAGCACGCTGCTGCGGTGCTTCAACCGCATGAACGACCTCGTGCCCGGGGCCCGGGTGGAGGGCAGGATCCTCTACAAGGGCCACGACGTCTACGGCGACGGTGTGAACGCCACCGAGGTCCGCCGGCGGATCGGCATGGTGTTCCAGAAGCCCAACCCCTTCCCCAAGTCGATCTACGACAACGTGGCCTTCGGGCCCCGGCTGAACGGGAAGAAGAAGGGCCTCGACGAGCTGGTCGAGAAGGCGCTGACCGGCGCGGCCCTGTGGGACGAGGTGAAGGACAAGCTCCACCGCAGCGGCCTCGACCTGTCCGGGGGCCAGCAGCAGCGGCTGTGCATCGCCCGGGCCATCGCCGTCGAGCCCGACGTGATCCTGATGGACGAGCCGTGCTCGGCCCTCGACCCGATCGCCACCGCCCGCATCGAGGACCTCATGGAGGAGCTCAAGCGGGCCTACACGATCGTCATCGTGACCCACAACATGCAGCAGGCGGCCCGGGTGTCGGACATGACGGCCTTCATGAGCGTCATGGACCACCCTGACGGCACGAAGCACGGCGGGCTGGTCGAATTCGGGCGGACGGAGCAGATCTTCACGCACCCGTCCGACCCCCGCACGGAGGGCTACATCACTGGTCGCTTCGGCTAGCTCAGCTGTGTTTGAGGGCGATGCCTTCGACGACGTCGCTGATCTTCTCGACTCCGTTCACCGACTTCTCGATGGCCTCGACGATGTCTTTCCAGCGCAGCACGTCGAAGGCGTTGAAGTCGCCGGAGAACAGATGGGCCACCGACCGCCGGTAGACGCGGTCGGCCTCGCTCTCGAGACGGTCGACGGCCTGGAGCTCGGGCTCGATGCCCCGCAGCTTGGCCAGCTTGCCGACCAGGGCCACGTTGGCCTCGGCCGCCTTCACCAGGATGTCGCCCAGCTCCCGCACCTCCTCCAGCGGCTCGTCGACGTCGTGGAGGAGCAGCAGGTCGGAGACGGCCTGGATGTCGTCGACGACGTCGTCCATCTGCTCGGCCAGGGCGTGGATGTCCTCCCGGTCGAAGGGAGCCACGAAGCTCTGGTCGAGCCGGCGCAGGATCGTGGCGGTGACGGTGTCGCCCCGCCGCTCGCACTCCTGGATCCGGGCATGCTTGGCGTGGACGTCTTCGAAGTCGTCGAGCAGGTCCCGCAGCAGGCGGGCGCCCTCGGCCAGGTTGTCGGCCGCCTGGTCGAACAGCGGGAAGAAGCCGTCGTCTCGGGGAACGAGCCTGAACCGCACCAGGGAACTCCCTTGAGGTCGAGGTCAGCCGTCAATGGTAGCGACGGCCCTGGTCAGGGCCGTCATCTCTCTACACTGGGTGCCAGATGGACGTGGGCTCTGTACCGGTGATCATTTCGGTGGCGGCGGCCGTCCTCCTCCTGGTGGCCGGTCTGTGGCTGCGCGCCCGCCGGTCGCTCGTCCGGCGGATCCTGGCCGTGGCCGCCCGGCTCGACGACCACGCCGTGTCGATGGACGGGCGGGGCGGCCGGGAGGCGGCCCTCGACCGCCTCGAGCGGGCGGCGGAGCGGGCCCAGCTCCGGGTCGACGAGGCCCGGGGCGACACCACCCGGCTGTCGGCCTCGTTCAACCACATGGCCGACGGCGTGGTCGTCGTCGACCAGCGGGGGGAGGTCATCCTCCGCAACGGCGTGGCCGAGCAGTTCACCGCCCCCGGAGGCGACGCCCTCACCGCCGACGCCATCTGGGAGCTGCTGGACCGCACGCTCCGGGGCCTGGAGGGGGAGCGGGAGCTCCGGCTGTTCGGGCCGCCCCGGCGGGTGCTCCACGTGCGGGCCGTCCCCCTCGACGACGGCACCCGGCCCATCGGCGGGGTGGCCTTCCTGCGGGACGTGTCGGAGGCCCGCCGGATCGAGAACATGCGGCGCGACTTCGTGGCCAACGTCAGCCACGAGCTGAAGACCCCGATCGGCGCCCTCGGGCTGCTGGCCGAGACGATGGCCGGCGAGGAGGACGCCGAGATGCTCCGCCGCCTGGCCGGGCGGGTGCTCCACGAGTCGGAGCGCCTGGAGCGGACGGTGGAGGACCTGCTCGACCTGTCGATCCTCGAGGCCCAGGAGTCGCCCGAGCGGGAGCTCATCGCCGTCGACATGCTGATGGCCGACGCCGCCGAGCGCATGGCGTCGACCGCCGAGGGGGCCGGCATCCCCATCGAGATGATCGAGCCGGCCGGCGACATCCTCGTGGCCTGCGACCGCCGCCAGGTCACCAGCGCCCTCTTCAACCTCCTCGACAACGCCGTGAAGTACTCCGAGGAGGGCAGCAAGGTCGAGTTCTCGGCCGAGGTCGAGGGCTTCTCGGTGGCCATCTCGGTGCGGGACCACGGGATCGGCATCCCCCACCGCGACCTGGAGCGGATCTTCGAGCGCTTCTACCGTGTCGACCGCACGCGCAGCCGGGCCACCGGCGGCACCGGCCTCGGGCTGGCCATCGTGCGGCACGTCGCCCAGGCCCACCAGGGCGAGGTCTCCGTGGAGTCGGAGGAGGGCAACGGCTCCACTTTCACCCTCAAGCTGCCGCTGGCTGCCGCCAGCCGCACCGTCCGACGGACCCGCCCCGGGCGCCAGCCCGAGCTGAGAGAAGGAAGGTCTGCAAGCGATGGCTGATCCGCCCACCATTCTCGTGGTCGACGACGAACAGAGCTATCGAGACGCCCTGGCGGTGTCCCTCCGGCGTGAGGGCTTCCTCGTGCAGGTGGCGGCCGACGGCCTCGAGGCCATCGACCGGTTCGAGACCTACCGGCCGGCCCTGGTGCTCCTCGACGTCATGCTGCCCCGCATGTCGGGGATCGACGTATGCCGCGAGCTGCGGGCCAAGTCCCGGGTGCCGATCATCATGCTCACCGCCCGCGACGCCGAGATCGACACCGTCGTGGGCCTCGAGGTCGGCGCCGACGACTACGTCACCAAGCCCTTCCGCCTCCGGGAGCTGGTGGCCCGCATCCGGGCCGCCCTCCGGCGGGCGCCGGGCGAGGAGGAGGACTCCAACGCCGAGGTCGTCGAAGTGGCCGACGTCCGCCTCGACCCGATCCGCCACGAGGTGTCGGTCCGGGGCGAGCCCGTCCAGCTGGCCCTCAAGGAGTTCGACCTCCTCGAGCTGCTCCTGGTCAACGCCGGTCGGGTGCTGACCCGGGACACGCTCATGGACCGGGTGTGGGGCCCGAGCTACGTCGGCGACACCAAGACCCTCGACGTCCACATCAAGCGGCTGCGGGCCAAGATCGAGGAGAACCCCTCCGCCCCGACCCGGATCACCACCATCCGGGGTCTCGGCTACCGCTACGAGAAGCCGAAGGACAGCGCCGCCGGCCCGGCCCCGGTGCAGGCCCAGGCCCGTTAGAGGTCAGCGGAGCGGCGCGGCGAACCGCTTCGTCACGATCCGGGCCAGGATCGTGAGCACCACCACGAGCACGATCAGCGTGAGGGCGGCGCCCCACGCCCGCTCGACCGGGCCGGGGAAGGCCTGGTTGGCGTTGCGGAAGATCTGCGTCGGCAGCGCGGTGTTGACCCCGGTGAAGAGGTCGAGGTTCACGGTCCGGGTGGCGCCGACGGTGAAGAGCAGCGGCGCCGTCTCGCCGGCCGCCCGGGCGACGGCCAGCAGCGCCCCGCTGGTGATGCCGGGGACGGCGGCGGGCAGCACGACCGTCAGGATCGTCCGGGCCCGGCTGGCGCCGAGCGCCAGGCTCGCCTCCCGGAGCCCGGCCGGCACGAGCCGGAGGATCTCCTCCGTTGACCGGATCACGATGGGCAGCATCAGGCAGGCCAGGGCCAGCGCCCCGGCGAAGCCCGACAGCCCGAACCGCAGGACCCAGATGGTGTAGACGAACAGGCCCATGACGATCGACGGCACCCCGGTCATGACGTCGGACATCGTCCGGATGACCTGGGCCAGCCGGTTCTTCTTCCCGTACTCGTTGAGGTACACCGCGGCCAGGATGCCGAGCGGGACGGCCATCAGGGTGGCCATGCCGGTGATGAGCAGCGTCCCCACGATGGCCGGCCCCATCCCCGGCCCCGTGCTCCGGGTGACGACCGGGATGGGCTTGGTGAGGAAGTCCAGGTCGACGACGCGGCCACCCTTCTTCAGCACGGTGAAGATGATGGCGAACAGCGGGACGGCGGCGACCAGCACGCAGGCGTAGACGGCGGCGTTGAAGGCGGAATTGAACAGCCGCCGCCGCTGCAGCAGTTTCCTGTCCTGCGGTGTCCGGGCGCCGAACACCTCGTCGGCGCCCGCCGGTGGCCTGGCGCTCATCGCCGGCCTCCGGCCAGGCGGCGCTCGGCCCGACCGGTGATCCGCCGGGCCAGCAGGTTCACGATGACGGTCATGGCGAAGAGCAGGACTCCGAAGCCGATCAGGGCGGCGCGGTAGGTGCCGGTGGCGTCGCCGAACTCGTTGGCCACGACCGCGGCCATGGCGTCGCCCGGCCCGAAGAGGTGGGCGGTGATGACGTGCGAGGAGCCGATGACCAGGGCCACGGCGATCGTCTCGCCCATGGCCCGGCCGAGGCCCAGCATGACGGCCCCGACGAGGCCGGTGCGGCTCGAGGGGAACACGGAGCCGCGGATCATCTCCCAGCGGGTGGCGCCGAGCCCGTAGGCCGCCTCCTTCTGGTCGCGGGGGACGGTGGCGAACACCTCCCGGCTGATCGACGTGACGATCGGTGTGATCATCATGGCCAGGATGATCCCGGCCGTCATGAAGCTCCGGCCCTGGGGCGCGGCGGTCAGGTTGCCCAGGACGGGGACGCCGCCCAACCAGCGGTGGAGATCGACGTACAGCTTCTGGATCTGCGGCCCGAAGGTCACGATGCCCCACAGGCCGTAGACGACCGAGGGGATGGCGGCCAGGAGGTCGACGAGGTACGTGACCGGCGTCCGCAGCCGTCGGGGGGCCAGTTCGGCGATGAACAGGGCCAACCCGAGGCTGACGGGCACGGCGATCACCAGGGCGATGGCCGAGACGACCAGCGTCCCGTAGATGAACGAGAGGGCGCCGAACTGGTTGCCGGCCGGGTTCCAGGTCTTCGAGGTGATGAACCCCAGGCCCGCCTGACGGAAGGCCGGCATGGCCTCTTTCGTGGTGGAGAAGAGGATGAGGCCGAGCACGACGAGGACGAGGAGCCCGGAGGCCAGACAGATCCAGCGGAACGTCTGGTCGGCCAGGCGTGATCCGCCCTGGAGCGGGCCTTTCGGCGCTCCCGGCCCGGAGGTGACCTCCGGCGGCCTCGTCGTGCTCGGCGGGGCGATCAAGCCGGTACGACGAGCTTGTCGAGCTGGGCCACCGCCTGGGACTTGATGGCGTCGGACAGCTTGGCGTAGTTGATGCCGTTGGCCATGTCCTGCCCGCTCGAGTAGATGTACGAGAGGAAGGCCTTGAGCGCCGCACCCTTGGCGTGGTCGGCCTGGTTCGTGTAGGCGATGATCCACGTCGGTGAGGTGATCGGGTAGGCGGCGTCGCCGTCGGCCCACAGCGGGTTGTAGGTCAGGTCGGGGTTGATCGTGACGTTGGCCAGGGCGGCGCTGGCGCCGTCGAGCGTGGCCTCCACGAACTTGCCGGCCTTGTTCTTGACCTTGGCGAAATGCAGGTTGGCGGCCTTGGCGTCGGAGAAGTCGACGTAGCCGACCGCGCCGTTGGTGGTGCTGATGATCTGGGCCACACCGCTGTTGCCGTTGCCGGCCTGCTCACCGGCCGGCCAGTTGACCGTCGAGCCGGCGTCGAGCGTCCAGGCCGGGCCGGCCGCCATCTTCAGGAAGTTGGTGAAGTTCGACGTCGTGCCGGAGCTGTCGGAACGGTGCGCCACGGTGATGGCCGTCGACGGGAGCTTGACGCCCGGGTTGTCGGCGGCGATGTCGGCGGCGTTCCACGTCTTGATCGTGCCCATGAAGATCTTGGCGATCGTGGCCGGGGAGAGCTGCAGGCTGTCGACGCCGGTCAGGTGGAACGAGACCGTGATCGGCGCCGCCACCGTCGGGAAGTACAGGAACGGGCCCTTGTACTTGGCCACGTCGGCCGCCGCCACGGTGGCGTCGGTGCCGGCGAAGTCGACGATGCCGCCCTGGAGGTCGGTACGGCCCTTGCCCGAGCCGCCACCGCCGTAGTTGATCACCACGCCGGAGTTCTTCTCCGAGAACGACGCGATGACCTGTTCGAGGAAGGGCTGGACGAACGTCGAGCCGGAGCCGTTGAGCGTGGCCGGCGCCAGCTTGGCCGACGTCGATTCGCTCGTGCTTCCCTTGGTGGCCTGGGAGCCGTTGTTGCTGTCCTTCCCGCAGGCGGCCATGAGGCCGACCAGCGAGAAACCGACCAGGAGCAGTGCGGGCATTCGCATGCGATTCATAGGCACGACGGTAAGGAACGCGGGTGACACCGCCACCGCCGTCAAGCCCGGCTTGGCTGAACGCAATGTGAAGTGATGGCGAACGCTGGAACGAAGCGTCGTAAAGGGAACATGTCGGACAAGCGGGCCTGAATTGTCCGAAGTTCATCGTCGGGTTACGCAGCGTTGGCTGCGGCGACACTCTGTTTCGGCACAATCAGGACGTGTTGAAACGCAACGGTGACTCCGGAGACACCGACGTCGTACTGGAGGCCGCGAAGTCTCACGTCCGGCTGGTGGCCGGCGACCCGCCGATGCTGCGGCTGGAGATCAACCTCTACAGCTGGGAGCGGGGGGACTCCGACATCGAGGTCGTCCTGCCCCACGGCGGCGAGCTGTCCGACCTGTTGCAGTGGGCCCTCCCCGAGCAGCGCCTCGTGATCTGTGGCAACCTGCGGGCCCGGATCCACGAGGAACTGGCCGAGGTCTTCACGATGCTCCAGGAGCCGACCGGCTGAATCGGGCGTTCCGGGGGCGCGTCACTGAGACGTTTCCGTTCGTTCACTGAACCGTCAGCCGGCCCCGCCTACTGTTGGAGCCGTTGCGTTCCGGTACGACCGAGACTGAGGGGCGTTCCTGCTACCTCGATGAGGACGCCGGCAGTCTCGACAGCGCCGGTCGCCGTCTCGCGCTCTGCGACGGCGACGAGCCCGCCTCCGACGCCGAGCGGCTCCGGGTGCTGGCCGACGTCGGGCGCTTCCTCGACGAGTTCTTCCAGCTGGCCGGCGGGCCGCGCCGGACGGCGCCCGTCCCCGGGCCGACCGACGTCGTCCGTCACCGGGTGCAGACGCTCCTCGGGCGCCAGACGGCGGCCCTGGCCCGGCTCCGGACCCGGCTGGTCGACGCCGGGGTCGAGCTGTGCAACTGGGCCGACCTGACCGACGACGAGCGCCGCAGCCTCACCGCCACCTTCCACGACCGGCTCCGCCCGGTGCTCGTGGCCCTGCCGGAGGAGCCGGGGAAGCCGCTCCCCCCGCCGGCCAACCTGTCGATGAACATCGCCGTCACCCTGGCCGGCGACAACGGCGGGCGCTCCTTCGCCACCGTGGAGCTTCCGCCCACCGTCCCCCGGTTCGTGCGGGCCGGTGCCGGGCCGGCACCGGTCCGGGTCGTCCCCGTGGAGCAGCTCGTCAAGGCCCACATCGAGGCGGTCTTTCCCGGCCGGCTGATCGAGGACTGCGCCGCCTTCCGGGTCACCCGCCAGGCCGGGGTCGTGGCCAACCCCGACGCCGACGACCTCCTGGCGTCGGTCGAGCGCCAGCTGCGCCTGGAGCGCCACGCCGCCGCCGTCCGCCTCGAGGTCGAGCCCGATGTGGCCGACCACCTCCTCGACCGGCTCATGGGCGACCTCGGGCTCGGCCCGGCGGCGGTCTACCGGGTCGACGGGTGGATGGGGCTGGCCGACCTCATGGCGCTGCCCCTGGCCGGCGAGCCCCCGGCCGGAGCGACGGCGCGGCCGGCCCCGGCGGGGGGCGTGCGGCCGGTGGCCCGCCGGCGGCCCGACGTCTTCGGGAGGCTCGACCGGGGCGACGTCCTCGTCCACTTCCCCTACGAGTCCTACGCCGACTCGGTGGTGGCACTGCTGGAGCAGGCGGCGGCCGACCCGGCGCTGCTGGCCATCAAGCAGACGCTGTACCGGCCCTCTCCCGACGGGCCGACGGTGCGGGCTCTGGTGCGGGCGGCGGAGCGCGGCAGCCATGTGGTGGCCGTGGTGGAGCTCGGCGCCCGGCTCGACGAGCGCAACAGCGTGGCCTGCGCCCGGGCCCTGGAGCGGGCCGGCGGCCACGTCGTCTACGGCCTCGTCGGCCTCCGGACGCACTGCCCGCTCACGCTCGTCATCCGCCGCGACGGTGCCACGGTGTCGCGCTACGGCGTGGTGGGGACCGGCCTGCACCACCCGACCCGCCGGCCCGAGGGCCTGTCGCTGCTGACGGCCGACGACGACATCACCGCCGACCTGGCCGACCTGTTCAACTACCTGACGGGCTACAGCCGCCCGGCCCGGTTCCGGAAGCTCCTGGTCGGGCCCGGCCATCTCCGGAGCCGGCTGCTGGAGCTGATCCGGCGGGAGACGGCGGCCGGCCCGGCCGGGAGGATCGGCCTCAAGGTCTACCGGCTGGTCGACCGGGAGGTCATCGACGCCCTGTACCGGGCGGCCCAGCGGGACGTGGCCGTCGACCTCGTGGTCTCGGGGGCCTGTGCCCTGCGGCCCGGCGTACCCGGCCTGTCCGACCGCATCCGGGTGGTGGCCCCGGTGGGGCGGCACTTCGAGACGTCACGGCTGTTCGTCTTCGGGCGGGGCGAGCGGGCCCGGTGGTACCTGTCGTCGGGCGACCTGGCCCGGGCCCACCTCGACCGCCAGGTCGACGTGGCCGTGCCCGTCGACGATCCCGGTCACCGGGCCCGCCTCGACGCCACGCTCGACATCTTCCTGGAGCAGGCCGCCTGGGAGATGGACGGCGACGGCGGCTGGCACCGCCACGGGCCCGGTCCCGAGGACGCCCTGGCCCGCCTGGCCGTGTCCCACCGCCCTCGGGCGGTTCCCGTCGCAGGCGGTAGTTTGCTCGGATGAAACTCGAGCGGGAGGTCAAGCTGGCGGCCTGGGGCGGCTTCGTCGTGCCGCCGCTCGACGATCTCGGCCCCGACGTCAGCGCCGCGCCGCTCCGGACGAAGAAGCTCGACGCCACCTACTACGACACCCGCGACCTGCGCCTGGCCCGGGCCGGCGTGAGCCTTCGCCACCGCGTCGGCGACGACCCGCCCTGGACGGTGAAGCTGCCCGACGGCGAGGCCGGCCCGGTCATGAGCCGGCGGGAGATCACCTTCGCCGGGCCGGCCGGCACGATCCCCCCCGAGGCGGCGGCGCTGGTGCGGGCCTACGCCCGGGGCGAGCCGCTGGCCGCCGTGGCCCGGCTGAAGACCGAGCGCAGCCGGCTCGGCCTGTCGGTCGACGGCGCCCAGGTGGCCGAGATCGCCGACGACGAGGTGTCGGTGTACCACGGCCGCCGGCTGGCCTCGCGCTTCCGGGAGGTGGAGGTCGAAGTCGAGGCGGAGGCGCCCGACGGGCTGCTCGAGACCGTCGTCGACCGCCTGCGGGGCGCCGGCGCCGGCGAGCCCGACACCACGCCGAAGGTCGTCCGGGCGCTCGGACCCCGGGCGCTCGAGCCCCTGCCCGGCGCCGTCACCCGCGCCGGCCGTGATTCGACCATGGGCGAGGTGGTCCGGGCGGCGGTGGCCCACGCCCTGGCCCGCATCGTGGGCCACGATCCCGGTGTCCGCCTCGGCGACGATCCCGAAGACGTGCACCAGGCCCGGGTCGGCACCCGCCGGCTGCGCTCCGACCTGCGGACCTTCCGGCCCCTGCTCGACCCGGAGTGGGTGGCGGGCCTGCGGGAGGAGGCGGGCTGGTACGCCGGGCTCCTCGGCGACGTGCGCGACATCGAAGTGCTCATGGAACGGCTCGACCATCAGGCCCACACCCTCCGGAAGGAGGACGCCGCCGCCGTCACCCCGATCGTGGCCCGCCTGGCCAAGGAACGGGAAGCGGCCCGGGTCCGCCTGCTCGAGGGCATGGACAGCCCCCGGTACGTCGCGCTCCTCGACCGGCTGGTCGACGCCGCCACCGAACCCCGCTTCGCCACGGGCGCGGCGTCGGGGCCCGCCCGCCAGGGCGCCGCCGACCTCCTGCCCGGCCTGGTGCGCCGGCCCTGGCGCCGGTTGGCCGGAGCCGTGAAGGATCTGCCCGAGGTGCCGGCCGACGAAGAGCTGCACGCCGTGCGCATCCTGGCCAAGCACACGCGCTACGCCGCCGAGGCCGCCGCCCCGGTGATCGGCAAGCGGGCCACCGCCTTCGCCAAGGCCATGGCCGGGGTGCAGACCGTCCTCGGCGACCACCAGGACGCCTGCGTGATGGAGGACTGGCTCCGCAAGGCCGTTCCCAAGACGCGCTCCACCCGGGAAGCGATGGTGATCGGCCAGCTCGTCGGCCTGCAGCGGGCCGAGGCCGCCTCCCAGCGGGCGCAGTGGCCGGAGATGTGGCGGCGGGCGTCGGACCCCGGGCTGCGGGGTTGGCTCGGTTGAGCACGTAGTCTCGGGTTGTGAGCTGGGTCGGCATCGATCTCGGCGGGACGAAGATCTACGCCGTTGTCTTCGACGGCACCGCCGTGCTGGCCGAGGCCAAGGCCAAGACGCCGACGCAGGGCGGCCCGCTGGCGGTGGTCGACGCCATGGCGGCGGTGGTGCGGGACCTCGGCCCGGTCGACGACCTGGTCGGGGTGGGCGTCGGCGCGCCCGGCGTCATCGACCACGAGGCCGGGACGGTGCGCCAGGCCCCCAACCTCCACGGCTGGATGGAGCCCTTCGCGGTGGCCGAGGCGTTGTCGGCGGCCCTGGGCGACGTGCCGGTGGCGGTCGACAACGACGTCAACGTCGGGACACTGGCCGAGCACCGGCTCGGCGCCGGGAAAGGCGCCGAGAACGTGCTCGGCGTGTTCGCCGGGACGGGCGTCGGCGCCGGCCTCATCGTCGACGGCGGGCTGCGGCGCGGTCCGACGGGGGCGGCCGGGGAGATCGGCCACATGGTCGTGCGCCGGGGCGGGCGGCTGTGCGGCTGCGGCGGCCGGGGTCACCTCGAGGCCTACGCCGGCCGGGCGGCCATGGAGCGCCGGGCCCGCGACCTCGAACGCAAGGGCCGCGACACGTTGCTCGTCGACCTCGCCCCCGGCCGGCGGATGACGTCGGGGGTGTTCGCCAAGGCCCTGGCGGCCGGCGACGCGGTGGCGCAGGAGCTGATCGACGACGCCGTCGGGGCCCTCGGCGTGGCCATCGCCTCGGCGGTGGCACTGCTCGACGTCCCCCGGGTCGTGGTCGGCGGCGGGCTGGCCGACCGGCTCGGTCCGCCGTTCGTGGCCCGGGTCGAGCAGGCCTGCCGGGCCGACGTGTTTCCCCGCAACCCCGACCTGCGGATCGTCCCCGCCGCCCTCAGCGATCAGGGCGGATCGATCGGGGCGGCCCTGATGGCCGCCGACACCCTGGCGCCCGTGAAGGTGAGGAGATGAAGCCGGAAGGCCCCGCCCGGTATCTGGACCGGGAGCTGTCGTGGCTGGACTTCAACGGGCGGGTCCTGGCCCTGGCCGAGGACCGGGCCCTGCCGCTGCTGGAGCGGGTCAAGTTCCTGGCCATCTTCTCCCGCAACCTCGACGAGTTCTTCATGATCCGGGTGGCCGGTCTCCTCGACCGTGTGGCCGCCGGCCTCGGCGCCGCCGCCATCGGCGGGCTCGACCCCGGCGCCGAACTGGCCTCGATCCGCAAGCGGACGGAGGAGCTGGTCCTGCGCCACACCGACGTCTGCCGCGACGAGGTCCTGCCGCGGCTGGCCGACGAGGGCATCCGGCTGCTCGACTGGCAGGCGCTGGAGAAGCCGCACCGCAAGGAACTCGGCCGGTACTTCGAGGAGCAGATCTTCCCCGTCCTCACCCCGCTGTCGGTCGACCCCGGGCATCCGTTCCCCTACATCTCCAACCTGTCGCTCAACCTGGCGATCATGGTCCGCGACCCCGAGCGCGACGAGCGGCGCTTCGCCCGGGTCAAGGTCCCTCCGCTGCTGCCCCGGTTCGTCCGGACCAGCGACGCGACGTGCTTCGTCCCGCTGGAGCAGGTCATCGCCGCCCACCTCGACCGGCTGTTCCCCGGCATGGAGATCGAGCTGCACTGCCCGTTCCGGGTGACCCGCAACGCCGATCTGAGCGTGGCCGACGAGGAGTCCGACGACCTGCTGGCCGCCATCGAGATGGAGCTGCGGCGGCGGCGTTTCGGTCACGCCGTGCGGCTCGAGATCAATCCCGGCATGCCCGGCGAGATCCGCGACCTCCTGGTCCGGGAGCTCGACCTCACCCCCGACAACGTCTACGAGATCGACGGGCTCCTCGACCTCGACGACCTGTGGCAGCTCTACGGCACCGACCGGCCCGACCTGAAGGACACGCCCTGGCCGTCGGTGGTGCCGGCCCGGCTGGCCGGGGTGGAGGAGGGAACGGTCGACATCTTCTCCGTCCTGTCGGAGAAGGGCGTCCTCGTCGAGCACCCCTACGACTCCTTCGCCGATTCGGTGCAGGCCTTCATCCGCCAGGCCGCCGTCGACCCCCACGTCCTGGCCATCAAGCAGACGCTGTACCGCACGTCGGGCGACAGCCCGATCGTCAAGGCGCTGATCCGGGCGGCGGAGCGGGGCAAGCAGGTGGCGGTGCTGGTCGAGCTCAAGGCCCGCTTCGACGAAGAGGCCAACATCGCCTGGGCCCGGGCCCTGGAGCAGGCCGGCGTCCACGTCGTCTACGGCCTCGTCGGGCTGAAGACGCACTCCAAGACCCTGCTGGTGGTGCGGTCGGAGCCGGGCGGCATCCGGCGCTACTGCCACGTCGGCACCGGCAACTACAACACGACGACTGCCCGCCTCTACGAGGACATCGGCCTGCTCACCGCCGACCCCGACCTCGGCGCCGACCTGTCCGACCTGTTCAACTACCTGACCGGCTACAGCCGCAGCACCGAGTTCCGCAAGATCGTGACCGCGCCGCTGCGGATGCGCGACCGGATCATCGAGCTGATCGAGGAGGCGGCCGCCGAGGAGGACGGGCGGATCGTCATGAAGATGAACGCGCTCGTCGACGAGCGGGTGATCGACGCCCTCTACGCCGCCTCGGCGTCCGGCACCGAGATCGACCTCGTCATCCGGGGGATCTGCCGGTTGCGGCCCGAGACGCCGGGCCTGTCGGAGCGGATCCGGGTGCGGTCGGTGCTCGGGCGGTACCTGGAGCACTCCCGGATCTACGCCTTCGGCAACGGCCGGGAGCGGCCGGTGCGGTACTACATCGGGTCGGCCGACATGATGCCCCGCAACCTCGACGGTCGCGTCGAGGTCCTCGCCCCGGTGGAGGACCCCGACCTCGCCGCCCGCCTGCAGGAGATCCTCGACGTGAACCTCTCCCCGGACAACCGGGCGTGGCGCCTGTCGGCCGACGGCAACTGGATCCTGGAGGGCGGTGACGGCGACGTGCAGTCGCGTCTGGCAGAGTTGGCGGCGGAACGAGCGGGCGCCACCCGTTCGGGCTGACCGGCCGGGGAAGCGCAGGGGGAGAGGAGCGAGGCATGGTCGTCATCACCTACGGCGACGTCGAGGTGGAGGTCGAAGGGATCGAGTGGCGGGGCGACGACGCCTGGCTCCCCCGGGAGGGGCTGCCGTCGGCCATCGGCTGGGACGTGCGGCCCGAGGGCGTCTGCGCCGGCGAGCTGTGCGTCCCGCTCCCGCCCGGCCAGACGTGGTGGGACGACGAGACGTTCAACCTGTCGGCCTTCGCCCGCCACATCGGCCTGACCGAAGCGGCCGACGCCCGCCGGGGGGTCATCGCCTTCGTCGAGCCCGGCCCGGCGCCCGGCCCGTCGGGCGGCGGCCCCGCCCCGGTGGAGGCCCCCGACTTCACGCTGCCCGATCTCGACGGGAACCTCCACTCCCTGGCCGAGCACCGGGGCGAGAAGGTGGTGTTGCTCACCTGGGCCTCGTTCTGAGGCTGCCGCTTCGACCTGCCCGGGTGGCAGGCACTGTACGCAGAGCTGAAGTCCGAGGGGTTCACCGTGATCGCCGTGGCGGAGGACGCCGGCGGCGCCGAGACGGCCGGGCCGTGGATCCGCCCGCAGAGCTTCGAGGAGCAGTACCCCCCGCCGGTCCTCGACCTCATGGGCTGGGACGCCGGGACCTGGTCCCGGGCGGCGGCCCCGGAGTACCCCTGCCTGATCGACCAGCGCCACGAGGTGTCGCGCCGCTACGGCATGGTCAACGTGCCGACGGCGGTGTGGATCGACGAGGAGGGGCGCATCGTGCGCCCGCCGGAGCCGGCCGGGGTGAGCGAGACGTTCCGCGACCTCGACCTGGCCACGTTCTCGCTGCCGGCCGCCACGGTGGAGGCCGGCGCCGCCCACCGGCGCCGCTACTTCGACGCCATCCGGGACTGGGTGCGGCGGGGGGCCGCCAGCCCGGCCGTCCTGGCCCCCGACGAGGTGCGGCGGCGGATGGCCAAGCCGTCGATCTGGGGCAACCCGGCCCGGGCGGCGGCCCACTTCCGGCTGGCCGAGGCCCTGTACCGCCGCAAGGACCCCGACGCCGCCCAGGAGCACTTCGCCGAGGCGGCCCGGCTGTGGCCGGAGAACTGGGCCTACCAGCGCCAGGCCCGCCAGCTGGCCGACCCGGCCACCGTCGGCGAGCTCGACGCCGGGCCGGAGTTCTGGAAGTCGGTCGAGGCCCGCGGCGTCGGGTCGTTCTACCCCGAGGTGGAGCTGCCCGACATCGCCTGATCGGCCGGACGGGCGAGGAGCCGGACGGCGGCGATCACCGCCGCCGCGCCGGCCGCCTCGACGACCGTCAGCCTCTCGCCCAGGAACAGCCCGGCCAGGACGACGGTCACCACCGGCTCGACGGTGGAGACGATGCTGGCCGTGGGCGCCCCGACTCGCTCCAGGCCGGCGAACAGCCCGGCCATGGGGATGACCGTGGCCACGACGGCGATGACGGCCACGGCCGCCCAGGCGTGGGCCGAGCCGGGCAGGGGGAGCCCGCCCCGGTGGACGACACCGGCCACCGTGAACGAAGCGGTCGCCCCGGTGGCCACCAGCGCCGCCAGGAGAACGGGGTGCACGGCGGCCACGACCCGTTCGCCGGCCAGGACGTAGCCGGCGTACATCGCCGCCGCCCCCAGGCCCAGGGCCAGCCCGGCCGGCGCCACGCCGCTGGCCAGCGACCCGGCGAAGACGCCGACGACGCCCAGCGTGGCCAGCGCCAGGGCGCCGAACAGCCGGGGGGCGGGCGCTTCGCGCCCGAAGCCCAGCGCGGCGGCGGTCACGATGGCGGGATAGGCGTAGAGCAGCAGTTCCACCAGCGAGGCGTCGATCCTGGTCAGGGCCAGGAAGAACAGCCCCGCCTCGACGGCGTAGCCGAGCGCCCCCATCAGCAGCCCGGCCACGACGAAACGCGCCGGTGGCCGCGCCGGCCGCACGACGAAGACCACCAGCGCCCACAGGCCCAGCGCCGTCAGCCCGAACCGGCCCCACAGCAGGGCCAGCGGCCCGAGCCCGGCCCCGTAGGCCGCCTTCCCCAGCACCGGCAGGGCCCCGAACCCCGTCGCCGACACCAGACAGGCGGCGAAGCCCGCCCGCCGGCGGCGGTCGGTGGGCCGGGTGATGACGGCGGGCACGGCCGGGGTGGCGGCGGTCATGCCCGGCTTCCCGCCGCCGCCGCCACCGGCCCGGCACCATCCGCCGCCAGGAGGCGGGCCACCGCGGCGGCGAGGTCGAGGTCGGCCCGGTGCCAGTGGCGCCGCCGGCCGGCCAGGTCGGCGGCCTCCGCCGCCCGGTGCCGGCGGAGGTCCTCGATGGCCGGCGGCGCTCCCGGCCCACCGCCGAAGCGGGCCGCCCGGGCCACACCGGCGGGGTCGGCCGGCGCTTTCGATCCGGGCGGGGCGCCCTCGGTCAGGCGCCGGCCGACGATGTGGTGCGCCTCCCGGAACGACAGGCCGTCGTCGATCATCAGCCGTTCGGCCTCGGCGGTGGCGGTCGTATGGCCGGCGGTGGCCCGGGCCAGCATGGCGGCCGGCTGCGGGCGGGCGCCGGCCACGACGAGGCGGAGCAGGGCGGCGCAGTCGGCGGTGGCGTCGAGGGCCTCGACCACACCGGCGCAGCCTTCGGTGCCCACCGCCACCGAGTTGGCGAAGGGGGCGGCGTGCATCGCCGTGGCGGCGGCCACGAAGGCGCCCGCCGCCCGGGCCGACCGGCCCTTGACGTGCTCCAGCAGGAAGGGGTTGCGCTTCTGGGGCATGGCTGAACTCGACCCGACCAGTTCGTCGGGCAACTCCAGCAAAGCGAACTCGGCCGTCGTCCACAACAGCAGGTCGGCGGCCAGCCGGCTGGCGGTCACGCCGAACACCGCCGCCGCCGCCAGCAGCCGCAGGACGACGTCGCGCGACGCCACCCCGTCGAGGGCGTGGGGCGCCGGCCGTTCGAAGCCCAGCAGCGCCGCCGTCCGGGCCGGGTCGATCGGCAGGGCCGAACCGTGGCCGACCCCGGCGCCGAGGGGGCTGGTGTCGATCCCGGCAGCGGCGGCCGCCAGCGCCTCGAGGTCGCGGTCGACGGCCCGGGCCACCCCGGCCAGGTGGTAGCCGTAGGTCGTCGGCACGGCGGGCTGGTAGTGGGTGTAGGCCGGCATCACCGTGGCGGCGTGGCGCCGGGCCCCGGCCAGCAGCGCCGCCTGGAGCCGCAGCGTCTCGGTCAGCAGCCGGCTGACGGGGGGCCGCAGCCGCAGCCGCAGCACGGTGGCGTTGAGGTCGTTGCGGGAGCGCCCCGTCCGCAGGAGGCCGGCGGTGCGCTCGCCGAGGCGGTCGGCCAGCCAGTCCTCGTAGAGGAGGTACCGGCCCCGGCGGGCCTCGGCGCCGTCGAGGGGGGCGAACCGGGCGGCCCGGAGGCCTTCGATCTCGGCCAGCAGGGCGGCGGCCGCCCGGCGGTCGACCAGCTCCCGCTCGGCGAGCATCACCAGGTGGGCCCGGTCGACCTGGCTGACGAGCGCCAGCTCCGGCGCTTCCGGTGCCGCCCGGCCGAAGACGATCCGGCGGGCGGTCGGGGTGAGCGGCCGGCGGATGCGTCCCGTGTCGTCCATGCTCAGTTCCCCGTCGTGACCGGCCGGGGCGCCGGCGCCCCGGTGGGACCGGTGTCGTCGTCGTCGACGTCGATGTCGAGCTCGAGGAACCGCAACGCCTCCTCGACCGCCGCCCGGGCCCCGGCCCCCGTCGGCCCGGCGCTGATGACGTGACCCACCCGGTCGAGGAACGACCCCGTCCCCCCGACCCGCTGCCCCGGCCGGACGTCGAGGGCCACCTCGACGATCCCGGGGACGGCCGCCGCCGCCGCCCGGCCGGCCACCCGGCGGACGGTTCCCCGGCGCGGCGCCACGACGAAGCGGATCGAGGCGTGGCCCGGCCCGGGGTGGGGGAGCGGCCGGTCGTCGCCGATGGCGGCGTCGACGGCCGCCCCGACGAGGTCGAGCCCGGTGGCCAACCGCACCAGCACCGGGATGCGCCCGCCGGCCAGCCGGGGGTTGACCTCGATGACGACGGGCCCCCGCCGGCCGGCGCGGACCTCGGTGTGCGCCGCTCCGAACCCGAGACCCAGCGCCCCCACGGCGGCCCGCGCCGCGGTGGCGGCGGCGTCGGCCGCTCGGCCCGGTTCGGCGGGGTGGTCGTGGCCGGTCTCCACGAAGAAGGGGTCCGGGCCGAGGTGCTTGGCGGTCACGCCCACCACCCCGGCGCCGAACGTCTCGACCGAGCACTCCGGGCCGGCGACGTACTCCTCGACCAGGATCAGCGGGAGGGCCGGCCGGCCCCGCTCGTCCCGGCGCCGGGCCAGCAGCCAGGTGGCCTGGGCCCGGACGGTGGCCGGGCCGGGGCAGAGCCGGACGCCCCGGCTGCCGGTGCCGTCGGCCGGCTTGACCACCACCGGATACCCGATCTCCTCGGCCGCCGCCACGGCCTCGCCGGCCGACCGGGCGGCGACGAAGGCCGGGACGGGGACGCCGGCCGCGGCCAGCGCCGCCCGCTGGCGGTGCTTGTCCCGGCAGCGCTCCACCGCCGCCGGGTCGGGGCCGGGCAGGCCGAACCCGGCCGCCGCCCGGGCGGTGACGGCCACGAAGTACTCGGAGCTGGTGACGAGCCCGGCCAGGGGAGCTCGGCCGGCGGCGGCCCGGGCGGCGGCGGCCACCGCCGCCGGGTCGTCGGTGTCGGCCCGGACGGCGTCGACGCTGTCCTCCGCCACCCAGGGGTAGCGGTCGGGGCGGGTGCTCAGCAGCACCGGCCGCAGCCCCCGGCCCCGGGCGGCCACGGCGAACATCCGGCCCGTTCCCGTCGTGTTGCTCTCCACCATGGCCAGGACGGCCGTCCCGGCGGGGCCGGGCCGGCGGCCGGTCACGCCGCCGCCCCGGGGCCGCTCAGACCGACGCCGGCCTGGTCGCCCGGCGCGGCGCCGGCCCGGGCCAGCACCGCGCCGCGGGCGGCGGCCACCAGCCCGGCCGGGCCGGTGACGGCGGCCAGGCGCCGGCGGTTCCAGCGCAGCCACGACCATTCGGGGCCGCCGTCGCCGGGCGAGTCGACCTCCACCGGGCGGGTGGGGAGGCGCCGGAGCCGCAGCCCCTCCCGGCGCAGCCAGGCGTCGTCGTAGACGGTGTCCTGGTAGCGGTGGCCCTCGTCGGGCAGGAGGACGGCGACGCGGGCGTCGGGTTGGCGCCGGGCCGCCCACTGCGCCACCAGCCAGGCCGCCCCGCTGGTCGGGCCCATGTACAGGGCGTGGCGGCGGTGGAGCGCCCGGGTGGCGGCGAAGGCCTCGCGGTCGCTGACCCAGTGGACCTCGTCGAAGGCCGAGTGGTCGAGGTTGGCCGGCAGCAGGCTGTTCCCCAGCCCCCGCAGGCGCCGGGGGGCGTCGGCTTGGCCGAACAGGACGCTGCCCGGCGTGTCGACCGCCACCGCCGCCACCTGCGGCCCGAAGAAGTCGCGCAGGCCGGCGGCCGTGCCGCACATCGAGCCGCCCGATCCCACCGGCCCGACGAGGACGTCGACCCTCCCCAGCGTGGCCGCCAGCTCGTCGGCCAGGAGCTCGTAGGCGCCGGGGTTGTCGGCGTTGGAGTACTGGGCGGGCCAGAAGTGCCGCGGGTGGCGGGCCCGCAGCTCGGCCAGGCGGTCGAGCCGGGCCTGCTGGTAGCCCCCGACCGGCGCCGGCTCGGCCACGATGTCGACGACGGCGCCGAGGTCGCGCATCCGCCGCCGCAGCGCCGGGTCGACGGCCGGGTCGCTGACCAGCACCAGCGGCCGGCGCCGGAGGCGGCACTCCATGGCCAGCGCCAACCCGAAGGTGCCCGACGTCGACTCGATCACCACCGTGCCCGGCTCGAGGCGCCCCTCGGCCCGGGCCCGGTCGAGGATGTGGCGGGCCGGCAGCAGCTTCATCAGCGTGAAGGCGGCGCCGAAGAGGTTGGGCCCGAGGTGGACGATCCGGGGCAGTTCCAGCGCGCCGGTGATCGTCGGGGCGATGGAGGCGCTCGCAGAGCGGGGCACGAGCCGGACGGTAAGCCCCTCGGGCGAACGGATCCCGGGCCCAGTGGGACGCACAGGTGAACGGCCGCGGAAGGGCTGTCAAGGTCCGTTCAGTTAGACGACGCTTACGGTAAGGAGCGTTTCAGCCCGACGCCCCTGCGGCCCGCTGCCGGGCCCGGAAGGCGGCCACGTTTGTCCTGTTGCCACAGATGTCAGGGTTGCAGTAGCGGCGGGAGCGGTTGCGGGAGGTGTCGACGAAGACCCGGGAGCAGCCGGTGGCGGCGCAGACGCGGAGGCGCTCCAGGCCGTGGTCGCGGATGACGCTGGCCAGGCCCATGGCCGCCTCGGCCGCCATGTGGGCCACCAGCGAGGACTCGGGCGGCGTGAAGTGGAAGTGCCAGACGCCGTCGTGATCGGTCAGTTGGGGCAGCGCGCTCGATTCGGCCAGCAGGTCGTTGAGGAGGTCGACCACGGTGTCGATGTTCCCCAGGGTGAAGGCCAGGCGCAGACGCTCCCGCAGGTGTTGCACGTCGCTCACGTCGGCCGGCGTGATCGGGCGGGCGTAGCTGTCGACGTGGTCGTCGAGGAACTTGGCCAGGTGGTCGGGCACGGTGAGGTGGTCGTGGCCCGTCTCGACGTCGAGCGTGTTCACGAGGTCGACGGCTGTGACCACCGACAGGTCCGTGTAGGCGTCAAAGTTCACTGGCACCCGCCCTTGGGTCGAGCTTCGTAAGGCCCGTGATGCGACCTTATCCCTTTCGACAGCCGGAAGCGACCGCGAATCCACGAGTAGCGTAGAGGCCCAGGATGAGCCAGTCCCGCCCGACACCGGGGCACGACGTCCAGTTGGGGCAGAGCCCCTTCGCCCGCCTGGCCCTCACCCATGCACTGGCCATCGGAGCCGACACGCTCGTGGCCGTGGCCCTGGCCGGCTCGATCTTCTTCAGCGCCACCCTGGCCGCCGCCCGTCCCAAGGTGCTGCTGTACCTCGGGATCACCATGGTGCCCTTCGCCGTGGTGGCTCCGGTCATGGGCCCGATGCTCGACAGGACGAAGGGCGGCCGGCGGCTGATGGTGGCCGTCTTCGCCCTGGGCCGGGCGGTGCTGTGCGTGTTCATGGCCGACCATCTGAACAGCCTGCTGTTCTACCCGGCGGCCTTCGGGACGCTTGCGCTGTCGAAGGGCTACCTGGTGGCCAAGAGCGCCCTGGTGCCGGCCGTCGTCTCCGACCAGGCGGAGCTGGTGGAGGCCAACTCCCGGCTGGCGCTCATCGCCGTCCTGGCCGGCGTGGCCCTCGGCCCGCTCGGCGCCGGAATCCAGACGCTGCTCGACGCCGGCTGGGTGCTCCGCCTGGCGGCGGTGGTCAACCTGGTCTCGGTGGTGGCCGCCTTCCGCATTCCCAAGGCTCCGAAGACAGCGCCGCCCGTCCAGCCCGAAGAGGTGGCCGAACTCCACGCCGCCAGCATCCGGCTGGCGGCCACGGCCATGGCCGTGCTCCGGGCTGCGGTCGGCTTCCTCACGTTCCTGGCCGCCTTCGACCTGAAGCGCAGCGGCGCCGGGTCGTGGCTGTTCGGGCTCGTCATCGGGGCCGGCGCCTTCGGCGGCTTCCTGGGGGCGGTGATCGCCCCCCGGCTGCGGCGGGTCGTGCGGGAGGAGTCGATCCTGGTGGGGTCGCTGCTGGTCCCGGCGGTGGTCACGCTCTTCGGCGCCCGGGCCTTCGGCAATACCGCCATCGCCGTGGTGGCCTGCGCCATCTCGGTCGGGGCCTCGTCGGGCCGGCTGGCCTTCGACAGCCTGGTGCAGCGCGACGCCCCCGACGCCGCCCGGGGCCGCACGTTCGCCCGCTTCGAGACCCGCTTCCAGCTGGCCTGGGTGGGCGGCGGCTTCGTCCCCGCCGCCATCCCCCATCTCCCCGGCCGGGTGGGCTTCCTGGTGCTGGCCGTCGGCCTGGCCTTCTTCGGGCTGTCCTATCTGGCCGCCGTGCGGGCCGCCCGGTCGTCGAACGAGGTCGTGCCGCACTAGTGGTCCGGTGACGGGCCGGCCGGAACCGCACTCCGGCCGGCCCGCCTCGCCCTAGAGGGCCACCATGGCCACGATCCGCCCGCCGAGCGTCAGGGCGGCGGTCGAACCCTGGTAGCCGGCGTCGCCGAAGCTGAAGATGCCGCCGTCGGACGCCGTCATCCAGTAGCCGTGGCCGGTGGCGGTGGCCGTCATGCCGACGATCGGCTTGTTGAGC
>Ga0070741_10003891_pt1 | contig 35886 bp, 29 predicted proteins | sample Coa_R1_4_FD_66440 | JGI IMG/M metagenome (GOLD analysis project Ga0070741, IMG submission 66440) | Surface soil microbial communities from Centralia Pennsylvania, which are recovering from an underground coalmine fire - Coalmine... | ecosystem: Environmental > Terrestrial > Soil > Unclassified ... | reverse complement strand
CTCCATGCGCGGGATGACGTTGTTCTTCTTCATTTCCTCGAGCCACATGCGATGGATGCGCGGATCCTGGTCCTCGTACTCGATCTGCCCGCCGCCTTCCTTGAGACTCAGGGAAACACCGGGCTTGTCGCCTCCTTTGCCCAGCAATGCGTGGCGTTGCGTGAGCATCGTCGGATAGCGCAGCCCGCCCACGGCGGTGGCTAGATAGCGTGCCGGATGGTTGCTGGTGTTGAAATGCTGATGGAATTGCTGATCGGCCGGCGGAAAGACCGTGCCGTGCTTCCAGTCGATGCGCAAGAAATCCTTCTGTCCCTCATACCAAAGGAGGGAAAAGCCGTGGCCGGTGACACACATCACGTGGAAGCTCGGGCCGTGACGATGACCTTTCTTGTAAGTGCCCACCGGCATCTCTGAAATATGCGCATGCATGACGCCGTCGGCGAGCACGAACATGATGTTCGTTCCCCCGGCGCCGCGGTCGCCCCAGTTTTTCAACTCGATCGCGGCAAGATCGGGGACAAAATTGGTCTCCCACATATGGTTGCCGGGGCGAACGGTGATGAGATCGCCTTCGCCGGCGAAATACTTCGTCTTGCCAGCGCGATCGACAAAATCGAAAGGCACATCGAAGATGAAGCGCTCGTTATGGAAAACGTTCATGACCATCGGCATATTTGTCGTGCTGACCAGCAGGGCGCGTTGGCTGCCGCTGCCATTGAAGTGCCTATGCCGGGCATTGAGCGGTATGGAGAAAAGACTTTTAGGTCCCCACTCGAAACTGTGCTTCTGACCGTTATCGAATTCGATTTGCGTGCTTCCGCTGCCTTCCAGCACGTAATAGACGTCCTCATAAAGATGGCGCTGCGGAACGGTCGATTTGCCGGGTCCAAGCTCGAACAGGAACATGTTGCAGAAGTCGCCTCGGCCCTTGAGGTGCACGGCAGCGCCTTTCACGCCATAGCGCGGCCAATCGGCCGTCGGCACCGCAAAGAGATCAATGCCGTAATCCTCGGCGACCGGCAGCCCCTCTTTTTCGACCCACTCGAGATAAGGGTCGATGCCATAGCGTGGCGTTGTCGTGTCGTTCATCTTACTTCCTCGCAGCGATCATCCATTCGAGCGTCAGGCGACTCGCTCCTTGGGCGGAGCGACGGTGCCTTGAAGCGGACGCCAATCGGTGCCCTTCGGCACGATTCCTTCGAACGACGCAATAGACGTATGGGCGATGTGTGGCTCGGTCCGCCCCAGCGCCGGTCCGCCCGCCTTCATCGTCCGCGCCGCGTCAACCATCAGGCGGCGAAATTCCACGATGGCGATATCGCTGGCACCAAGACGTTCGCGGGTCCGGTCGGCGATCGGCCCCATCGTGGCCCACATGGCGATGTCCTGGTTGGGAATCCCGGCGATGCCGGTGGCGCTGCCGAGCTTCATCAGGTCGCGATTCTGCAGATAGTTGTTTTCGCGGTTGCGTAAATTGTTGAAGTGGACATCGAGGTCGATGCCGGGCCGCGCCATGTTGAATTTGCGCCAAGATTCCTGATCGATGCCCCGACCTTCACTCCAGGCGATGAAATGGAAGACGGTGTGGGTATCGTCGGTCGGCGATAATAGCGCCGCGATATTATAGGTATCGTTGGGGGGGATCAGCGCCGTGAACGGCGCGATGTAAACGGTCTTGCGGACGTAATCGTGCGTCTGTGCGTTCATGATCGGGCGGCGAATCGCGGCGTAGTGGAAACCGTAGCTGGTTCGCTCGGTTTCCATGCGCGGCGATTTGTCGGTCGACGGCCGGACCCAATGGGTTTCAAGTGCGCCTGCCCTCGTTACCTTGGCGGGCCGCATGTCGGAAGCATGCAGGACCGACGAGTGGGCGGAATCGATCTGGCCCTCAAGCACCTGCGCCCAGTTGCACGGCACATGGATCTTGACGATGCTGACACGCGTCTGCTCGCTCGGCGCGAAAGCGGGCCGTTCAAATTCGGGCATCGTCTCCACCGCACCCATATAGGCCCAAACGAACCCGGCACATTCGTGCGTCGGATAGGCCTTGTGCTTGACCTTCTCCGTCAAGCCGCTTTGCGATGGCTCCGACGGCATTTCGACGACGTTGCCTTCCACATCTACTTTCCAGCCGTGGTAGAGGCAGCGCAACCCGCATTCTTCGTTCCGGCCATAGACGAGCGAGGCGCGCCGATGCGGACAATATTCATCGAGCACGCCGACCCGCCCATTGGTATCGCGGAAGACGACAAGATCTTCGCCGAGAAGACGCACGCGGATCGGCGTGCCGTCGGGCTCGGGAACTTCCTCGGAAAGGCAGACCGGAATCCAATGCTGCCGCATGAGCTGACCCATGGGAGCATCGCCTTCCACGCGGCACAAAAGATCGTTTTCTTCGACTGTCAGCATGGGGAACCCCACTGGTTCGTTCAGGGGCGCTCTTGAATACTTAGTTACCTAAGTTTAGCCTAAAAAGGTGGTCTGCTGTCAATCCGTGTAAAGGAAAAACAATGGCTGTTGGCGATATCCCCGACATTTCGGTACGGGTGGCACGCGCCTCGGCAGAAACCGCGGAGATTCGGCTCTTTGAACTCCGTGCCAAAGACGGCCGTAGCCTGCCGGAGTTCACCGCGGGCGCTCACATTTCCGTGCGCGCGCCGAATGGCATGGTGCGCAAATATTCGCTCTGCAACGATCCAGGTGAAAACGATCGTTATGTCATTGCCGTGCTGCGTGAGGCCCAGGGGCGCGGCGGCTCGATCAGTATCGCCGATGACGTGCGCGAGGGCGATGAAATTCTGATCACGCCGCCGCATAACGACTTTCCTTTAGTGCCGAGCCCGGCCGGCTACATCTTCATCGCCGGCGGCATCGGCATCACGCCGATTCTGTCCATGATCCGGCACCTCAAGAGCGGCGGGAGCGCAAAATTCAAACTCTATTATTGTACGCGATCCCAGGCCCAGACGGCATTTTATGACGAGCTTTCGGCGCCGGAATTTCGCGACCAAGTCGTCATCCATCACGATGGCGGCGATCTCGAGCGCGCGCTAGACCTTTGGCCCGTGCTGGAGAATCCCAAGGGCCACGTCTATTGTTGCGGACCGCGCGGGCTGATGGAGGCGGTGCGCGACATGACCGGCCATTGGAACGCTTCGAGCATTCATTTCGAGGCATTCAACGAGGCGCAATCCCATAAGCCCGAAGATCGTCCCTTCCGCGTCAGGCTCGCCCGATCGGGTGATGTGATCGAGGTTCCCATCGGCAAAACCATCCTGGAAAGCATCCGGGCGGCGGGACACGAGGCTCCGAGCTCCTGTGAAAGCGGCACCTGCGGCACCTGCAAGACCGTCCTGCTCGCCGGCGAGGCCGATCATCGCGATCTCGTGCTCTCGGCCGGTGAGCGCAGCGGCAACATCATGATCTGCGTATCCCGCGCGAGGTCCGAAGAGATCACCATCGATCGATGACGGCATGACGGAACGCATCGTCAATCTCGGCGTCCTGGGGCTGGGCCGCGCCTTCACGCTCATGCTGCCGACTTTCATCGCTGACCGCCGAGTGAAGCTTTGCGCCGCGGCGGATCCGCGCGCCGAGGCGCGGGCGCGGTTCGCGAGCGAATTCGGCTCTGCCTATGACAGTGTTGAACGGCTTTGCGCCGACTCCGCCGTGGAGGCGGTTTATGTCGCCTCGCCGCATCAGCTCCATGCCGAGCACGTTCAAATAGCGGCGAAGGCCGGTAAGCACGTCCTTGTGGAAAAGCCGATGGCGATCACCATCGAACAATGCAACGCGATGATCGATGCCGCGCGCAAAGCAGGAATCCATCTGATTGTCGGTCATAGCCACAGTTTTGACCGGCCAATCTTGCGTCTGCGCGAACGCATTCAAAGCGGCGAGTTCGGCGATTTGCGAATGATCACTGCGCTGAACTTTACCGATTTTCTCTATCGTCCACGGCGGCCCGAGGAGCTTGCCACCGCGCAGGGGGGCGGGGTCGTGTTCAGCCAGGGTGCGCACCAGATCGATATTATCCGCCTCCTCGGAGGGGGCCTTGTCAAAAGCGTGGTCGCGAATACCGGGAGCTGGGACTCCGCGCGGCCGACCGAGGGCGCCTATTCCGCGCTGCTCACGTTTGACACCGGCGCATTTGCCGCCGCCACTTACAGCGGCTATGGACATTTCGATAGCGACGAGTTCATGGGAGGGATCGACGAGTTGGGGCAGCCGAAGCAGGCGAACCGCTATGGCGCGGCACGCAAGGTGCTCGCCTCCGCTTCAGAGGCCGATGCCGAAGCAACGTTAAAGAACGCCCGCAACTACGGTGGACCGTTCTACGTCCCCTCACCGCCCATGGCGGGGCTGCAACATCAGCATTTTGGCTTGCTCCTTGCCAGCTGCGAGAAGGCGGATCTGCGGCCCCTACCCGCGGGCGTGATGATTTACGGGCATGACAGCCAGCGGCTGGACGCTCTCCCGCCGCCGCAGGTCCCACGCGCGGAAGTCATCGATGAGTTGTACGAAGCGGTGGTCAACGATAGACCACCGGAGCACGATGGCGAATGGGCGCGCGCCACTCTCGAGGTCTGTCTCGCAATTCTCAAATCCGCGCGGCAGGAACCTGTCACTCTTCGCCATCAGGTCGCGGTAAGGGAGCGGAAATGAAAAAGAAAGGCCCCGCCGCGTCCCGCCGTAGCGACGCACAGCTGATGCTGACCTATTGGCAGGAAGCCGTGCCGAATGATCGGCTTGCCCATCTGGTGAAGGACGTCACCCGCGCCTTTGTGCGTGCGCTGCAAACGCGGCTCAGCGAGCACGCGATCTCGTTCGGCCATTGGACCTTTTTGCGTATCCTTTGGGAAACCGACGGGCTGACCCAGCGCGAGCTGAGTGATCAGGCCGGCGTCATGGAGCCGACGACATTCGCCGCCATCAAGGCGATGGAGCGCCTTGGCTATATCCAGCGTAGCCGGCGAAGCGACAATAAACGCAACGTCTATGTCCATCTCACGGCAAAGGGCCGATCGCTGAAAGCTGAGCTCGTGCCATTGGCCCAAGAGGTGAACCGAATCGGCATGCGCGGGATCAAGGCGGCGGAGATCCTGACCACGCGGAAAACCCTGCTCTCCATTCTTGCCAATCTGGCGCGCGACGAGATCGACAGCTCGCGCAGTCGTCGGCGTATTCCCTTTGCCCAGCCTGCATCCCGCAGCCGGACCGTTCCGGCAAGAACACCGGCAACCCGCAACATCGGCCGGCAGCGCGATATGCGCTAAGAACTCCCGCTACCTAATACCGAGGAATTCCTGCGTGACGATGAAAGCAACGGAAAAGCCACTGGCGGCGGGCGCGACCGCGAGTGTTCAGGCAGCCTTCTCCTGGAATGCACTGATCTCTACGTATCTGCCGGCCCTCGTATTGGCCTTGGGAACCGGCATTGCTCTGCCTGCCATTCCGACCTTGGCGCAATATTTCGGCGTCAGCTTTGGCGTCGCCAGCGGCGTGGTGACCTCGTTTTTGATCGGCAATTTGGCGGGCACGCTGCCGTCCGGCTGGCTGATCGACCGTTTCGGCCGCCGCCCCGTGATGATCGCCGGACCGTTGCTCACCTCGGCGATGGCGTTTCTGGTTGTCTTCGCCGATTCCTTTCCGCAGTTGCTGGTTCTTCGCTTCTTCGACGGCTGCGCGGCGCAGATGTGGCTGATGGCTCGGCTGGCCGCCATCTCGCATGGCGCTCCGGCCGAGCAGCGCGGCCGCCAAGTCAGTTGGATGTTCGGAATGAACAATGCCGGCAAGCTTGCGGGCCCAATGCTGGGCGGTTTCATCGCCTTCGCCTTGGGCATGCGTGCGCCCTTCGTGGCCTATGCCGTGCTTGCGCTGATCGCGCTGGTTCCCACTTTTATGTTCGCCGAGGATACGCCGCGCCGCGAGGGAAGCGCGCGCGAAAAGGCGCCGGCGCTCAATCTTGCGCTGTTGCGCCAGATCCTGAGGCCACGTCTCGTCTATTTCGCGGTGGCCTTATTCGCGGGACTGACGCGCGGTCCCTTATATGCGGACCTGCTCCATCTCTATGCCGCCTTCGCCTACCATCTCGACGCACAACAGATCGGTTATCTTGCCACGGCAGCGACGCTCATCGGCTTGCCGATCGGATTCACCGCCGGCTGGATGATGGATCATTTCGGCCGCAAGCGAACGATGGTTCCCGGCTTTGCCGGCGTCGCCCTCGCCATGGTCGCGCTCGCCGTATCGGCCTTCGCCGGTCTTTCCTATGCTTGGTACGTGGCGCTTTTCTTTCTTGCGGTGGCCTTGCAATCCCTCACCGGCGGCTCCGTGCAGACGGTCGGCGCCGACGTCGCGCCGGCGGAAGGGCGCGGCATGTTCCTTGGCGTCTGGCGGCTTACCGGGCAGCTCGGCACCACCTTCAGCCCGGTCATTTTCGCCATCCTGGCCGACGCCTTGAACTTCGGCTCATCCTTCCTGTTCGTGGCCGCCTCCGCGGCCGTCGTCGCCAGCCTGCTTATCTTCTATGTGCCGGAGACCAGAACGGCGAAGTAACAATTCGCCGGCCGCTTCTGAATTTTCGACGGCCCAAGCCGCCCCTTACGACGGCGTCGGCTCGGTGGAAAGCATCTGCGGGACCAGAGATGCCACCTGCAGCGCGGCCAGCGGGATGCAAACAATGCACATCAAACCGTCGCGCGCGAAGATCATATCCACCCTGCCGCCGAAATCCTGTTCGACGATCGAGCGCAGCAGAACCGTGCCGAAGCCTTCTTTGTGAGCGGCCTGGATCGGCGGGCCGCCCTCTTCCTGCCATTGCAGGCGGAGGATGCGAAGGCCGCCCTCGGTCGGCAGGTCCCAGCGAATCTTGACCCTGCCCGCCAGCGCATTCAAGGCGCCATATTTCGCGGCGTTGGAGATGAGCTCGTGAATTACCATGCCGATTTCAACCGCAGCTTTGATATCCAGTTCGAGCGGCGGGCCGTCCAAATCCACCTGTTCTGCGGTGGCAAAGGGTTTGCAAGTCTGGGCGATGAGCTTCGCCAGATCGCTGCTGTGAAATTCGCGGTCGCCGAGCGCTTCGTGCGAGCGGGCAAGCGCCGCCAGCCGCTCTTCGAATGACTTGCCGAATTGCTGCAGCGAGCGCGAATGCCTGATCGTCTGTTTTTCGATCGCGCGCACGACGCCGAGCATCGCCTCCATGCGCTTATTCATTTCCTCAGCGAGGCTGGAGCGAGCCAGCTCCCACTGTTCCAGTGCCGCGATCGATCCGGCGATGGCTCCGGAGACGCCGCTAAGTTCGGCGATGCCGGTCGCCATCTCCTGGTCCGCGCCAGTCGCGCGCGCCAGAGCCTTCAACTTGAGGACAGGCTTCGACAGATAGCGGCCATAAAAAATTCCGAGCGCCAAGGACGCGCCAAGCCCGAGAGCAAGAACGATCAATGAAGCCGTCGAGCGATAAGTCGGGCTCTGGACATCGGTCACCGCCGCGATTCGCCAGCCGGAAAGTTCCGAGCGGCGATAGGCGGTGAGTCGTGCGCCGGCAGAATTTTCTGAGACAAAGCTGCCACTATCGCCGCGGCTATGTTGGATAAAGTCGGCGGATGCTTTCCCGCCGATGTCTTTGCCGCCGCCGCTACGCGCGATGATCCTATCGGCGTTGTCGGTGATCTGCAGCCCCCAGTCAGCGGCGTGCGCCTGGGCGTCGAGCAACGCGGCAAGGCTTGTCGGCGCCAGCTTGAGCGTGAGCAGATATTGGACCTGGCCATTGGCCAACACCGGCATCGCGAGTGCCAGAAAATCCTGGTGATTCGGTGTGCCGATCAAATCCGAAATCACCGGGCTGCGATGCTCCACCGCCAACCGGTTCGCCGCGCGCAATGCCGCCTCCGGCTCCTCGGCGACGGAGGCGTTGTAAGGCAGGCTCGTCATGAAGATCAGTTCGCCCGTCGGCTGGCGCAGCGAGATGGCGCCGCCGGGAATGGAGTCGCTCAACTGCTTTGACTGCCGGTAAAAATCCTCGAAGCGGCCTTCCCTAACCGCGTCGGAAGTGGCGAGAACCTGCATCGCCAGCTTATATCCATTGAGGTTCTGGTCGATCACCGCCGCAGCCGCGCTCGCGATTTTTTGCGCCTGCGACGCCAGATCGGCGCGATCGCGATCGACATGAAGGCCGGCTGCGGCAATGACCGCCGCCAGAATAGGAGCAGCGATCAAGGCTCCGAAAAACGCCAGATGAACTCGGATTGGAAGATTACGCCGCACCAGAAGGGTCCCGTCCTATTACGTCTAGCTTAGCAGAAAACAAGGCCGCCAGCCTACCCGCCATCCCACGGCCATCGTCGATGCGCTCGTCCCACGCCGATGTTACGCTGGCCAGGTTTTCATGTGCTCTTCGCTTCACTTAAGCTGCGCCGACGATGCGACGGATTCGCTTGATTTTGGCCGTGGGTCTCTTTTTGGCGGCGACGCACATAGCGGCGGCCGCGCGAGATCTGCATGTGTATGTCATCTACGGCCAGGGCGGACGGCTTATGTCGCGCGGCATGGAAAGTCTTGCCCAAAGCCTGCGCAAGATGGATCCCCGGGTAGAGGTATCCACCTATCATTGGGACCGCTACAAAGATGTGGCGAAGAAGATCAGGGAGCTTCCGCCGGACGCGCCCGTCGCCGTGATCGGCTATTCGCTGGGCGCCAATGCGGCGACCTGGATTGCCAACGCGGTCCGGTCGCGCACAATCGATCTGATCGTGGCCTACGATCCGACGAAATGGTCGGAAGTGCAGGCTATCGGCGGAAACGTCAAACGGGTCCTGCTCTATCACAACAATGGCCCCGACCCGTTCGGCCATGCTCGCATCAATGGGCGGCAGGTGGAGACGGTGGAAACAAGAAATTCCCACCTTTCCATCGACGACAGCTCCTGGCTGCACGACAAGACACGCGCGGCCATTGCCGAGTTACTAGGGCAGCTTTGACGCGGCCGAATTCGGAAAAACATCTTTGATCCGGCGCAACGGGGACCGGCTTTTCCGGCTGGCACCACCTGCCGTGTTGACGCAGATCAAGGACACCCCCCGACCGCCGCCGCAGATAAATCTTAGCCAGGAGGATGCCATGAAAGCCAAGGACGTGATGACGCAAAAAGTCATTTCCGTAAGCCCCGACGACACCATTCTGCGGGCAATCAGGCTTATGCTGCAAAACAATATCAGCGGCCTGCCCGTTCTAGACACGAGCCGAAGAATGGTCGGCATTGTCACCGAGGGCGATCTCCTGCGGCGCGCCGAAACCGGCACCGAACTCAAACGGCCGCGATGGATTGAATTCCTCACCAGCCTTGGCACTCTCGCCGAGAAATACGTGCATTCGCATGGCCGGAAAGTGCATGAAGTCATGACGCCGGAGGTTTGCTCGGTCACCGAGGACACATCGCTGGCCGACATCGTCGAATTGATGGAAAAGCGCCACATCAAGCGCGTTCCGGTAGTGCGCGACGGCGAAGTGGTCGGTATCGTCAGCCGCGCCAACATCCTGCATGCTGTTGCCAAGGCGGGCATCAAGGCGGCACAGGCGCCGGCGGGAGACGATAGCGAGATCAAGCGTCAGCTCGTGGCGTATCTTGACAAGCAACGCTGGGCGCCGGTCGGCACGATCAGTGTCGACGTTAAAAACGGCGTGGTGACCTTCACCGGCGTCATTCTCGACGACCGGGAAAGAGAGGCGCTGCGCGTGGCTGCCGAAAATACGCCGGGCGTGAAAAACGTCGTCGACCAGCTCGTTTGGGTCGATCCGACCTCAGGCTATATCGGCGACGCGCCGTCGCGGACGAACTGACGTCTGGCCGATTACGTTCCCCGGACTCCAGGAGCCCGCGCATCGGTCCTGGCTCGCAGTTCGCGCCTATTTTTGCGCCGGCGCGATATTCGCGACCAAGGCCATCCGCACCAGGTCGGATAGGCTCGCTGCCTTCATCTTGGTCATCACGTTAGCCCGATAAATCTCGACGGTCCGCGGACTGATGCCAAGATTGAACGCTATGATCTTATTGGGCTGGCCGGCCACTAGCCCCTCCAGCACTTCACGTTCACGAGCGGAAAGCGTGGCCAGACGCTGCGTCAACTCCGCTTTTTCGATGTCACGCGCGCCCGCCTTGTCTCCCTCGCTGAGCGCCAGTTGCACGGCAGCCAAAAGTACATCATCGTCGTAAGGCTTCTCGAGAAAATCAATGGCTCCAATTCGCATCGCTTCGACTGCGAGCGGGACGTCGCCATGTCCGGTAATGACAATCACCGGGACACTGGAATTCATCTCGCGCAGTCTCCGCAAGAGGTCGATGCCGCTGACGTCCGGCATTCTCACGTCGGTGATGATGCAGCCAGCCGTGAGAATTGGAACGTCCTCGAGAAATACCTTGGCAGAGTCGTAGGTACGCACTTTGAGCTTGGCGCTGCGCAGCAGAAATTCCAGCGATTCGCGCGCCGCGTCGTCATCGTCGATGACGTGCACAACCGGATCATTTGGCATCGGCCAGTTCCTCGTCACTCATCAGCCGCAGACTGAACCGAAAAACGGTTCCACCTCCGGGATTTGGTTCGGCGACGATTTGGCCGCCATGAGCTTCGACAATGGTGCGGCAAATCGAAAGTCCCACGCCCATACCGTGCGCCTTGCTCGTGATAAACGGCTGGAACAGATGTGCGGCCACGTCTTCGGAAATTCCCGTGCCGGTATCCGCAACCTTGATTTCGACCATGTCATCTGAGCGAAGACTGGAAATCGTCAAATCCCGCCGCTCCGTTTCTTGCATCGCCTCGATGGCGTTACGCATCAAATTAAGCATGACCTGTTGGATTTGCACCTTGTCGGCAAGCACCAGATCGCCGGAAGGATCGAATTGAAAGCGGACACGAACTCCATGTTCCTTGGCGCCCACCAAAGCCAGCGCGCTGGCCTCCTCGACCAACTTGCTGACACTTTCGACGCGCCGCTCGCTTTCGCCGCGCGCCACGAAATCTCGCAAGCGTCGGATGATTTGCCCCGCGCGCAAGGATTGTTCCGCCGCCTTATCCATGGCCTCGCGGACGGTCACCGAGGCCGCGTCGTCTCTGCCTTCGAGAAGACGGCGCGACCCCTTCATATAATTGGCGATCGCCGACAGTGGCTGATTGAGCTCATGCGCCAGCGCTTGCGCCATTTCACCCATCGCCGTCAACCGCGAGATATGGACGAGCTCGGTCTGCAACTCTTGCAGACGCGCTTCTGTCTTCTGCCGCTCGGTTAGATCGCGGATAAAGCCGGTAAAGTAGCGTTGGTTTCTCGATTTCATTTCCCCGACCGCCAGCTCCATGGGAAATGTGGATCCGTCCCTGCGTTCCCCCACGACAACCCGGCCGATGCCGATGATGCGCCGCTCGCCGGTCGTCAGATAGCGCGCCAGATACCCGTCGTGATTTTCCCGATAGGGTGACGGCATCAGCATTTTGATGTTGCGGCCGATGACTTCATCGGCGTGATAACCGAACAATCGCTCGGCGGCGGAGCTGAATGACTGCACGCTTCCCTTTTCGTCGATCACGATCATCGCGTCGGGAACGGTCTCGAGAATCGATTTTAGATGCGCCTCGCGCGCCCGAAGATCGGCGGCGACCGCGGTCGCTTGCTGGCGCTTGCTCTTCAGCAGGCCTCCCCACCATGCGGTCGCGATTCCGATACCAGTGAACAAAGCGATGGTGACGATGTCCGGACCTTCCAACGCGGGCAATTTAAAAACCGCGAAGAACCAGAGCAGCAGACTGACCGCAGTCGCGACGAGGCCGGGGCCGGTACCTCCAAAGCCGCTGGTCACCAGCACAGCCGCCAGGAACAAGAGAAAGGGGGACCCCCTTCGCAGCGACGGTTCCAGAATTATCGCGATGGCCAGCGCGACAACGGGCGCGCAAAAAGCAACACCGTAGGCCATCCAACCGCGCGAAAACGTGCGGCCCGGGTCAAAAGCGCTATCAACTACCTGGTCAATATCAAGCTCGGCCATGGTCGCTGGATATCGCCTCCGGTCCTTTCGCCCCCGACCTCCGGGAGAGCCCTTAGGGACCATATCTGAATTTTCCGCATGCAAACTAGCCCCTATTCCTTGCGGCAACACTGACGCAAGGAGATTGCCATGTCGATCCGCACCTCACTGTTGTCCGCCGCCACGCAAAACCGGACGCGCGCCACTACAGAGGGCCGGGCGGTTTCCCAGGTTCAGCCGGCCCGGCAGCCGCTGTTCAATTCCGTCGAATTGACGGGCGCGTCCGTTCCCTACGCGCGCGGCGAGGAAATTTACGGCGAAGGCGAAGCGGCTGAATACATCTACAAAGTTATCAGCGGATCGGTTCGCTCGTACAAGGTGCTGAACGACGGACGCCGGCAAATCTGTGCATTCCATCTTCCCGGCGATGTCTTCGGCTTGGAGGCCGGAGAACAACACGCTTTCTCCGCCGAGGCGATCTGCCAATCGGTCGTCTTGTTGATCAAGCGGAGCACGGTGGCCGCCGTCGCCGCGAAGGACACGATGGTTGCCCGGCAACTTTGGAACATCACGGTTGCCGAACTGCAGAAAATGCAGGACCACGTCATGCTCCTGGCGAAGAACGCGCAGGAACGCGTGGTATCCTTCCTGCTGCAGATGGCGCAGCGCGCTCCCGGCACCACCGAAATCGAGTTGCCGATGACGCGGCAAGACATTGCCGACTACCTCGGCCTTACGATCGAGACGATATCCCGTACGCTGACCCAACTGGAAACGCAGGCGACAATCGCGCTACCGAGCTCGCGGCGCGTCCTGTTGCGCAATCGCGGGATGCTCGACCGGTTGAACGCCTGATCCGAAGGCTTCAACCGTGCCGCCCGAAGTGACGAAACGCATAACGATCATCGATGGTCATCCCGATCCGGATGCCAGGCGCTTCTGCCATGCCCTCGCGGGCGCCTATGCGAGCGGCGCGGCGGCGAATGCCTATGCGGTAAAGCGTATCACTCTTGCCGAACTGCATGTTCCGCTGCTGCGCAGCAAGGACGACTGGGAGCAGGGTTCGCTCACCAACGCCTTGGCGGCCGCGCAGCAGGACATCCTTTGGGCCACGCATCTGGTGATCATCTACCCATTGTGGCTAGGCGGCATGCCAGCGATGCTGAAGGCTTTTTTCGAACAAATCTTTCGTCCGAAATTTGCATCCGGCGCGGAGGGCGAAGAGTGGGCCAAGCCCCTCAAGGGCAAGTCCGCCCGGATTGTCGTAACCATGGGAATGCCGGCATGGATATATCGCTGGTACTTCTTCGCGCACAGCTTGAAGAGTCTCGAAAACAACATTCTTGCCTTCGTCGGCATCGGCCCGATCAGGGAAACCCTCATCGGCGGCATTGGCGCGATGGATATAAACGGCCGCCGGAATTGGCTGAAAGCCGTGCGTGCCCTCGGCCGTGACGGCAAATAAAGTCAGCCTACCGTTTTCGGCGAGACCGCGGCAAATCGAGGGGATCGCCGCCAGGATTGCCGGTTTCGCCCCCGCTCCTAGCGCCGATTCCAGACAGGACGGCGCATTTTATTTTGCGTCATTCTGCGAACCGCCCTTGGCTCCGCGCGGCGGAGACGAGCGATTGTCGACGGCTTCGGTCAGGATCGTGCCGCAGCTCTTGCATTCAAAACTGCGCAGCTCCGGCATTCCTCCGAGCCGGGGTGTCGTGCGCGCCAGCGTCATCGCAGTGCGGCATGAGGGGCAAAGCACCGTCCGGGCATTGGGAATGGGATGAGAGTTCGGCACGTCGGAAAATTTCGCGGAATTGGCCAAAGCAAACGTTGATTTGGCGCAATGTGCCAACGCATGCCTACTACGGGAATGTACGTAGCATCGGCTTGATCCACATCAAATCCCCCGCGATGACCCGCAGCACTATTGCCGTGTCGATTACCATTCATCACGGCGGCGGGAATATCCCATGTTGAGAAAAGAGCAGAATGATCTGATCACCCAAACCGGCCCTAATACGCCGATGGGCGCCCTGTTCCGACGCTATTGGATACCGGCGCTTCTCGCCGAAGAGCTGCCGGCCAACGATTGCCCGCCTGTGCGCGTGAAGCTGCTGTCCGAACGGCTCCTGGCGTTCCGCGATAGTGAGGGCCGTCTGGGGCTTATCGACGAGTTCTGCCCTCACCGCGGGGCTTCGCTGTGGTTCGGCCGCAATGAGGAATGCGGTCTGCGCTGCCCTTATCATGGCTGGAAATTCGATTTCACCGGGCAATGCGTCGAGGTCCCCTCGGAGCCGGCGGAAAGCAAATTCGCGGAGAAGATCAAGCTCAAATCCTATCCCTTGGTCGAACGCGGCGGAGTTCTCTGGGCCTACATGGGTCCCGCTGAGGAAAGGCCGTCATTGCCGGAATGGGAATTTGCCACCGTGCCGCCGAAGCAGCGATTCGTTTCCAAGCGATTTCAGGAATGCAACTACCTGCAGGCCATGGAAGGCGGCATCGATTCGAGTCACGTTTCCTTCCTGCACAGCGGTAATCTGGAATCCGATCCGTTGTTCAAAGGCGCCAGGGGCAACAAATATAATTTGGCGGACATGCAGCCGCACTTCGAAGTCGTGGAAAGCCCCGGCGGTCTTTACATCGGCGCCCGCCGTAATGCCGAAAACGGCAATTATTACTGGCGCATCACGCAATGGGTCATGCCATCCTTCACCATGGTGCCGCCGCGCGGGAACTACTCGGTGCACGGCCATTTCTGGATCCCGATCGACGACGAGAACTGCTGGGCCTGGAGCTACGATTATCATCCAACGCGCGAGCTCACGGACGCCGAAGTCGACGCCATGCGGCGGGGCAAGGGCGTGCATGTCGCCCACATTCCCGGCACCTATCGGCCGTTGGCCAACAAGGACAACGACTATCTCATGGATCGCGAGGCACAGCGGCGCGGCACGACCTATAGCGGCGTTGAAGGAATCGCGATGCAGGATGCGTCGCTTCAGGAAAGCATGGGGCCGATCGTCGATCGGACAAAAGAGAATCTCGTTTCCACCGACAACGGCATCATTATGGCGCGCCATCGTCTGATCAAAGCCGCGAAGGATCTGCAGAAAGGCATCCGTCCGCCCGGCCTCGCCGCCGAGCATCAGAAGGTGCGGTCGGCCTCCGTGATCTTGCCGCCGGATCGGCCGTTCAAGGACGCGGCGCGCGAAGCGCTCACCGTCCGCAAAGGCATTGCGCCGGCATCGGTCTAGTTTATCACCGCCGCGAAATGCCAAACCGGCCTGGGCAAGCTAGGCCGGTTTTTGTAGCGAAGCGTCAGCGTTTCGCTATGCGAAGCAAATCATGATGTGCTGCCGCCTGTCTAATCCGCCCTTTTCAAATACTGCGCCATCCGGCTCTGCGCCCCGTGTTTGGCGAGTTCGGCTTCGAAAATCTCATTGATCAGCGGATTCTGATCTTCATATTCGATCTGCCAGCCGCCCTCCTTCTCCGAGACGCCGGAGAAATAGCCGCCCGGGCGCGGCTTGACCGTTCCCATTTGGCCGGGATGGAAGGCCAGATAGCGGGCCCGCGCCGGCCCCGCATTGAAATGTTGATGAATGCAATCGTCGGAAGGCACGATCACCATTCCGCCTCTGCGCCAGTCGCATTTCCGCAGGTCGGACATGTCTTCCTTGGTCCAAAGCAGGGAAAATCCGACCCCGCTCAAAATCACCAAATGCGCGCCCGGCCCGTGGCGATGCGCCTTCTTGTAGGTGCCGACCGGGAATTCAGAAATCGCTGGCCTGGTCGCATTGCCGGCCATCTGAAGCACCACGTTAATTCCGCCGGCCCCGCGTTGCGAATAATCGTACAAGCCCATGTCCGGCGCATTCGGCACGAAGTTGGTCTCCCAGACGCGCCGATTGTAGGCTTTGCCGCGGCCGAAATAATCCTTGTCATCGCCGCTATAGCGGTTCGGAAACTTGCATGGATTGTTGAAGATGAAATCCGGCTCCTTGAAGAAACGCAGGAGCGGCGGCAGCGTCGTCACGGAGATATAGCGCGTCGGACTGCTGCTGACGTTGAAATGCTGGTACCAGGCATTCAGGGGGATCGCGAACAAGGCGCCGGCGTGCCATTCGAAGGTGTCCGGCTCCTGCCCGTCGTACCAGACGCGGGTCGCGCCCTGGCCCGATAGGATATAGACCGTTTCTTCATAAAGATGCCGTTCGGGTTCGGACTTGCCGCCCGGTGCGATCTCTACCAGATGGGCATCGTTTTTCAGTATGTTGTTTGGAATATTGATTACCGCGCCGTTTCCCCCTTTGCGGGGCCACGGCGCCAGCTCGACGGCGCAGAGGTCCTCGAAGGCAAAGTCGCGAATGACCTTCACCCCTTCACGCCTCTGCCATTCCTCATAAAAATCGCGGTGGGTAAAATCCTCAAGGGGATGGTCCGGTTTCGCCGCGCGTATGACCTCGCCTTGTTCTTCTGCCGCCATGATCGCCGCTCCTCCCCCGCCGTGTCTCACAAATACAGCGTTAGCAAGTGCCCGGTCCGATTGTCCATATACACATGCGCCTTTTACGATGGCTAGGCGTGCTGCACGCTTTGGCGTAGCGCGAAAGCTCTGATCGTCGAGGCGATGACGCACGTAATGCCGATGATGACCAGGCTAATCACGGTCGCGGCTTCACGATTCCCGAAACCCTCGGAGCCGTATTCCAGCGCCAGCAAAGACAGCGTCGTCGTTTCACGGGAAGCCAGCAGAATAATCGAGCTGGTCGTTCCGGATGCGATGACGAAACTCAACATCGCCATCACGGCCAATGTCGGCATCAGCAGCGGAATCCAAATGGTGACGTAGGCGGAGAGCCAGCCCGCGCCGGCCAGACGCGCGGCCTCCTCCATTTCGCCGCCGATCTGGACGAAAACCGCTTTGGACATGTTGATGCCGGTGGTGTGCCCCTGAAAGATCACGACGATCATCAAGGCCCAAATCGTCCCGTACAAGACGTTCAATCCGGGAGTGCCCAGAAATATCATCAGCAAGCCGAGTCCCGAAAGCATACCGGGAACGGCGCCGGAAAGCCAAACCATCGAGTCGAGGAGCGCCCGGCCCCGCCATTTCGTGCGCACAATCACGTAGGCCACGAGCGAAAAGAGAATTGGACCGACGATAGCCGCAGTGGTCGCGAGAAGGATGGTGGTTGAGAGCGAGCGCAGAAAAAGCGGATCGGACAGAACCAGATTCCATTGGTCGAAGGTAAATCCCAAAGCGAAGAATCCGGCGCGGTTCATAAAACTGCTGACCAGCAAAGCCGAAAACGGCACCACCGTGAGAACGGCCACTGCAATTACGATCAAAGCGAAAACCACCGGCTGCCAAGCGCCCAAATCGATGAGCCCGGGTTTGAACTTCGACGTCACGGTGGAATAATTCTTGCGGTGCAAGATCCAGCGCTGGATGGGGATGATGAAAGCGATGAGCAGGAGCGTGATGGAGGCAAGCACGGCTGCCTTGCCGTAGGACGGAGGGCTGTTTTGCAGAATGTTGTAGATATAGGTCGAGTAGACAAAGAAATTGATCGGCGTTCCGAGCAGCAATTCGATCTCAAAGGTTTGGAATACGCGCAGCAGCTTGAGTGCGAAAACAAGCGCGATGGGAGGCATCATCAGCGGCAGCGTCACCCAAAAGAAGGTGGCGAAATTCGATCCGCCGCTGACGCGGGAAGCTTCCTCGAGCACCGCATCCATGTTCCGGAAAGCGGGTGTCAGCAGGATCACCATCGCCGGGATGCCGCTGGTGACCACGTGCATCCAGACAATCCCCGGAATGCTGTAGATATTGAGCTGTATCTTTCCGATGAACGGAACGAATTTAAATGCGGCGTTGAATATGCCCAGATAGGGATCGAGCAAGTCAATCCACGCAATGGTGACGGAAACGGTGGGCAGCATGAATGCCACCCAAAACATGAATTCCAAGGTGCGGCTGAACGGAAGTCGAGTGCGTGCCAGCGTCCAGGCGATTGCGACAGAGACCGGAAGGCTGATGACCGTCGAAAGACCCCAGATCATGAATGTGTTGGCAAGCGCGCGCAGAAGCCCCGGCTCCCGGAAACCCTCTCGCCAATTACCCAGGCCCCATTTTGCCGTGCCGAAAACATCCGGGGCGACGTTGAAGCTCTGGATGAACAACAACAAGACCGGATAGATCAGAAAAAAGCCGATCAGGATCACCAACAATGCCATGATCCAAAGGCTCTTGTCGCCGAGCACAGGGACTCGTGCCGCAAACGAGCGACGAGGCGAAAGACCGTAAAGGGAACTGGAAAACGAGTGCACGAGATTCGTTCTCTCAGCGAGAGCTGAGATAAACGTTGACCGCCCACTGCCTGGCTTCGTTCATATGCGCCATGAAATCCTTGTCGGCCATCGGAAACCAATAATCGACGCCGGGAAGCAGACGTTCATGTTTCAGGATCTTGCCCTCGGGAATTCCATCGACCCGTAGCGTCGGGATCACAGGCTCGCTGGTCATGCTTTGGCGAATCGTTTGTCCTTCGCGCGATAACAGCCAGTTGACGAACAGGCGCGCCGCGTTCGGATGCGGCCGATTCTTCGCGACCCCAATGGTTCCCTGCCCGGAAGTGGACATGTAGTCGGGCTCTTTCACCGGCTTGTCAAAAAGCGCGAGCGGCATGCCCTGCGCCGCCAAGGCATCGATCTCCTTGCGCGCGTCGACATTGATGGCGGCGGCATACCGTCCCGTCGCAAGGCCGTCGACGATCTGACGTATGTCGGTGACGAAATTGACGTCCATTTTCGTGATAAAGCGGTTCACCCACTCCTTGCCGATATGGGGATTGACCACCTCAACGGCCCATCCCTCACCGCCACCGCCATTGGTCGGCGGAAGCGACACGAATTTGCCTTTCCATTTGTCGGTCAGAAAATCCCAATCGGATTTTATGCTGGCAATGTCCGCCGGAGTCACAGCGTTGGTGTTATAATGCACTTCCAGCGATGGCCGTCTCCGGGCGGCATAAATGAAATAAAACTTATGATCGACATCGGCCCACCAATGATGACCTCCGAGCCAGAGGGATTCGTTGGTGACTTCCGGATGGATCAGTTCGGGCCTGAGGTCGTCAAGAACGCCGGCCGGAAGCAGCCGGCTATAAAGCGACGTAAGAGCGACATGAATGACGTCGACAGTGTAGCGGCCGGCTTGCCGCTCGGCGAGAAGACGGTTGCTCAGCAGAGTTCCGTTGCCCGGCGGCGAGATAACACGAATGCCGAATTTGTCCCCGAAATACTGCAACACCGGACCGTAGACCCGGCCCGGCTGGCCGCCGAAGATAACGACAAGCTCGCCTTCTTTTTGTGCAGCCTTGATGAGTGATTGCCATTTTTGCTGAAAGTCGTCCTGGGCGGCGGCGGGCGTCAGGCTTGCTAAGCCAACGGCGGCGCCGAACGAGAATGTCAGCAATAGGAATGAAAGCGACAGTCTGCGAAAACAATTCAGAACAGGCGCATAGGCGCTCATCAAACCAATCCTCCCCAAACTTATCTTATGAATTTGTTTTGTGTTTTGCCGTTCACTATAATTGGTTGACGGCTACTGTCCAGACGCCGGAGGATAAGCACTGCTCCTGTCGGGCCTTTTGTTTCTCATTACGAGCGTGCGCTGCGGCTTTTGGCCACGTTACAAAAACCTGATTTTTACGACGGCATCGCCGGGATTGCATTTGGCGCCCTTTGCCCCGATGCTTATGCCAAACGATAGGCCCCCTCGGCCATGGGGAAGAGGCGCCTCCGATGGTGACCATGTTGGACAATTCGAGACCGTCTGCTGCCGCGGCCGTCAGTCTTCGTAACGTTTCTAAGAGTTATCCGGGATCCAGGACCAAAGCCGTCGACAACCTGTCACTGGATATTCCGGAAGGTCAGATCTTTACGCTACTCGGTCCCAGCGGTTGCGGAAAGTCGACCACTTTGCGAATGGTCGCAGGCCTCGAGAATCCCGACGAAGGCGCGATCTACTTCGACGATTCTCCCGTCGTGCTCACCGAGCGGAAGATCATGCTGCCGCCGGAGAAACGTAACATCGGGATGGTTTTCCAATCCTATGCGATCTGGCCGCACATGACCGTCGCGCAGAACGTCGGCTATCCGCTGCGCATGCGCAAAGTACCGTCGGCTAAAATCCGGGATCGGGTTGCCGAAGTGCTGTCGCTGGTCGGCATGCCCGGCATGGAGAAGCGTCCCGCTCCCCTGCTCAGCGGCGGCCAGCAACAGCGTGTCGCCCTGGCGCGCGCGATCGTCACCGAGCCTCGGATATTGTTGCTCGATGAGCCTTTCAGCAATCTGGATGCCAAGCTGCGCGAACAGATGCGTCTCGAGCTCAAGCTTTTGCAAAAACGGCTTAACATCACGGTCCTTTTCGTCACGCACGATCAGATTGAAGCCTTGAGCCTTTCGGACCAGATCGCGCTGATGCAGGCGGGCCGGGTGCAGCAACAGGGAAGCGCGCGAGGCCTTTACGACGCGCCGGCGAACGAATTTGTTCGCGATTTTCTCGGTAGAACGCTTCTTTTCAAAGGCAAGATCCGATCGATCGGCCAATTGGGCGCAAGCGTTGCCATCGACGGCGCGGGCGAGTGCATCGTCTCCGCACGTAGCCATGATCCAGGCGTCAGTGAAGGGAGCGAAGTGTTCGTTGCCGTGCGCCCGGAGGATATCGATGTCATGGCCTCTACCGGGGGCCGTCCGCCGCCCGGCACGATTCCAGGTCGCGTCGGCGCCGCTTTGTTTCTGGGCGAGCGAATCGAGTACCGGATCGAGCTCGATGGCCAGAGGGAAATGAGCATCTATGGAGACCGGCGGAGCCAGTTCAGCGATGGGGCCGACGTTTGGCTGAGACTGAAGCGCGACGGGCATAGCGCCTGGTCTCTCAGCTCGTAGGGAGCGCGTTATGGGGCGAGACGATGTGGACTTCGTCCATTACGGACCCGGCACGCCGGCCGGAACCTATTTGCGGAAATTCTGGCACCCGGTCTATCGCAGCGAGGACCTGCTGCCCGGATGGGCCAAGCGCGTCGAGATCATGGGCGAATTCTTTACCCTCTATCGCGGCGAGAGCGGCCGGGCCCATGTCGTCGACGATCGCTGTCCGCACCGCAGAACGCGACTCTCCATCGGCGAGGTGGAGGGCGACAGTATCAGGTGCTTCTATCACGGCTGGAAATTCGCAGCCGACGGCATCTGCGAGGAGCAGCCGGCCGAGCCGCCGTCGTTCAAACAAGGCGTGTGCATCAGGTCGTATCCGGCGCGCGAATATCTCGGCCTGATCTTCGCCTATTTGGGGGAAGGCGAGGCCCCGGAATTCGAGGAGTTTCCGGAGGCCGAATACGACAATGGCTGGCCGCTGGTCGTCAAAAAGATCGAGGTGCCGTACAATTTTTTCCAGCGCATCGAGAACAGCTTGGACGAAGCGCATGTGCATTTCGTGCACAAGATATCCGCCAGCGCGACGAAGGAATTCAGCAGCCTGCCGATCGCTTATGCCGCGGAAGAGACCGACTATGGTATTTTGAGGAGAACGACCTACGAACGCGACGGCAGGCGCGAAATCCGGCAGAAGTATTTCATGATGCCGAATATCGGCCTGACCATGCCACCGCCGGCCACGGAGCTCGATGCCTGGACACCGAATCTGTCCTGGCGCGTCCCCGTCAACGACCACTCGACCTTGAGCTTCAACATCGCGCGCCGGCAGGACCGCGGCAGCAAGGTGGCGAACAAGGACTGGGAAGCCATCGACAGCATCGTCGACAAAATTCTCGACGGCAGGATGCGGCTGAAAGACATCGACCCCTATCACCCGCGCTTGTTCAACATCCAGGACAATACGGCGATCGCCGGCCAGGGTCGCATGCATACCGAACGTGACAAGGAATATCTCGGCCGTTCGGATATTCCGATCGTTCTGCTGCGCAGGATCTACCAGCGTGAGATTCGCGCAGCGGCGGAAGGCAAGCCGATCAAACGCTGGCGGTTACCGCGCGAGAAGCTCGTTCTCGGCTTTCAGCCTGCCGCCGAATAGTAAGGATCAAGCGAACCGGCGCCCGCGGCAAGGCGGGCGCCCCTGCTTGCCACGCTAGCTTAGCGTGCGCTTCAGCATGGCCACGGTGCGGCCCCAGGCCTTGTCCGCGGCCTCCTTGTTGTAACGGGCAGCGGTGGTGTCGTTGTTGAAGGCGTGCTGCGTGCCTGGATACTGATAGATCTCGTGCTTGACGCCCGCAGCCGCCAGCGCGTCCTTATAGGCCGGAATGCCGGCGTTGATGCGCTCATCCTCGCCTGCATAATGCAGCAGCAGCTCGGCCTTTATCTTTGAAACATTTTCCGCCGGCGGCTGCGCGCCATAGTAGGGCACGGCCGCTGCCAGGTCGGAGCCCGCCGCCACTGCGGTCCTATTGACCACGCCGCCGCCCCAGCAGAAGCCCACGGCGCCGACCTTGCCGTTGCTTTTCTCATGACCTTTCAGCCAGCGGACGGCCGCGACCGCATTCTCGGTCACCTTGGGCGCCTCGAGCTTGCCAATCATGTCGCGGCCCTTGTCCTCGTCGTCGGGCGTCCCGCCCATCGGCGCGAGGAAATCGGGGGCGAGAACGAGAAAACCTTCGAGAGCAAGGCGCCGCGCCACGTCCTTGATGTGCGGGACGAGTCCGCGGTTTTCATGCACGACCATCACCGCCGGCAGGCGGCCGCTGGCCGATGCCGGCCACACCAGATATCCGGTCATCCGGTCGCCGAACGTCACCATCTGCGATTTGAGGCGGGAATCGTTTTCCGGAACGATGCTGGGCGCCGACATGTTGGCGGCGATCATCGCCGCAATGGCTTGCGCCGCCTCGCTTGTGCCGACCAGCTCGGTCAGCCGCCGCATGAAATCCGCGCGGTCGTTCGTCTGATGCGTGAACTCATCGTACAGATTGATCATTTCCTGTGTAATTCTGGGTAGCTCGGTCATGGCGGCTCCGTTTAAATGAAATCGTAACGTTGGACTGCGGTTATCGTCGACGTAACGGCGTGTGCTCGTGGCGCCTCCTTGTACGTTATTTGCGGAGCGTTACGCGGTAAAGACCGCCGGCCGCCCCGAAATCCAGCTCGACATTCAGCGGCACCGTAGGGCGCATCAGGACGCCACCGCGAGCGCATGCGGCCGCTGCCCCAGACGGCGGCCCCCCTGCGGAGTCACCACGATGGTATCGCCCCAAGTGCAGATGGACTTGCCGTCCGCCGTGGTCGCCGACGGCTTGAACACGAAGACCATATTCTCCTGCAGCGCGACCGCGAGTTGCTCGGGATCGCGCGCCGTGCGGGTGATGATGGGACCATCGTCGCCAGCGCCGCGGCCGTGCATGGTAAGAATGGGCTTGGCATCCGCAGCCGGACCCTGGCGCGGCGCCGCCCGGCGCGCCGCAGCGTCGGTGCGTTCCGCCAATTCCTTGACGGTGACGCCCGGGCGCAGATGCAACATCAACTCGTTAAAGATCTCGCGCTGCACCTTGAACAGCTCTTCGTGCGTGGGGTCGGCCACCTGGACGAAAACCGGCTGCACCGCCTGTGCGCGATAACCGATCCAGGATGCCTCTAGCTCATTGATAATGAGATCGCCGCGCTCCAGCACGCGCATGCTCGGGCGAGTAAGCGTGCGGACCGGGTTCTTCCCCGAGACCCAGTTGCAGTGAACGGGAAGCTCGGAGCCATTGCGCATCATGGCATAAAGCGTTGCCGCCCAGACCTCCCAATCCGTTGCGCCCGGTTTGGCAGAGGCGATCTCGGCCGCCACTCCTTCCTCGATGATCGCTATCGATTTGGTCAGGACCTCGATCTCTTCGGCGCTCTTGATGTAGCGCACCTCGGTGAGAAGCTGCGTGGCATCGACGATATCGGCCTGCGGGCAGTTCTCGCGAATTTGCACCCAGAAATTATGCGAGATGGTTCCTTCGGGCGAGCGCGTGCCGCCGCCGAGGCCGGTGATGCCGATGCGTCCCTTCTCGGCCTTCAGCTCCTTGAGCCGCTCCGCCGCGACCTTGCCGTAGCGCCGGCGCGCCTCGCGCACGTCCGTGGTCCAGTCCTGCACCGTCGGCCACCGCGCCGCCGCCGAGGTCGCGATGGCGGTGATATCGCCCTCCAGTGGAAAGACCACGGCGATATCGGCATCGCCGCCGCCGCCGACATGGCTGAGATAGCGCGCGTTGGATTGGAAGTCAGTCGAATGGCCGGTGTTGTTCGGCACTATAATGACGTCGATGTTTTGCTGGCGCATGCGCTCGCGCACGGCGCGCCAGCGGCGGTCCCGCTCGGCGAGGGAAAAGCGGGGGTAAGGGTAGAGCTCGACCATTCAGATCCTCCTCACCGGCCTCGGTACAGGCCCGGCTTTGCTCCGCCAACCGCAGGTAGAGGAGACTGCACTGTCACACCAAGCCCCAGCCCGCCCACGTTGCCTTATAAGGCATTCGTACTATACTAACGGCTGAAGGACGGATAGGCCGCCCATCCACGAACCGCCGGCTGGATATCATGAGCACCATGGCCCTACATGCAGATGAAATGAGTGCGGTAGACCTCGATCCAGACGTCAACCCGGATGCTCCTCTTCACATCCGCGCGCTCAATCACACCACCCTGCCCGTCCACGACCGCTACAAGGCGGCAAAATTCTATGTCGTGGTTCTTGGAGCCGAGATGCATCACGAGTCTGATCCTGACCGGGTCAAGCAAGGAAAGGCGCGGGCTCTGCAGGTGGGTGTGAGGCTTTGCTCCGGGCTCGAGCTCGACCTGTTCGAGCAGAATTACGGCCAGCCAAAATGGGATCAGTCGCACCCGCACATCGCCTTCGACGTGACGAAGGACAGCTTGCTCAGATGGGCCGAACATCTGAAGAAGTGGGGCGTGCCCTTCGTGGGTCCGATGACGCGCGCCGGCAGCGGCGCCGCGGAAATCTATTTCAACGATCCGGATGGAAATCACTTGGAGCTGTACTGCGCCAAGTTTCCGAACTCGGACAGCCTTCCCAGCGGCCCCTTCGACAAGAGCGCGGTGGTCCATCAGAAGCCCTGGCCGGCGCCCGAGCTCGAAGCGGAGGCCAACCGTTTGCTGGAGGCCTCGCTGAAAAGAATGCGCGCTCGGAAAGCGAAAAAGACCGCGTAAGATCTGCAGCGAAGCGGCCGCCCCGCAAAGCGGAGAAATAACACAAGTCTCCGCATGCCGGGTGGCAATCTGCATCTTTCGGTCGAGGCAATAAAGTATGCAGTGGGAGGAGTCGGACGCATTCGAGCCGGGCGGTCACGGCAACAAACCGTTTGCAGTCCGCATTCCCGCATTGCTCGTGAGCCGCGGCTCAGCCGGGCAGATCAATTTTCTGACGGCGATGTGGTTCACCCCGGTTGCGGCCGAGCCTTCCCGCCTGATCGTCGGGATCCAAAAAGACACCTATACCTACGATCTGGTTCGCCAAACCGGCGAGTTCGTCATGAGCGCGCCGTCGGCGTCGATGATGGACGTGGTCGTCTTCGCCGGGCGGATGTCGGGCCGCGATGTCGACAAGTGGAAGGAAACGGGGCTGACGCCGGTCAAGCCTTCGAAAGGCACCGTTCCCCTGATCGGCGAAGCGATCGGCAACGTCGAATACAAAGTCGTCAATCAAATCCCTCTGGATGACGCGATAGACCTTTTTGTCGGAGAGGTCTTGAGCGTGCACATCCGCAAAGGCGCGATGGAAGGCGAGCTCTATCGCGAGGATGCCAGGCCCCTGTTGTACATGGGGACGAAGTACGACGAGAACGGCAAGTCGATGGGCAAGTTCCACGGCGAGCTTTCCGGAATAAAACGTGCAGATTACGGATCGGCCCTGCTACAAAGGCACGCAATCCGCAAATAACGACGGCGGCACGGGCCATCCGAAGCCGCAAAGCGCATAAACGCGCATAGGGAGGGAAGAATGAACACGATCGCTTTGCGGCGATTAGGCCTGCTTGCCGCGCTCGTGGCGACGATCGGCCTCGCAAGCGTCGCCGCGCCCGCTCACGCACAAAACGGCCCCGACGCCGAGAGCATTCTGAAGGGATTGGCCTCGCTGCCGCCGGCCGAGCGGGAGAAAGCCTTGGTCGAAGGCGCCAAGAAAGAAGGCAAGGTGGTGTGGTACACGGTCGATGCACCGAAGACGAACGAGATATTGGCCGACACTTTCGCCAAGAAATATCCTTTCATCGAGGTGCAATTCATCCGCGCCAAGAGCCGCAGCATCGTCGATCGCATCACCAACGAAACCCGCGCCGGCCGCTATATCTTCGACCTCGCGACCACGTCGACCGAAACCTTTTATATGTACCCGGTCGAGGAGGTCTTTGCGCAATACACGTCGCCCGCCAAGGACGCGATTCCGCCCTCGCGGAAGGGGGACAGATGGGCCAGCGCCTTCATCTTCATTCGCACGCTCGGCTACAACACCAACCTGGTGAAGCCCGAGGAAGTGCCCAAGAGCTGGGAGGATTTGCTTGATCCCAAGTGGAAGGGCAAAATCATGTTCGACGAGTCCTCGCTCGACGAGGTGGCGACGCTCTATCGAAAATGGGGCAAGGAGAAAACCACGGAGTACCTCGACAAGCTCGGCAAAAGCGGCAACCTGCAAATCCAGCGCGGCAGAAACACCACTTCGCAATTGCTTGCCGCAGGCGAGGCCCCGCTCGGCGTGACCATCTATGCCTATGAGCTCGAGCAGTTGAAGCAGAAGCAAGCGCCGGTCGAATGGGCGCTGATCGATCCTTCTCCCGGTGCGCTGCAGATGATGTCCATTGGGCGGCATGCGCCGCATCCTTACAGCGCGGCACTGCTGTATGACTTCACGCTCGGACCAGACGGCCAGAAGATGTACGCCGACATGAACCGGCTTCCGGCCAATCCGCAGGTAAAGTCAAAATCACCGCGAACCGACGAGGCCGCGAACGACCCGCGGTTCGTGGTGGAAACGCCGGAGGGTGCCAGATCCTCGACCGCCGATGCGCTGAAGCTGCTGGACGACAAAATCCTCAAGGTGGTTCTGGAGAGAAGGCAGTAGAGCGGAAGAACGTGCAAGTCCTCGTTTGGTGCTAGGCGGATTGCCATGACGGCGGGGATTTTCGCTCAGCAGGCATCCGGCGCAACCAGCCCGGCGCGAAGCGTCACGTGGCGACACGTGGCGCTCTTCGTCATCACCGGCATCGTTCTTTATCTCACGCTCGTCCCCCTCGCCGTCATCCTGTTCGGCACCTTCACCAACGGGCCGCCGGGCAGCCACGCCGCTTTCACGCTACGCAATTATGCCAGAGCGTTCGGCAATCCCGAACTCCTTTATTCCGGCATCCATTCCATCATCTTCGCCGTCGCTTCCGGCATCATCGCCTTTGTGGTCGGCGGTTTTCTCGCCTGGGTGACGGAAAGAACGAATACGCCGCTCAAGGCCATCCTCTACGGCCTAGCGCTTTTTCCCTTCGTGGTGCCGAGCATTCTGACGACGATCGCATGGATCTTTCTACTCGCGCCCAACGCCGGCGTGGTGAACCACTTCTTTCGGGCCATCTTCGGCGTCGCCCCGTTCAATGTCTTCAGCTTCGCGGGCATGATCTGGGCTTTCGGAATCGACCACATCACCCTGCCCTTCCTGCTGCTCGCCGCCGCCTTCCGCTCCATGGATCCGACGCTGGAAGAGGCCGCGCTGGTTTCCGGCATGAGCCGCATGCGCTGTTTCTTTCACGTCAATGTCAAGATCATGTTCCCGAGTATCCTGGCGACCTGCATCCTGCTCTTCATCAGAGGGATCGAGACCTTCGAGGCGCCCGCGCTCATAGGAATACCGGCGGCCGTCAAAGTTTTTGCCACCGATATCTTCATGGCGCTGCGCGATACCCCGACCGATTACAATTTGGCCGCCACCTTTGCCGTTCCTTATGTGGCGTTGTCGATGGCCGGCGTTTTGTTCTACCTGCACGTCACCCGCGTGGCGGAACGCTTTGCCACGATCACCGGCAAAGCCTACCAGCCGCGCGTGATCGATCTCGGGGGCTGGCGTTACCTTACGCTGGCGCTGGCGCTCGTCTGTCTTTTCGTCGCGGTCGTGATGCCCGTCGGCGTCATCTTGTGGACGTCGCTTCTGCCCTATTACTCGCGCCCGTCGTACCAGATGTTGCATATGCTGACGCTGAGCAACTATACGGCGGTCTTCAATCTTTCCGTCTTCTACCGCGCGCTGACTAACAATCTCATAGCCGGCACGATCGCAGCAACTTTGGCCGTGATGCTTTCCGTCGGGGTCGCCTGGATCGTGGTGCGCACGGATTTTTACGGAAAGAAGTTGCTCGACACCGTCGCGTTTGCGCCCATCGCGCTGCCGGGAGTCGTTATCGGCCTCGCTCTCATCTGGGTCTATTTGACGCTGCCGGTTCCGATTTACGGCACGCTTTGGATATTGGTAATCGGCTATGTGACAATCCTCATGCCGATCAGCCTGCGCATAGTCCACGCCTCCCTCCTGCAGTTGCACAAGGAGCTCGAGGAGGCAGCGGAAATCGCCAACCCCTCCTGGTGGCGCAACACGATGTTCGTGCTTCTTCCTTTGATACTGCCGGGCCTGCTTGTCGCCTGGCTCTATGTCCTCACCCTCACGTTCAAGATCCTGTCGGTCCCCATCCTGCTGTCGCATGTGGGCACGCAGGTTCTTCCCGTCGTGATCTTCGGCCTGTTCGAAAGCGGCGAATATTCGCAACTGAGCGCCATCGGCATCATTCTGATTGTGGCGATCTGCTCTATCGCCGGGCTGGCGCGGCTCATCAGCTTGCGTTTCGCTGTGCCGACAAAGAGCTAGGCACCGCGATGATCGACGTGCAGGGATTGACCAAGACGTATGGCGACGCCCAGGCCCGCGCCGTGGCCGACGTCAGCTTTCAGGTTCCGACTGGCACGATCCTCACTTTGCTCGGGCCTTCCGGCTGCGGAAAGACGACGTCGCTGCGTTGCGTCGCGGGTCTCGAAAAGCCCACCGCCGGCGAAATCAGCCTTTTCGGCGAGACCGTTTATTCGGCAAGCCGCAATATTTTCGTGCGCCCAGGCGACCGCCAGGTCGGCATGATCTTCCAGTCCTATGCCATCTGGCCGCACATGACCGTGTTTCAGAATGTGGCCTATCCGCTAACGGGCCGCGGCCTTACGCGCAGCGAAGTCCGCGCGCGCGCCTACCAGGCGATCAAGATGGTCAGCCTGGAGGGTCTCGAAGATAGGCCGGCGCCAAGGCTGTCCGGCGGCCAGCAGCAGCGCGTCGCGCTGGCGCGTGCCATTGCCGGCAATCCGCGCATCCTCCTGCTCGATGAGCCGCTGTCGAACCTCGACGCCAAGCTGCGCGAGGAGATGCGCGGCCAGATCCGCAGCCTGCAGCGCAAGCTCGGCATGACCTCGCTTTATGTGACGCACGATCAGTTGGAAGCGCTTTCAATCTCTGACTCCATCGCCATCATGAGCGGCGGGACTCTGATCGAGATCGGCACCCCGCGCGACGTCTATCTGCGCCCGCGCAGCCTCTTTGCGGCGCAGTTCGTGGGGCTGACCAATGTTCTGCCGGCGAAATGGATCGGCCGCGAGGGCCCGGGTCTGGCGCGCCTGGAAAGCCCTCTGGGGCCGCTGCTGTGCCGCCACGAGGAAGCCGCCGGCTTTTCCGCCGGCGCCCGCGTCATCGCACTGATCCGGCCGGAAAGCCTGCTGCTGTCGGTAACGCCGCACGACAGCGGCATCAACGTCTGGACCGGACGGGTGGCGTCGACGACCTTCCTCGGAGACTACCTCGATTGCCGCATCGCCTGCGGCGAATCCATTATGCGCGCGCGCGCCAATCCCATCACCCCGCTGGAGGACGGCGCCGAAATCCATTTGCATGTGCCGCCGGAGCGATGCTCCATCATTGCCGGCGGCGCGTGATGGGTTGGATCATGCGAGCGCGGCGGAAGGCGCAACAGAGCCTTCGGCCCGCGGCCGCACCGGCGGCATGCGGCAGACGACGCCATTCTTCGCCAGCTCGTCTTCGAACATTTGGCGGATGAAGGGCGCCTCATCCTCGTATTCGATCTGATCGCTGGCGGCGTCGTAAACTCTCCAGCCCGGCGGGCGCGCGTGCTTATGGCCGACCGGCTTGATGGCGAGATAGCGCGCCGGTGTCGTTCCGGTATTGAAGTGCTGATGAAACCAGTCCTCGGGCGGCACGACGATGCTGCCAGCGTGCCAATCGAAGCGCTTCGGCTGCTCGCCGGGCGCCCACATCAATGAATAACCCTGCCCGGCCACGATCACCACATGCGCGCCAGCGCAGTGGCGGTGCGCCTTCTTGTAGCTGCCGACCGGAAACTCCGAGATATGCGCGCTCATGCAATTGTCGGACAGCTCGATCTTGACGTTGCCGGCGCCGGCACCGCGCTCGGGATGCGGAAAACGCTTCAGCGCATTGACGTCGGGAATGAAATTGCTCTCCCACACCGGGCGGTTCTTGGTCAGCCATTCTTTGCCGGCGCCCGAGAAGCTGTCGGCGTCGGCGCTGAAACGGTTGGTGAAGGAAAACGGGCAATTGTAGATGAAATCCACGTCGCGGAAGAGATTCATCAGCGGCGGCGCCGAGGTGACGGCAAACAGGCGCGCGGGCTTATCGCCCGAGCCGTTGAAATGCTGACGCCAGGTATTCAATGGCGGCGAGAAGAGGCTGCCGGGCTGCCACTCGAAAGTGATCTTCCGGCCGTCGTCATTCCAGAGTGACGTCGAGCCGTGCCCTTCGAGGACGAAAATGATCTCCTCGAACATCGCCCGCAGCGGCCTCAGGTTCTGGCCGGGCGGAATTTCGGACAGATAAGCGTCGTTGACTTCGCCGGTGCCGATCAGGTTGAGGATGGCGCCGTTGCCGCCGCGCAGCGCCCATGGCTTCAGCGGAACGCTGCGTAGGTCCTCGATGTAGAACTCGCGGATGATGGGGATATTCTGCGCCGCCAGCCACTGGTCGTAGAGAGGCTTGCCCGGCTGATAGGCGGGACCGAGAGCGGTATTGCTGGCTACCTGATCCATGATGCTTTCTGAATCCTCAACCATCGCGCAGCGATGCGGCGTCTCGCGCGTGCACGGTCAATGGGCTTCTTGCATGATCTTGCTGACCGCCCGGCGCGCCTCTTCCTTCTGCGTCACCGTGTAGTTCCAGTCCTGGTTGTCGAAATACCTCACGCCCTCACGGGGAATGACCTCCGGCGGAAGGTAACTTTCGTCGATATCGTTCCGCGTCGGCACGGCGCCGCGCGCGCGGGTGTAAACCTCACTGCCCTGTTTCGACGCGATCCAGTTGACGAAGACCTTCGCGGCATTGGGATGCGGCGCATTGGCGAGGAGGCCGAGAAGGCCGGAGCCGCCGGAGACTTCGCGATCAAGATCGGAGAAGCCCTGAAGGAGCGCAAGCGGCATGCCGTCGGCTCTCATCTTGACCACATCCTGGTCGTCGGCCCCCAGCGTGATCGGGTAAGTGCCGTGCATCAGCCCGTCCATCAGCGCGCGCTTGTCGCGGCTGATCATCGGCTTCTGGTCGATGTAGAGCTTCTTGATGAAATCGCCGCCGAGTTGCAGGTAGAAATGCGCGGCGTGGTTGCTGCCGCTGCCGCGGGAGATAGGATCTTCCAGCGCGATGCGGCCCTTCCATTTCGGATTCAACAGGTCCTGCGCCGAGCGCAGCTCCTCGAGCTTCACCTGCGACGTGTTGACGTGGAACAGGTTCGACACGTTGTTGGCGAGCCGCAACACATATTGATCTTCGGGGTCGCTGAACCAGAGCTTTCCCTTTTTCCATTTCGAGCCGTCGACTACTTCCGGCAGCATCAGCACCGGCCGCAAAGGCGCGAGCAGCTTCTCCGGATAGAAGACCCCGGAAAAGCTGTCGATGCCACTCAACACCGCATCTGCGGAATAGATGCCGGCTTGCCGTTCCGCCCGTATCTTGACGATCTGATCGCTGGTGCGGCCCCCGAGATATTCCATGGTAATGCCGAAGCGGGCCCTGAAGGCCTCCGGCAACGTCCGCCGAAGCTCGGCACTGGCCGGCCCGAGCACCACGACCTTGCCTTCTATCTTTGCCGCTGCGACGAGGTCGTCCCAGGACCGCGGTGCTTCCGGCTGCGCAGACGCAGCAAGAGGCCAGAGCATCGCCAGAATACAAGCACACGCCCATTTCATGCCGTTCTTCTCCGGTGCCGAGGCCGCAGACCGATGGGGATTGCCGAGCGAACGAGGCGCAAACGGGTTTTGCTGATGCTCGCGCGCCCGTCATGGCGAGTCAATCGGGCCGGAGATCTATAAGAGTCAAGCAACTGCCTGGCTGGCTGGGGCGGGAGGATTCGAACCTCCGCATGGCGGAATCAAAATCCGCTGCCTTACCACTTGGCTACGCCCCAAAACCGCCGGCGGAGGAAAGCTGAGTCTTCTATTTCCGTTGATTTTCCGCTTCCTTAATCACACCTGCCGCGCAAAATCCACCCCTGGCACCAGCCATGGCCGCGTATTGCCGCTGCCAATCGCCCGGCCTAGGGTTGCGACCCCACTGACGCGATGGCGGGAGCAACTTGCCATGAAACGCATTCCCTTTGGCCCTACCGATCTCATGGTTTCGCCGATCGGGCTCGGCTGCATGAGCATGTCCGGGTGCTACGGGCCGCAGGACGACAATGAATGCATCGCCACCATCCAGGAAGCGCTCGACCTCGGCATCAACCTGCTCGATACCTCCTCGAATTACGGCGACGGGCATAATCATGAGCTCATCGGCAAGGCCATCAAAGGCCGCCGCGACCGGGCCGTCATCCATTCCAAGCTCGGCACTGTTCGGCAGGATGGGAAATCGGTGAGCGGCTCGCCGCAACACATCCGCGCCTCGACCGAAGGCGCGCTCAAGCGCCTCGGCATCGATTGCCTGGACGCGATCTGCATTTCGCGGGTCGATCCTAATTTTCCCATCGAGGAACAGGTCGGCGCCATGGCGCGGATGGTTCAGGAGGGCAAGACCCGCCACATCGCCATTTCCAAGGATGCGACGCCTGAGCTGCTCGATCGCGCCTGGAAGGTGCATCCGATCGTCGCGCTGCAGGACGAATATTCACTCTTCGTGCGGGATCCGGAGGAGGCGCTGCTGGCCTGCTGCAAAAAGCACGGCATGGCTTTCATGGCTTTCGCACCGCTCGGCCGGGGCATTCTCGCCGGCCTCTTCTGCGGCGCCGGCGATATCCCGAAGGACGACCGCCGCGCGCGCGACAGCCGCTACACAGCCGGCAACCTCGAGCGCAATCTGGCATTGGTCGCCGCACTGAAGCAGATCGCCGGCCAGAAAGGGATCGCCGTCGCGACATTGGCGTTGGCCTGGGTCATGCATCAAAGCGGCCGCCGCGGCAGCGCCATCATTCCCATTCCCTCGAGCAAGAGTCGCAAGCATCTGCGTGAGAACGCGGCGGCTGCCGACGTGTCTCTCAGCGACGAGGATCTGCGCCGGATCGATGCAGCCTGCCCGGCGGGCGCCATGGCCGGCACCAGCGCCGTCGCCTAGACCCCGCCTGGCGATCGCTTCTCTATATAATAAGCGCGGCTGTAGCTGAGTCGCGCGCTTCCCTGCGCGCATCGCCGGAGCTTTCATGACCTATCGGGCGCCGGTCGCGGATATCGCCTTCACGCTAACGCACGCAGCCGGCTTGGGCGATGCGGCGGCGCAGGAAATCTATGGCGATCTCGGCGAAGATGTCGTTGATGCGGTTCTCACCGAGGCCGGGCGCTTTGCCGCCGAGGTCATCGCGCCGCTCAATCGCGTCGGCGACACGCAGGGCGTCGTCGTCAAGGACGGCGAAGTCGTAACGCCGCCAGGCTGGAAGGAAGCGTATCGGGCATGGATCGCCGGCGGCTGGAATGCGCTGGCACTGCCGGAGGAATTCGGCGGCCAAGGCTTGCCGCATGTGCTCAATGCCGCCTGCCTGGAAATGTGGAATAGCGCCGCCCTGGCATTCGGGCTGGGTCCGGTGCTCACCATGGGCGCCGCGGAGGCGATCTCCGCGCATGGCAGCGATGAGCTTAGGCGCCTCTATCTGCCGAAGATGGTGAGCGGGGAATGGACCGGCTCGATGCAGTTGACCGAACCGCAGGCCGGCTCCGACCTCGGGGCGCTGCGCAGCCGCGCCGAGCGTGCCGGCGATGGCACCTATCGTCTGACGGGGCAGAAAATCTTCATCAGCTACGGCGAGCACGATCTCACCGATAATATCGTGCATCTGGTGCTGGCGCGGCTGCCCGACGCGCCGCCCGGCACGCGCGGCATCTCGCTCTTTCTGGTGCCGAAGTTTTTGGTCAATCCGGACGGCACGCTTGGCGCGCGCAACGATGTGCGCTGCCATTCCGTCGAGCACAAGCTCGGCATCCACGGCTCGCCCACTTGCACCATGGTGCTTGGCGACCAGGGCGGCGCCACCGGATTCCTCGTCGGCGAGGAAAATCGCGGCCTCGCCTGCATGTTCACCATGATGAATCTGGCGCGGCTTTCCGTCGGCCTGCAGGGCGTGGCGATCGCCGAGCGCGCAACGCAGGCGGCGCTCGCCTTTGCCGGCGAGCGCAAGCAGGGCGGCCGCGCCATCGCCGACTATCCGGACGTGCGCCGCATGCTGCTGACCATGCGCGCCTCGACCCGCGCCGCGCGCGCGATCTGCTATGCCACGGCCGTCGCGATCGATCGCTCGCATCGCCTGAACGGCGACGCCGCCAAAGCCGCCCACGAACGCGCCTCGTTATTGACGCCTGTCGCCAAGGCTTTCTCTACCGACGCCGGCGTCGAAGCCGCGTCGCTCGGGATTCAGGTGCATGGCGGCATGGGCTATGTAGAGGAGACCGGCGCCGCCCAGCATTTGCGCGATGCGCGTATTCTGCCGATCTACGAAGGCACCAACGGCATCCAGGCGATCGATCTCGTCACCCGCAAGCTGCCGCAATCGGACGGCGCGGGCGTGCGGCACTATCTTACCGAGCTGCGCGGCATCGCCCAGAGCATACAGGCGGCGAATGAGCCCGCTTTCGGCGCCAGCGGCATGCGGCTTATGGAAGCGCTCGAGGCGCTGGAGCGCGCCACGCAATGGATGCTGGCCAACATCGAGAAAAACGCCGACGCCGCGCTCGCCGGCGCGACCCCCTATCTGCGTCTGTTCGGCCTGACCGCCGGCGGCTGCCTGCTCGCCGGCGAGGCGTTGGCGGCGCGGCGCAAGGACAACGGCGCCGACGCGGCCGCGCGCGTTTCGCTGGCGCGTTTCTTTACGGAAAATCTATGCGCGGAAGCGCCGGGCCTCGAACGCGTCGTGACCGATGGCGCGGAGAGCGTGAACAGCGGGGCGCTGAGAGACTGATTCAATTTTCAAACAGCCTGAGGCCGATGCGGGCTGATCGTCTCATTTTCCCTCTTCCCAGCGGCGAGCGGTAAGGAAAAAAGCCAACGCTCCGCCGGCCCTGTTCTTGGCGGCGCGGGCCACGCCGCATTCCTTTCTTCTTCCCCTCAAACATGAGGGGAGCGGAGCGCCGGGAAGGCGCTTCGACTTCTTTGAGCCACGGCCTTGCGGCCATGGCGCGCCTTGCCTTTTGAACAAGGCGCGCGCCTTTCGGCGCTCCGCGGCGGTGTCCGTTACGGCGTCCGTCCCGCGCTCGCCGCGTACGGGTCTTTTTTCCTTCCGCAAATCGAGCAAGCCCGAAGTGCGGCGACCCTGCGGCTACTAGCTCCTAGTGCCCGGGCCTTAGTACCCGGGGGTCGGGGTTCG
>Ga0070741_10003890_pt1 | contig 35887 bp, 36 predicted proteins | sample Coa_R1_4_FD_66440 | JGI IMG/M metagenome (GOLD analysis project Ga0070741, IMG submission 66440) | Surface soil microbial communities from Centralia Pennsylvania, which are recovering from an underground coalmine fire - Coalmine... | ecosystem: Environmental > Terrestrial > Soil > Unclassified ... | reverse complement strand
CACCTTGTCGACGCCGTCGCAGACCGAGTACGCGAGCTGGAAGAGCCCGCCGCAGTTGGCGCAGCTCCCCATCGACACGACGTACTTCGGATCCGGCATCTGGTCGTAGAGGACCTTCGTGCGGAGCGCCATCTTCAAGGTCAGCGTGCCCGACACGATGATCAAGTCGGAGACGCGCGGCGTCGCGCGCGGCGCCATCCCGAACCGGTCCAAATCGGCGCGCGGCCCGCCGGTCTGCATCATCTCGATCGCGCAGCAGGCGAGACCGAACATCATGTACCAGACCGACGATTTCCGGGTCCAATTGAGGAGGTCGTCGATCTTGGTCGTGAGCGCCATCTCGGGCGCCGTGTTGATGAGTGACATCGAATTCCCCTCAGGCGGCGCGCCGCGCGGCGGACGGCTCGGTCGGCCGTTCCTCGGCGGGCAGCCGCTTCAGCCACTCGAGATCGCCCTTCACCCACACGTAGACGAGCCCCACCGCGAGGATGCCGATGAAGATCGCGATCTCGGCGAGCGCGAATACGCCCTGCCCGCGCGCGATCCAGTCACGGTAGACCGTGACGACCGGGTAGACGAAGGCGAGCTCGACGTCGAAGATCACGAACACGAGGGCGATCAGATAGAAGCGGATGTTGAAGTTGATCCAGGCCGGGCCGCTCGGCGGCTCCCCGCACTCGTAGGTCGACAGCTTGTTCGGATTGGGATTCGTCGGCCGGAGCAGCAGCCCGAGGCCGAGCATGATCCCGCAGAGCACGAAGGCGAGCAGGACGAAGACGAGTACGTTCGCGAACTGGAAGTACATTGCGGAACCACGGTTCTAACAGGCGTGGAAGCACGGAACAACCTTGACGTCAGGCGCCGCGGACGCGGCCGACGGGCAGGACGATGGGCCCCCCGGTGAGGCCGTGCGCGCCGACGTAGACGTCGGCACCGTAGGCGGCGCGCAGCACGTCGGCGCGCAGGACGTCGCCCGGCGCGCCCTCGCGTGCGACGCGGCCGGCGACGAGCAGAACGAGCCGATCGCAGTAGAGCGCCGCCACGTTGAGATCGTGCAGGACGGACACGACCGCGGTGCCGCGCTCCTGCCGGAGGTCGTCGACGACCTCGGAGATGCGCGTCTGGTGGTGCAGGTCGAGATGGCTCGTCGGCTCGTCGAGGAGGAGGACGTCGGGCTCCTGCGTGAGCGCGCGCGCGAGGAGCACGCGCTGGCGCTCGCCGCCGGAGAGGCGGTCGAGCGGCCGCTCCTCGAGCGTGTCGACGGCGAGGCGCGCCATCGCCCAGCGCGCCACGGCGAGATCGTTCGCGCGCGGGAAGCCGAGCGCGGGCAGATGCGGCGCACGTCCCATGAGCACGACCTCGAGTGCCGTGAACGGGAACTCGAGCGCGGGATCCTGCGGCACGACGGCGATCCGGCGGGCGAGCTCGGCCCGCGTGTGCGCGCGGAGCGGCCGTCCGTCGAGCCGGACGTCGCCCGTCGCGGGGACGCGCACGCCGGCGAGCAGGCGGACGAGCGTCGTCTTGCCGCCGCCGTTCGGGCCGACGACGCCGACGAGCTCGCCCGGCGCGAGCGCGAGGCTCACGTCGGCGAGGACGGTGCGCCGGTCGTAGCCGAACCCGACGCGGTCAGCCTCGAGGAGCGGCGTCATGCGACCGCGCGCCGGAGCTGCCGTCGGAGCAGATAGAGGAAGAACGGTCCGCCCGTGAGCGCCGTCACGACGCCGACCGGCAGCTCGACCGGCGCCAGCGCCGTCCGCGCGAACGTGTCCGCCCACACGAGGAACGCCGCGCCGCCGAGGAACGACGCTGGGAGCAGCAGCCGGTGGTCGGGGCCGAGGAGCAGGCGGAGGAGATGCGGCACGATCAGCCCGACGAAGCCGATCATCCCGCTGACCGAGACCGCCGCCGCAACGAGGAGCGACGCGCCGACGAAGACCGCGCGTCGCGTCCGCTCTACGTCGACGCCGAGCTGGAGCGCGCCCTCCTCGCCGGCGGACAGCAGGTTCAGATCGTTGGCATGGACGAAGAGCCAGGCGAGCCCGGCGGCGCTGTAAGCAGCGGCACCCGCGATCAAGCCCCAGCTCTGCGTCGAGAGCGATCCCATGATCCAGAAGAGGACGCCCTGCGCCTGCATGTAGCTCGCGAGCGCGTTCGCGAGCATCAGCAAGGCGCTCGCGAGCGCGTTGAAGACGACGCCGACGAGGAGCACGGCGTGCGGCGTCGTCCGGCCGCCCGCGCGCGCGCCGAACGATACGATCGCGACCGCGGCGAGCGCGCCCGCGAACGCGGCGAGCGGCACGAGCGGCGAGATCGGGTCCGCGCCGAGGAGCAGCGCCCCGACGCCCGCGACCGCCGCCCCCGCCGAGATGCCGAGGACGTGCGGGCACGCGAGCGGATTCGCGAGGAGCCCCTGGAGCGCCGCCCCCGCTGCGGCGAGGCTGCCGCCGACGATCGCACCGAGGAGCACGCGCGGCAGACGCGTCCGGAAGAGGATCACGTAGTCGGGGCTCGTGCCGCCGCCCGCGAGCGCGGCGCGAAGGCTCACGTGGACGGGGCCCATGACCGCCGCCGCGACGAGCGACGCCGCGAGGAGCGCCGCGAGCGCCACCGTCGTCGTCGCCAGGCGGCGCGCCGTGAGGTAGGCGGGCCGGCTCACCCGGCGGAGGCCTCGGGGTGGATCGCCGCCGCGAGCGCCGCGGCTGCCTCACCGACGCGCGGTCCGGCGCGGAAGACCGCGTCGTTCCGGAGCCGCACGATCCGGCCGTCGCGCACGGCTGGCACGGTCGAGAGCCCCGCGAAGAGCTCGCGCGCGCCGGCCTCGGTCCCCATCGCCGCGTCGACGATGACATCGGGCGCGCGGTCGACGACGAGCTCGAGCGTGATCGTCGGCCACACCGTGCCCGCGTCCGCCGCGACGTTGACGCCGCCGGCGGTCGTCAGGAGCTCGTCCTGGAGCGTGCCGCGTCCGACCGCGACCAGCGGCTGGTGGCCGACGATCATCAGCACCCGGCGCGTGGGCAACGCGGCGACGCGCGCGTGGACGGCGGCGAGCCGGTGCTGGACGTCGTCGATGAGTCGCTCGGCGGCATCGGGGACGCCGAGCGCCGGCGCCAGGGCCCGGATCGACGCCCACAGATCCGCGAGCGTCCGGTCCTGCACGACGAGGACGCGGGTCCCGGCACGCTCGATCGCGCGCACCGCTTCCCGGTTCCCGGGCGAGGGCACGGCCACGACCAGGTCGGGTCGCAGGGCGAGCGCGACCTCGACGCTCGGCGCGAGATAGCCGCCGACCCGCGGCAGGCGCGCCACGTCGTCGGGATAGTCGCACTGCCCGCAGACGCCGACGAGCCGCTCGCCGGCGCCGAGGGCGAACGCGATCTCGGTGATCGACGGCGCGAGCGACACGACGCGGGTCGCGGGCGCACTCGGCGGCGGCGTCGCCGGCGTTCCGCCGCACGCGACCGCGGCGACGAGCAGAAGGGTCGCCCTCACGAGGCCGCTCCGGCGAGCAGCCGCGCCGGGAAATCCGGGCAGCTCGCGAAGTGCACGTGCACGTAGCTCGCGAGCGTCCGGCCGACCCGGTACCCCTCGCGCCACGACCGGTCGCCCCGCGCGTCGCGCACCTCGTACGCGGTCGCGAGCGTCGACGGGACGGGCGTCTCGAGCGTCGAGTGCCGGAACTCGTGCCCGCGCGCGACGAGCGTCCGCCCCTCGCCGAGGTCGGCGCGCACCTCGACCCAGCCGAGCGCCGCGAGACGGGGCTCCATGCGGACCGCGAGCGGCAGGACGCCGCACATCGGGAACGTGCGTCCGTCGACCGTGCGGAGATGCTCGCCGAGGTACATGAGGCCGCCGCATTCCGCGTAGATCGATCCTCCCCCGCGCGCAAACTCCGCGACCGCCCGACGGGCGACACCGTTCGCAGCGAGTCGCTCGGTATGAACCTCGGGATAGCCGCCGCCGAGGTACACGAGCCGCGTGCCTGCGGGGAGCGGCTCGTCGGCGAGCGGGCTCCACTCGACGAGCTCCGCGCCTGCACCGACGAGGCGCTCGAGGTTGTCGCGATAGTAGAAGCAGAAGGCCGCATCGCGCGCGACGGCGACACGGACGGAGGGCGCCGTCGCGGTCGGCTCCGCCGGCGACGGCGGCGGCTCCCGAACCTCCGTCACGTCGAGAAGGCGCCCGAGGTCGAGATGGTCGCGGGCCAGCGCCGCGAGCCGGCGGACGTCGTCGCGCGACCAGGCCGTCTCGTCGGCCGTCACGAGACCGAGGTGACGCTCGGGGACGGTCGCCGCCGGCTGCCACGGAAGACCGCCGAGGAACGGGATGCCGAGCGGCGCGAGCGCCGCGGCGACGTCCGCCACGTGCCGCGCGCCGCCGACACGATTGGCGATCACGCCCGCGATCCGGACGTCGGCGTCGAAGTCGCGGAAGCCGCGGAGGACGGCGCCGAGACTCCGGACAGAGCCGCCCGCGTCGAGGACGAAAATGACGGGGATACCGAGCAGCTTCGCGAGCGCGGCGCTGCTGCCCTCTTCCGTATCTCCGGCCACGCCGTCGAAGAGGCCCATCATACCCTCGACGACCGCCACGTCGCGGCCGCGCACCGCGCGCCAGAAGATCCGCCGGTTCTCGTCGGCGGGGATCATCCAGCCGTCGAGCGTCCGCGACGCGACCCCGGACACCGCCTGATGGTGTCCGGGGTCCAGGAAGTCGGGTCCCGCCTTGAACGGCTGCACGCGGAGCCCGCGCTCGCGGAGCGCCGCGAGCAGCGCGAGCGTAACGGTCGTCTTCCCGACCCCGCTCGCGCTGCCCGCGACGAGAAATGCTTTCACTTGCAGTGCACCGCGGTCCCCTTCTTGTTGAAGGCGCACGCCGCCGCGCCGGGGAATGCCGCGTTACCACACTGCGCCTCGCGGGCATCGAGCGCGAGTGTCGCCCGGAGCGGCAGGTCGGACGGCGCGACCGCATAGGCCCCGTTCTTTCCTTTGACCGTCAGCTGCACGAGCCCGGGGGTCTTCGTCGAGACCTTCACGCCGATCTTCACGATCCCGTCGATGCCGGCGGGATTCTGGTACGAGAAGGACCCCTTCTTCGTCTTCTTCCAGCCGGTCTTCGTCGCCGGATCGAAGGCGCCGCCCGGGATGACCGCGTCGACGATCGTCCCCGCCGTGCCGGCGACGACGACGTGCATGCCGTTCGCGACCGGATCGAGCGGCGGCGTGGTCGGGATCGTCATCCGGCCCTTCACGGTGAGGGTTTCGTCACCGCTCGGCGCGTCGAGCTTCCCGACCGCGATGCTCGGCGCCTCGATCGTGGCGCACGGGCACGCGTCGCCCTGCCCGTTTGCGTCCGCGTCCTCCTGGCCCGGGTCGGCGACCGACGGGCAGTCGTCGTCGACGTCGCACACGCCGTCGCCGTCGCGGTCGCGGCAGATCGCGGCGATCGACGACACGCCGAAGTCGAGGACGAGCGCCTCGTCGCGCGCGGCGTCGAAGAAGACGTCGCCCGCGAACGTGAACCCGGTGGCGCGATCGGTCGCCGTGCCGCCCGGCGCGACGGCGATGACCTTGCTCGCGCCGAACGATCCGACCCCGGTCACGAGCACGTTGCCGTCCGCGTCGATCGCGGCGCCCGATCCGCCCGTGAGACCGGAGATCAGCGCGCCCTGGGACGTCCCGCCGGTCGTGTACTTCAGCACCTTGCCGGTCGTCGAGAAGTCCATGTTGAGCACGGCGTCGACGATCCGGAGCGTCCCGTCGCCCGTCTGTGCGATGCCCCCGACGAGGTCGAGACCCGTGATCAGATCCGTCGCGGTACCCGACACGACCTTCACGACGCGCCCGGCGCCGTTGCCGGCGGCGTCGGACACGAGCGCGGTGCCGTCCGCGAGCAGTAGCACGTCGAACGCGAACGGGATCGTTCCCGCCGCGACGACCTCGCGTCCGAGGGCGGTGACGGACGTGGTGCGCGTGAGCGCGCTCGGTATCGCGTACAGCGTGTCCCCGGTCGTCGCGCCCATGCACTCGCCGCAGTTGTCGACGACGTAGAGCGTGCCGCTCGCGTCGAGGTCGAAACCGCCGAGCGAGTTGAAGCCGGTGGCGATCGTCGTCGAGCCGCCGCCGTCGAGACGCACGATCGTCTCGGTGCCGCCGCCGAAGCTGCCCTGGCCGACGAGGATCGCGTCGCCCTGGCGGACGACCCCGCCCTGCACCGTGCCCGGCGTCGGAATCGCGTGCACCCCGTAGCCGGGCGCGGCGACCACCGCCGCGTGCACCCTGCTCGCCATGAAGAGGATCGCCATCAAGATGGTCCGTCGCATCGTCGCTCCTTTCACTCGATCTGGAAGGTCACCTTGTCCGTGTCCGCGAGCCGCTTGTGGCCGACGCGCGGTCCCTTGGCCTTGAGCTTCACGACCGTCTTCCGCCGGCCGAGCGGGACGGTGATCGTCTTGGTGGAGCCGGGCACCAGGTCGCCGAGCGACTCGGTGAGGTCGTGGCGTCCGGCGCGCACGCGGACCGTTCCCGGCTCGACCTCGGGCGCGATCACGAGCACGACCGTCGCCGTCCGCGCACCGGCGGGCAGCGTCGTCGTGTCGGTTTCCGGGACGACGAGGCCGAGGAGGAAATCGCCGGGGCCGCCGCTGCCGCCACCCCCGAAGCGCGGACCCACGAGCGGCAGGCACGTCGAGTCGTCGGGGCACGGGTCGCAGGCATCACCCGCACCGTCGCCGTCCGTGTCGGCCTGGTCGTGGTTCGGCGTGAGCGGGCAGTCGTCGGTCGCGTCCGGCACACCGTCGCCGTCGCCGTCGGTGCCGGTCTGCTGGCAGTCGGTCGCCTGCTGCGCCGGGTTCGGCGTGTCCGGGCAGTTGTCGCAGGCGTCGCCGATGCCGTCGCCGTCGCGATCGGCCTGCGTCGGGTTCGCGATCGCGGGGCAGTCGTCGGTCGCGTCGGGGATGCCGTCGCCGTCCGTGTCGGGTGGACCGCCCGCCTGACACGCGTCGCCCGTCCCGTTGTGATCGGCGTCCCGCTGCTCGGGGTCGGCGACCGTCGGGCAGTCGTCGGCGGCGTCCGGGATGCCGTCGCCGTCTGTGTCGGCAAGCCCGGCGGTGTCGAGTGAATTGATCGCCGCGACGGCGTCCAGGTCGAAGCCCGAGAGCCCGCCGAGACCGGCGATCTGCTGGCTCGCGTCGATGCGGAGGAAGCGCGCGGCGTGGAGGCCGACGGTCGCCAGGTCGAACGAGTCGCCGCCCGACCCGGCGGGTGGAACGAAGCTCGCGGGCGGCACGCCGACCAGCGTCGAGATCGGCGCGGTGCTCGGCACGAGCGGCGACGGCGCGCCCGCGACGTCGGCGTTGGCGAACACCGGGTAGACGCCCGCGCAGCCCGGGTAGTACGGCGCCGCGAGCCGGCACGGGAAGCCCACCCAGTGGACGCCGTCGGCGCTCACCGACACCGTCCCGGGCTCCGCGAACGGCCCTCCGGTCGTCGCGCCGCGCGTCAGGAACGCGTTCTCGAACACGGTCAGATCGATGCCCGGACCGTCGACGACGACGTTGTCGACGAACTCGAGGACGATCGAGCCGCCGAGCCCGAGCGAGAGGACGTCGCTCGAGCCCTGGAACGCGCCGGTACCGCGGGGTGGCCCGAGGACGATCCCGGGCATCTCCATCACCTGCGCACCGCCGCCGGCGCCGATCGTGAAGTCGACGACGCGGTCCGCGAACGGCTCCGCCGCCGCGCGCACGGCGAGCGCGACGAGCGCCCCGAGTACGAGCGCTCTCATGGCACGAACGCGATCGAGAACGGCGGCAGGCCGACGTCGATCGCGCTCCGCGTGAGCTCGCGGTCGGTGAGCGTGTCGAAGATGCGGATCCCCGGCGTGGGGAGCGCGTCATCCGCGAGCCAGAGACGCCCGTCCGGCGCGAGCGCCAGGTCGGGCAGGTAGCGCGTCCGGGTGAGCAGACGGCGCGTCACGACGTGCGCCGTCGGATCGAACGCGACGAGAACGTTCCGCAGCTGGTCGTCGAGCACGATGGCATACCCCTTGGTTGGCGAGGCGAGCACGAAGTCGGTGACGCTACCGCCGAGCTCGTCCTCGGTGATGAAGAAGCCTTCGGGCGTGAGCGTCGTCGGATCGATGCGCTCGAGCCCGCCGTCGCCGGAGCGGAGGACGTTCCCCGCTTCGGCGACGACGAGCTTCCCGGTCCCCGGCTCGCGGACGATTCCCGACGCGTCACCAAACGCGTTCGCGCCGGTGAGCTCGACTGCGCCGATCACCGCGTCGGTGGTCGCGTCGAGCACGACGAGCCGACTCCGGCCCGCGGGCGCGAAGCGCCGCGCGCGGTCGAGACGCTCGACGGTGACGAACACGCGGTCGCCGACGGCGGCGATCTGATCCATCTCCGGAATGCCGTCGTCGTCCGCGAACGCGCCCAGGTCGACGGCGCGGCGGAAGAACCCGGCGCACGACGTCGCCCCGGGATCGACGACCCAGAGCTCCTTCTCGTCGTACCGGGTGACGTACGCCTTGCGCTCGCCGAGGAGCGCGACGTCGTGCGGATTCGAGCCAGGGCCGGTCGAGCACTGGAGGAGCGTCGCGAGCCCGCGGCGCGGATCGAGGACCTGGAGGTTGTCGCCGAGGAACCGGTTCACGACGTAGACCCGCTCGCCGAAGACGCGCACGACCGCGTCGGAGTGGATCGGCGTGTCGGGTCGCGCGACCGCGTGCGGCGGTCGCACGCCGACCGTGGCGAGGAGGCCCGTCTCGAAGTCGGTCGTGACGACGACCGCCCGCCCCGCCCCGCTCCGCGTAGCGGGCTCGCACGCGAGCCGCAGGCGCTCGCGGTGTGTGCGCCGGACGGCCGCATCGCGCGCGGACGCGCGCAGGACGGCGGTGCGCCGCATACGCACCGCGAGAACGACGTCACCCGTGCACGCGCCTGTGGTCCCGAGCGCCTCGACCGCACGCCGGACGGTCGCGGCGGCTTTTCCGCCGACGCGAACCGGACCAGCGCACCCGGTCGTATCGCGGCAGAGCGCGAGCCGGAACGTGCACCGGCCGTCGGCGACCCCATCCGTGTCGCAGCTCGGGTCGCCGTCCCGGCAGGCGAGCCGAGTCGTCGCGACGCCCGCCACCTCCCACGCGACGCCGCACGCAGCACTGACGCGCGCGAGGCCCGCGACGGCGACCAGGACGAGCGCGCACGTCCTCATTGCCGGCCCCCGAACCCGTAGGACAGCGTCGCGAACAGCGCGCGACCGGGGAGCGGAAAGCCGAGGACGTCGCGCGTCCGGTCGTCGCCGGCGTTCTTCGCCTCGAGCGTCAGGCGCAAACCCGCGAGCGGCAGACCGAGCTCCAGGCCGACGTCGTGGAGGACACGGCTCCCGACCCGTCGGACGTTCGCCCGGTCGAGGAAATTGTCGGCGATCACGTTCGCCTCGTAGAAGACGCGCCCGGGCCAGAGCCGCGTCGCGAACGGGAGCGGATGCTCGGGCGACCACGCGAGCTCGCAGCGCGCGAACGCCTCGTCGGCCGGACGTCCGGGGAGCTGCTTTCCGCGAAGGAAGCTGACGTCGCCCGTGTCGCGACCGCGCTGGTGCGTGTAGTTGGCCGTGACCCCGACGCGCTCCCAGAGTCGCCCGCGGACCGTGACCTCGTGGCCGCGGACCGAGGCGGACGTCACGTTCTCGGCGCGGACGAGGCGCTGCGAGTTCTGCACGAGCAGGATCAGGTCGTCGATCGCGTTGTCGAAGTACGCGTACTCGAGGTGCGTGTCGTCGAGCGGACCGAGCCGCGGCGGCGACAGCCGGAAGCCGGCGTCGCGGTTGAACGCGACCTCGGGCCGGAGGCGCGGGTTCCCGACGACCACGCCGCGCGTGCCGAAGAGCTCCGAGAGGTTCGGCTCGCGCGCGTAGCGCCCGGCGTTCGCGAGGAGCGTCACCATCGGATGCGGCGCGACCCGGACGCCGAGGCGCGGCGAGAAGAAGTCGCGCACGCGGACGCCGCGCACGTCGAGGCTCGCCGGCGTCCCGGGCGTGCCGGGGAAGTCGTCCCGGAAGATCTCCCAGCGGAGGCCCGGGACGATCGACAGCCGCTCGCCGAGGGCGACGATCTCGTCCTCGCCGGCCACCGTCCCGCGGAAGCGCGTGCGGTCCGGGGGTGACGCGTCGGGCCGGAGGCGGTCGCGCTCGGTGAAGCGCTCGTCGCTCGCCGCGAGGAGGAGTCCCGGGAAATTGTGCGCGCCGACGGCACCGCGGACGAGCGCCTGGGCGCCTGGCGCGATCGTCTCGTCCTCCGTGTCCGTCGGCACGAGGGCGACCTCGCCACGCCGGTCGCGGAACGCCTGCGTCTCGTACACGTTCCACGCGCTGAGGGTCGCGTCGACGGGAAGGCCACCCGCGGGCGTCACGTCGACGTCGAGGTGCGCGAGCTGGCGGAGCGTCCGGAGATGCGCGTCGCGCGCCTGGACGCTGCCGACGCCCGGGACGCCTTCCTCCTTCACGAACGTGTCGGTCGTCAGCGAGGCGGCGAGCGGTCCGCCGGGGTGCCAGCCGATGCGGCCGGTCAGGTCGCCCAGGTCGAACCCGTTGTTCCGGCGCGTCTCGTTGCGGTCGTCGGCGGGATTCGCCGTCGTGCCGAGGTCGTTCCGGAACGTGAAGTCGCCGGCGCTGCCGAGGTAGTGCGCGAAGCCGAGGTAGTCCCACGCGCCGACCTTCGCCCCGCGGACGACGTCGACCTTGCGCGTGTCGAACGAGCCGTAGGAAACGCTCGCCCCCGTGAGCGGCGTGTCCCCCGGCCGGCGGGTGACGATGTTGACGATGCCGCCCGGTCCCGAGCGCGCGAAGGCGAGCGGCGTCGTGCCGCGGTAGACCTCGACGTGGTCGACGGCGTCGAGTGGCAGGTCGGAGAGGTTCACGGCCTCGTTGTCCGCCCGCGCGAGCGGCACGCCGTCGAGATAGACCTGGACCTGGCCCGCCGAGGACCCGCGGATCGACACCGTGCTGAAGTCGCCGAGGCCGCCGAAGCGGCGGACCTGCACGCCGACCGCCTCGGAGAGCGCCTCGGCGAGCGTCTCGACCTGGCTCGGGGCCGACGCCGCGTCCACGACGGTCGCGAACGCCGTCGGGTCGTGCGCCGTCGTCTCCTCGCGCACGGGCGGCGCGGTGACGACCACCTCGCCCAGCTGGCCCTCGTGCCGCTGCTCGGCGGCACGGGCGCGCGTGACCGCCGTCGCGAGCGCGAGGAAGAGGAGCGGTGCGGGTCGGTGCGACGTCTCTCGAGCCTCCTGCCCACCGCGATGAGGGGACGGGAGGCGGACGACGGCCGCAGCCGTGCGTTCGACCGACCCAGCTCCTTCCCCGCGGAAGGTTCTCTGCTGGCGTCAGCCGGGCAGGTTTTCTGGCTCGGGGATCAACCTCGCCCGGTCCCTTCCCACCCAACGGGCAGTGGTTGCGACCGGGTTCGTCCCCCCTCACAGCTGCGGGGCAGCGGGGGCTTTGCACCCCCTTCCCTAACCCGACTGAAGTCGAGTCGGCTCTAGCGCGGCCGCGGCGACGGTGTCAATGGGGAAACGCCGCCGGCGCGCTCGACGTGCCAGCCCGCTTCCTCGAGACGTCGCACGAGCAGCTCGAGCGCTTCGTCGGACGACATCACCTGCTCGACGGCGCGCGCGGCGGCGAGGCGAATGGCGCGCGACGTTCGACGTCCGCGTCCCACCGTGCCCCCCTGCTTCCGCATGTCGCGCCCCAGGTATAGCAACGCGCGCCACGAGTCGCCAGCTTGACGCCTTCCGGGCGAATCCCGATAAGCCGCGGCATGGGTCGCTACTTCGAGGACTTCACCGTCGGTGAGGTCATCAAGCACTGGCCGGGCCGGACGATCCGCGACTTCGACGACACGTGGTTCACGCTCCTCACCATGAACACGAATCCCCTGCATCTCGACGAGCATTTCGCGAGCCAGAGCCAGCACGGACGCTGCCTCGTGAACGGGACGCTCGTCTTCTCGCTCGCCGTCGGCATGAGCGTCCGGGACATCAGCGAGACCGCGCTCGCGAACCTCGAGTACGAGAAGGTCGTCCATCTCGGCCCGACGTTCCACGGCGACACGCTGTACGCCGAGTCGGAGATCCTGGACGTCACCCCGTCGACGTCGAAGAACGACCGGGGGATCGTCTACGTCGAGACCCGGGCCCTGAACCAGCGGGGCGAGCGGGTGCTGTCGCTCCGCCGGCGCGTGCTGATTCCCCGGCGCCCGGCGTAGCCAGCCAAAAATTTGAGCGACCGTGCCGGCTGATTGGGCAGCTGTTGCACGGCGCAGAGCCATCCGTTAGCTTTTCACCAAGCAAGCACTGGCACGGGCCTTGCGTTCATCGGGCCCAGACCGGGCTATCCGGGGGAGGGGGAGACTCGCATGCGGATTCAGCTCCTGATGGGGAGTATCGCCGTGACGATCGCCTGCGTCGGCCTCGGCGCCGTCGCCGCGCGCGCCGAGGAACCGGCCGCCGAAGGCACGGCCGCCGCCGCGCCGGCGGATCCGACGCGCGGACAGTGGGATTCGTTCCTCGACGGTCTCCGCGACTTCGAGGACAACGCAATCACCGGCACGCAGAAGCAGGTCGAGGACGCGAGCAAGATCCATCTGAGCGCCGGGTTCACCGAGGCGTACATGTGGGACTTCAACAACCCGCGCTCCGGGAGCCTGATCGCGGGCCACTCGATGGAGCACCACAACGACGGGGTGCCGGCCTTCGGGCAGATCGGCGCCGTGCGGCCGAGCGACGGCTGGTTCGTCCCCGGCTTCGGGTTGAAGCTCGACGCCGGCAAGGGCGCGCGCGACATCAAGTCGGACTGGAACGGGAACGGCGCCGTCGCCCACGGGGACACCTTCGAGACGAACGACTTCGACGTCGAGGAGGCGTACCTCACCTGGACCATGCCCGAGGACGGACCGTCCGCGCTGAAGGGCCTCACGTTCAAGGGCGGGAAGTTCGTGACGCTCCTCGGAGCCGAGGTCATCGAGCCGTGGGCGAACTTCAACTACAGCCGCTCGCTGCTCTTCAGCCTCGCCATCCCGTTCACGCACACCGGCGCCCTCGTCACCTATCCGATCACCGACAAGCTCACCGTCACCGGGGGTGCCGTCGAGGGATGGGACAAGGTGCAGAGCAACAACCAGGGCTGGAGCGGGCTCGGCAACGTCACGTATACGGTCAACGACCAGGTGACGCTCGCCGCGAACGGCATCTGGGGTCCCGAGCAGACGAACAAGACTGGCAACAAGCGCGGCGTCGGCGACCTGGTGGCCACGATCAAGCCGACGTCGGCGCTCACGTTGTCCCTCAACTACGACTGGGGTCACGAAGAGGCGGCGGCCGCGGGCAACGAGGCCGCGATCTGGCAGGGGTTCGCGGCCGTCGCGAACTACGCCTTCACGGACCGCGCCTCCGCCGCCGTCCGCGGCGAGTGGTTCGAGGACCACGGCGGAACGCGGACCGGTGTCGTCCAGACGCTCTACGAGGCGACGGTGACGGGGAAATACTTGCTCACCCAGCACCTCTACGGGCAGGTCGAGTACCGCCACGACGAGTCGGCGAAGGGGAACTTCTTCCCCGCCGACAGCCCAGGGACCGTGAACGGGCCCACGGGTCCGAATCCGATCCGGAAGTTCACGTCGGGTCAGGACATCATCGGCTTCGACGTCACGTACGTGTTCAACTGAGACGCGCTACGAGCGTGCGCCGGCGTCCCGGCCCTCGCGCGTGACGCGACGGCCGGGACGTCGTTGAAGCGAACGCACTGCGACAAAGCGCTCGTCGCCTGACGCTCATGGCGCGTGGCGATCCGGCATCCGGCGACGCGAGCTCGGTATCCACGGGGGACGCGGGCCCGAGCTTGCGAGTACTCCGAAGCGGGCACGTCAAAGCGTGCCGTGATGCGCGTCCGCCGGGCTATGTCGTGATCGGCGCCGCTGCCGCTTCGGTGATCCCACTCGCCGCAAGCCGCCGACACGCTTCGACGACCTTCTGTGAATCCTCGTACGCGTGAATGTAAACCACGCGTCCCCACCGGATGTGCATGAAGTGCGCGCCCTGGTTGACGTACCGCTCACCGACCGCCGGCGTCACGTCGGCCATCCACTCGACGGCAACGACGTGTTCCATGGCCAGCCTTTCGCGACGACGTTACGGACGGTGAACTTCAGGCTGGGGAAGAGGCGAAAGAGCCGCTCGAACCATCGCTCCATCGCCTGCTTCGAGTGCCGCTCTCCGCCGAGCGCATGGTCACCGGCGAAGCGGTGATGGACGTCGGGCGCGACGGCCCACAGCCCCGACCGATAGTCGCCTTCACTCAGCCGATCGAAGACCGGTCGGATCATGCGAGCAATGAGCGCGCGGTACATGGCACTTGTCCTCCGAGACCTCCTTCTGCCGGCATAGCCGCCGAAGCAAGTACCGCGTGCAGTCGCATCAAATCACGCCGGTGCGCGACCGGCCGCCCCTCGCCGAGGCTCCGCATGTCCGAGAGTGCACCCCGCTTTCGGCGGAACGAAGCCGCGCAGGCTACCGATGGGGGCGCCCCGACTTCGACGTCGGCCGCCCTCGAAGCCACGCTCGACGCCGAGCGCTGGTGATAGTCCGCGACCCCGCGGGGTCGTGGTCCGCGTCTGATCACGTAGCCCCCGAAGGTGCCCGGGCGCTTCATTCCTGCTTCATCTTCCCGGCGCTATCCGCTGTCGCGGATGAAGGTTCCGTTGCCTCGCTCCGGACTTCGCGCGGTTCGACCACCACGCGCAGCAAGCGAAGGCCGGCAACGGCAGTGAGTCGCCTTCGCCGCGCACTGCGCCGGCGCGAACCGGCGCAAAGAGTCCGACCGATCCTGGTCGTCGAGGACGACGCGGACACCCGCGAGACCGTGTGCCAGGCGTTAAAAGTCCCCGGCTACCGCTGCGTGTCGGCCGCCGACGGCCTGGAAGCGCTAGCGTATCTCCACAGCGCCGGAAACGCCGATCTCCCGGGCGCGATCGTCCTGAACCTGCACATGCCGAACATGAACGGCTGGACGTTCCTCAAAGTGTTTCGCGAGGACGCTCGCTTCACGCGGATTCCGGTCATCGTCCTGTCCGGCGATCCGCGCGCCGACGAGATAAGCGGGATTTTCGGTGTGCTGCGCAAAGGGAGCAATGAGGCGAACGCCCTAGTTGCCTTGGTGCGGCGCGCCTACGAGCAGAGTGGGAGCGCGTGACGGGGCGAAGCTTTTTTCCTGCGAAGCGCGCTCCGTCAGTCTTCCGTACCCGTCGACGTGCTCGTGCGGCCTCGTAGCGAAGGGGCGGGAGAAGATCAGACCGGTCCCTCACTTCACACGGGTCAGAGCGAACGTCCCCGCACACACGCCGCGGCGCGGGACGCCTTGCGTGCCGTCAATCACAGCCTCGAACCGATCGCCGACGGTAAACTCCGGCACGCCACCCGGGAGCACGGTCTTTGCGAGTGTGAAATGGGCGGCGGCGAAACAGCCGCTCCGACGACTCAGCCCGAGAAGCACGCGGCCTTCGGTATCCGGCGGAGCGACTCCGCCGTTGAACCGACCTCGCCGCCGGATGCACGGCCGCGGGCTGCACCGGAAGCCACCGGTTATGAACAACGGCGCCTGCACTGCCCCTCCCTGGCGCTCCGCTGCGCGCACGCGCATCGTCGTTATCCGACCATTCGTGTCCGTGAAGGTACCCGTCCAGTGGTGAGGAAGAGCCCCGAAGCCGCAGGCAGCAGCGCTGCCGGGCGACGATCCGGCGAGAGCGGCGAGGAGCAATAATGCCGGCGTCCTCATGCATTGCCCGTAGGTCGTAAAACAGACGACGGTCAACCAGGGGACGCGGGCTCCGATCTCTAGCCGGACACGGTATTGCCGGTTAGATTGCCGCGAACAAAGAGGCTTTCCCGTTGGGCCACGATCGTCGGCGTTCGAAGCGTCCCCGTCGGATCGCTCAGAACGCCAAAATGATGCGAAGCGCTTTCCGCCGAGTGCATGGGGCGCGGCATGTCGCCGCCGTCTTTGCGATGACGCTTATCCCCCTCTGCGGCTCGGCTCACGCCCAGGTTCAGCGGTGGGTAGGCACCCTGTCATCGGATGACGGCGCCGTTACTCATGTGCAGCTCAGGGTGCTCGTGAGTGGGGTCCTCGTGAGCAGGCTTGGCATACCGCGGCACAACTCATTTTCAGTCGGTGGAATGTATCGATGTCGACCCCGGCGCAAGAACCGGGCGCCGTGCTCGAGGAGGCGAGCGAAAGTGCGAGGCGGATTCGACGAAGGTCCCGTTGGACAGCCGCCGACCGGCATGGCCGCCGTAGAGACACAAGTCGAATTCCGGAACGGAGTCATATGCCACTTAGACGGAACGCTAGTACTTCCAATGGACGCCAGCGCGGGAAATGCGCCTGTAAAATCCGAAATGCGTGGTCGGTATACGTGTGTCCCTTCTGCGTCGACGTTAGCCGACGACGGGACGTTTATCGTCGTGCGGCGCAGCGACTAGCCGGACGTACAGCCCCCGGGGCGAGAGTGGCGTGCGCAGCAGCACGCTTGCGGCGAGCGAAGCGCTTCACGTACTCGCGCTTCCCCCCTACGGCCGCAGGTCTCTCCCGGTCAGCAGCCGAAAGGCGTCGAGGTATTTCTCACTCGTCTTCTGCACGACGTCGAGCGGCAGCACGGGACCAGGCGGGCGCTTGTTGAAATGCACGGACTCGAGGTAGTCGCGGACGAACTGCTTGTCGAACGAGGGTGGCGAGATGCCCTCACGGTACTCGGTCCCGAGCCAGTACCGTGACGAATCCGGCGTGAGCACCTCGTCGATCAGCGTGATCTCGCCATCCACCAGGCCGAATTCGAGCTTGGTGTCGGCGAGAATGAGCCCCTTCGTTTCGGCGTAGGCCGCACCTTGTTCGTAGATCGCGAGCGTGAGGTCGCGTAACGTTTCGGCGGTTGGCTGGCCGACCGTTCGCGCCATCGTATCGAAGCTGATGTTCTCGTCGTGTCCGCTCGTTGCCTTCGTGGCCGGCGTGAAGATCGGCCGAGGAAGCTTCGAGGCGAGCTGCGACCCCTTCGGGAGCGCGATGCCGCAGACGGTGCCCGTGCGTTGGTAGTCGGCCCAGCCGCTCCCGATGAGGTAGCCGCGTGCGACGCACTCGACGGGGAATGGCCGGGCCTTCTTCACGAGCATCGCCCGGTTTCGAAGCGCGTCGGCGTGGCGTCGCACCTCCGTCGGCATCTCGTCGACCTCGCACGTGAGCATGTGGTGCGGGACGCCGAGCCTCCCGAACCAGAACTCGGAGAGCCGATTCAACACCTGCCCCTTGAACGGAATGCCGTTCGCCATGACCACGTCGAAGGCGCTCAGGCGGTCGGTGGTCACGATGAGAAGCGACTCGCCCACGTCGAAGATCTCCCGGACCTTGCCACTGGAGACGTGCTTCATGCCCGGCAGCACGCATGTCGTCGTGACCGGCTCCGCCATGGTCGAACCTCCTCGGAATTTCGTTAAGGTGAGAGCCCGATGTACAAAGTCAGCCGTCACTGCGCAACGCGGTCTGCCGGGCCAATGCCCGGCGCTGGGCGAAGCCATCGGCTAGAAAGCAAAGGGCTTGACACGGGTGCGTTTTTCGTCTATTCTTCGCCTTAGCGTGGTCGCACCGAGATGCTCGTTCCTCCGGACGCGCATTCCGCGCTTTCCAGCGACACGACGCCGCGCTCTTGGTCACGATGCGCCGCCGACGCGACGGCCATGGTCGGCCTGCGTCCCGCGGTACGCTCCTCCACGCGCTCGGCGAAGAGGTCGCGGTCGTCGTGGGTCGTCTACATCGACGAAGCGTTCCATCGGCGCGTGCGCGAAGGGCGCCTCCGGAACCGCGAGGACATCGTCGCCGCGCACGCCGAGGGCACGGTCCGACGCCTCCGTCCGAAGCTCATGACGATCACGACGATGGCGGCGAGCTTGCTGCCGCTCCTCTGGGCGGACGGCGCCGGCGCCGACATCATGCGACGGGTCGCCGCCCCGATGCTTGGCGGTCTCGTGACGAGCGCGTTCCTGACGCTCGAGGTGATCCCCGTCCTCTACACGATCTGGCGATCCCGCCAGCTCGAGCGGGCGACGCGTCTCTCGACGCCGATCGAGGTCGTCGTCGGGACGCGGGACCGTCAGGGCGCGACGGACGCCAACATCGCCGCGGGATAGCGCTCGCCCGCCACGGCGCCGCGCGGCATCGCGGCGTCGATCCGCGCCAGATCGTCCGCCGTCAGCTCGACATCGAGCGCGGCGACGTTCTCCTCGAGGTATGCGCGGCGCTTCGTCCCGGGGATCGGCACGATGTCGCGTCCCTGCGCGAGCACCCACGCGAGCGCGAGCTGCGACGGGCGGCGACCCTTCGCCACCGCGAGCTCCTCGATGCGCGCGACGAGGTCGAGGTTCCGCTGGAAGTTCTCGCCCTGGAAGCGCGGCGACATCCGCCGGTAGTCGTCGGGGGCGAGGTCCTCGAAGCGCTTCAGCTGCCCGGTCAGGAAGCCGCGCCCGAGCGGGCTGTAGGCGACGAAGCCGATGCCGAGCGCGCGGCACGCGGCGAGCACGCCGTCCTCCGGATCGCGGCTCCAGAGCGAGTACTCCGTCTGCACCGCCGTGATCGGATGGACGGCGTGGGCCCGCTGGAGCGTCTCCGGCCCCGCTTCGGACAGGCCGAGGAAGCGCACCTTGCCTTCCTGGACGAGGTCGGCCATCGCACTCACGGTGTCCTCGATCGGCACCTTCGGATCGACGCGATGCTGATAGTAGAGGTCGATCGTGTCGACGCCGAGCCGGCGGAGGCTCCCCTCGCACGACGACCGCACGTAGTCCGGCCGCCCGTTGATCGCCCGCGTCTTCAGGTCGGCGGTCCGCACGATCCCGAACTTGGTCGCGACGATCACGCGATCGCGCCGTCCCGCGATCGCCCGGCCGACGAGCTCCTCGTTCGTGTACGGGCCGTACATGTCGGCCGTGTCGAGGAAGTCGACCCCCAGCTCGAGCGCGCGATGGATCGTCGCGATCGACTCACCGTCGTCCCGCGCGCCGTAGAACTCCGACATGCCCATGCAGCCGAGGCCGATCGCCGACACCTCGAGCCCCTGCGTTCCGAGCTTCCGCTTCTGCATGCGACGTCCCGTAGCAGGCGGGAGGCGCCCGCGGAAGCCGGGCTACCGGTCGCACCTCACGCCGCGAGGAGCGCGAGCGCCGCGACGACCGCCGTCTCGACGAGCTCGCGCGTCGCACCGAGCGCGTCGGCGCCAATGCCACCGAACCGGCGGTAGGCGAAGACGCGGGCACCCACGGTCGTGAGCGAGGCGGCGAGCACGACGACCAGCCCGATCGGCTCGCCGGCGTCGAGCGTCACGCCGAGGGCGATGACGCTCGCCCAGCCGAACTCACGAAAGCGCGCGCGGCCGACGAGCGCCGTCGCGATCCCTCGCCCCGCGGGCGGCGCGCCGCCGTAGCACTCGACGACGATCCCCCACGCGCCGAGCATCGGGGCGAGGAGGAGTGCGGTGGTCCGGGCCGGCGCGGGCAGGAACGCCGAGCCGGCGGCGCGCGCGATCACTACGGTCACGGCGAGCCCGACGCCGACGGCGCGGCTCGCGCCGAGCCGCTCGCTGAGTGCCGCGACGCCACGCGCGCCGCACGCGCCGCTTGCCGCGACGAGGACGAGAATCCCCGCGGGTCCCGCCGCTGCCGGCATCCCGACCGCAACCCCGCCGGCGATCGCCGCCGCGGCGGCGCCGAGCCCCAGCCCGACGGCAGGATAGAAGGCGAGCCCGCCAGCGAGCGATTCCCGCGACGCCGCCGCGGCGGGGTGGCGGAAGGCCGTGAGGCACCCGACCGCGGCGCCGAGCTCGGCGGCGAGTCCCATCGCCGGCGCGGCGTACCGGCTGGGCGGAACAAGGTCAAGACGACGCGTACTTGCGGGACGCGCGGACCGTCACTATCAGAACGCGAGTGACGCGACCGGACCCATCGGTCGAGACGCAGATCGCGACCTTCGCCGCGGAGATGCAGGCCGCGCTCGGCGACCGTCTCCGCTGCCTCGTCGTCCACGGCAGCGCCGCCGGAGACGACTGGGTCGCGGGTCGCTCCGACGTGAACACCGCGCTCGTCCTGCCGGCGGTCACGCTCGACGTGCTCGAGGCGATCGCGGCGGTCGTCGCCCGCTGGCGGCCGCGCGGCTTCGCGCTCCCCGTCGTGATGGACGACGAGTACCTCGCGCGCGCGGCCGACACGTTCCCGATGGAGCTCGACGACATCCGGCGGCAGCATCGGGTGCTCGCGGGGACGGACGCGTTCGCCGGGCTGACCCTCGAGCCGGCCGCCATCCGCCGGGAGTGCGAGTACGAGGCACGTGGGAAGCTCCTCCGGCTCCGGGCCCTGTTCCTGGAGACGGCCCGGGTGCCCGAGGCGCTCGAGCAGCTCATGGTCGAGTCGCTGAAGACGTTCCTCGTCGTGCTGCGACACCTCCTCCGACTGCGCGGCGTGGATGCGGCGCACGGCTACCGCGCCGTCCTCGCTGCCGGCGAGCGGGCGCTCGGTCCGCTGCCGACGATGCGCCGGCTCCTCGACCATCGGGCGGGAGATCGCCACCTCCGTGCGGAGGCGCTGCGCGCGGAGTTCGGCGCGTATCTCGCCGAGGTCGAACGGATCGTCGCGGCGATTGACGGCGTCGATGCGTAGCGCTGCGGTCGCGACGCTCGTCGCGCTGGCGGCGCTCGCCGGCGGCGCCGAGCCCCCCGTCCCCGCGCCGAAGGGCTACGTGACCGACCTCGCGGGCGTCGTTCGACCGGAGACCGCGCGTCGCATCGCCGATCTCGTGGAGGAGCTCCGCGCGAAGACGGGCGGCGAGATCGCCGTCGTCACGGTCGAGACGACGGCGCCGCTCGACGACTTCACCTACGCGATGCGGATCGCGGACGCGTGGAAGCCCGGACGGAAGGGCGAGGACACGGGTGTCGTGTTCCTGGTCGCGACGCACGACCGGAAGGTCCGGATCGTCGTCGGCTACGGGCTCGAAGGCATCCTCCCCGACGGCCTCGTCGGACAGATCGAGGACGAGGCAATCGTCCCCGCGTTCCGGGCCGGGCGGATCGACGAGGGCATCTGGCAGGGGGTCGCCGAGATCGCGCGCCGGATCGCCGCGGCGCACGGTGTCGAGCTGACCGGCGTCCCGCCGCCACGCGAGCGCGCGCCCGCGAGCGCCCCGCTGCCCGGCTGGGCGATCCTCCTGATCGCCGTGCTCGTGATCGCGCTCGTGATATATCAGGCGATCCATCCGCCCCGCTTCCGTCGCGGCGGGTTCTCCCCGTTCGGCTTCGGCGGGTTCGGCGGCGGCGGGTTCGGTGACGGCGGCTTCGGCGGCGGTGGCGGTGGCTTCGGCGGGTTCGGCGGCGGCAGCTTCGGTGGCGGCGGCGCAGGCCGCAGCTGGTAAGGAGGCGACATGCGGCGCGCGATGGCGTTCCTGGTCCTGGTCACGGCGACGGCCGGCTGCGGCTACAACCAGATGGTGTCGATGAAGGAGCAGATCGACGCCGCCTGGGCGCAGGTCGAGAACCAGCTCCAGCGACGCAACGACCTGATCCCGAACCTCGTCGAGGTGACGAAGGGCTACGCGACGCACGAGCGCGAGATCTTCAACCACGTCGCCGACGCGCGCGCGCGGCTCCTCGCCGGCGGCACGCGCGACGAGAAGATCGCCGCCGCGAACGACCTCGGCGGCGCGCTAGGCCGGTTGCTGGCGCTCGCCGAGCGCTACCCGGACCTGAAGGCGAACCAGCAGTTCGCGCGTCTCTCCGACGAGCTCGCCGGCACGGAGAACCGGATCGCGGTCGAGCGCATGCGATACAACGACGCCGTCCGCGTCTACAACGCGTACATCAAGAGCGTCCCGACGGTCCTGTACTCGGGCGCGCTGGGGTTCAAGCCGGAGAAGTACTTCGAGCCGCCGGAGGAGGCGAAGAAGGTCCCGAAGGTCGACTTCGGCACGCAGCCGCCGCAGCCGTAGCGTCCCAAGGATGCGGATCCTCGTCCACGGCGCCGGGGCGGTCGGCGGCTACTTCGGCGCCCTCCTCGCGCGCGGCGGCCACGACGTCTGGCTCGTCGCGCGCGGCGAGAACCTGACGGCACTCCGCGAGCGCGGGCTCACGGTCGACCTCGACGCCGAGACGCTGCGCGTGACGTCCGTCTCCGCTGTCGCACACCCGGGCGACGCGCCGCCGCCGGACCTCGTCCTCGTCTGCGTCAAATCGTACGACACGGCGGCCGCCGCGACGGTGCTCCGGCCCGTCGTCGGACCCGAGACGGTCGTGCTCTCGTTGCAGAACGGGATCGAGAACGAGGCGATCCTCGCCGACGGTCTCGGGATTCCGCCGCTGATGATCGCGCTCACGCGCATCGGCGTCGCCCTCGTCGCGCCGGGGAGGATCGCGTACAGCGGGCGCGGCACGATCGTCTTCGGCGAGCCCGACGGCACGGAGACGCCACGCGGGCGTCGTGCGGCCGCTGCGTTCGAGACGGCGGGCGTCCCGTACCACCTCCGCCCGGACATCCTGGTCGCCGCCTGGGAGAAGCTCGCGTGGAACGCGGGCTTCAACGCCGTGACGACGCTCACGCGGGCGACGGTGGCCGAGGTGCTCGCCGATCCGGGCACGCGCGACCTCGTCGTCGCCGCGATGGAGGAGGTCGACGCGGTGGCGGTCGCGAGCGGCATCTCCGTCCGCCGGACGCGGACGGAGCGCGTGATCGAGGACAGTCGCACCGGCCTCCCCGACTTCCAGACCTCGATGCTCCAGGACCTCCTCCGGAACCGTCGCCTCGAGCACGACGCCCTGAACGGTGCCGTCGTCCGCGCCGCGGCGAGGACGGGCATCCCGGTCCCGGTGAACCGGGCGCTTCTCGCGCTCCTCGCGCGTCTCGATCCGGCGACGCGCTAGCGGAGCGACAGGAACGAGAGCCGCGCGAGCTGCATCGGCCCCGCGGGCAGGATCCCGATCGCGAGCGTGGCGACGACCGTGACGAGGATGGTAGCGAGCAAGTACGGGCGGGACGACGGCGCCGTCACCACGCGCGTCCCGTCGGCCATGTACATCGCGACGAGCACGCCCAGATAATAGTAGACCGAGATCAGGCTGTTCAGGACGCCGATGACGGCGAGCCCGACGTAGCCGGCGTCGATCGCCGCGCTGAACAGGTAGAACTTCCCGGCGAAGCCGGCGGTCGGCGGGACGCCGGCGAGCGACAGCATGAAGACGGCCATCGACAGGCCGAGGACCGGGTGCCGGAAGCCGACGCCGGCCCAGTCCGCGAGGTCCTCCCCCGGCTCGCCGCGGCGACCGAGCGCGATCAGGACGGCGAACGCGCCGAGCGTCATGAACGCGTAGACCGCGAGGTAGAAGAGGAGCGCCGCGCCCCCGTCCTTCGTCGCCGCGACCAGACCGAGGACGGCGTAGCCCGCGTGCGCGATGCTGGAATAGGCGAGCATCCGCTTGACGCTCCGCTGGCGGACGGCGGTCACGTTGCCGACCGTCATCGTGAGCGCGGCGAGCACCCAGAGGAGTCCCGTCCAGCTCGGCGCGACCGTCCCGAGCGCCGCCATGAAGACGCGCGCGAAGGCCGCGAACGCCGCCGCCTTGACCCCGACGGCCATGAACGCCGTCACCGCCGTCGGTGCACCCTCGTAGACGTCCGGGGTCCACACGTGGAACGGGATCAGCGCCACCTTGAAGCAGAATCCGACGAGCACGAGCGCCATGCCGAGGAGGACGAACGGCCGGAGACCGTCGCGCGCGACGCTCGCCGCGATCAGGTCGAGTCGCGTGCTCGCCGCCGCCCCGTAGAAGAAGGCGATCCCGTAGAGCAGGAAGCCGCTCGCGAACGCGCCGAGCAGGAAGTATTTGAGCGCCGCTTCCGTCGAGCGCACTTCCCGACGCAGGAGCCCGGACAGGACGTACACCGCGACCGACATGATCTCGAGCGCGAGGAACAGCACGATCAGGTCGTTCGCCGCGGCGAGGAAGATCATGCCCGACGTCGAGAGGAGGACGAGCGCGTGGTACTCGCCCGCCGGGAGCGGCTGCTCGCGGAGATAGTCGATTGACATCAGGACCGTCAGCAGCGAGCCGACGCAGAGCAGCGCGGCGAAGAAGAGCGCGTAGCGGTCGCCGCGAAGCGTGTCGTGGAACCCCGCGGGATCGCCAGCGGCGACCCAGAGCCATGCCGCGACCGCGCCCGCGCCCCCGAGACCGAGGATGCTCACGACCGCGAGCCCGTCACGCTCCCGGCCGCGCATGACGGCGTCGACGCTCATGACGAGCATCGCCACGGCCGCGACGACGAGACCGGGAAGCGCGACCGGCCAGTTCGTCGTGAACGCGCTCGTGTCGATCATCGGCGCGCGACCACCGCCGGCGCCTCGACGCGCGCGAGGATGCGATCGATCGACGGCTGCATGCGCGTCAGAAACGGGGCCGGATAGAGGCCCATCAACAGGCAGAGGGCGACGATCGGGACGAGCACGGCGAGCTCGCGTCCCGTGAGATCGTGAAGCCGGGCGTTCTCCTCGTGGACGAGCGGTCCGAAGATCACGCGCTCGTACATCCAGAGGAGATAGAGCGCGCCCAGGATGACGCCGCTCGTCGCGCACGCCGTCGCCCACGGCCAGCGCCCGAAGGCGCCGAGCAGGATCAGGAACTCGCCGACGAACCCGTTGAGCCCGGGGAGCCCGACCGACGCCAGCATGATCACGAGGAAGAAGGCGGCGAACACCGGGATCGACGTCCAGAGCCCGCCGAAGTCGGCGATCCGACGGGTGTGGCGTCGCTCGTAGATCATGCCGACGAGGAGGAAGAGCCCACCGGTCGACAGGCCGTGGTTCAGCATCTGATAGACGCTGCCCGCGACCGCCGTCGGCGTGAGCGCGAAGAGGCCGAGCATGACGAACCCGAGATGCGATACCGACGAGTACGCGACGAGCTTCTTGAGATCCGGCTGCACGGTCGCGACGAGCGCGCCGTAGACGATGCCCGCGACCGCGAGCGCAACGATGACGGGCGCCGCCTCTGCGACCGCGAGCGGGAAGAGCGGCAGCGCGAAGCGGAGGAACCCGTACGTCCCCATCTTGAGGAGCACGCCGGCCAGGATCACCGAGCCGCCCGTCGGCGCCTCGACGTGCGCGTCGGGGAGCCAGGTGTGGAACGGGAAGAGCGGCACCTTGATCGCGAACGCGAGCGCGAACCCGGCGAAGAGCAGGAGCTGCTCGCGCGCGGAGAGATGGAGTCCGAGGAACCGGTCGTACGCGAAGCCGAACGTCCCGGTCTCCGTCTTCACGTGCCACGCGCAGTAGAGGATCGCGACCAGCATGAGGAGGCTCCCGACCATCGTGAACAGCACGAACTTGAGCGCCGCGTAGATCCGCCGCGGGCCGCCCCAGACGCCGATCAGGAAGTACATCGGGACGAGCATCAGCTCCCAGAAGACGTAGAAGAGGAACAGGTCGGTCGCGACGAGCGTCCCGAGCATCCCCGTCTCGAGCACGAGCAGGAACGCGAAGAACTCCTTCACGCGCCGCTGGATGTCACCCCACGAGGCGAGGACGACGATCGGCGTTAACACCGTGGTGAGCAGCACCAGAAAGAGGCTCACGCCGTCGACGCCGAGTCGGTACTCGATGCCCCACTGCGGGATCCACGCCGCCCGCTCGACGAGCTGGAAGTCGGCGACGCCCGCCTTGAAGCGCGCGAGCATCCATCCCGACAGGACGACCGGCACGAGCGCGAACACGAGCGCCGCGCGCCGGACGCCGCTCGCCGGCTCGCGCGGGAGGAGCGCCAGCAGTACCGCCCCGACGAGCGGCGAGAAGACGATCAGGGTGAGAAGCGGGAGACCCATCAGCGCGAGACGTAGTACCCGACCAGAACGAGCGCGCCGACGAGGAACGACAGCGCGTAGTGCTGCACGTTCCCCGTCTGCGCGCGACGCCAGACGCCGCTCGTCGCCCCGACGAACGCCGCGGCGCCGTTGACCGCACCGTCGATCAGGCGCGGGTCGATCTGCCACGCGCTCACGTCGGCGAGCGCGAAGAGCGGCCGCACGACCAGCGCGTCGTAGAGCTCGTCGATCCGGAACTTGTCGCGGACGAGATCGTAGAAGCCGTCGAGCCGCGCGGCGATCAGGCCGGGCACGTCGGGTCGGACGACGTGGAGCCAGTACGCGAGCGCGAGCCCTCCGAACGCCAGCAGCGTCGCGACGGTCATGAACGCGAGCGGCGTCGCCGCCTCGTGCGCTTCGCCGGTGACGAGCGCCGGCACCGGCAGCGCGCCGCCGACGACCGCGAGCAGCGCGAGCACGACGAGGGGTGCCGTCATGACGAGCGGCGACTCGTGCAAATGGTGCTGCGTCTCCTCCGAGGCGCGGCAGTCGCCGAAGAACGCGAGGAAGAGGAGCCGGCCCGAGTAGTAGGCGGTCAGCCCGGCGACAACGAGGCCGATCACGCCGAGGGTCGGCAGCGGATGAGCGCCCGCGAACGCGCCCCAGAGGATCTCGTCCTTGCTGAAGAAGCCCGAGAGCGGCGGGACGCCGGCGATCGCGAGCGTCGCGACCGCCATCGTCGCGAAGGTGATCGGCATCCGGGTGCGGAGCCCGCCCATGCGCCGGAGGTCCTGCTCACCGCCGAGGCCGTGGATGACGCTGCCGGCGCCGAGGAAGAGGAGCGCCTTGAAGAACGCGTGCGTCACGAGGTGAAAGACCGCCGCCCCCGTCGTCGCGACCCCGAGGCCGAGGAACATGTAGCCGAGCTGGCTCACGGTCGAGTACGCGAGGACGCGCTTGATGTCCGTCTGCGCGGTGGCGATCACCCCGGCGAAGAGCGCCGTGGCGGCGCCGATCGTCGCGACCACCGTGAGCGCCGCGGGCGCAAGCGCGTAGAGCGCGTGGAGGCGCGCGATCATGTAGACGCCGGCGGTCACCATCGTGGCGGCATGGATCAGCGCGGAGACGGGCGTCGGCCCCGCCATCGCGTCCGGGAGCCAGACGTAGAGCGGGATCTGCGCCGACTTCCCGGTCGCCCCGACGAAGAGGAGGAGGCAGACGGGCAGCGCGACCGGCGCGAGGACGTTCAGGTGCTCCTCGATCGCGGTCACGTCGAGCGACCAGATGCCGTGCGTGCCGAGCGTCCAGACGATCAGGAAGAGCCCGAGGAGGAAGCCGGCGTCACCGATCCGGTTCACGAGGAACGCCTTCTTCCCCGCGGCGGCGTTCTCGGGCTTCTCGTACCAGAAGCCGATCAGCAGGTACGAGCAGAGCCCGACGCCCTCCCAGCCGACGAAGAGGAGCAGCAGGTTGTCGGCGAGGACGAGGATCAGCATCGCCGTCGTGAACAGATTCAGGTACGCGAAGAAGCGCGCGAAGCCGGCGTCGCCGTGCATGTAGCCGACGGAGTAGACGTGGATCAGGAAGCCGACGCCGGTCACGACGAGCGTCATGACGGCCGTCAGCGCGTCGAAGCGGAACGCGACGTCGGCGTGGAACGGTCCGGCGACGATCCACTCGTAGACGCGGTCGTGGAGCGCCGCACCCTCCGGCAGCGCGTGCAGCCGGAGCGCCGCCGCGACGACGACGCCGAACGCCGCGGCGACGACGCCCGGACCGATGATCTTCACGGCGCCGGTCGCGCGCCGCCCGAGGAAGACGTGGAACAGGACGCCGAGCGCGGGGAGCGCGACGATCCAGCGGAGCAGCGTCGTCTCGACTACCATTTGAGCGTCGCCAGCTCGTCCGCGTTCGTCGTCTCGCGGTTCCGGAACATCGCGAGGATGATCGCGAGCCCGACCGCCGCCTCGGCGGCGGCGACCGTCATCACGAAGAAGACGATCACCTGCCCGTCGAGGGAGCCGAGGCTCCGCGCGAGCGCGACGAACGTCAGGTTGACCGCGTTCAGCATCAGCTCGATCGCCATGAAGATGATGATGACGTTCCGGCGGACGAGGACGCCGAGGACGCCGATCGTGAAGATCACGGCGCTGAGGCCGAGGTACCAGCCGAGCGGCGTCGGCACGTCAGGCCTGTCGCTTGGCGAGCGCCACCGCGCCGACGATCGCCACCAGGAGGAGGATCGAGGTCAGCTCGAACGGCACGAGGTAGGTCGTGAAGAGCTCGCGCGCCACGGCGGCGGTCTCGCCGAAGCCCGGCGGGACCGTCGGCGTCGCGGGCGCGCCGGCCCGTCGGAGGGCTGTCGCGATCACGACCGTGAGCGCGACACCGCACGCCGCGGCGGCCGTGACGAGCCCGGGCCCGCCCGTCGCCCGCACGTCGCGCTGGAGGTTCAAGAGCATGATGACGAACAGGAAGAGCACGACGATCGCGCCGGCGTAGACGATCACCTGCAGCACCGCGACCAGCTCCGCGTCGAGGCCGACGAAGAAGATCGAGAGCAGGAAGAGCGTCACGACGAGCGCGCACGCGCTGTGGACGGGATTCTTGTGGACGACGACCGTCGCTGCCGAGACGACCGTCAGCACCGCGAGCACGAGGAACGCCAGCGGCGTCACGCCGTCGGCCCCGCCACGAGGACCACGACGAGGGCCGTCACGACGACGTTCGCGAGCGAGAGCGGCAGGAGCCCCTGCCAGCCGAGCCGCATCAGCTGATCGTAGCGGAAGCGAGGCAGCGTCCACCGAATCACGATCTGGAGCCAAGTGAAGAAGATGAGCTTCAGCGCGAAGGCGGTGACCTGGAGCACGGCGACGGCGATCGACGGGAGCGCGATCGTCGTGCCCCAGGGGAAGTGGAACCCGTCGCGCAGGAGATACGGGACCTGCCAGCCACCGAAGAAGAACGTCGTCACGAGCGCCGCGACGAGCACGACCTCAACGAAGTCGGACATCATGAACAGCAGGTGCTTCGGGCCCGAGTACTCCGTGAAGTAGCCGGCCACGAGTTCCGACTCGCTCTCCGGAAGATCGAAGGGGATGCGCTTCGATTCGGCAATCCCCGCGGTCATGAAGATCAGGAAAGCGATCGGCTGGTAGAAGATGCCCCACGCCGGCAGCCAGCCGCCGATGAGCGCGCCCTGCGCGCGCGCCATGCCCTGGAGGTCGAGTGTGTCGTACGTCATGACGACGCCGATCAGCGCCAGGCCCATCGCGATCTCGTACGAGATCATCTGCGCCGAGCCGCGGATGCCGCCGAGGAGGGACCAGCGGTTGTTGGACGCCCAGCCGGCGAGCACGACGCCGTAGACCCCGAGCGACACGAACGCGAGCACGTACAGGATGCCGACGTTCAGCGACGCCGCCTGCAAGTTGATCGTCCGCCCGCCGAGCTCGAGCACGTCGCCGAAGGGAACGACGGCGAACGTCACGAGCACGGGCACGACGCTCAGGATCGGTGCCAGGAAGTGGAGGAGCCGGTCGCTGCCCGCCGGCACGACGTCCTCCTTCAGCAGGAACTTGACCGGATCGGCGACGAGCGTGTTCACGAGCCCCATGCCGGCGAAGCCGAGGATCGCGGCCCGGTTCGCGCCGATGCGGTCCTGGATCAGCGCGCTGACTTTCCGCTCGAAGAAGACGCCGAGGCCCATCACCTGCAAGACGAGCAGCACGATGAAGAGGGACTTCGCGGCGGCGATCGCGACGTCGGCCATGCTACTCGCTGGCGAGGCGCTCGATCAGCGCGAGCGTACGGGGGACGTCGAGGTTCTCGTGATACGCCTCGTTGTTGATCTGCAGGACCGGCGCCGTGCCGCACGACGCGAGGCACTCCACCTCCTCGAACGAGAAGCGGCCGTCGCCCGTGCGCTCGCCGTCACGGATGCCGAGCCGCTCCTCGAGCGCACACTGGATCGCGCGCGCGCCGCGCAGCTGGCACGGCAGGTTCCGGCAGAGCTGGAGGTGCCAGCGTCCCCGCGGCTCCTTCCAGTACATCGTGTAGAACGATGCGACCGAGGTGACCCACGCGAGCGGCAGCTCCATCAGCGCCGCCACGTACTCGAGGACCGGGAGCGACAGCCAGCCGAAGTCGCGCTGCGCGAGCCAGAGCGTCGGCATGAGCGCCGCGCGTCGCGTCGGGTAGCGCGCGAGAAGCACGCGGTACTCGGCGAGCGTCGCCTCGCCGAACTGCGGACCCTCAGTGGTCACACTCACCGCCGATCATGTTGATCTGTCCGAAGGTCGTGATGATGTCCGCCACCATGCGCCCGCGGAGCATGGGGCCGAGCGCGCTCATACCGTAGAAGCACGGCGGCCGCACGCGCACGCGATACGGACGTCCGCTGCCGTCGCTCACGATGTAGAAGCCGAGCTCGCCGTTGCCGCCCTCGGTCGCGAGGTACGTCTCGCCGGCCGGAATCTTCTGTCCCTCGATCACGAGCTTGAAGTGGTTCATCAGGCCCTCGATCGAGCCGTAGACCTCCTTCTTCGGCGGCAGGAAGTAGCGCGGGTCGGTGATCGCGATCGGCCCCTCGGGAATCTGCGCGAGCGCCTGCTCGATGATGCGCATGCTCTGCTCCATCTCGGCCATGCGCACCATGAAGCGGTCGTAGTTGTCGCCCTTCGTCCCGGTGGGAACGGTGAAGTCGAACCGGTCGTACACGAGGTACGGCTCGGCCTTCCGGACGTCGTAGGGGACACCGGTCGCGCGGAGCAGCGGGCCCGTGAGGCCGTACGAGATCGCCTCGTCGCGCGAGAGGATGCCGACGTCGACCATCCGGTCGACGAAGATGCGGTTCCGGGACAGGAGCCGGTCGCAGTCGGCGAGGATCCGCCGGATCTGCGTCAGCGCGAACGTCGTCTGCGGCGCCATGTCGGCGGGGAGGTCCTTCATGACGCCGCCGAGCCGGCAGTAGGTGACGGTGAGGCGCGCGCCGGTCATCGCCTCCACGAGGTCGTAGAGGAACTCGCGCGCCTCCAGCATGTAGAAGCCGGCGGAGATCGCGCCGAGCTCGTTGGCCGCCATGCCGAGGCACGTGAGGTGATCCGTGAGCCGCGAGATCTCGCCGCCGATCACGCGGATGTACTGGCAGCGCTCCGGCACGGTGACGCCCGCGAGCTTCTCGACCGCGAGCGCGAAGCCGACGTTGTTCAGGATCGGCGACGCGTAGTTCAGCCGATCCGCGTAGGGGAAGACGTGGTTCCACGTCCCCTGCTCGCACATCTTCTCGAAGCCGCGGTGGAGGTAGCCGATCTCGACGTCGACATCGATGATCGTCTCGCCGTCGAGGCGGAGGTTGAACTTGATGGTGCCGTGCGAGGCCGGGTGGGACGGCCCCATCTGGATCTCCATCACCTCGTCGGTCGGATCGGGCTCGACGAAGCGATGCGGCGTGAGCGAGCCGGGAGGCGTCGCCATCAGTCGGCGCCGTTCCGCCGCGGGTACCACGGTTGCGCGATCGGGTCGCGCTCCGGGACGAGCGGCTGTCGCTGCGCGACCGGGTAGTCCTTCCGGAGCGGATGCCCCTGGAACTCGGGGTACATGAGGATGCGGCGCAGATCGGGATGGCCGTCGAAGCGGATCCCGAACATGTCCCACGCCTCGCGCTCCGCCCAGTTCGCGCTCTTCCAGAGCGACGTCGCGGTCGGGACGACCGCGACGTCGGCCGGCACGGGCACCTTCACGCGGACCCGGTGGTTCAGGGTGATCGAGTAGAGCTGATAGACGACCTCGAACCGCGGCGTCCGACCGAGGTAGTCGACGACGGTCAGGTCCGAGAGCTGCTCGAAGCGCAGCTCGGGATGATCGCGGAGGCTCTCGAGGACGGCGCGCGCGGCAGCTCGCTCGACGACGATGACGGCATCGCCACGGGTCGCGTCGCGCGGGAAGACGGTCGCCTCGGGCACGAGCGTCGCGAGCCGTTCGAGCAACGCGTCAGCAGTCATCGGGAGCGCGGGTGGTTCGACGGAATCGTCACGCCCACTCGAGGGCGCCCTTCCGCCACACGTAGACGAAGCCGAGCGCCAGCACGAGGACGAACACCGCCATCTCGACGAAGCCGAACATCCCGAGGGAGCGAAACATCACCGCCCAGGGATAGAGAAACACGACCTCGACGTCGAAGACGATGAAGAGGATCGCGGTTAGGTAGAACTTGACGGAGAAGCGACCCCACGCCGGACCGCTCGCCGGGTTCCCGCACTCGAACGCCTCCGCCTTGATCGGCGTCGGGTGACGCGGCCGGAGCAGCGCGCCCGCGCCGAGCAGGATCGCCACCACCAGCCCCGCGATCGCGAACGACACGAGCACGGCAACGTATCCGAGATTCATGCGCGACGTCCGCGAAACCTGTTAGCTAATGTGCGGCGGCGTGGCAAGGTAACGGTCGCCGCTTTGACTCGTCATCGACGCTCTGGTAGCGCGCGGCGATGCCGGCGCCGGTCCCGCGCGAGGCACTCGAACGCGCCGTGCGCGCCGCGTTCGGCGACGCGACCCGCGTCGTCGCCGCCGAGCCGCTCACGGGCGACGCCTCGAGCCGCCGCTACGTCCGCCTCCGCCTGGCGGGGAACGACGCGCCGACGACGACGGTCGCCATGCTGCTCGGCGGCGATCGCTTCGGTCGCGGCTCCGACGAGATGGGCGCCGACACGGGGCCGGCGGAGCTGCCGTTCGTGAACGTCGGGCGCTACCTCGCGGCGCACGGCTTCGCGGTCCCCGCCATCCATCACGACGCCGCGGCGTCGGACGGGATGCTGCTCCTCGAGGACATCGGCGACACGACGCTCTGGGCCGCGGCGAGCGCCCGACCCGCAGAGGCGCCGCGCTTCTTCGCCGCGGCCGTCGAGCTGCTCGCGGCCATCCAGGTCGCCGGCGTGCGGCATCCGGACCCCGGGTGTCACGCCTTCCGCCGCCGCTTCGACGGCCCGCTCGTGCGCTGGGAGATCGAGCACTTCGTCGAGCACGGCATCGAGACGCGGCACGGCGCGCCGCTGCCGGCGGACGAGCGCGCGGCGATCCTGGGCGGGCTCGAGCCGCTCGTCGCCGTCTTCGAGGACGCGGAGCCCGTGCTCTCGCACCGCGACTTCATGGCGTGGAATCTCCACGTGCAGGGCGGGCGTCTCCGGCTCATCGACTTTCAGGACGCGCTCCTGGGCCCCGACGCCTACGACCTCGCGGCGCTTTTGACCGACCGCACCACCGGGACGCTCATCACGCCCGCGATCGAGGCGGACCTGATCCGCTGGTTCATCCAGGCTCGCGGCGCCGCGGGCCTCCCGGTCGTCGGCGATCTCGACGCGCGCTACCGGTCGTGCGCGCTCCACCGCGCGCTCAAGGTGATCGGGCGCTTCTACTATCTGGAGCGGGTCCTCGGGAAACCAGGATATCTCGCGTATCTCCCGGGTGTGTACGGCGTCGCGCGCCGGATGCTCGACGCGCTCCCGGCGTACGACGACGTCCGGGCGCGGATCGTCGCGTGGGTCCCGGAGCTCGCGCGGAGCGCCGCGTGATCCGTCGCGCCATGGTGCTCGCCGCCGGACGCGGAACCCGGCTCGCGCCGCTGACCGACACGATGCCGAAGCCGCTCGTGCCGGTGGCGGGGCGGCCGTTCGTCGAGCACATCCTCGCGTTCCTGCGCGCGGGCGGCATCGAGGAGGTGGTGCTGAACCTCCACCACCTGGGTCATCTGATCGAGCAGCATCTCGGTGATGGCAGCCGGCTCGGACTTCGCGTCCGGTATTCCTGGGAGGACGAGCTCCTCGACACCGGCGGCGGGATCAAGCGCGCGGAGTCGCTCCTCGGCGGCGAGCCGTTCGCCGTCATCAACGGCGACAGCGTCCTCGATCTCGCGCTCGCCGACGTGCTCGAGCACCACGAGCGGCACGGCGGCGTCGCGACGATGGTCGTGCGACCCGACGCGGACGCCGCGCGCTATGGGCTGATCGAGCTCGACGCGGACGATCGCGTCTGGCGCGTCGCCGGACGTCCCGCCGGCGGACCGACCACGCTCCGCCCGTTCATGTTCCCGGGACTCCAGATCTTCGACCCGGCGGTCTTCCAATGGATGGACGCGGATGTCGCGTTCAGCTTGACGCGCGTCACGTACCCGCGGCTCATCGAGGCCGGCGTCACCGTCCGCGGATTCGTCACTGGCGCGCGCTGGATCAACATCGACACGCCGGATGCGCTGGCAGCGGCAGATACCGAGCTTCGCCGCCACTCGCTGACGGATCGTCATCGCGCACGCCGGCAAGGGTGTCGGGAGGGTGCATGAAGTCACACGGTCCCACCGCGCGCTCATCGTCTGATCGTTTTCTTGACTCGACGGGGGCCGTTTAGTAGGCGGGTCCGGCACTTTGGGTGGGGTGTGGCCGCCTGAGACGGCGGTGGGGTTAGGGTGGTTGGTGGAAGAAGTCTCTGGCATGTGCTTTGCTTGCTCCGACCTATCGTGACGCATTGCGCCGACCAGAGAGCCCCGAGGCTGCCAATCGGGTGACGGTCGGTCGGATCTCCGACCGGCATTCCGGAGGACGCCATGGGCCTTACGATCGTTCACAAGAGCGACCTCTCCGCGCGGAAGAAGAACCCCCGCATCTCGCTCGTGCTCGCGGGCGGTGCGGTGACGGGCGGGGCCTATAAGCTCGGCGGCCTGAAGGCGCTCGACGACTTCCTGGTCAACCGGAAGACGACCGACTTCGACATCTACGTCGGGCTCTCGGCAGGTGCGTTCCTCGCGGCGCCCCTCGCCGGCGGCGTCACGCCCCCCGAGATGCTGCGCGCGCTCGAGGGTGCATCCGAAGACTTCACATACCTCTCGCCGCTCGACTTCTATCGTCCGAACCTCGAGGAGTTCGCGCGGAAGCCGCTCGAGTTCCTGGTCGATCTCCTCACGTACCTTCCGAACACGGTGTACGAGTTCCTCGTCCAGACGCCCGAGCTGGTGCGAAGTCTCCAGGACCCGCTCGCCCAGGCGCGGCGCCGCCCGACCCTCGCCAACCTGATCGAGTGCGTGAAGCCGCTGATCGACGTCATCGGGTCGTCGCGCGAGTTCCCCTTCCCGCTCGCGTACCTGCCCTCCGGGCTCTTCGACAACTCGACGCTCGAGCGCTACCTGCGTCACAACGTCGAGCGCCGCGGGATGACGAACGACTTCCGGGTGCTCTACCGACTCCGGCAGGTCGAGCTCTACATCGTGGCGATGAACCTCGACACCGCGGAGCGCGTCGTGTTCGGCCACGACGAGGACAGCTCGCTCACGATCTCCGAGGCGGTCCAGGCCTCGACGGCGCTCCCGGGGTTCTACAAGCCGGCGCGCATCAAGGGCGTCGACTATGTGGACGGCGGCGTGCGCCGGACGGCCAACATCGACGTCGCCATCGAGCACGGCGCCGATCTCGTCATCTGCTACAACCCGTTCCGGCCGTTTCACAACCGGGTGGTCCGGCGCTACATCCCCGAGCGGAACCAGTATCAGCTCGAGGGACGCCCGCTCGCCGACCAGGGGATGCTGACCGTCCTGAACCAGGTCCTCCGCACGCTCCTCCACTCGCGCCTGCAGCTCGGCATCCAGCAGTACCAGGACGATCCGAACTTCCAGGGCGACATCATCCTGCTCGAGCCCGGCGAGAGCGACCTCGCGTTCTTCAAGATGGCGCCGCTCAACCTGTGGGCCGGTCGCAGCGCCGGCGCGCACGGCTACCTGTCGGTCACGCAGGCGATCGAGGCGCACTACGAGCTGATCCGGCAGATCCTGCAGAGCTACGGCGTGCTCATGACCCGCAAGGAAGTTCGCGAGGGTCTCGAGCGCATGCTGCGGACGGAGCCGACCGAAGATGTGCTCCTCCGCGACGTGCCGAAGCGTGATCTGCACGTCGCGTAGCGGCTGAACGTCGCTCGCCCGGG
>Ga0070741_10003889_pt1 | contig 35891 bp, 29 predicted proteins | sample Coa_R1_4_FD_66440 | JGI IMG/M metagenome (GOLD analysis project Ga0070741, IMG submission 66440) | Surface soil microbial communities from Centralia Pennsylvania, which are recovering from an underground coalmine fire - Coalmine... | ecosystem: Environmental > Terrestrial > Soil > Unclassified ... | reverse complement strand
CGGCCCCAGAAGAGGAAGGTTTCCGGGCGGTAGTGAGATCTCCCGTGAAAACGACGGCGGCAGCAGGCCCGGAGTTTTCGCTCGGATCATCGAAAAGGCCAGGCTGGGACCCTGTTACGTGAACTCCAATCAGATCAAATCTCCTTTAACAGCCATTGAACCGCCCGTCTTTGCAGCTTGAGATATTCCGGGGCCCATAAGGCATGGATGGTGTGTCCTACGGCAGTGAATACAACTCGGCCGCGGCCGTAATCGTAAGCCCACCCAGCAATTGATTTCGCCCCCAGGTTCCGAAAGGTCAACCCATCGATGTTTTCCGCTTCCAGGAGAACGTATTTGGGGTCTTTGTCATATTCGACGTAGTGCTGCTCGTCGTTGACCATGAAATCGTGAATTCCTTGGGTGATCGGATGATTCGAGTTCACTACATGCACCTGGAACGGCCGCAGCGGAGGATGCCCGATATACGCCCCTCCCATCACCTCCCGGTACGTTCGGGAAGAAAGGGAAACATGGCTGTTGTTGTGGAGAGAGTAGAAGCCTTTCCCTTCCGTGACGAAGTCCTTTAGGGCCACGGCCTGTTCTTCCGTCAGCCAGCTTTGGGATTTCGCTTCCGGAAAGTCTCCCCGGTTCTCGAGCCCTTGTTCGTAAGAAGTGTAGGCGTCGGGCCCCAGGTAGCCGTTCGGCCATATCATGCCGTCACGCAGGCAGAGAAATATCTGGTAGTCGCGAAGCACCTTTCGCGAGAGCTGCTTGTAGTCAATGGTGTAATCGACGACCAGGCCGAGGCCGTCAAACATCCTGGTCAGCGCGACTTGGATGTAATCCGCGTTGTGATAGCGATCGCCGATCAACGCCAGCACGCGTGGACCGCGCTGCTGGCCCGAAGCCGGGCGCAAGACTCCGGAAGCGGCGGCCGCGGCGGCTGCGCGCAGAATGGTTCTCCGGGAAACAGCTACGCCGAAAGGAAGCATATTGCCCTCCCGCCGAACTTTTGGCTAAGTTTAGGCAACAAGGACGGCTGAAGTCAATGAACACTCCAGTGGAGAAACCTGCCGTTGCGCCCAAAGCGCAGAGCGACGCAGGCCCAAGTTGCATAGTGTCCTGGAAAGCGATGCAGTCCGCCGATGGTATCAGTTATCGACGGCTTCCTTGGGAAGGGGCCGTGCCGGATGATCTAGTTTAGCGCCCTTGGAAGTGAGAAACTCGACGACCGATTTGTACTTGAGGGCCGTCGCGGTTTCCAGAGCGGTGCGGCCGTCTGCGTCGGCGGCGTTGACGTCTACGCCAAGCTCCACCGCGATCTGGACCGCCTCCAGGGTCAGAGCTTCCCGCTGCGCCGGTTCTGGAGCCGCAAACCCACTCCCCCGGCCCATGCCAACGGCAGCCATCAGAGCGGTTGTGGGTCCTGGCGCTTCCCGTTTGTACTCCGAGGTCTTGGTTCTGCGTCCCCAAAAGCTCACATTGTGCACCACGAGGGGATCGGCGCCGTGCTCGGCCAGCATCCGCATGACCTCAGGCTGGGTGAAGCGGGCGGCCAACCAGAATGGCGTCGCTCCGACATAGGCGGGATGGAAGTAGAAATCATGCGAGGAGCGCCGGACAGGCGTGGAAGCCAGAAGCTTCGCGTTCGGATCAGCGCCATGGGCGAGCAGGGCGGCCACAGCCCTCGTATTGCGGCGGAGAATCGCGGCGTGGAGCGCTGTATAGCCCGCTCCGGCCGCGTTGGGATCCGCGCCTTTCTCCAGCAGATACTCCACCAACTCGGCATTGCCGCTATGCACCGCAAGCACCGTGGCGCTAGTTCCGTAGGCCGAGGCATCATTTACGTCCGCGCCGGCCTCGATGAGAAGCTTTGCGGAAGCAAGATCTCCAACTCGCGCCGCAAACAGCAGAGGCGTGTCACCCCCGAGTTTGAGCCTGACCTGGTAGTCGGGGTGGACGTCCTGATCGGGCGCGGTTTGCCATAGTTGGGTCCAGACATCCGAGCGGGCTTTGACGTCCGCCCCGTGCGCCAGCAAAACCTTGACGACTTCGGGATGCTTTTGGGCCGCCGCCCACATTAACGCCGTTTGGCCGCGCGTGGCCCTCGCATTCACGTCAGCTCCCCTGGCGAGCAGCAGTTCGACGACCTCGGCCTTCCCGGAGCGGGAGGCAGTCATTACCAGCGTCTCACCAGAGAGAAGCTTGGCATTGGGGTCGGCGCCGGCGTCAAGCAGTTTTCGCGCCATGGCGGCGCTTCCGTTCTGGCAGGCCATCCAGAGCGGAGTGACGCCGAGATCGTTGGCGGCATTGACATTGGCGCCGGCGCGAATCAGCAGATCCGCGCCTTCCAGATCGTCCCGGTAGCTCGCCCAATGAAGAGCCGTCGAGCCGTCGCCCTCGGCGGCGTTGACCTCCACACCCGGCTTCAGCAGGAGGGCGTGCAAGGCATCTTTGTCGGTGTTCCGGGCGGCCTGAATCAGCGCCAGGCTGGAGCCGGCGGCCTCCACGAGGGTCACGGCCAGTCCCAGAGCAAGCAAGCGTAACCAGCGGGCTGTCATCGGTGTTCCCTCCCTGTGTATAAATCAGTCCAGTTGTGGGCCTGGGCAAGACGCACGCGAAAATCGTACTCGCCGTTGCGCGCTGGAGCGCCGCCAGGCTAGACGTCAGAGAGCGTATCGAGCGGGAGCTTGCCGGTGCTGCCGCCGATGCGCTCCACCGGCGCATCGAGCTTCTCCATGAGTGTGACGAGCAAGTTTGCCATCGAGGGCCGGTCGGAATATTTGATGTGCCGCCCGCCTTTGAGCTTTCCCGCGCCCCCGCCGAGCAGCAAAATGGGCAGGTTTTCGCCCGAGTGCTGATTGCTGTTGGAGATGCCCGAGCCGTAAAGGATCGTCATGTGGTCCAACAGCGATCCCTCGCCGTCTGGCGTCGCGCGGAGCTTCGCGAGATATTTCGAGAACAGCTCGGTGTGATAGCGGTTGATCTTCGACATACGCGCGATCACGTCGGGCTGGTTATTGTGGTGCGAGAGGGGGTGGTGCGCTTCGGGAACCCCAATCTGCGGGTACGGACGGGCGCTCTGCTCTTTACCGATCATGAACGTGATCACGCGAGTCAGATCTGTCCGCAGCGCCAAGAGTTGCAAGTCGAACATCAAATCCAGGTGGTCTTCGAAGACGGTGGGCACGCCTTGAGGCTGCTCCATGACGGGCAGTTCGATGTTGGTCTGCTGCTCGGCTTTCTGCACGCGCCGCTCTACGTCGCGCACCGCTTCGGTGTACTCATCCACCTTTACCTGGTCCTGCGGCCCGACCTCCCGCTTGAGATCCGCGAGCTTTTCGGTCACCGAATCCAGAATGCTCTTGTGCTGCCGCAGCCGCGCTTCGCGGGCCGCCCGGTCCGTGCTGCCGGTGTCGCCGAACAGCTTCTCAAACACCACGCGCGGATTGTGCTCCATCGGCAACGGCTGCGTGGGGCTGCGCCAGGAGATGGTGTGCGTGTAGGCGCAGCTCAGCGCTCCCGTGCAGGCTCCCGCGTTATTAGGGGCGTCCATTGAGAGCTCGAGAGAGGGCAATTGCGTCTCGTTCGCGAATTTCTTGGCCAGTAACTGATCCATGGAGACATCCGCGATGATCTCCACCTCGGTCCGCCCGCCGCGCGTAGTCCCTGTCAGAAACGACCCCGAGGCGCCGGCGTGAATGTAGTTCCAATTGGCATGGAGGCCCGAGAGCACCATCATCTGATTCCGGAACGGCGCCAGCGGCTCCAGAATTGGGGTGAGCTCGAAGTCTTTTCCTACCGTCTTCGGCGACCAATATTCCATCGCCATACCGTTCGGCACATAGACCGCCTGGAATCGGTGCACCGGTTTGGCAATCGTCCCCGCTCTCGAGAACGCAGGGAACATGGAATCCAACAACGGTAGAGCCAAACTGATGCCCATACCCCGCAATACGGTCCGCCGCGGCAGCGATTTCCGAGTCATAACAGTGCTCTCCTTCGCCCTATCTTACTCTGAAGGTTGATGAAAATCCTAGCAGGTTCCACGACTCCACACATTTTTGACAACCCGCTCGCGCCGGCGGGCTGCCGGAGCGTGCCAAGACCGCCCCGAGTCGGCGGGGTTTAAGTCCCCGCTTTGGCCGACCGCATCTGAAACGGCGGGCTTTGGACAATTCCCAGAATAATGGAGGACCAGCGATAGTCGTTCGCCTTGGCATCGCGCACGATCTTCCGCACAGCCGGCTTGTCGTAGTAATCCAGCCTGCGCGCCAAGGCGTAGGACATCAGCTTTTCCGTCAATGTGCCGACGAAGCTGTCCGGGTGGTCGAGCAGCATGGCCCGGAGCCCCGTGAATCCATCGATCTTCCGGCCGCTCGGCCACGTGCCGGTGCTGTCAATGGGATTGCCTGCTTCATCCTTGGTCCGCCACCCTCCGAGAACGTCAAAGTTCTCCAGCGCGAACCCCATAGGGTCGATTTGTGAATGGCAACTGGCGCAGAGGGCTTCATGGCGGTGCTGGTCCAGCCGCTCGCGTATGGAGGCCGGCCGCGCCCCGCGTTTCGGTTCCTGTAAAGTGGTGTTCACGCCGGGCGGAGGCGGCGGTGGAGGCATGCCGAGGATGTTGTCGAGCAGCCATTTGCCGCGCAGTACGGGCGAGGTCCGGTCGGGGTAAGAGGTCGCCGCGAGGAGCGCTCCTTCGGCGAGCAGCCCGCCTCTCTGGTCCAGGTTCGGGAGCTGGACCCGCCGGAATCGGCTGCCGTAAATGCCGGGAATGCCGTAGTGCCGGGCGAGCCTTTCGTTGACGAAAGTATAATCCGCTTTCACCAGGTCCAACACGCTGCGATCCTCGCGGAGCGTGCTGGCGACAAACATTTGCGTTTCCTCTTTGAAGGCTTCCAACAGGCTCTCGTCAAAATTGGGATAGTAGCGGGGATCGACCACGACATCCCCGACGCGGCGCAGATTCAGCCACTGGGCGGCGAAGTCGTTGACCAGGGCGTCTGTGGCGCGCGAATTGGCCAGCATGCGCCGCACCTGCGGTTCCAGGATTTTCGGATCCGAGAGCTTTCCCTTTTCCGCCAAGTCGAGCAACTGCTCATCGGGGATGCTGCTCCACAAGAAGAACGACAGGCGGGACGCCAGATCGAGATCGCTCAGCCGATAGACCTCTCCCGGCTTGGCCTGAGGCGGATCGCGCAGCACCCGCAACAGGAAATCGGGATCGACCAGGAGGCGTTCCAGCGCGAACTGAATCCCGGCATCAAAGCTCTTGCCGTCGCGGCGGCCGCTGTCGAAAAACTCAAGCAGCGTTTGCACGTCGCGATCGGTGACCGGCCGGCGGTAAGCGCGCCGGGCCATCCGGGAAAGGATCCTTACGGCGCAGGGCTTCTCCTCCGCAGCCGTCTGAGGCTGGCATACAAAAATGGCGCGGCGGCTGGGCGTATCCCGCGCCGGTCCGGAGACCTGATAGGGCCCGCCGATCTGCACCGACCCCACGCTCGCGTAGTCCATGTAAATCTCGTCATCGGTGATGACTCTGCCTCTTTGCAGCGGCTGCGGAACCAGTTCGGGTTCCCACAGTTCCCGGACAAAGTCCACGCCGACAACCCGCGGTCCCGCCTTGACCGGCACTCGGATCTCCAATCCGTCGTCCGCGCCCTGCATGTATTTTTCCCACTCGGGATCGCCGAAGGAGTTGCCGGCTCCGGCGAAACTGGCGGGTGAGGGCTTGCCCGGCGCCTGGCCGCCGATTGTAAAGCGCTTCAGGAGCTTGCCGTCCAGGCGGATTTCCAGACGCTGCGGCCACCCCATGCCCATGATGTAGTCCTGATACTGCCTGCGCAGGCGAACTTTGAAGGTGTAGTCGCCGTCGGCCGGAAAGTCATAACGAACGGCCAGGCCGCCGCGGGATCCGAACGGCAGATCTTCGCTCTGGCGGTCGTCCTGGACCACGTGCAACGGAACCTTGAACGTTTCCACCACCGGGCTGGCCGGAGGCAGGCCCGTCGCCAGCCGCGTGATCTGGCGGGCCACGGACATGTAGCGTTCCAGGTGGGATCTGGTAATGCCGAGGACGTCGGCGTTGTTGTCGAAACTGCCGTCGGCCGTCTCGTCGCCCGGCAACTGCGAATTTACGTCAAAGTCGAGCGCGAAGAGGTCGCGAATCGCATTGTGATATTCCGTGCGATTCAGGCGGTGCACGGAGTTGGTCCGGCCCGGATTCGGATGGGCTGCCGCAGCGCGGTCGATATCCATCTCGAGCCAGCTTGCTACGGCGTCATAGGTCGCTTCATCGGGCCGCGGCAGGCCCCGCGGCGGCATCGTGCCCGTGCGCAGCTTGCGAATCACCCGCTCCCACTTCTCTGGATTGGCGCTCGGCTTGGTTACGTCCAGCGACTCGAGCGCGAGCCCGGCGGTGTTGAGCTTCGCGTTATGGCATGCGGCGCAATATTTGTCAAAAACCGCGCGCGATTCAGCCGCGGTGAAGGGAGCTTGCGCACGCGCCGGGGAAGCGGATCGCTGAGCGGCTGACGGGGATCCGGTTACTCCGACAAGGAAAGCAAAAATCGATGCCTGCACCGCCCGAGAAGGTATTCTGCATAGATCGCCCGCCGTAGATCTCAATGGCCGCATGTCTCGTCCTCCGACCCGCCGGATCTTCCGCTCTGCCCATCCGGATCAGTGCCAGTATACACCCGCCCCAGCAACCGGCGGCTTTATAGCCTGCGTGCCGGCTTGCCCTTTTCGGTTCGGGCCTCGGCCTTGCTCGGGAAGACTCCAGGCAGCGGCCGGCTCCTCAGCCGCGCGGCTGCCAGAGCTTGCGATGCTTGCGTGCGGCGTTGCTCTGTTTAGTTGGCCCGGGGGCGCCGATGCCTGAATTTGAGCAGGTAATTCTCCGGGAACATGTCTTCGCGGCGCTCGATCAACTCAAAGCCGGCGTTCAAAAACTCATCGGTGAAAGTGCCTTCCCCCGCCCGGACCATTTTCAGGATGTACGGGCGCGAAACGCCTTCAATCCGCTTGAAGTCGATCAGCAGGAGCAGGCCGTCCGGCCGGAGCGCCTTGTTGATTTCCGCCAGCATGTCCTTCGGGTACTCGAAATGGTGATACGCATCAATGATACATACAGCATCGACGGAATTGGGTGGTAATTGCGGCGAATGAGGATCGCCCAGGACAGCCTTCAGGTTAGTGATCTTCTGCTCCTGGGCGGTCCTGGCGATGTGATCGACCATGTTTTTGGCGATATCTACGGCGTAGACAGTGCCGCCCGGCGCCACTCTCTGCGCGATCAGCCGCGAAATGAGGCCGCTGCCGGCGCCGATGTCGGCGACATCCATGCCCGGTTTGAGTCCCATGGCGTCTAAAATCTCGAACCGCTTGTCGTAGATGGCGCGGCCCTCGTGCTCGAAGCGCGCCGCCCACTGCGCGGCGTCCGCATTGAAGCTCTGGTTGAGCTCTTTGGCCGTCGGCGTGATCACCGGTTGAGAAGTGGTTGGTTGAGAGACGGTCTGCTGAGATGTAGTTTGCCGGGATGCGGATTGCTGCGTGATCGCTTGCTGCGTGACACTCTGCCCGGTCGCTTGCGGCTGCGCCGCCGGTATCGCGGCGCCGATTGTCAACCCAGCCGCCAGAATGGAAATGACCGGCCCCCGGAGCGTGGTCATGGTGCACCTCCCGCAGTTAGCATACAATCAACACCGCCGGGAAGGGGAGCATTTTGGGCCGGCAGGCGGTCCATTTCAAATTGACCCACAATCTTTGGTATCGAGCGGGCAAGGGGCCATCCGGTCTTGGTAGGAACAGAGGGTATGGGTCCTTTACCCGAAATTCTCACTTGAGAGTTTTTCTTCTTTAAGCGAGAGACCAGATTCGCGGTGAGAACCGGATAGGGAACACGGAGGGCGTCCCTCCCAGGGCGGCTGGGCGAAGATCTCAGTCTGCTGGGACCAGCCGGTCCTTAACCGCTCAATGCACTTTGGATTCAGGCCGATTGACACGAACCACCATAGCCTACATGTCATTTTCCATTTGCGCGAGCTATGGCGTCTTTGATATTTTCGGTTGCAATATGCCGAACTTCGGGATGCTTCGGCAGGCCTGGGCTGGCCAGGCGACGGCAGCACAGGCCAACGCTCCTGAATGGCCACAGGCGGGGTTCGCAATCGAAGGCGATTTCTCTGGAATTCAGAAGTTCGTCCTGAGGCCGGTACCTGGAGCTGGTGGGGCGGCTCGCCGCCTGCGCTCCCGCTCGTTCCGCCTGTGATCTGCTCCTAGCGAGTCTGAATCCCCGCTGGGAGCCAATAGCGAACTATCAGAATTTCATTCGGTGGTGGGCCCGTGGCGACTCGAACGCCAGACCTCTACCGTGTCAAGGTAGCGCTCTAACCAACTGAGCTACGGGCCCTGCGGAATCTCCCATTAGGCGCATGGTAACACATGCATGCAGAAAAGGGACCAGGCTAGGCATGCGGGCAAGTCAAATCGGGAATGTATCGTCAGGCGAGGACAAAAGTTAAGTTCGCGCCCTGAGAAGATCCCCCTGCGTCCTTTCGAGCTACGATTGTCCTTGATCTAATCCGAGAACTGGCGCCCTCCGATGCGTGCCACGAAGGGAATAGGCGCCTGTTACCGCGCGGGGTGCGTCCGGGCTGGGATGCCGGGGCGGGCAATCGAGGCCGTCCGAGTTCCGGCACCGCCGTGCGGCATGCGGAAGGGCCCTTTCGGGAGACGCTCGATGTGGTATAAACACGGTTTCAACAAATCGCAGCAGCAGGAGGGAGATATTATGAACCGCCGTTCCTTCGTGCAATCTCTGGGAGGCGCAACTATGCTGTCCGCGTTAGCGAGCGATCCGGCGCAGGCGCAGGGCCGAAAGACTAGGCTGTACCGGATCGAATACTTCTACTTCCGGCAGGGAGACCAGGGGACACGTCTCAACCGGTTTCTCTCGTCGCAAATGCCTCTGTTGACGAAAAACATTCGGACGCTGGGCGTTTTCAACTCCCTCATCGGGCCGCACGTCCCGGCAACTGTGATTTTGGCCGGCTTCTCCGGCTACGAGGAAATGGAAGCTGCCCGGAAGCGGATCACTCAGGATCCTGGGTATCAGAAGGCGCACGAGGAACTGGAGAACGGGTCCGAACCGCCGTACGATTACGCCGATCAAGCGCTCCTGGAAGCGACGGATTTCTCTCCCGAAATTGTGCCGCTCAAAGAAAAGCCCAAGACGCCTCGTGTCTTTGAATTGCGTGTCTATCACTCGCCCACCCAGCGGCAGTTGAAGCTCTTGCTTGAGCGCTTCGGCGGCCCCGAAATCAAGATTTTCCATACCGTGGGCATCCATCCGATTCTCTACACCACCACCGTGATCGGCCAGAACATGCCGAACCTGACCTATCTGATTCCGTTCGCCAGTCTGGCCGACCGCGAAAAAGCGTGGGACGCCTTCGGGGCATCGCCGGATTGGATCAAGGCGCGCGACGAGTCGATTGCCCGGGGCGGGCAGATCGTCTCACAGAGCAACATCACTCTGCTTCGGCCCGCTGCTTTCTCTCCGATTCAGTGAAAGAGAACCCGAAAAGCGAGGAACCGGCCCCGCTTTTCCGCCCGGGTGATTTCGAAACCCGACCTCGTCGGGTGGCTGACACGCCCCTGCCAGAGAGCGGGGGGGAGCGCAAGCGGCGATTGCCGGCGGCTCGAGTGCAGGCAGCACGCCGGGGCGCGGGAATCGGCGGCGTCCTTCCGCACATTCCGCTTCCTCTGAAGTATTCCTTCATTGCTCGCATTACCCGCGTGCTGCCTGGCCGCGCGGCGTGAGCATCCGGCGCCATAATATAAAATAAAAAGGCCCCATCCCAATCGGGACGGGGCCTTTCTTGCAAATCGCCTTCGCCCTCTTTACGGGGCGGGCACTGCTACTTCTTCTTCTTCGCGGCTTTCTTCTTTGCCGGTTTCTTGGCTGCTTTCTTCATCGAAACATTCTCCCTAACATCAAAAATTGTGGCGCATACGCCACGATGTTGTCTCCATGTATAAGGGGATCGTGAAAAAAAGTCAAGAAAAAAATGAACTTACATCCGGTGGGACGCCCCGTTCGAACGAGAGCGCGAGCGGTGAAGCCAGTCTTCGAACGAAAAAAACGCCGGGAATCGAAATGTTCTTGCGTAAGGCAATGAATCGGGCTGGGGCCGCGCGGGCTGCGCTGGTCTGCTCATCCAGGCTCGCTACGCAGGGCCTTCGCACTTGCCGCGATCTTCGGAAAAAGGCAAAGCGGCTTTGAGGCGCCTGGGAACATCGGTCGATCCGGCACAGTCTCACCGCGCTGATGCGCGGCTCGCCGGTTGAGGAAACGCAGAACTTTCAGCCTCCATCGGGTGTTTAATACAGATAGAAGACCGGGAAGCGGAGCGCGTCACGCCCTGCGCGGCTGCCGACGCAATATCGGGTGAGGGATCGCGGCATGAGGATCTACAAACCAACCTTCCTTGGACTGGGCCTTCTTCTTTTTTTAGCGGCGGGGCCGGCCAAACTCCCGGGCGCGAAAAAAGACGATGCCTTCTCCAAGAAGCTTTCTTCGGAGCAGAAAATCGCTCATGCGCTGAACCGGCTGACATTCGGCCCCCGGCCGGGCGACTTCGAACGCGTTCGCTCCATGGGATTGAAGAAGTGGATTGATTTACAGCTCCACCCCGAGCGCATCGCCGAAAACCCCGCGCTCGAAGCCAAGCTTCGCGTGCTCGATACGCTGCGGATGAGTACGAGCGAGCTGGTGGAGAACTACCCTCCCCCACAAGTGATCCGGGCCATGGCGATGGGGCGCCTTCCCTATCCGCAGGACCCGGAGAAGCGGAAGCGGCTTCAACGCCTGACCGAACGTTACGAGCGCCGGTTTGAGCAGCAGGGACAAGCGGAGCAGCCGGAAGCCCGGCGGCAACCGGCAATAGCGGGGATGGCCCCGCTCGCAAACCTGCTGTCGCCGGAAGAAAGAAACGCGTTTCGCCAAAGCACGCCGGAGGAAAGGCTGAAGTTGTTTTTCTCTCTTCCAGAAGAGAAGCAGGAAGATCTCATCGAGGTTTTACCGGCGAATATGCGCCGGGCTGTCATCGCGCGGGCGCCGGACGATCTCCGGCGGAGGCTGCTCCGCTCCCTTGCCCCGCAGCAGGTGGTCGTCAGCGACCTGGTCGAAAGCAAACTTTACCGTGCGATATACAGCAATCGCCAACTCGAAGAAGAGCTTGTGGATTTTTGGTTCAATCATTTCAACGTGTTTCTCGACAAGGGGGCTGACCGCTATCTGGTGACGTCCTACGAGCGGGATGCGATCCGGCCTCACGTTCTCGGGAAATTCAAAGACCTGCTGCTGGCTACGGCCCAGAGCCCGGCCATGCTGTTCTATCTCGATAACTGGCAATCGGTGGACCCGGCGGCCGCAGAGCGTATGTTAAATGGCCGGCGCCGGCTTTTGACCTTCCAGAAGGCCCTCCCTCGCCGGGGCCTAAACGAAAATTACGGCCGTGAACTGCTGGAACTGCACACAATGGGAGTCGATGGCGGCTACACCCAGCGGGACGTGATTGAAGTAGCGCGCTGCTTCACAGGCTGGACGATCAACCGTCCGCAGCTCGGCGGAACGTTCGTGTTCAACGAGGGGATGCACGATCGGGGCGAGAAGACCGTGTTGGGGGTGAAAATTCCTGCCGGGGGTGGTCTTTCCGACGGATTGAAGGTAATTGACATTCTGGCCAGCCACCCTTCAACGGCCCATTTCATCTCGCGCAAGCTGGCGCAGCGTTTTGTTGCTGACAATCCGCCGGACTCGCTGGTGGAAAAGATGGCTCGAACTTACTTGAAGAGCGGCGGCGACATCCGCGAGGTGATGAAAACCATGCTGGCTTCCAGCGAGTTTTGGTCGCAAGGAGCGTATCGGGCCAAGGTCAAGTCACCACTCGAAATCGTTGTGAGCGCGGTGCGGGGACTGGATGCCGAGGTCAATTTCGCTGCCGCGCTGGACTTCCAGACGGCACAGCTCGGCGAACCGCTCTACAGGAAGCAGGAACCGACGGGTTATTCGAACGCGAGCCAGGATTGGATCAATTCAGCCGCCCTTCTCGCCCGGATGAACTTCGCCGAAGCCCTGACCCGAAACAGCCTGCCCGGGATCCGGGTGGACCCGAACCGCGTGGCGCAAACAGCTGCGGCTGATCCGGCGGATGTGGCGCGGGAGCTCCTGCTGGCCGATCCTTCCAACGCAACCCGCGAGGCCATAACCAGAAGCGATACGGCGGAGGGCGGCTTGCAGCCGCTGCAAGTGGCCGGGCTCGTCATCGGTTCTCCCGATTTTCAACGCAAGTGAGGCTCTTTATATGTACACGCGCAGAGTATTTTTAAAGAACGCCGCGTTCGCTATGGTCGGTGTAGGCTCAGCCCCCGCCTGGCTCGCACGCACGGTGTTCGCAGAAACATATAGCGGCAGACGCAAGAAGGTTCTGGTTGCAATTTTTCAGCGCGGGGCGGCTGATGGGCTGAACATCGTCGTTCCGTTCGGCGAGAAGAGTTATTACTCTTTGCGCCCGACGATTGCCGTGCCGCGGCCAGGCGTTTCGGAGGAGGACTCGGCCATCGACCTTGACGGTTTCTTTGGCCTGAACCCTGCGCTGAAGCCTCTCGTCCCGCTTTACCGGGGCGCCCACCTGGCGATTGTTCATGCAGTGGGTTCGCCCGATCCCACCCGTTCCCATTTCGATGCCCAGGACTACATGGAGTCCGGAACGCCCGGGCGAAAGGCGACGCCTGGCGGTTGGATGAATCGGGCGCTGGCCCCGGAGCGCGGCACGGTTTCTCCCGTCCGCGCCGTCGCCGTCGGGCCGACCCTGCCCCGCGCGCTCCGGGGCGAGACTCCGGCCCTCGCCATCAATGATCTTCCCGGCTTTCAGATTCGCGATCCCGGCGCAGCCGTTCCGTTCGAGACGATGTATCAAACGACGGGCGACACGCTGCTGCGGGGCGCCGGCCGGGAGACGTTCGAGGCGATCCGTCTGCTTTCTTCGATCGAGAAGCGTCCTTACAGCCCTGAAAACGGGGCCAGCTACCCCGGGGGCCGTTTCGGCCAGAGCTTGCAGCAGATCGCCCGGCTCATTAAAGCCGATGTCGGAGTCGAGGTAGCCTTTGTCGATATCGGTGGGTGGGATCATCACGTCAACGAAGTGGGAGCGCGGGCCTCGGCCGGCCAATTGCCGAATCTGCTCCGGGAGTTTGGCCGTTCCCTGGCCGCCTTCTGGCAGGATCTCGGAGACCGTATGGCGGACGTGGCGCTGGTTACTATGTCCGAATTCGGGCGTACAGCGCGCGAGAACGGCAACCGGGGCACGGACCATGGCCACGCCAACGTAATGTTTGTAATGGGCGGAGATGTTCGCGGCGGCAAAGTCTACGGCGAGTGGCCAGGAATGGAAAAAGAGCAGCTTTACGAAGGCCGCGACCTGAACCTCACCACCGATTTTCGCGACGTGCTGGGCGAGCTGGTGTCGCGGCACCTGGGCAATCCAAATCTTAATGCCGTATTTCCGGGTTACGCTGCGGACGCGCGAAAATTCCGCGGCTTGATTCCCACATAAGGCGCGCTGCTGCTTCGTTTCCTTCCGGCCAGAGCGGGCTCCGTATTCATGCCCGCAGACCAGCGGCCGTGGCGCGGGTTGTATACTACCCGCATGGGCGAGAAATCCCCCCGATCTGACGCCTTCGAGCAAGCGGCGCGGGAAATCGAAGCCGAAGTCAAGCGGGCGCTCGATTTTATTGAGGGACGCGTAGTGCCCCGCGCTCGCCGGGACGGCGAGAAATTGCTGCGCCGGCTTTCCGAAGAACTGAGCCGCTGGGCCGACCGCCTCCATGGCGAGCCCCCGGAGGAAGAGAGGAAGTGATCCGCGGCCGCGGGGGCGCGCTCCTTGCTATCTCGCTGGCTGTCCTGGCGCCGGCCGGCTGCGGCCGAAGGAAAGCAGGGGTCTCCCTTCCCGCGGCTCCTCGCGTTTCGATCGGCATGACGGAAGAGGGTATGGCCAGTTGGTATGGTCATCCTTATCACGGCCGTCCCACCACCAGCGGTGAAATCTACGACATGGAAAAGCTGACCGCGGCGCACCGCACGCTGCCTCTCGGTGCGCGGGTGCGCGTCGAGAATTTATCCAATGGCCGGACTGTGGAAGTGCGAATCAATGATCGGGGTCCCTTTGACAAGGACCGCATCATCGATCTCTCCCATGCCGCGGCTCGCAGGATTGCCATGATCGGGCCCGGTACGGCGCGCGTAAGGTTGACAGTCATCGGTTTGCCTGAGACGCCGTCTCCCGGCTTCTACGCCGTCCAGGTGGGTTCCTTTCAGAGCCGCGGCAATGCGGAGCGCCTCCGTTCCCGGATGGCTCGCGAGCACGGGGCGGCTGTCATTCGCAGCTATGAAAGCGGGCGCGGGCTGTTCTATCGCGTTCTGGTGGGTCATGAGTCTGATTGGAACGCCGCCAACGCCCTGGTTGAAAAACTGCGGCGCGAAAATTTCACGCCTCTGGTGATCAGGATCGATGAGCTCCCCGCCAATGCCGGGCTATAATAGCTCGGTTGATGCAGGAACCGCCGTCCGAGAGCGCGGCTTACCCTTTCGGTTTGGTCGGTGACTCGCCGGAAGTCCAACGCGTTCTGCGAATCATTTACAAGCTGGCGAACAACCGCAGTCCGGTTCTTGTAACCGGGGAGAGCGGCACAGGAAAAGAATTGGTGGCGCGCGCTCTGCACGCGGTCGCTCCGGGGACTCGCGGCGTTTTTGTCGCGGTGAATGTCCCCGCGCTGCCCGCCTCCCTCGTGGAGAGCGAGCTTTTCGGCCATCTGCGGGGCAGCTTCACCGGCGCCACTGCCGCCCGACGCGGGTTAATTGAAGAGGCCTCCGGGGGCGCGTTGTTCCTGGACGAGATCGGTGAAATGCCCCTGGAATTGCAGCCGAAGCTGCTGCGGGTGCTCGAAACGCAGGAGGTCCGGCCGCTGGGCGCCGAGCACGCTGAGAAAATCGACGTGCGCGTAATCGCTGCCACGAACCGCGACCTCGGGAAGCTCGTCGAGGAAGGGAAATTCCGCGCCGATTTGTATTACAGGCTGAATGTCGTGGCGCTGCGGTTGCCGCCGCTCCGGGAACGCAGAGAGGACATCCCTCTTCTCATCCGCTACTTTCTCCAGCGCTACGCTCCGCGTCCTATGACCATGACGCCGTTAAGCCTCCGCGCGATGCTGGAGTACGACTGGCCGGGTAATGTGCGGCAGCTCGAGAACGCCATCCGGCGGATGGTTGCTCTGTGTTCGGGTAATGAGCTGCACTTGGGCGATCTGCCCACCCAAATCCGGAATGCGGCCGGGGCGTTGCAGGCTGAGCCGCGGCTGGTGGCCTTGCCGGAAGTAGCGCCTCTGGCCAATGTGGAACGGCTTGCCATCGAGCATGCCATGAAAGTGACTCGGGGCGACCGCCGGAAAGCAGCCAAACTGCTGGGCATCGGTAAGACAACCCTCTACCGCAAGTTGAAGGGTTATGGCCTTGACACAAAGGCGCCCGATGCAAAGGTCAATGACGCCGGCCTTTGAAATCCGGCGGATTGCGGCGCCAGGACCTCCAGCAAAGCTGCGCCGCACGCGGTGCTCTCCGCGGCTCCCATTGCCTTGTAGTGGCGCCTTGTGTACCGTGTGAATGTGCACCCCCAAAAAGCTGCCGCGGCTTGCGCCGAATTCCAGAAACTGCGCGATCAAGATTTGCTGACGCCGGCTGAAACAGCGCGGCTGGCGGCGCACGCGGCGCAGGCCTGCCTCGCGTCAGCGGCCGAACTGGATCTTGCCGTGCCGCTGCTGGCCGAGATCGCTACGCTGGCCGATGCGCACCTGGCTAGCTCCGGGACAGACGCCATTTTTCGGCAAGTGGTCGAACCCCTGGCGGACGCTTTCGACCCGGCGTGTTGCGAATTGTACATCCGGTTTATGGCCCGGCTGCTCGAATGCTGCCGCCGTCTTTCCAACGCCGCGTGGCTCGAAGCGCAACTGACTCGCTTTGGCATCTCGAATGAGGGGGATTTGATCCGCCGCGCTTTATCGCTGCGCAGGTTTGGAAGAGCGGCAGTCGAGGCCGGAGCTATCGAAAAGGCGCTTGTTCTCTCGCGGGTGACTCTCGGGGCCGACGTAGCGGTTACCAGCGTGGTCTTGCGGAAAATGATGCAGGTGTTTCCGAACGCCGACCTAGTATTGGTAGGCAGCGATCGGGCCGCTCTCCTGTTTGCGGGCGAACCTCGCGTGCGAGCGCGGCGCGCGTCGTATCTAAGAGGCGGGGGTTTGCTCGACCGGCTGGCTGCCTGGCCCGCAGTGGTTGCTATTGTGGGGGAGGAGATCAAAGGTCTGCCCGCCGGGCGATATGTGATTATCGACCCTGATTCCCGCCTGACTCAACTGGGAATGCTGCCTTTGACCGCAGGCGATGCGGGCTATCTCTTTTTTGAAAGCCGGTCCTACGCCAAGCCGGGACGTGAGGCGCTCTCCGATTTAACGTCCGCCTGGCTCGACGATGCCTTTGGGCCGGGGACCGCGCCCGCCCGGCCTTGGGTAAGCCCTCCTGCCGCAGCGCTGCGATTGGCTGAGTCTCTGCGCGCCGTTTTGCGCTCACCCGCCCACAGGGAGGAGGGCTCCGGTTCCGCTCCCCTAAGGGGGTGGATCAGCATCAATTTCGGAGTTGGCGACAATCCCGGAAAGAGGATCCCCGGCAATTTTGAGTATCTTTTGCTGAGAGAGTTGCTCGGCCGGGGCTGGCGAGTTTTTCTCGACCGGGGCGACGGGGCGGAAGAATCGGCGCGGACAGGCAGCCTGCTAGCTCGATTGCGCGAGAGTGGAACACGAATCGTCGAGATCGAAGAACGGGAACCTCTTCCGCCTTCTGCCGGTGCGCAAATCATCGCCTGGCGAGGCAGCCTAGCCGGGTTCGCCGCATTGATCCGCCTCAGCGATCTCTACATTGGGTACGATTCGGCCTGCCAGCACATAGCGGCCGCCCTCGGAAAGAAGACAGTCGATATTATGGCCGGCTTCCGGTCCCCGCGCATTCTCCAGCGCTGGCGGCCTTGCGGCCCAGCCGAAGTGAAGACGGTCGTTGTGAGCCCGGAAGCCCCCGCCCACCCTGAGCGCATCGTGGATGTGGTCTTGGAGGCTGTTTCGTGAATGTGGGACTCGATGCCACCTACAGTCTGGGAAGAGCGCTCTCCGGAGTAGGAGTGTACTGCCGGCGGCTCATTGAGGAAATCGTGGCGGCTGCTCCCGAGTTCCATTTTATCCTGTATTACCGGCCACACCGGTTTTTTCGATCGTTGCTCGAGCAGCGATGGCCTTCGAATGTCTCGCGCCGGCTGCTCGAAGAGCCCCTGAATGTCTTTCTGCCCCGGCGGGTAGCGGTGTTTCACGGCTTGAATCAACGCTTGCCGCGCTATAGCTTCCGCCAGGCGATCACTACTTTCCACGATCTGTTCGCGCTCACCGGCGAATACTCGACGCCCGAGTTTCGGGAGCGATTCGCCGCGCTGGCCAGAGACGCCGCGGCCCGCTCCGGGCTCGTAATTGCGGTATCTTGCTACACAGCGCATTGTGTGGAGGCGCTGCTCGGCGTCGAGTCTTCGCGAATCGTGGTCATCCACCACGGTGTAGATCCCATTCCCGAGTTTGCTGCCGAGGATCTGAAAGCCTTCCGGCGGCGGTTTCGACTCGAGCGTCCCTTCCTGCTCCACGTCGGCGCCCTGCAAGCCCGTAAGAACATCCTTCGCCTGATCGAGGCGTTTGAGACCCTGGAGGGTGATGTCGATCTGGTGCTTGCCGGCTCGGACGGATACAAGGCGGAAGAAATTCATGCGCGCATCGCTAATTCGCCGGCCCGGCAGCGCATCCGCGCCCTGGGCTATCTGCCCAACGGCGCCATCGAGCGGCTTTATCGCTCGGCCGCCGCTCTCGCTTTTCCGTCCCTAGAAGAAGGGTTCGGATTGCCGGTGTTGGAGGCCATGTCCGCCGGCCTTCCTGTGGTCACTTCCAATTGCTCGGCCTTGGCCGAAATTGCCGGCGGCGCCGCCCTGCTCGTTGACCCGTTGGACACGGCCGCGCTGGCAGAAGGACTGAGCCGGGCCGCCGCCGATTCCTCGCTGCGCCGGGAGTTGATCGAAAAAGGGCGCGCCCGCGCAGCGCAATTCACCTGGCGGCGAGCCGCAGAGAGGACGCGCGACGCGTACCGGCAATTCCGCGGCTGCGAATGAGAAGGATCGCGGCGGGCTTAAGCTGCGAGTGGAGCTGAAAGTCGCCTACTATGGTTTCTTCGGAGCCGCCTTCGGCGGCGCTCCGCTGCCCGGTGAAGCCAGCATCTTATCCACTTCGGCGAAGAGGCCGCGCCCCTCGAAAATCGCCGTGGTCAGAGGGCCATAGCCGAAATCATTACGGATAATTCCCTCCTGATCGATTAAGAACACGTGCGGAATATCAAAGCTGGGCTTCTGCGGCGTCGCCATCATGTACGAACCCGTGGCCTGGCCGCAGTCGAACAGGATCGGGTAGGTGATGTTGTGCTGCCGGATGAAGGGTCCTACGGTGGCCGTTGTATCCGGAGGCGTCACAATCGAAAGCACTTGCACTCGTCCTGCGTATTTTCGGCTGATTTCTTCCAGCACTCCGGCGAACTTCACGCAGTGCGGGCAAGAGGTCTGCATAAGCTCGAGCAAAACGATTTTGCCGCGATAATCGGCGATGTCGTGTTGCTGAATGTTGGAATCCGGCAGCGAAAACCCCGGCGCGCGCCGGTTCGAAAGCTCGCCCGCGGCCCAGGCGGGCGCCAGGCAGAGAATCGATAGCAGTAACAATCTGCGCATGCGAGATAGAATAGCAAAAGCGCCGCGGCGGCAGCTTTCCAGCGGCAGAGAGCGGCCGCGTGCCTGGCGGATCTCTCAGTATGCGCTTCCTCGCCGGCAGCGGAGAGGCGCTTGGAACCTATTATCAATATATAAGCAACCTTCCAAAATCTTCCGGCGGATGCTCTCCACGTGCGCTGCACACCGGCCGCTCCGATGCGGGGGCCGCGCTCCCCGAAGCAAGCAGTGCACAGTCCCGAGATGCGGTTTCCGTTCGCCGACCTGTCACTTATAATCAAAGACAACATGCCCGAAACTCTTCACAGCGTTTGTTCCCATGACTGCCCCGACGCCTGCTCGATCCTGGTTGACGTTGACAAGGGAAGGGCAGTGCGGATTCGGGGAAATCCCGATCACCCGGTTACCCGGGGCTTCTTGTGCGGCAAAGTAGCGCGCTACCTGGACCGGGTTTATTCGCCGGATCGTGTGCTGTATCCCATGCGCCGCGTCGGCGCGAAGGGTCAAGGCCGGTTTGAGCGCATCGGCTGGGAGGAAGCTCTGGATAGCATCGCCGCACGGCTTCAATCCATAATCGCCGCGTACGGCCCGGAGTCGGTTCTGCCGTACAGCTATGGCGGGACCATGGGATATCTCAACGGCGCGGGCATGGACCGCCGCTTCTTCCATCGCTTGGGGGCGTCCTTGCTCGACCGGACGATCTGTTCGGAGGCCGGCGCAGCCGGTCTCGCCGCCACGCAAGGCGTGCGCGTGGGAACCGAGCCGGAGCAGTTCCGCCATTCGAAACTCATTCTGGCGTGGGGCGCCAATATTCTTGCAACCAACGTCCACTTGTGGCCGTTCATCGTGGAAGCGCGCCGCGCCGGGGCGCGGTTTTACGTCATCGACCCGCATCAGAACCGTACGAGCCGGCAAGCCGACTGGCACATTGCCGTTTATCCGGGCAGCGACACGGCTCTGGCGCTGGCCGTGCTGCACGTGATCATCGGTGAAGGCCTTTACGACGCCGATTACGTGGCCCGCTACACGCTGGGCTTCGAGGACCTGCGGGAGCGGGTGAAGGAGTATCCGCCGCAGAAAGCGGCGGCTCTGACCGGCGTGGCCGCGGCCGACATCGTCCGTTTGGCGCGCGAATACGCCACTACACGGCCGGCGGCGATCCGGCTGAATTATGGGCTCCAGCGCAGCGAACGCGGCGGCATGGCTGTGCGGACGATCGCCATGCTGCCGGCCATTACCGGCTCCTGGCGGGAAATCGGCGGCGGTTTGCAGCTTTCGACCAGTCAGGCCTTCCGGCTGCGCCGCGACAGGCTGGAAATGCCCGAGCTCTGGCTGCGCTCGCCGCTCGGCCGGAAGCCCCGGACAATTAACATGGTCGAATTGGGCAAAGCGCTGCTCGAGGCGGACTCCCCTCCGGTAAAAGCGCTTTTCGTCTACAACTCGAATCCCGCGGCCGTGGCTCCCGACCAGACTCGCGTGCTGCGGGGGCTGCGCCGCGAGGATTTATTTACCGTGGTCAGCGAGCAGTTCCAGACCGATACCGCCGATTACGCCGATTTTCTCCTGCCGGCCACAACTTTCCTCGAGCATACAGATCTCTATTTTGCCTATGGGCACTACCATCTGCAACTGGCGCGTCCGGCCATTGCTCCCTTGGGAGAAGCCATTTCCAACGTCGAGCTTTTCCGCCGCCTGGCGCGCCGCATGGGCTTTGACGATCCCTGCTTTCGCGAGACAGAGGAAGAGATGCTGCGCGCTCTTCTGAGCTCGGATCATCGCTGGGCGCGGGGAATCACCCTCGAGCAATTGGATCGGGAACATTCCGTGCGCCTTCCGGTCGCGCCCGCGGGCGAGCCGTTTTTACCGTTTGCTCAAGGGGAGTTTGAAACGCCTTCCGGAAAGTGTGAATTGCGAGCCGACTCGCTGGTCAAGCAGGGCATCGACCCCCTGCCTTCCTACATGCCACCGGTGGAATCGCGCTTCGGCGATGCCGAGCTGCGGGGGAAATACCCGTTAGAAATGATTTCACCCAAATGTCCGGATCGGGTGAATACCACATTCGGTCATGGCAAACCTGGCTCCGAGCCGGGGTTTTGCGTCGAAATTCACCCCGATGACGCTGCTCTTCGCGGCATCGCCGACGGCGATATGGTCCGAATCTTCAACCAGCGCGGCAGTTGCCGTTTGGCGGCCGCAGTGAGCGCCACCGTTCCGCGCGGCGTGATCGCGAGCCTCTCGGGCCGCTGGAACAAGCTTTCGCCGGACGGCCAAAACGTCAATGCGCTGGTTTCCGGTCGTCTGACTGATATGGGCGGCGGACCCACGTTCTACAGCACGCTGGTCGAGGTCGAGCGGGCGGGGGATTGACCGGCTTTGGCGATCTATTTTTTCGCCACTTCCACCTGGCTCAGCGTACCGGCGTAGCTGGCCAGTCCTTTGTAGAGGGCCTCGGCGATTTTCTGGCGGTAGGCGCCGGTCTTGAGCAGCTTTTCGTCGCGCGGATTGCTGAGAAAACTGACTTCGGCGAGAACGGAAGGCATGCGGGCGCCGATCAACACCACAAAGGGCGCAGTACGTACGCCCCGGTTCCGGAGCGCTCCGGTTTCGCGCGACACCGCGCTATATAGCGATCGCTGCACTTGCGAGGCGAACTCGCGCGATTCGGAGATTTTTTCCGTGAGAGTGATCTGCGAAACCAGGTCCTGAAGCTCGTGAATGGATTTCTGGGAGGCGGCATTCTCCCGCGCTGCGGTCTCCAGGGCCTCTCGGTCGCCGGTCAAGTTGAGATAGTAGGTCTCAATGCCCCGCACGGCGCGCACGCGCGAGGAATTGGCATGAATGGAGATGAACAGGTCGGCGCCTTTCTCATTGGCCAGAGCCGTGCGGTCTTGCAGCGGGATAAATGTATCATCAGTCCGGGTAAAGATTACTTCGCTTCCGATACGTTCAGCGATCAGCGCGCCGAGCCGGGTGGCGATATCGAGAGTCAGATCTTTCTCCATGAGCCCCGTGGGACCCACTGTGCCGGTGTCGTGCCCGCCGTGGCCGGCGTCGATGACCACCCGGGAAATCTTCAGGCCGAGAGCTCGAATCAAGTCCCGCTCGCCGCTGCTGGTGGGCTGGGCCGGCTTTGGCGGCGCCAGCTTCGATAGGGCCGGAGAAGCAGCGGGCTTTGCCGGGGCTGCCCGGGAGTCAACAGCCGCCGCCGAGGTTTGCTCAACTGTCGGTCGGGATTCGAGCGGCGCCGCCGGAAGCGCCGGCGCCACCGGCCGACTCTGAGCAGGCAAAGCCGCAGGAGACGGTGTGGGAACGCCGGCCGCCGCAGCCGCTATCGGCGCCACCACAGCACCGGCGGGCTTTGGCGAGTCGATTCCCGGCCGCGGCCGTCTGCTGTCAGCAAAATCCCCGGAGTTAAATACGGTGGTGGTCTTGCCTGGAACAGCCGCTGGCTCTTTTTTCGCAGCTTCTTTCGGCGGCGATGGCGAGCTTGCGTCACCTGAGTCGGCCGCTCTGCCGTCCAGAGACCTTGGCGATCGAGAAGTATTTTGCGGAACCTCGGCAAGCCTCGGAGGCTCAGATGCTCGAATCGCAGATGCTGCCGAAGGCCCCTGTGTTTTCGCTGCGGCGGGCTGTGCAGCCGAGCCGTCCTTTCTCAGCGGGCCTTGCGGCGCCGATTCCAGATTTCGCCGCTCTGCGTCCGCGCCCGCAAGGAATGGCTTTATACCGGCGTCGCGCCTGCGGAGTTCCAGCACGATGCGCGCCGGATTGGTCAGCTTGGAGATGGCGTACTGCGCATCGGCATTCAAGTCGACCACGACGCGCGTTACCCCGACGCGCGTGTGGGCAATCCGGATTCGTCTGACCAGATGGTCTCCCACATGGATGCTTCGGCCCTGCCAAGCCGGGCTGAGCCAGGTATTGGGAAGATCGAAGTAAACGCGGTCCGGATCCGTAAGGCGCTCGCTGTGCACATCCACGTCCGCATCGAGGGTGATTACGACCCGAGTGAGCTCGGGAAATGAAAAATAGCGCACGTCACTGATGCGCAAACCGGATCCGGCGCCCGCAGCTTCCCCGGCGGAAGCAAGGGATGCGGCGACTGCGCGAGGGACGGCTGGGGGCGCAGGGCGACCTCCGCTGGCCTGAGTTTCCAGCGCTTGCAGCTTCTGGCGGGCATCCTCGAGAAGGGGGCTCAGCGGATATTCATTTATGAGAAAGCGGTACGCCTGGATGGCCTTGTCGCGGTAGGGCGCCGGTCCGAAGCGTTCGCTCATTTCCGAATAGAGGTCGCCCACCGCCAGCAAGCTGTCGTCCGCCTTGGAGCTTTGCGGCGAAGTCGTGTAGACGCGCCGGAAGGCCAGAATCACCTTTTGGTAATTTTCTCGAGTTCTATCGGCTTCCCGGACGCTTTCGAGATCGAGCCGCTGCTGCTGAGCTTGCTGAAAATATTGCAGCGCCAGTTCGCGCTTCGCGCTGGCGCCGTGCAGGAACGGGGAGCCGGCAATCAACGCCACAACCCCCGGCACGAGGGCGAACACCCGGCGTCGGTTTGCCGTTTTCGGCATAGCAGCTACTGCGATTCCGGTTGGGGTTCCGTCACATACCGGACGGTTCCGGAAGGTTCCACAACGCGGTAAATGCGGGGACCTTCGATCTTCTTAGGCGCAGGTGCGGGCGCGAGCCACACCAACGACCGGCTGTAAATCTCGCTCACGCGCCGCACGTACCGCCGTGTTTCCGAATAGGGCGGGACGCCCCGGAAGCGGTCAACCGCGCCTTCGCCGGCATTGTACGCGGCGAGCGAGAGCTTGGGGTCGTAATTGTATAGATCCAACAGATGCCGCAGATAGCGGACGCCGCCCTCCAGATTTTCTACAGGGTTATAAAGGTTACTTACGCCAAACCGCCGCGCTGTCAGCGGCGTGAGCTGCATCAGCCCGACGGCGCCCTTCCGCGAAACAGCGCGCGGATTGTAGTCGCTTTCCGCTTTGATGACGGCGTGCACGAAGCCGGGATTAATGTCGTAGCGCAATGCCACGCGCTCCACGAGGCCGTTGAAAGCAGCAGGCCGAACAACGTTATGGGCCGCTGGCCTTCGGCCGCCAGCCGCTTCTGGCCCTTTTTCGGCGTCTTCCGTTCGCTGGTTTGGTTCATCTATGACGACCAGCGTCTTGCCGGGCGGGCTTGGCTCGACTTGACTCGATGCCCTGTCCGGCTGAAGTGCGGTAGCCTCCTGTGACGCCGCCCCCCTTTCCACTTCCGTTCCCGGCGGGTTCGCTGCCGCCGTTTCATATGAGCTTTTACGTGACACTGCCCGGCGAGTTGTCACAAAAGGAGAGCTCTTGGTAGGGGCTGGGATGCGAATCAGTTTTCCCGTCCTGGCATCCACGCCCACCGTATATACCTGAGGGGCCGCCTTGGGAGGGTCAGGGGCCTCGGCAGCCCAAACCAGAGCTGCTGCCCAAACGGCCACACCAACGCCTCTGCTCAAAGACATGAGTAAACAATATATCAGAATTTGTTTGGTTCTACAAACACTGTTCCGCCCTCATCCTTCTCCAACTACCAGAAAGCAGATGGCTTAAGCCTGGACATCGATCCCGGCCAGGAGGCCGCCAGCCAGCCCTGGAAAGCGCCCGGCGCATCATCCCTAGATGGGTGCAAATAAGCCTTCCCCACTCCACGATCGCCTGATTGAACTTGCCTTGAAAATGATAGGTTCAGCCCAGGAATGTGCGGGCCGCGGAGATGGGAGGCGACTCGTTCCAGCGGCTGTAGACGCGCACGCCGGATCAAGTTCTCCTTGCATTTGGAGCCGATAGGCCGCTGGCGAAGGAGTTCCACGGGCATGTCAAAGAAAGAGAGAGCGTTTGCCGCAACCGTGTTGTAGCCTGAGGGATACTTTTCAAACCCCGGAAAGCTCGGGCGCCCGCACACCAGCCATTTCGAACAAAGGATCTCTCCCGGCAAGTCTTTTTCCAGGTCCGCATATACTGGAGTCATGAACTGCCGCGTCCGCAAAGCCGTCTTCCCCGCTGCCGGATTGGGAACCCGATTCCTGCCCGTCACCAAATCGCAGCCGAAAGAGATGCTGCCGCTGGTGGACAAGCCCATCATTCAGTACGGGGTAGAAGAAGCAATTGATTCGGGAATCGAGAACATCATCATCGTCACCGGGCGCGGCAAGACGGCCATCGAAGATCATTTCGATGTGAGCTTCGAGCTCGAATATCTGCTTGAATCGCGCGGCAAGCTCAAGGAACTGGAGATCGTCCGCCACGTTTCCGAATTGATTCATGTGGCCTACATCCGGCAAAAGGAGGCTCTCGGCCTGGGACATGCTGTGCTGGTGACTCGCGAGCTCGCCGGCGACGAGCCGTTCGCCGTCGTGCTTGCGGACGATGTGATCCAGAGCGCCCGGCCCTGCCTGCGGCAATTGCTGGACGTATTCGAGCACACGGGCTGTTGCGTTTTGGCCGTGATGGAAGTGCCCCGGGAAAAGATTTCGGCCTACGGAGTCATCGCGGGCGATGCTGAACCCTTCAATGGCTCCCGAGACCGCCTGTTTCGCGTGCGGGATATGGTGGAAAAGCCGCCCGCGGAAAAGGCGCCCTCAAATCTTGCCATCATCGGGCGGTACGTCCTGGTGCCGGAGATATTTTCCACCTTGGCTGCCACCAAGCCCGGCAGCATCGGTGAGATCCAGCTCACCGACGGCATCCGGCAGCTCCTGGATCGGCAACCAGTCTACGCGTACCGGTTTGAGGGCACGAGATACGATGCCGGCGACCGGCTTGGCTTTCTGAAAGCGACGGTCGAGTTTGCCTTGCGCCGCGAGGATCTGGGAACCGAGTTCCGGCAGTATCTCAAATCCCTGGAATTGTAAGCCGGGCGGGCCGCGCCGTCCAGGGATGGGGAAAGCTGGAGAGTGCCGGCTTCTGGCTGTTTGCGCTAAGACTCGGAGCCGGTGGTTAGAATCCATACGATCTCGCTTACTGCTATAATGGTTTGAAGTATTTCGGCCAAAGCTTTATGCCTGTATACGAATACGAATGCCAAAAATGCGGCGGTCGCTTTGAGGAACTTCAGAGGTTTTCCGACCCGCCGGTCGCGAGACACCAGGGTTGCGGAGGGCGCGTGAAGCGCCTGCTTTCGGCTCCGGCGATCCAATTTAAAGGCAGCGGGTGGTATATCACCGACTACGCCAGAAAGAGCGGCGCGTCGGGTGAGACGAAAAAAGAAAAGACAGAGACGAAATCCTCCGGGAACGGCTCCGGGAAATCGGAGTCAATCCAAAGCGAGTCCAAAGCCTCCGAGACGAGCAAAAAGGATTAAGCTCTCAGGCCGCTCATCTGGAACCAGAAAGCATGGAAACCATTCGGGTAAAGTTTCCTGACGGAAGCGAGAGATCCTTCCCGAAAGGCATCACTCCTCTCGATATCGCGCGGGAATTGGGCCCGCGGCTTGCAGAAGCGGCCCTGGTGGCAAAGATCGACGGGCGGCTGATTGACCTCAAAAGCCCGCTGATGGAGGACACGCCGCTCCGTATTCTTACCAGCAAAGATCCCGAGGCCCTCGAGGTGTATCGCCACTCGAGCGCGCACGTGCTGGCGGCGGCCGTACTGGAGCTATATCCGGAAACCAAGCTGGGCATCGGGCCGCCCACCGAAGAGGGCTTTTTCTACGATTTCCAGCGGGAAACACCGTTCACTCCGGAAGATTTGGCCAAAATTGAAGCTCGCATGCGCGAGTTGGTGGCGCGGGACCTTCCGTTCGAGCGGGTCTGGCTTCCGCGGGAGGAAAGCCTGAAAAAATTCCGAGAGATGGGCGAAGAGATGAAATGCGAGCTCATCGAAGAGAAAGCGGAAGGCGATCGCGTGTCCTGCTATACCACCGGCCCTCATTTCATCGATTTTTGCCGCGGGCCGCACATTCCATCTACGGGCAAGATCAAAGCCCTGAAGCTGCTTTCGATCGCCGGAGCCTATTGGAAGGGCGACGAACACAATGCGCGGATGCAGCGCATCTACGGCACGTCTTTCTTTACGCAGCAGGAGCTGGACGCCTACCTGCAACGTATCGAGGAAGCCAAGAAACGGGATCATCGCAAGCTGGGACCGGAGCTCGATTTGTTCAGCATTCAGGATGCGGCCGGGCCGGGTCTGATCTTCTGGCACCCAAAGGGCGGCATTGTCCGCAAGGTGATGGAGGACTGGCTGCGCGAGCAGTATCTCCGGCGCGGTTATGGGCTCGTGTTCACGCCCCACGTGGCGCGCGAGGAACTGTGGAAAATCTCCGGACACCTCAACTATTACGCCGAAAATATGTTTGCGGCTATGGAACTGGACGATGCCCGCTACCGCCTCAAGCCGATGAACTGCCCTTTTCACATCCTGATTTACAAAGACCGGCTGCGCAGCTACCGGGATCTGCCAGTGCGGCTCGGCGAACTGGGCACGGTTTACCGGTACGAGCGCTCCGGGGTCATGCACGGCCTTATGCGCGTGCGGGGCTTCACCCAGGACGACGCGCATATATTTTGCACGCCCGGGCAGATCAAAGATGAAATCGCCGGCTGCCTGGATTTCGCTCTCGAGGTGCTGCGCACATTTGGCTTTCAGGAATATAAAGTCGAGCTTTCCACTTGGGATAAAGGGGCCAGCGGGAAATACGACGGAACGCCCGACCAGTGGGGTCTCGCCGAGACCGCGCTGCTCGAGGCGCTGCAACAACTCGGCGTTGAAGCCAGAATCATTCCCGACGAGGCGGCGTTCTATGGGCCCAAAATCGATGTCAAGCTGGTTGACGCCATCGGGCGGCTTTGGCAGCTCTCGACCGTGCAGTTCGATTTCACCCTGCCGCGGCGGTTCGGCCTCGAGTACATCGGCGAGGACGGCAAGGCGCATCAGCCGCTCATGGTTCATCGGGCGTTATGGGGATCGGTGGAACGCTTTTTCGGCGTGCTTCTGGAGCACTACGCCGGCGCGTTTCCGCTGTGGCTGGCGCCGGTGCAAGCCGTGATTTTACCCATTACAGACAAGCAGCTCGATTACGCGCGCAGCGTCGCTAGCCGCTTGCAGGCAGCCGGGCTGCGTGTCGGCGTGGACGCGCGCAGCGAGAAGATCAATGCCAAGATCCGCGAGGCCCAGTTGCAAAAAACCCCCTATATGCTCGTGGTTGGAGCGCGCGAGGTTGAAAAGCAGCAGGTCGCCGTGCGGCATCGCAAGCATGGCGACCTGGGAGCTAAGGCCTTGGATGAATTTCTCGCCGAAGCGCAAAAAGAAATCGCAGAGAAGACTTGATTCATCCGGACGGTTCGGATTTTTTCTAAAACGGGGCGGCCGCCTTGGATCCCCTAAGGCAAACGAATCAGAAGTCAAAGGCCTCGCGGAATAGGCCGCATCTAATCGAAATAATCGCACGAATTCTTGGGGTAGCTGCGCGTGAACTGGAAGCCCGCCACGTATTTCTCCCCTGCCGGCTTGCAATAGCGGAGCCAGCCGAGGCACTGCCACACCTCTCCGGTCAGCCGAGCCATTTGGGGCGCCTCGACGGGGCCAGCCAACTCGATCGTAGCGCCTTCGTCCGAAAGATTCGTGACGCGAACAGTCACACAATGCGGCCCGCAATCCAATGTCGCCCAACCGCCGGTGGGAGTTCGTTCGCTGCGCCGCCGATCGGGGATGACGTCACTGTCGGCGCTGACAAAGGCTTCGCCTTTTCTGATCTCGCCTTTCAGCGCTGAAATCGGCGCCGAAGATGGGCGAGGGTTGCGCGGATCGGCTGGCTTTGCAGCCGCTTTCGGGGCCGCAGGGCCGACAGGGTCTTCCTTTCCGGCCGCCGGCCTGCCGGCAGGAAGCTTCTGTGCGGGCCTCGTTAGAGTCGTCTGTTTCTGTTTTACAAGCTGAGGCCCCCGGCTATCAGTGCGGCGGATTGGCAGCCGCGTCAACTGCATGCCAGCCACAAACCTGCCATTTTCCGGGCGGCAATAACGAATAGATCCCAAGCATTCCCACGTCTCTCCAATCAGCCTCGCCCCATTCCAAGTCTCGAGCGGCTGGTCGGCTTCCAGCCGAACGCCGTCGGCGGTGATGTCCTTGACAGTCACCGTGGCCGTTCTGCGGCGTCTGCTTGGGTCGATCCACTCCAACGTGCCCGACCCGGATGCCGGCAGCCGGTCTAGTCTGCGACGCTCCGTCAGCTTCATGGCATCACTATGCCGGACTCATAGGAACATGACAATAGAAAGACAGTTGGATTTCGGACAGTACCCAAGGCCCACTCCGAAGCGCCGGCGCAGAAGTCCAAAAGTACTAGCGGTCGGGTACTCCCAGTGAACCGGGATAATGGTGAAATCGGGCGCTCAGCCGCCAGCGTGCCGCTTCTGCCGTCAATTGGGAAAGATCCGGCATGCCTGTGCGAAGCTGGGGGCGCGACCCTTTTGTTCACGCTGAGGGCTGCCTTTCGAGGGCCCCGTTTATACAAGGGCCAACTGTTGTGAGAAAATCGGTTTCTTTCCCGCCATGGTAAAGATCCAACGAGCCTTGCTTAGCGTTACCGACAAGACTGGCCTGACTGAATTCGCGCAGGTGCTGGCGCGCCTCGGCGTGGAGCTGATTTCGACGGGCGGCACGGCTCGATTGCTGCGCGAAGCCGGCATCGCCGTCCGCGAGGTCTCCGATGTGACCGGTTTTCCTGAAATGCTCGGAGGCCGGGTGAAAACGATGCACCCGCGCATTACCGGCGGCATTCTGGCCGTGCGCTCCAACCAGGAGCACATGAATGCTCTGCGACGGCACGACATCGCGCCGATCGACCTGGTCGTAGTCAACCTGTACGCCTTCGAAAAGACGGCGGCCAAGCCGGGAGTGGCTCTGGAGGAGATTGTGGAAAATATCGACATCGGTGGGCCGACGATGATCCGCTCGGCGGCAAAGAATTTCGCGGATGTCGCTGTAGTGACGGACCCTCGCGACTATGCGGCTGTCGCGGCGGAAATGCAGACCGGCGGCGGCTGCCTTTCCGAAGCGACCTGCTGGCGCCTGGCCCAAAAAGCGTTCGCCCTCACGGCCGCGTATGACCGCGCTATCGCTAATACGCTGGCAAATCTTCATTCTTCCGGCGAGGCCGGCCTCGCTATCGAGCCGCTGCCTGCCTTTCTGGATATCCGGACGCCGCGCCGCATGAGTCTTCGCTATGGCGAAAATCCACACCAGTCCGCGGCGCTCTATGCGGAGGGCGACGCCGGCGTCGCCGGAGCGCGCCAATTGCACGGGAAAGAACTCTCCTATAACAACCTGGTCGATCTCGATGCGGCCTGGCAGCTCACGCGCGAATTCGAAGATCCTGCCTGCGCGATCATCAAGCACACCAACCCTTGCGGCTGCGCCGAGCAGAGCACAGTCCTGGCGGCGTACCGCAAGGCGCTTGCCTGCGATCCCGTTTCGGCTTTCGGCGGCGTGCTGGCCTTTAACCGCCCGCTGGACGGCGAAACTGCCGCCGCCATCACAGAGCTTTTCGTGGAAGCAATCGCCGCTCCGGCCTATTCCGACGAGGCTCTCGAGCGGCTGAAGACAAGGAAGAATCTCCGGCTGGTAGAAGTGTCACCTGCGCCCTCGACTCTCGTTGTGAAAAGCCTCTCGGGCGGGTATCTTGCTCAGACCGAAGATTGCATCACTCTGGATCGCAAGAATCTGAAAGTCGTCACCGATCGCGCGCCGACACAGCAAGAAACGTCCGCTCTGGAATTTGCGTGGAAAGTCGCCAAGCACGTCAAGTCAAACGCGATCGTTTTTGCTGTCGCGGGTCAGACGGTGGGAGTGGGAGCGGGGCAGATGAGCCGCGTCGATTCGGTGAAACTGGCTGCAAGCAAGGCGGTGCTCCCGCTTAAAGGGACGGTAGTAGGTTCCGACGCTTTCTTCCCTTTTCCGGACGGCGTGGAGGAACTGGCGCGGCACGGGGCAACAGCCGTGATCCAGCCGGGCGGCTCGGTCCGCGACGCCGACGTGATCGCGGCGGCGAATCGCCTCAACCTGGCCATGGTGTTCACCGGCATCCGGCACTTCCGGCATTGATAAGCCGACATGGCGCTTTCAGATTGACGGAAGGCATCCTCCGCCGGCCAGCCTATGGCTGGGCGGTCCGGTCCGCTTCCTCTGTGGTCCCGGCGGGCTCCGCCTCCCTGATTGCGTCCTGCATCTGAAACTCTTTCCGCAGCTTGGCCCAGGTCACCGGCAGTTCTTCCGGCAAGACGCGCGTTTCCCCGATCACGCTCATGAAATTGGCATCCGCTTCCCAGCGAGGCAAAACATGCATGTGGATGTGCCCGGCGACTCCGGCGCCGGCCGCTTTGCCAATATTCATCCCCACGTTGATGCCCTCGGGATGGTAGATCTTGCGAAGAGCGGCCTCGGTCCGCTGGGTGAGATCGATCATTTCGGCCAATTCGTCGCGGCAGCCCTCGGTGAGCGTGGCAATGTGACGGTAAGGAACAATCATCACGTGTCCTGCCGTGTACGGGAACAAATTCAGCAACAGGAAGTTCTTCCGGCCCCTGTAGACGACGTAGTTGGCCTCGTCTTCAGGAGAAGCCGCTTTGTCGCAAAACACGCATCCCGTTGTCTGGTTCGCCTGGGTGATATAAGCGAACCGCCAGGGGGTCCATAGATAGTCCATGCTTTACCTGACGCAGGTTCCCGGCGTCTACGGCTGGGGCACGCCGGGAGCTACTGCCGGGGTAGGGGTAGGGGCGGGGCCCTTGGATGCGTTGCCGCTGTTCACCAAGTCCCTCAGCTCCTTGCTGGGCTTGAAAAAAGGAATCCTCTTCGCAGGCACATCCACGCGGTCGCCCGATTTCGGGTTGCGGCCAATGCGGGCCTGACGCTGGCGGGTACGGAAGCTGCCAAATCCCCGAATTTCGATCTTGTCCCCGCCGCGCAGCGATTTGACAATGCTGTCGAAGATGGTCTCCACAATGATCTCGGACTCCTTGCGTGTCATCTCAACCACTTTGGAGACTTCATCGATGAGATCGGCTTTAGTCATCGCCGTGGCTACTTCTCCTCTCTGTCTTTGAAGCTTAACACTTCTTCAATTGTGCTGCCTGCGGAACCCTGATCATTATAGCGAACCAGCCCCGCCCGATCCTCATCCTCACCCAACGCCCGCAGGCTGAGTCCAATCTTCTTTTCGGCCGGGTTTAGCTTGATAATCTTGAAGTTAAGCTCCTGGCCGTCGGCGGGCGTACCTCCGGGGCCGGCATAAATTCGCGCCTCGTCGCCGATCTCAGAATTATGACACAAGCCCTCCACCCCTTCCGCCACTTCTACGAACAAGCCGAAACTCGCATGGCGCGTGACCTTCCCGCGCACCACGTCTCCGACAGAATAGTTTTGATAAAACGTTTCCCAGGCGTCCGGCTGAAGCTGCTTGATTCCAAGGGAAAGACGGTGATTCTCGGCGTCGATCCGCAGGATGGCCGCTTGCACGCGCTGGCCCTTTTTTAGCATTTCGCTGGGATGCTTGATGTGCTTGGTCCAGGAGATATCCGAAACGTGTACCAGACCATCGACCCCGTCCTCGATCTCGACAAAAGCCCCGAAATCGGTGATGTTGCGCACGCGCCCCTCGACGACGGAGCCGATCGAATAGCGGTCGGCCAGGGTGGTCCACGGGTTCGGCTCAAGCTGTTTCAAACCGAGCGAAATGCGCCGCTCTTTGGGATGGACCTCGAGGACCACCACCTCCACCTGATCGCCGGTTTTCACGATCTTGGACGGATGTTTGGTCCGTTTCGACCAGGTCATCTCAGAAACGTGGATCAATCCCTCGACGCCCGGCTCGAGCTCCACAAAAGCGCCATAGTCGGTTACGTTCATCACGCGGCCGTAAGCGCGGCAATTGGCCGGGTAGCGCTCAGCGACCGTTTCCCAAGGATCCGGCTGCAATTGCTTGAGACCGAGAGAGACACGCTGCCGGTTCCGATCGAGCTTAAGAACCTTGGCCGTCACCTGGTCGCCGACGCGAAGCACCTCCGAGGGATGGCTCAGACGCCCATGGGAAATGTCGGTAACGTGCAAAAGGCCGTCCACGCCTCCGAGGTCCACAAACACGCCATAGTCGGTAAGGTTCTTGACGATCCCGGTGACAATGGCCCCTTCCTGCAAGGTCTCCATGATCTGCTTGCGCTTCTCGGCAAGCTCTTCCTCGAGTGCAATCCGGCGGCTGACAACGACGTTGCCACGTTTGCGATTCAGCTTGATGATGCGGACCTGAATTTCTTCGCCCTTCCAGGCTTCCAGGTTATGGATGGGCCGCACATCAGCCTGAGAGCCTGGAAGAAAGGCCTTCACCCCGCCCGCATCCACCTCCAGGCCGCCCTTTACGCGCTCTACGACGAGAACCTTGATCGGCGCTTTCTCCGCAAAGGCCTTTTCCAGCCGGTCCCAAACTTTCAGGCGCCGCGCGCGCTCGTAGGAGAGCCGGATGTAACCGTCGATATCGACGGTGTTTTCCAACATCACTTCGATCACGTCGCCCGGCTGGATGCGCACCCGGCCGAATGCGTCGCGAAACTGCTGGAGCGGCACCAGCCCTTCGCTTTTGCTGCCGATATCGACGATAACCTCTTCCCCTGAGATCTTGACCACCCGTCCCTCCCGAATATCCCCCTGGTGGGGGGTGGAAAAATGGCTGTAATTATCAAGCAGCCGGGTGTAAGAGTCTCCTTCGCGGAGAGGGGGCGCAGATTCCGGGCTGGATTGAGGAACCGGAGCGCCGGCCGTAACAGAAGGAACTGAAGAGGCAAGCACCGGACCGGATGGCGCCGCTTCCGAGGAAGGCATGCCCGGCATCACGTGGGAAATGCGTAGCGACCCTGGCGGCTTCGACGAGGATGTCGTCCCGGTTTCCCCCTCGCCTGCCAACTGTTCTGGTTTGGTCGCCATCTCAACCGCCGAACGCGCCTTCCCGGGCCGGCTGCGGCGTGGGGCGCCCACGCGGCAACAGACCGTACACGGCTAAAAGCTGAAGGCTTTTTATGAGACGACTATAGCCAAGTCGGAGCGGAGTTGTCAATTTACGCCAGCGCCCGCTTGCCGTTTTCGGCAAAGAAGAAATGATTCGTGCCCGGAAATCAGGTAATTGCCGGAGCCGGCAAGAAAAGGGAACCTGTTAAACTGACAGCGGTAGCTCCGGCGCCCTCGATCTTCATGTTTATTTCCGTCATCATTCCCGCCTACAACGAAGAGAGCCGGTTGCCGCAGACTCTGGTACGAGTCTGCGAATATTTTCAGCGGAGGTCCGCGCAGGGCGAAATCATCATCGTGAATGACGGCTCCCGCGATCGCACGGCGGAGGCTGCCCGCGAATTCGCGCGGAGCGCCGCTTCGCCCCGTGTGGCGGTGAAGGTATTGGAAAATCCCGGCAACCGGGGGAAAGGCTATTCCGTGCGGCACGGGATGCTGGCTGCCAGTGGAGACTGGGCGCTTTTCAGCGACGCCGATCTCTCGGCGCCCATCGAAGAGTGCGACAAGCTGCTGGCAGCCGCGGAAACGGCCGGAGCAGATATCGCCATTGGCTCGCGGGCTGTGAACAGGTCGCTGATCGGAGTCCACCAATCGCTCTTTCGGGAAAATGCAGGCCGTCTGTTCAACGCCTTGATGCGACTGGCGACGGGTCTGCCATTCCGGGATACGCAATGCGGATTTAAGCTCTTCAGCCAACGCGCAGCGCGCAGCATTTTTGCCAGGCAGCGGCTGGAAAGGTTCGGCTTTGACGTCGAGGTTCTCTATCTCGCCCGTAAGCTCGGTTTCCGCGCCGTCGAAGTGCCGGTGCGCTGGAGTCACTCGGAAGGGACAAAAGTCAGTATGCTGGGCGACAGCGTGGACATGTTTTTCGACCTCTGGCGGGTGCGCCGAAACGACTGGGCGGGGCTGTACGACCTGACTTCGCCGCCAGCCGGCGATTCGGAAAGAGGGATGGGGGATGTTGGCGGCCAGGAGCCTCTGGATGCGCCGGCGGAAACGGCTCCCTTTGCCTCTCCCGCCGGCCAGGCGCCTCTCCCCCGTCGCCGCGAACCATGAAATGATCCGGAAATGATCCCGCCGCCAATCTTGACTTTTCAATTGGCACTGTGCCATGTTAGGCTTCCTTTTCAGGTCTTCGGTCAGGGGGTCAAATCGCCTGGGAACAGAAATTTCCGGGCGTTCGCCCGCCTTCACCGCTATATGGCTAGAGCCAGGAAGCAGGAGGTGAAGCTGGAAAGCACGCTGGACAGCGTGGACGTGGCCGAGGAGATGGTCAAGCGCTTCGCTTCGGAAGTCGGCTTCCTGGAGGACGAAGTCCATCAGATCGGAATGGCGGTCCGCGAAAGCGTCGTCAACGCCGTTGTGCACGGCAACTGTTACAGCTCGCAAAAGAAAGTAACCTTGGCCGTGGAGACCGAAGACGATCAATTGATTATCACAGTACAAGATCAAGGGCTGGGCTTCGACTTGAGTGAAGTGCCGGATCCCCTGGCGCAAGAAAATCTGTTGCGCAAATCCGGGCGCGGCCTGTTCTTGATCCGGGCGTTTATGGATGAATTGAGGGTCCACCGGCTCGGCAATCAAGGCACACAGGTCATCATGATTAAGAATTCTTCTCCAACAACCAGCAAGGAGGACGGCAAGTGAGCATCAAAGCAAGCACACGCCAAGTGGACGGCGTGGCAATCGTCGATTTGACCGGGCGCATCACCCTCGGGGAAGGATCGAGCACCCTGCGGGAAACCGTCAAGGATTTGCTTGGAAAGGGGCAGCGAAAGATCCTCCTGAACCTGGGAGACGTGAGTTACATCGACAGTTCCGGCATCGGAGAACTGGTTTCCAGCTTCACCTCGGTAAGCAATCAGGGCGGGCAGCTCAAGCTGCTCAACCTGCAAAAGAAGGTTCATGATCTGCTTCAGATCACGAAACTGTACACCGTCTTCGAGGTCCACACCGACGAAGCAGCCGCGCT
>Ga0070741_10003888_pt1 | contig 35892 bp, 30 predicted proteins | sample Coa_R1_4_FD_66440 | JGI IMG/M metagenome (GOLD analysis project Ga0070741, IMG submission 66440) | Surface soil microbial communities from Centralia Pennsylvania, which are recovering from an underground coalmine fire - Coalmine... | ecosystem: Environmental > Terrestrial > Soil > Unclassified ... | reverse complement strand
GTGGACCAGTGCGACGGCAGCAGCGTCGCCTGCCAGCACCCCGCCGGGAACGCCGGGGCGGTGTGCCGGGCGGCGGCGGGCGCCTGTGACGTGGCGGAGACCTGCACCGGAACGAGCACGGGCTGCCCTGCCGACGGCTTCACGTCGTCGGGCACGATCTGTCGCGCGGCCGCGGACGACTGCGACGCGGCGGAGTCGTGCTCCGGCAGCGGGCCGAGCTGCCCCGCCGACGCGAAGCGGTCCGCGGGAAGCGCATGCACCGACGACGGCAACCCGTGCACCGTGGACCAGTGCAACGGCACGAGCGTCGCCTGCCAGCATCCGGCGGGCAACGCTGGCGCCGTCTGTCGCGCGTCGGCCGGCGTGTGCGACGTCGCCGAGACCTGCACCGGGGCGAGCGCCGCGTGCCCCGGCGATGGCTTCGCCTCCACGTCGATCGTGTGCCGCTCGGCGGCCGGTGAATGCGATGCGCCGGAGTCGTGCTCCGGCAGCGCGGCGGCGTGTCCAGCGGATGCGAAGCGCCCGGCCGGATTGGCGTGCACCGACGACGGCAATCCCTGCACGCTCGACCGTTGCGACGGCGCGAACGCCGCCTGCCAGCATCCCGCCGGGAACGCCGGGACCGTGTGTCGCGCGGCGGCCGGGATCTGCGACGTCGCCGAGACGTGCACCGGCTCGAGCGCTGCCTGCCCCGCCGACGCGTTCGTGTCGTCCTCGACCGTCTGCCGCGCGGCCACCGGCGCATGTGACATCTCAGACACGTGTCCCGGGAACGGACCCGCCTGCTCCGCCGATGCGATGCAGCCCGCCGGAACCTCGTGCCCGGACGACGGCAACGTCTGCACCACCGAGCAGTGCGACGGTGCCGGCACCTGCCTCCACACCCCGAACAGCCTCCCGTGCGACGACGGCCAGGTCTGCACGACCAACGACACGTGCCAGGGCGGCACGTGTGCCGGCACGCCGGTCGTACCGTGCACCGTCGGCGGCACGACGCCCCCCGGGAACGACGTCACCGTCGAGACGAACGTCGGCACGTCCACGGTGATGACGACCTTCTCCAGCGTGACCAACGGCGGCACCACGACGGTCAGCGCCGTCGATCCGCTGACGGCCGGCACGCCGCCGGGCGGCTTCTCGATCACGGGTGCGAGCCTCGCCTTCGAGATCTCGAGCACCGCCACGCTGGCGGGGCCGGTGCGCGTCTGCTTCGAGGTGCCCTCGATCACCGACGCCGCGGCCTTCTCCGCGCTCCGCGTGCTGCACGCGGTGTCGAAGCCCGACGTCGTGACGGCGAATGCCAGCAGCAACAACGCGACGGTCCGCCTCGGTAACGGCGCCGGCGGCTTCGGCGCTGCCACGACGCTCACCATGGGGAGCACCCCCGCCTGGGTTGCAACCGCCGATTTCAACGGCGACGGAAACCCGGACGTCGTGGTCGTGAACCAGGGCGCGAACACGATCTCCGTCCGGCTCGGGAACGGGGCGGGAGGCTTCGGGGCCGCGAGTACCATCGCCGTCGGCACGAGCCCGCGCGCGGTCGCGGTCGGCTACCTGAACGGCGACACCAACCTCGATCTCGCGGTGGCGAACGGCACGCCCAACAACGTGTCGATCCTCCTCGGCAACGGCACGGGCGCCTTCACCGCCGCGGGCACCGTCGCCGCCGGGACGACGCCAGTGGCGATCGCGCTCGCCGACTTCGACCTCGACGGGAACACCGACCTCGTCGTCGCGAACCAGGGGTCGAACAACGTGACCGTGCGCCTCGGCGACGGTACGGGCGGCTTCCCGGTCGCGACGACGGTGTCGGTCGGGACGAGCCCGCGTTCGGTCGCCGTCGGCGACTTCGACGGCGACGGCAACCCCGACTTGGCGACCGCAAACGCGAGCACCAACAACGTCTCGGTCCGGCTCGGTGACGGGAACGGCGGCTTCACGTCGGCGGCGAACGTCACCGTCGGCACGAGCCCGCGCTGGGTCGCGGTCGGCGACGTCAACGGCGACGGGCGCGCGGATCTCGCGGTGGCGAACGCGAGCTCGAATACCGTATCGATCCGCCTCGGGAACGGCTCGGGTGGCTTCAGCGGCTCGACGAACGTCTCCGTCGGCACGAGCCCGCGCTCGGTCGTGCTCGCCGACTTCAACCTCGACGGCCGGCTCGACCTGGTGTCGGCGAATAACAGCGCCAACACGATCTCGGTCGCGCTCGGCAACGGGAGCGGCGGATTCGGGACCGCGTCGAGCCTCTCCGTCGGGACGGCGCCGGTGGCGATCGCGGTCGCGAACTTCAACCGCGACACGACGCTCGTCGACGAGACCATCCTGTCGGGCCCGGATGCGCCGAACTTCGCCACGAAGACGATCTGCGCCAGCACGCTCGGATTCAGCCCGTTCGTGCTCGCCAGCGCGCTTCCGACGGCGACGCTCGACGCCGACACCTGGGTCGACGCGAGCGAGCACGACGACAACTTCGGCGGCAGCCGGATACTCTCGGTGCAGTCGAAACCGGCGCACCAGACGCTGCTCCGGTTCCGCGTGAGCGGGCTCGCCGGGCGGCAGCTCGGCACGGCGCGGCTCGTCCTGCGCGTCGCCAACGGTGACAACTCCAACAGCGACTCGAAGGGCCAGGTCCGCCGCATCACGCGCTGCGACTGGCTCGAGAAGCGGGTCACCTGGGACACGCGTCCCGCCCTCGACGGCCCGGTCCTGAACGCGCCCTCCGGCTCGGCCGCCCGTGGTGCCACGGTGGAGTTCGACGTCCGCGGCGCCTTCCCCGCCGGCAGCGGCGACGGCCTCTACTGCTTCGCCCTCGACTCCCTGTCCACGAACTACGTCGAGTACGTCTCGCGCGAGGGTGGCGTCGCGCCGCAGCTGGTCCTCGGTCTCGCACCATAGCGCGGCCTACATCGGGGCTGACCGAGGCGCTCACCATGGGTAGGTCGGCCGGACGGCCTCGGGCTCGCCGCATTCCTCGGCGAACCAGATAGCCGTGCAGCGTCGACGTCCCGTGAGCGCTCATGGTCCGATGGTGGCCCAAAGGCCTCCGCTCGCCGCGATGACGGACTCAAACGCACTGGATACGCGGGCCATCAGCGCGTCGGCGCGGGGACGTTGCGGAGCGCAGCATCGCTGAGTAGGTTCACGCGCGATGCGCCCGGGCCTGTGCGCCGCCGTGCTCCTCGGCCTCGCGTCGCTCGTCGCGCTTGCCGCGGATGCGGACGAGGGACGTCTCGTGGTCGTGCATGGAGACGCCCTCACCGTGCGGCTGGTGAACGTGCCCGTCACGGAGGTGCTCGAGGACATCGCGCGCCAGAGCGGCGCCGATATCCGTGGAACCGTTCGGAAACCCCGCGAGATCAGCGCGGAGTTTGCCGACGTCCCGTTGGCCGACGCGCTCCAGCGTCTGCTCGGGGACCAGGCCTTCGCGCTCGTGTACTCGAGCACGGGCGATCTACGCGCGGTGAAGCTGGTCGATGGCTCGGACGCATCTCCACCGCCGAGTCCCGCCGCCGCCGCGAGCACGGAGTTCATGCGCATCGTCTCGGCGCACGACCGCGTGAAGGTCCACGGTGTGCTCGCGGACGCGATCGGCGCGCCGACGGGCAGCATCTTGCAGCTCTTCGACCTGGCTACGCGGCATGACGATCCGAGCGTCCGGACCGAGGCCGTGAAGGCGATGGTCGGGCTCCTGGAGGCCGATCAGTCCGTCCGGAACGCACTCATGAACCAGCTGCACTTCATGGACGACGTACAGGTGACGACGCTTCTCCGGAACAGCGCCGGCCCCCATGCCGAGGAGCTCCTGCGGACGGTGATGGTGCAAGCGACCGCGATCGAGCTCCGGGCGCGAGCGTCGTCGGTCCTGGAGCGCCTGGGCGGGGGGTCGTGACACGCCGTGACCGCGACCTCGCTGGCGGAGACGCTCGAGTGCGGTCTCGAATTCCGTGAGGAGGACGGCGCGACCGTGTAGTGATGGGCACGATACGCAACTCCTGCTGATCTGTCTTTTCGGCGGGCTCGCCGCCGGATGCGGCGGCGGCGCGCTGGCGGTGACCGGATTCGCCGGCTCCGCGACGTGCGGCGGATGCCATTCCGCCGAGCACGCCGCCTGGATCGCGTCGCTCCACGCGAGGGCGCTCGAGCCACCCGAACCGTCGCGCGTGCTGGCGCCGTTCGACGGCGTCCCGCGTGTCTTCGCGAGCCTCGCCATGCGGCCGGCTCGCAACGGTGATCGCCTGGTCGTCGAAACGAACGATCACGTCCGGCATCCGGTCGCGTGGTCGATCGGACGTCGCGCCGTCGAGCAGTTCCTCGTTCCGGCGGCCGGCGGACGACTGCAGGCTCTGCCGGTAGGCTACGATCCGCGTCGCCACGAATGGTTCGACGTGTTCCCGGAAGCGCCGGCGCCGACGGATTGGAGCCACTGGACGGCTCCCGGCATGACGGCCAACGGGCGGTGTCTCGCGTGCCACACGACCGGCTACGTCAAAGGATACGATGCCACGGCGGATCGCTACGAGACGCGATGGGCGGAGGCCGGCGTCGGCTGCGAAACGTGTCACGGTCCGGGCGCGGCGCACGTGTCGGCAGTGCGGGCGGGACAGCGGTCGCGCGACGGATATGGGGCAGTCCGGCCTCCCGAGGTCGCCGCCGAGGCGTGCGCGCCTTGCCACGCCCGGCGGACGGAGATCCGGCCGGGATTCGTTCCCGGCCTTCCGCTCCTCGACTTCTTCGACGTCGCGTCGATCGACGCGACGTTCCACCAGGCCGACGGGCGGCTCCGGGGTGAGGCATACGAGTGGACGTCGTTCGGGCTGAGCGTCATGGCGGCGCGCGGCATCGTCTGCCAGGACTGCCACGAGCCGCACGCCGGCGGGCTCCGTTCTCCGGGCGATGGCGTGTGTGCGCGATGCCACCCGCAGGCGCTCCATGCCGAGGCGCACACGCATCATCCCGCGGCGAGCGCGGGCGCGCGCTGCGTCGCCTGTCACATGCCGCCGAGCGTGTTCATGGAGCGGGACGTGCGCCACGATCATTCGTTCGCGCGTCCCGATCCCGAAACGGCCGCCGCGCTCGGGATGCCGGACCCGTGCATGGGCTGCCACGCCGACCGGGACGCCCGGTGGGCCGTCGATCGGGTGCGCGCCTGGTTTCCGGACGCCGGCGAGCGCGATCGCCGTCGTCAGGTGGCGCGGACCTTCCACGATGCGTGGGCCGGCGACGAGACGGCCACCGGAGGATTGCTCGACATCGTCGCGGGGCCGGGCGACGGGATGCGGCGTGCGGCGGCGGCGCGCGTCCTCGCCCCCCACACCCGCGATCCTCGAGTGCGTGCGCGTCTCGTAGCGTCGCTCGGAGACCGCGATCCGCTCGTCCGCGCCGCTGGAGCGACGAGCCTCGCGGACGCCGCCGACGACGACGCGGTGCGCGACGCGCTCCTCCGTGCCGTGCGCGATCCCGTCCGGTTCGTGCGAATCGAAGCGGCCTTCGCGCTCCGCCGCGTCGTGTTCGCCGACGGCGACGCGCCCGCCGTCGAAGCGGCTCAGCAGGAATGGCTCGAGGCGCAGGCCGCCGAGGCGGACCGGCCCGAGGCGAACCACAACCGGGGGATCTTCCTCACGGCGCGGGACGACGTCGCCGGCGCGGAGTCGGCGTACCGGGCCGCGATCGCACGCTGGCCGCGTTTCCTCCCTGCGCGATAGAACCTCGCCATGCTCCTCGCGACGAACGGGCGAAGAGTGGACGCGGCCACGGAGCTCGAGACGCTGGTGACGCTCGAGCCCGACTTCGCGCCCGCCCATTTCACGCTCGGGCTTCTCTATGGCGAGGAAGAGCGCTGGGAAGAGAGCGCTGCCGAGTTGCGCGCGTGCGTCGAACGAGATCCCGCCTACCCGCGGGCGCTGTACAATCTCGGCGTCGCGTACGAGCGGCTCGGGCGCGTCGCGGACGCATTCGCGACGCTCGAGCGGGCGACCGAGGAGCCGACGGCGGCCCCGGACGCGCGGGCCGCGCTCGTCGCGCTGGCGCGGCGCATCGGCGACGAGGATCGCGTTCGCCGTTGGTCGGAGTGACGGCGCCGATTCCTTCGGAGCGAATACTCGAAGCGCATTCGCCGAGGTCGCCGAGCTCCGGGGCCAGTCCAAGCTTGAAGGGATGTACGGAAGGAGGTGCGCGAACCCGCCGACTACCCTGCCGCGGAGCGTTTCGGCCGGCGGACCACCCTCACCTTCCCGCTCCTTCCCCCGCCGCAGAAGAACAGCTCGCCACCATCGGACTCGAGCCCCGAGACGCCCACTCCGGGCGGCATGTCGAGGATCTCCAGAACCTCTCCCGTTCGCGGATCGACGCGCCGGAGATCGCTCTCCTCACCTTCCCAGGTCGCGTGCCACAGCTCTCCGCCGGTCCACGTGACCCCGGTGACGAACCGCTTCGACTCGATCGTGCGAAGAATCGCGCCCGTCTCGGGATCGATCTGATGGATCTTCCGGTCCCGATACTGCCCCACCCAGAGCGTCCCTTCCGCCCACGTGAGCCCCGAGTGACTGCCGCCGCCGGGCGCCGGGATCGTCGCGACCACGCGACCCGTCCTCGGATCGATCTTCTGGATGCGACCAGCGGCGAGCTGAAACAGATGCCGGCCGTCGAAGGCCGTTCCTGCATCGCCGGGAACGTCGATCGATCGCAGCGCTTTCCCGCTGGCCGGATCGAAGGCGACCAGCCGGTCTCCGGCCGCGAACCAGACGTGCCGGCCGTCGTACGTGACCCCGTGCACGTGGTCGACACCCGGAAAGGGACCATACTCGCGGACGATGTCGGCGGGCGCTCGACTCATGCGTCGATCGTAGTCGATCGGCAGCGAAGCCGGGAGTAACAAAATCGTCGTGAATCCCGGCACGGGCGGCGTCATCCAGCGACGAGCGCGCCCGCGACCGACCGACTCCACCTTGCCGGCTGCCTCGAGCGCGTCGAGCGCCCGCTGCACCGTGCGCTGGCTCGCTCCGAGCGCGAGCGCAAGCGCCGAGCTCGACCACGGTTCGCCGTCGGCGAGGAAGGCGAGTACGCGCGCATGCTGGTCCTCGACGGGCGGGGCCAACACGACGACCTCCCGCGCCCTCCGTGGCGCGAGCGCGAAGCCTCGCTTCGTCGCGCGCACGTCGGCCAGCGGCCGAAGCACCGCGCGAAGCCGCCCGATCTCGACCCGCAACCGCGCGCGATGCGAGTCATCGGCGAGCTTCAGTCCGAGTGCCCGCGCGACGAGGTCGTCCCTCGGGACGTCTCCCGGCCACGCTTCGCCGAGGGCGCGGGCGAGTGCGAACAGCACCGGACGCTTTGCGAGCGAGACGACCTCGTTCGCACGGCGCACGACATGACGGCAGCCGTCCACGACGCATGCGCTCGACGCCAGCAAGACTTCGACCTCCTCGAGCAGCAGGACCCGCTCGTTACCATTGCCGATCAGCCGCGCCGCGGGCGTGTCGAGAGCACGGGATGCGCTCTCGACCTCCGCCGTCAGCGCAGGGATGCGTGCGTCGCGCGCGGCGGGCGTCGCCCGATCGAGCGCGGCGCGCGCGGCCTTCGTCCGGAGGCGTCGGATCGCGATGCCCGCGACCAGGAGCTCGTGGACGGTCCGCGAGGCGGGCGGGAGGGACGCCGGGTCGAGCTCGGCGAGCGCACGCTCGGCTTCGTCGAGGCGCCCGATCAGAAGGAGGCGCCGGACCTGGAGATACCGCGCGTACGCGGCGTTCACCCGGTCGCCGCGACCTTCGAGCGTCGCGCGCGCCGCGTCGAGCGCCCTCGGAGACGAGCCGAGATCGCGCGAGGCGAGCGCGATGTCCGCCTCGGCGACGACGCACCGCGCACGGGCGACGGCGTCTTTCGGACCGAATGCGCGCGCAGCACGTCGCAGGAGGACCTTCGCGCGAACGAAGTCGCCGAGCTGCGCCATCGCGATGCCGCGGAGCGCGAGCGCCGCCGCGTCGTTCCGCAGGGCGACCCGCTTCAATGCACCGAGCGCATCCCCCGCGGCGAGCGCACGCGCAGCAGCCGTGATCAGCGCGTCCACCGGAATCCCGTCACACTTGTAACTCCCGCCGTTCGATATCTCGCGCTAAGCTATCCCGGAAGGAGAGACGAGCGATGCCGAAGCACACGATTGCAACACGCGAAGAATGGCTCGCCGCCCGGCTCCCGCTGCTCGAGGCGGAGAAGGACCTCACGCGGCGTGGCGACGAGCTCGCGCGGCGGCGCCAGGAATTGCCGTGGGTACGGATCGACAAGGACTACCGATTCGCGACCGATCAGGGCGGCGCCTCGTTGAGAGACCTCTTCCGGGGGCGGTCGCAGCTCCTCGTCTACCACTTCATGTTCGGCCCGGACTACACCGCTGGCTGCCCGTCGTGCTCGGCGATAGCCGACGGCTTCAACGGGAGCGCAGTGCACCTCGCCAATCACGACGTGATGCTCTGGGCGGTGTCACGCGCGCCCCTCGAGAAGCTACAGGCGTACGAGCGGCGCATGGGGTGGACGTTTCCCTGGGCGTCGTCGTTCGGGAGCGACTTCAACGCCGACTTCGACGTCGCGATCACGGCGGAGCAACAGCGCGCGGGAGACTTCGAATACAATTACCGTCGCGGGTCGGTCTCGGCGTCCTACCGCGAGCTCGAGAGGGACGAGACGGCGCCGGCGCGCGAGAGCGGCGGCGAGGGGCCGGTCGCCGACATGGCAGCGAAGTGTGGGACCGATCCGTGGACGTACACGCGCGAGCGGCCGGGCATGAGCGCGTTCGTCCTCGAGGACGGCGCCGTCTACCACACGTATTCCACCTATGCGCGCGGACTGGACGCCCTCTGGGGCATGTACCCGTGGCTCGACCGCGCGCCCCGGGGACGCAACGAGGGGGGCATCTGGTGGCGCCGCCACGACGAGTACGAGCAGCGTTGAGCGAAGTCATGGTCGTGGGCGCAAGTGCACGACTGGAAATTTCGCGACGCGCGGCCTCGGAGCGAGGGTTTCTCGCGGTCTCCGCGCTGCTCTTCGCCGCCAGTGCGGCGGTGACGATCGTCTGGTGCGGGTCCATGGCCGCGATGGACGACATGCCGATGCCCGGCGGCTGGACGATGTCGATGGCGTGGATGCGCATGCCCGGACAGACGTGGGCCGGCGCCGCCGCGTCGTTCCTCGGCATGTGGATCGTGATGATGGTGGCGATGATGGTGCCGTCGTTGGTTCCGATGCTGCGTCGCTATCGCGAGGCCGTCGCGAGCACGGACGCGACGCGCCTCGGCCGGCTGACCGCGCTCGTGGGCGCCGGCTACTTCTTCGTCTGGACCGTGTTCGGCATGGCCGCCTATCCGCTCGGCGTCGCACTCGCGGCGATCGAGATGCAACGGCGGGCGCTGGCGCACGCGGTACCGATCGCGGTCGGTGTGGTCGTCGTGATCGCCGGCTTCTTCCAGCTGACCGCCTGGAAGGCGCGTCACCTCGCCTGCTGTCGGGAGGCGCCCGGGCGCGGCCGCACGCTGCCCGCAGACGCAGGTACGGCATGGCGACACGGCCTGCGGCTCGGTCTCCACTGCTGCCAGTGTTGCGCCGGCCTGATCGCGATCCTCCTGGTCCTCGGGGTCATGGACCTCCGCGCGATGGCCGTCGTGGCGGCCGCCATCACGGTCGAACGTCTCGCGCCCGCCGGTGAGCCCGCCGCACGAGCCATGGGGGTCGTCGTCGTCGGGGCAGGGCTCTTCGTGATCGCGCGAGCCGCCGCGATCGGATGACCTATTGGACCGCTGGCCACGAGCGCATTGATCAGCTGGAGTCGCCTGACGCGCGTCGTCCATCGCACGATCTCGAACATCCGGCGGCTCCCTTCGAGAATGGACGGAAGCCGTCCCTCTGCCGCCCACGTTCGCTCTGGGGTCAATAGCGGTGGAGGCCTTGGCTCGCCCATGACGATCGACTATCGACGTCGCGGGAGGAACCGCCATGCGCGACGCATCCAAGTTCGGACCCGACACGACGACGAGCGAGGTGCTCGACGGCCTCGACCTGCACGGCAAGGTCGCGGTCGTCACCGGCGGGTCGAGCGGGCTCGGCCAGGAGACCGCCCGCGCGCTCGCGGAGAAGGGAGCGCACGTCGTCCTGACGGCGCGGGACGTCGCCAAGGGCGAGGGCGTCGCCGCCGGGATCCGCGAGACGACAGGCAACCCGCACGTCGAGGTCGAAGCGCTCGAGCTCGGGTCGCTCGCGAGCATCCGCGACTTCGCGAAGCGGCTGCTCGCGCGGCAGGACACGATCCACATCCTGGTCGACAACGCCGGCGTCATGGCGTGCCCGTTCGCGAAGACGGCCGACGGCTTCGAGCTGCAGTTCGGCTCGAACCACCTCGGGCATTTCCTGACGACGTGTCTGCTCGCCCCCGCGCTGCGCAAAGGCGCGCCGAGTCGGGTCGTGTCGCTCAGCTCACGTGGCCATCATCTGTCGCCGGTCGTCTTCGACGACATCCAGTTCGAGCGCCGGCCGTACGACAAGTGGAAGTCGTATGGGCAGGCGAAGACGGCCAACGTCCTCTTCGCCGTCGGCCTCGAGCGCCGGCTCGGCGCGGCGGGCGTCCACGCGAACGCGCTGCACCCCGGCGCAATCATGACCGAGCTGTCCCGCCACCTCCAGATGGAGGATTTCGAGTTCCTGCGCACCCGCAACAGCGGCATGAAGTTCAAGACGGTCGAGGCCGGTGCGGCGACGTCCGTCTTCGCGGCGACGGCGCCGGAGCTCGAGGGACGCGGCGGTCTCTACCTCGAGGATTGCCACGTCGCGAAGGTCAACGATGCGCCCGACGCGCTCGACGGCGTGAAATCGTACGCGCTCGATGCGGAGAACGCGGAGCGGCTCTGGCGCGTCTCGGAGGAGCTCGTCGGCGAGCGCTTCCCGCTGCGCTGAGCCGTCACACCGCTCGGCGCGGCGGGTCGAGTTCATGGCGCGGCCGCTCCGTAGTCGACGATTGGACGGTCCCCGGTCGATCTCTCTTCAGTCGATGACGCGGTGGCCGCGCTCGCGCATGCACGTCTGGAAAGTCCGTGCCGGCCGCGCGGCACGGCGCCGAACGCTCGGCATGCGACGCTTCCCGGTGAGCCGACCGCCCGCATCGAATCCACGAACTCGATCGGCACGATGCTTGCGATTCCCGTCTCGCAGGAGATGGGTTCATGGCACGCACGACGAAACCGGTTCGGCGCCCGCAGCGCAGCCGCGCGAAGCGCTATCTCTCGTTGGTCCTGACGCTCCTTCTGGTGGCAGGAAACGCCCCCGTTGGCGTTGCGTACGCGGTCGACGCGCCCGCTCCGGACACCGCGGTGCAGCCGGCCGAGCCGACGCCCGCGCAGCTCCAGCAGCTGGTCGCACCGATCGCGCTGTATCCCGACGAGCTCGTCGCGCAGGTGCTCGCGGCCGCGACGTACCCCGAGCAGGTCGTGGAAGCGGACCGGTGGGTGCAGGAGCACAGCTCGCTCCAAGGAGACGAGCGCGCCAAGGCGGTCGACGCGCAACCGTGGGACCCGAGCGTCAAGGCGCTCGCGCAGTTCCCCTCGATCCTCGCGAACATGGACAAGAACCTGTCGTGGACGTCCGCGCTCGGCGACGCCTACGTCAACCATCAGGATGACGTGATGGACGCCGTCCAGGCGATGCGCCGTCGGGCGAAGGATGCCGGCAACCTCCAGACGACGCCGCAGCAGAAGGTCGACGAAGCGGGATCGCAGATCCAGATCGCTCCCGCGAATCCCGAGGTCGTGTACGTCCCCGCGTACGACCCGTGGACGGTGTACGGCCCGCCGGTCGTCGCGTGGCCGGGATGGTATCCATATCCGGGGCTCTTCATCGCCGCGCCGGGGATCGTGTTCGGCGTCGGGTTCGGGATCGGGTTCCTGGCGGGGTTCGGTTGGGGATGGGGCCACTGGGGTTGCGACTGGGGTCACCGCACGGTCGTGTTCGACCACACCCGGTTCGTCTCGCGGAGCCGGACGTTCATCAATCGCCAGACGTTCGCGCGAGAACGCGCGGGCTTCGCTCGCGGCGGTCTCCCGCGCGGCGGGTTCACCGGCGGCGCGCCGGCACGTGGCGGCGGGGCGCGCGGCGCGGGCTCGTTCCGCGGCGCGGGCGCGCCCGGCGGTTTCGCCCGCGACGGTGGAACGCACACCCTCGGCACCTACCACGGCGTGGGCGGCGCGCACGCGCCGCTCGGCTCTCGCGCTACGGCGGGATTCGGCGGCGGCGAGATGCACGCGTTCGCGGCGCCACGCGGCGCACCCGAAGGCCGCTGGGGCGCGTTCAGCGGCTACGATCACGGCGGCGCGACCCGGAGCCTCTCGCAGCGGGGCGCCTCGAGCTTCGGCGGGTTCCGTGGCGGCGCGCCCGGAGGCGGAGCCCACGTCGGCCACGGCGGTCGGCGCTGAGCAGGCCCCGACGAACGGGAAGGACGTACGATGTCGATTGCCAACACCTCTCGCGCGGTCGGATTGGCCGCGATCGTGGGCGCTGTGCTGATGCTGGCGCCACCGCGGTGGAGCACCGCTGCCCCATCGCGGACGAAAACGTTCACCTCGGCCGCCGCCGCGTCGAAGGCACTCTTCGATGCGGCTCGCGCCGGCGACCGCCAGGCGGTCGCCGCGATCATCGGCGACGCGTCGTGTGGCGACCCGTCGCGCGACGCCCACGAACGCGAACGGTTCGTCGAGAAATACCAGCAGATGCACCGCCTCGTCCGCGAACCGGGCGGGACCACGATCCTCTACGTCGGCGCCGAGAACTGGCCGTTCCCGATTCCACTCGTCTCGAGCAAGGGCACCTGGCGGTTCGACGCCGACGCCGGCCGGCGAGAGCTCATGTTCCGGAGGATCGGCGCGGACGAGGCCACGGCGATCGAGGTCTGCCGGGTCGCGGTGGCGGCCGGCAAGCCCGACGCGCCGCCGGCGAACGGCAGCGACCCGATCGTCGCCTACGCCGAGCAGCTCGCGCGTCCTCCGGGCGCGAGCGACGAGGCGTTTCACGGCTATCGCTTCGTCGTCCGGAAGAGTGGCGACGCCATCACGATCGTCGCGTATCCCGCGGAGTACCGTGCATCCGGCGTCATGACGTTCGTCGTCGGCGAGGATGGCGTCGTCTACGAGCGCGACCTTGGACCCGAGACGGCCCGCGTCGCACGCACCGTGAAGCCGACGCCGGCGTCGGGTTGGCGCACGGCTGGGTGAGCGCGTCGCGTCGCCGACATCTCGGCGTTCGTGCCGGGATTTCGGCACCGCGACCCACGCATCGCGCGCGCCGCGGCGCCGGTAAGGGCTCGGGAGCCCGTCGACACCGGCATGCGAGTTGCGTTGACCGCACGGCATGTCGCACGCGAGCGACGCCCGGGGCTGACCGATGTGGATCGTCCGCCTCGCCCTCCGCCGGCCGTACACCTTCATCGTGATGGCGCTGCTCATCGCCATCGGCGGCGTGCTGACAATCGCTCGGACGGCGGTCGACATCTTCCCCGCGATCAACATCCCGGTCATCTCGGTCATCTGGCAGTACACCGGACTGTCCCCGAACGAGGTCGAGGGCCGCATGGTCACGATCTCCGAGCGGGCGATGACGACGACCGTGAACAGCATCGAGCACATCGAGTCGCAGTCGCTCGCCGGCGTCGGCCTGATCCGCGTCTTCTTCCAGCCCGACGCGAGCATCGGCGCGGCCGACGCGGAGGTGACCGCGATCAACCAGACGCTGCTCCGCACCATGCCGCCCGGAACGACGCCGCCGCTCATCATCCGGTACTCCGCGTCCAACGTCCCGATCGTGCAGCTGGCGCTCGAGTCGCCGACGCTCAGCGAGCAGCAGCTCTACGACTACGGCCTCAACTTCATCCGCACGCAGCTCGCGACCGTGCAGGGCGCGCAGGTGCCGCTCCCGTGGGGCGGGAAGGTGCGCTCGGTCATGGTCGACCTCGACTCCGAGGCGCTCTACGCGAAGGGGCTCTCCGCCTTCGACGTCTCCTCGGCGCTCGGCACGCAGAACGTGATCCTTCCCGCCGGCACGGCCAAGATCGGCCCGATCGAGTACAACGTCCGCACCAATTCCTCCCCCGACATCCTGGAGACGCTGAACGACCTCCCCGTGAAGCAGGTGGGCGGCGCGACGGTCTACATGCGCGACGTCGCGCAGGTGCGCGACGGCTTCCAGGTGCAGACGAACCAGGTGCACGTCGACGGTCGGCGCTCGGCGCTGCTGACCGTGCTGAAGACGCCGACGGCCTCGACACTCGACATCGTGCAGCGCGTGAAGGACGCGCTTCCCCGGATCCAGGCGACGCTGCCGCCGGAGCTCGCCATCAAGCCGCTCTTCGACCAGTCGGTGTTCGTCCGCGCCTCGATCCAGGGCGTCCTCCGCGAGGCGGTGATCGCCGCCGTCCTGACCGGGCTCATGATCCTCCTCTTTCTCGGCTCGTGGCGCTCGACGCTCGTCATCATGGTCTCGATCCCGCTCTCGATCCTCGTGTCGATCATCACGCTCTCGCTCTTCGGGGAGACTCTCAACGTGATGACGCTCGGCGGCCTCGCGCTCGCGGTCGGCATCCTGGTCGACGACGCGACCGTCGAGATCGAGAACACGAACCGGAACCTCGCCATGGGGAAGCCGGTGATCCGCGCGATCCTCGACGGCGCCCAGCAGATCGCGACGCCGGCGTTCGTCGCGACGCTCTGCATCTGCATCGTCTTCGTCCCGGTCGTCTTCATCACGGGCGTCGGGAAGTACCTCTTCACGCCGCTCGCCGAGGCGGTCGTGTTCGCGATGCTCGCGAGCTACCTGCTCTCCCGGACCGTCGTTCCGACGATGGTGCGCTACCTGCTTCCCGCGGAGGCGCACCTGCATGCACCGGGCGCGGAGGAGAAGGTCACGGACGCCGGACGCCTCTGGGCCGTCCACCGCGCGTTCAACCGCCGCTTCGAGCGCCTGCGCGACCGCTACACCGCGGCGCTCGAGTGGGCGCTCGGTAACCGGCGTCTCGTGGCCGGCGTCTTCGCCGGGTTCGTGACACTCTCCCTCGGCCTCTTCTGGCTGATCGGCATGGACTTCTTCCCGACGGTCGACGCGGGGCAGCTCCGCCTCCACGTGCGTTGTCCGGCGGGCACGCGGATCGAGGAGACCGAGCGGCGATTCGCGGAGGTCGAGGACGTGATCCGGCAGACGATCCCCGCAAGCGAGATCGACACGGTGATCGACAACCTCGGCCTGCCCCCGGGCGGCATCAACCTCGCCTTCAGCGACGCGTCGCTCGTCGCCTCGGCCGACGGCGAGATCCTGATCGCGCTGAAGCCCCCGCACGGCTCGAGCCCCGCGTATGCCGAGAAGCTGCGGACGATCCTCGCCGAGCGCTTTCCGGACCTGACGCTCTTCTTCCAGCCCGCGGACATCGTGTCGCAGATCCTCAACTTCGGGCTGGCGGCGCCGATCGACGTCCAGATCGTCGGGCGCGATCCGAAGAACATCGGGATCGCCGAGGATCTCGTGCGGCGGCTCGCCGCGATCCCGGGCGCGACCGACGTCCGCCTCCAGCAGGTGCCGCGCTACCCCGAGTTCGACGTCGACGTCGACCGCTGGATGGCGCGCCAGATCGGCTTCACGGAATCGAACGTCGCGCAGAGCCTGCTCGTGTCGCTCTCGGGCACGGCGCAGGCGCAGCCGAACTACTGGCTGAACGTCAAGACCGGCGTGAACTATCCCGTCGTCGTGCAGACGCCGCAGTACCGGATCGACTCCGTCGACACGCTCGGGACGACGCCGATCGCGATCTCGGGCCAGCCGCGGCCGCAGCTTCTGACCAACCTGGCGTCGATTCGGCGGAACGTCGCTGCCGGCGTCATCAGCCACTACAACGTGCAGCCGGTGCTCGACGTGCTCGCGGCGGCGGATCGCAGCGATCTCTGGTCGGTGTCGAGCGCCGTCGAACGCATCGTCGACGAGGTGCAGCCGACGCTCCCCCGCGGCACGTTCATCACGATCCGCGGGCAGGCGGAGACGATGCGCTCCAGCTTCACGGCGCTCGCCGGCGGGATGATCCTCGCGGTCGTGCTCGTCTACCTGCTGATGGCCGTGAACTTCCAGTCCTGGCTCGACCCGTTCATCATCCTGATGGCACTCCCCGGCGCGATGGCGGGCGTCCTCTGGATGCTCTTCGTCACGCAGACGAACATCTCGATCCCGGCGCTCATGGGCGCGATCATGTGCGTCGGCGTGGCGACCAGCAATTCGATCCTGGTCGTCCAGTTCGCGAACGAGGAGCGCGCCGAGAAGAAGCTCGACGCGCGCGAGGCGGCGCTCGCCGCCGGGACGACGCGGCTCCGTCCCGTCATCATGACCGCGCTCGCGATGATCCTCGGCATGTTGCCGATGTCGCTCGGGCTCGGCGAGGGCGGCGAGCAGAACGCGCCCCTTGGCCGCGTGGTCATCGGCGGATTGATGCTCGCCACCTTCACTACGCTTCTCTTCGTCCCGGTCGTCTACAGCGTGCTTCGACGGAAACAGGCGGTGATCGACGTCCCGCCGGAGCTCGCCGAATGACCGTCCCGGAGCCGACCGTCGTGGCCACCCGCGCCGTCGTTCCCATCCGCCGCATCCTCGTCGCCGCGGGAGTCGTCTTCGCCGTCCTGTTCGTCGTTGGCGTCGTCCCGCGCCTGGTGCAGCGCCACCGGCTGCGGTCGGGCGCGGACGCCGTCGAGAGCCGCGTGCCGACCGTGTCGACGGTTCAGCCCCGCCGCGCGCCCAACGTGCTCGACCTTCCGCTGCCGGGAAGCACGGAAGCGATCCTCGAGACCGGCATCTGGGCGCGCACCGACGGCTATCTGAACGCGCGCTACGTCGACATCGGCGACCGCGTGAACAAGGGACAGCTGCTCGCCGACATCGACACGCCGGAGATCGACCAGCAGCTCATGCAGGCGATCGCGACGATGTCCCAGGACAAGGCGAACGTCGCGAAGTTCGAGGCGGACCTGATGCTCGCCCGGACGACGCTCCAGCGCTACGTCGCCGCCGGCCCGGGCACGGTGTCGAAGCAGCAGGTCGACGAGCGGACCTCCGCCGTGACCGACGCCGAGAGGATCGTCGACGCCGGGCGCGCCACCGTGAATGCCGACGACGCGAACGTGCGGCGCCTGCTCGAGCTCCAGAGCTTCCAGAAGGTGTACGCGCCCTTCGCCGGTGTGATCACGGCGCGGAACGTCGACCCTGGCTCGCTCATCTCCGCGGGCTCGACGACGGGGACCCGCGAGCTCTTCCGGCTCGCGCAGGTCGACGTGCTGCGCATCTTCGTCTACGTCCCGCAGTCGTACGCGCCGGACGTCAAGGCCGGCCAGTCCGCGGACGTGAGCGTGCGCGAGCTTCCCGGCCGCATCTTCCAGGGCACGGTGACGCGTACGGCCGGCGCGATCGACCCGACCTCGCGGACGCTTCTCACCGAGGTGCAGGTCCCGAACCCCGACGGGCTCCTGCTGTCCGGGAGCTACGCGACCGTGCGGTTCAAGGTCGAGCACGCGAAGGCACCGCTCGTCGTTCCGCAGAACGCGCTCCTGATCGACGCGAACGGCGTACGCGTCGGCGTCGTCGACGGCGGCACGCTCCACTACCGTCCGATCCAGATCGGGCGCGACTATGGGAACGATGTCGAGGTCCTCGCCGGCCTCGACACCAACGACGCGATCGCGACCGGGTTGTCGGCCGGCATCACCGAGGGCAGCCGGGTCGAGATCGCGAAGCCGGCGACGCCATGACGGGGCGCCCGTCGATCGCCATCGCACTCCTCGTCGGCGGGACGGGTTGCATGGTCGGGCCTGATTACCGGCGTCCGGAGGTCGCCGCGCCACCTTCCTTCGGCGAGCTCGCGCCGACGGCGCCGACGCCGGGACGCAGCGACGCCGTCGCCGGCGGCATGCCGACCGCCTGGTGGACGACCTTCGACGACGGGCTGCTGACGTCGCTGATCGCGCGCACCGTCGGACAGAACCTGACGTTGAAACAGGCGGAGGCGCGGGTGCGCGAGGCGCGGGCGACCCGCCGGATCGCCGCCGCCGATCTCTGGCCGCAAATCGGTGCATCGGGTTCGTACGCGCGCGAGCGGACGAGCAAGAACGGCCTCACCCCGAGCGCCGCCGGTAAAGTGTTCAACCTCTTCCAGGCGGGCTTCGACGCGAACTGGGAGGTCGACGTGTTCGGCGGGATTCGCCGCTCGATCGAGGCAGCAGACGCGAGCGTCGAGGCTGCCGTCGACGACCGGAACGCGGTGCTCGTGTCGCTCATGGCGGAGGTCGGCCTCGAGTACGTGACCTTCCGCAGCCTCCAGCACCGCATCGAGCTCGCGAACCAGAACCTCGCCGCGCAGCAGCGGACGCTCGACCTGACGCGACGACTCTTCAACGCGGGGCTCGCCCCCGAGCTCGACGTGCAGCGCGCCGCCGCGCAGGCCGCGACCACCGCGTCGACCATTCCGCTGCTCCAGCAGCAGGCCGCGCAGGCGATGCACGCGCTCGGCATCCTGATCGGGCAGCCGCCGATGGCGCTCCAGGCGGAGCTGGCATCCGTCGGACCGATCCCGAAGCCGCCCGCCGAGGTCGCCGTCGGCCTGCCGTCGGAGCTGCTCCTCCGCCGCCCGGACGTCGCCCGCTCGGAGCGGCAGCTCGCCACGCAAACCGCCGCGATCGGGGTCGCCACGCGCGACCTCTTCCCGCGCTTCTTCATCACGGGCGTCGCGGATCTCCAGAGCATCCACTCGTCCGACTTCTTCGACTGGCAGAGCCGGGCGCTGTCGATCGGGCCGAGCGTCACCTGGCCCGTCTTCCAGGGCGGACGCATCCGGGCGAACATCGAGCTCCAGACGGCGGCGCAGCAGGAGCTGCTGGCTGCGTATGAGGGGGTCGTGCTCCAGGCCTTCCAGGACACCGAGGACGCGCTCGTCGCGTTCTCGCACGAGCAGGCGAGCCGGGCGCAACTCGAGGACGCCGTGCGCGCGAACCAGCGCGCCGCGGAACTCGCCCGGAACCTGTACGCGCAGGGGCTGACGGACTTCCTCACCGTGCTCGTGGCCGAGCAATCGGTCTTCACCTCGCAGGACACGCTCGCACAGACGGAACGCGACGTCGCGCTCGATCTGGTCGCACTCTACAAGGCAGTCGGTGGCGGATGGGAGGCGACGGCAACGGCTCGGGGCACCTCGGCCGGCGGCCCGGGATGACGTCGTCAGCTCAGAGAAGACCGTGTCTGGTCAGTATCAGGACGAGGTAAAGGACCACGCAGAATACCGAGAACGCCGTCATGGGCCGACGGAGCGTTCTCCCGGCGTGCATTCGGGGTCGCGCGCTTCCTTGCGCCGAGCCGCCGGCGGCGGCTTCCGGGGGGAGGCCTCGTCACCCAGCGAGCATTCGAGCCGCTCGACGTTGCAGATGCCGACGTCGTCGTATCCCGCGGCGCGCGCGTCCGCGCACTGCGCGTGAAACGCGCGGCAATCCTCGGAGCTCGCCGTGCTCGCCGGGTGGGGCGCTGCGACGAGAAGTAGCCCGGCGCAGAGGCCGACGCCCCTCGATCGGCGCCGCGGCGCGAGACCCGTCGTCCAACGTGTGCTCATGCTGAACTCAGCAACGGCCGCGCCAGCCGCGCGCGCGTCGCGGCCGCGACACTTTCGTGATTCTCGGGACCGAGGTTGCCGGAGTTTCGGCACGCTGCCGAGCGTGCGTCACACGGGAGCCGGACGCTGCCTCCGGAGATGCAACGGCGGAGTCTCGCCGGTTCTTCAAACCCCCGGTGGCCGGGATGCTGCTACTGATCGAACGAACGCGGAGGTCGTCATGAAGGTCGGATTCATCGGGCTCGGGCACATGGGCAGCGGGATGGCTGCGAATCTGGTCCGCGCCGGACACGAGGTGACCGTCTACAACCGCACGCCGAGCAGGGCGGAAGCGCTCGTCGCGCAGGGTGCGCGCGTCGCCGCGCGCGTGGCCGACGCCTGCCCCGGCGAGGCGGTTATCACGATGCTCGCCGACGACCACGCCGTCGAGGACGTCGTGTTCGGCCCCGATGGCGTGATCGCGGCGCTGCGCGCAGGCGCGATCCACGTCTCGACGAGCACGATCAGCGTCGCCCTGTCGGAACGGCTCACGACGGCGCACGCGAACGCTCGCCAGCGGTTCGTCGCGGCGCCCGTCTTCGGACGACCGGAAGCGGCGGCCGCGGCGAAGCTCTTCATCGTCGCCGCGGGTCTGCGGGATGCAGTCGCCGCGTGCCAGCCGCTCTTCGATGCCATGGGCCAGAAGACGTTCCCCTTCGGCGAGGAGCCCAAGGCCGCGAACCTGGTGAAGCTCAGCGGGAATTTCTTGATCGCCTCCATGATCGAGGCGCTGGGCGAGGCGCTCGCGGTCGTCGGCAAGGCGGGGATCGACGGGCGTCACTATCTCGACTTCCTCACCTCGACGCTGTTCAGCGCGCCGATCTACAAGGCGTACGGCGGGCAGATCGTCGAGCAGAGGTTCGAGCCCGCTGGTTTCGCCGCACGGCTCGGCGAGAAGGACATCCGGCTGACGCTCGCCGCCGCGGAGACGCTACGCGCGCCGATGCCGCTCGCGAGTCTGATCCACGATCGCTTCCTCACGCTGCTCGCGCACGGTGGCGACGCGCTCGACTGGTCGGCGGTCGGACGGCTCGCAGCGCGAGACGCCGGCCTCGGCGATGGGCCGGATGGAAATCGATAGCAGCATGCTATGGTCGCCGCGCGATGAGCGGCAGGCTCGACGACCGCGTGGCGCTCGTCACGGGAGCGGCGCAGGGGATCGGGCGCGCGATCGTCCTGAAGCTCGTCTCCGAAGGCAGTCGGGTGCTCGCGAACGATCTCGACGCCGGGCGCCTCGGCGAGCTCCGGGACGAGGTCGCCCGACGCGGCGGCACGTGCGAGGCGCTGCCCGGCGACGTCACCGAGAAGGAGTTCGGCGACCGCGCGGTCGCCGCGTGTCTCGAGCGCTTCGGCGACCTCCACATCCTCGTCAACAACGCGGGCTACGTCTGGAACTCCCGCATCGTGAGCCACACCGACGAGCAGTGGTATGCGATGATCGACGTTCACGCGACCGGACCGTTCCGCCTCCTCCGCGCCGCCGGACGCCATTTCCGCCAGATGGCGCAGGAGGGTCGGACGGAGCGGGCCCGCAAAGTCGTGAACGTCTCGTCGATCTCCGGCCTCTTCGGTTCGGCGACGCAGTTCAGCTACGCCGCCGCCAAATCCGCCTTGGTCGGGATGACGCGTTCGCTGGCGAAGGACTGGGGTCGCTACAACGTCACCGTCAATTGCGTCGCGTTCGGGTTCATCGAGACGCGCCTGACGCAGACGTTCGCGGGCGAGGTGCCGGAGATCGAGGTCGGCGACCGGAAGCTCAAGGTCGGATTGGACGCCGCCCAGGTGGAGCTGATGAAGAGCCTGACGCCGCTCGGGCGCGTCGGGACGCCGGAGGAGGCGGCGGGTGCCGTCGTCCTGTTCTGCCTGCCGGAGTCGGACTTCATCAGTGGGGAGATCGTGGTCGCGGGCGGCGGTTTGCGCGTCTGACACGCGCATTTGGCATTGACGCGCCGCGCGCGCCCGGGGTACGCGGGTTCCAGGCAAAGGAGGCAGTCATGCTCGCCGCGCGCATTCTTCTTCAACTGACGGTGCTCCTCCTTTCCTACCGCCTCGTCGCGGCAACGGCCTGCGACCCGGGTGGCGCCGATGCGATGGCGGTCGGCGACGCCCAGACGGACGTCGACGGTCAGTGCAACTGCGCCACCGCGGCCAGCCACGGCGCGTACGTCAGCTGCGTCGCCGGGGCCGTGAATGGCCGCGTCCAGCACAACCAGCTCTCGCCGTCCTGCGGCGGCTTCATAAAGAAGTGTCGCGCGCACTCGGTCTGCGGTCGCCCCGGCAAGGAGACCTGCTGCCGCACCACGTCGAAGGGGAAGGAGAGCTGCTCGATCAAGCGCGAGGGCGGTTGTAAGGCACCGAAGAACGGGGCGGCCTGCGCCGGCGCCACCCAGACGTGCTGTGACGCCTGCCCCGCGGGCAGCTGCGCAACGACCACCACGACGCTGCCGGCCGGCTGCGGCAATTTCATCATCGACGGCGACGAGACCTGCGACGGCGACAACGACTTCGACAACGGCCAACCGCCACCGTCCTCGCACAACACGTGCGACTTCGGCCCGTCGGGAAAGATGCGCTGCGCGCGTCCGAACGAGCCCGGCGCGTGTCACCGGTGCTGCGGGATGGGAATTGGTTTCTCGACCGGACTCATCTGCAACTCCGATTCGCAGTGCTGCGGCCAGTGCATCACGTACCCGCTGCCGCAGGGTCGTCGGTGCACGGACTGCCCGGGCGGACAGTGCTGCGCCAAACCGGGGGAGTCGTGCCCGACGACCGCCTGCTGCGGTGGGGCGTCGTGCGTGTCGGGGACGTGCTGCGCGAACAGCGGGTCGGGGTGCAATCAGAACGCCGACTGCTGCTCGGGGAGCTGCGACACGAGCAATCTGCGCTGCAACTAGTCCGACCGGCGTCGGGTCGTGTCCCGACGGATCCAAACTACCGGTTCCCAGGGTCGCAAAAGGACGGCCAACCGAGACGCGCTACGCGACCCGCGCGGATGCGTGTCGGCAACGTCCGCGAGAGTGCCCGTTGCCGACGGCGCCGGAGGCTGCTTTGTTCGCGCGCAGCAACGCTGGGGGGGACATCGAACCTCACGAGCAGGAGGGAACATGTCGACGGAACGCGCGCACTCGGAGTTACCGCCGCAGCTGGTTCTCTACCAGATCGCGATCGGGCACTACTTCTCCCACGGGCTGTCTCTCGCCGCGAAGCTCGGGATCGCCGATCTCCTGAAGGACGGCCCTCGCTCGTTCACCGCGCTCGCTGAAGCGACGGCCACGCACGCACCATCGCTCAATCGCGTCATGCGGCTCCTGGCGAGCGTGGGAGTCTTCGAGGAACGAGACGACGGCTGCTTCGCGCTGACGCCCGTCGGCGAATGCCTGCGCGCGGGAGTTCCCGGCAGCGCGCGCGCGATGGTCATGCTGTTCAGCGGCGATCGCATCCAGGAGGCGTGGAGAGATCTCGCGTACTCCGTGCAAACGGGGAATCCGGTGTTCCGCAAGCGCGGGATCGAGGATCCGTTCTCCGACCCGGCCCGCACCCCGGAAGAGAGCGCGAACTTCGACGCGGCGATGGCGGACGTCACGGCACTCACTGCCGTCGCCGTCGCGGCGACCTACGACTTCGCGTCCATCGGCACGGTCGTCGACGTTGGCGGCGGCAACGGGGCGCTGCTGATCGGCATCCTGAAGGCGCATCCCCATCTGCGCGGGATCGTGTTCGACCAGCCGCCCGCCGCCGAGCGCGCCCGGAAGCAGATCGCTGCGCGCGGATTGTCCGACCGATGCGAGGCCATTGGCGGGAACTTCTTCGAGCGCACACCGCAAGGCGGCGACGCGTACGTCCTGAAGCACGTGATCCACGATTGGAACGACGAGCGCGCGGTCGTGATCCTCCGGAACTGTCGGCAGGCGATGCCCGAGAACGGCCGGCTGCTGATCGTCGAGGGCGTCTATCCGCCGCGGATCGACCAGTCGCTCGAGAGCCGCGGCGCGGCCGCGAACGACGTCAACATGCTCGTCAACACCGGCGGTCGGCAACGGTCCGAGGCCGAGTTCCGGGCGCTGTACGAGGCGGCCGGCTTCAAGCTGACGAGAATCGTCCCGACGCCGGCCAGGGCGAGCGTGATCGAGGGCGTGCGCAGCTGAAGAGCTGCACGTATTCGGTCGTGCGCCCGTGAACGCTCACCGCATGTGCCGTGCTCGCCAACATGATCGTCGTACGGTCGCGCCTCCGTCCGGCTTGTATCGAACCGGCGGCGGGGTGCCGGTGCTGGTGCCGACGCCGGCGCCGAAGGGCCGACGACCCCGTTCGTTTCGCCGTGACCGGCGAGGATCTTGCGAACGTGCTGCGCGCTGGTCTTCGGGCTCTAGAGGGGGCTTTCTTGCGCTCGCCATTGTATCGGCGAAGCGCGCTGACCTATAGTCCGCGGGCCGATGCGAATAGCGCGGCTCGACGGGCTCACCGGTAAGCCGCCAAGTTAGCCGGCTGCACGCATCGTGAGCGCATGATGCTCTTCGAGCATGTCGCGGTCGCCTTCTCCATGGTCCTCTCGTTCGGCGTCGTACGTCTTCTCGACGGGTTACGTCCCGCCCTCGTCCCGGGCCGTCGCTATTGGGTTCACGCAGTGTGGCTCGTCCAGAAGCTGCTCAACTATGCCTTCTACTGGTGGGGATTCCTGTCGTTTCGCGACGGTCCAGCCTGGACGGTCGCGTCGTTCCTCTGGATCCTCCTGGTACCGAGCCTCCTCTTTCTTCAGGCAACAGCTCTGGTCACCAACAATCCAAGCGACGTTCATTCGTGGCGTGAGCATTTCTTCGGCATCCGTTCCTGGTTTTTCTGGGCGGACGTCGTTCTGATTCTACATTCCGTCATCACCGCATCGTTGCTACGAGGCATCCCGCTGCTCCACCCGTTTCGTGCCCTCCAGGTCGTGGGCCTGACAATCTCTCTCTTGGGTGCCGCGTCCGCGAGCCCGCGTCTCCATGCGACAATCGCTCCCGTGGCGCTCGCCTTTCAATCGCTCGGCCTCGGGTCGCTTTTCTTCACGCCGCAAGGTTTGGGATGACAAGCCGGCGACGGATGGACGAGTCATCCACGCAACGGCATGCGGACAATAGGCATGAATGCTGATTGCTTGTTCACCGCCGGTCCCGCGGAACATGAGCAGGAACTGGCCGCCATCCTCCAGCGACCGTGATGATCAACGGATGAACAAGGCTCACCTCGAATTCTTGGCGAGCCCCGTGTGGGCGGAGATGCTTCAGGTCGAATTGGTCCCGTGGTTGGTCGAAGTCGTCGATCTCGGGGACTGCGTGCTGGAGGTAGGTCCGGGGCCTGGCCTGACGACGGATATTCTTCGCGAGCGTACGTCGCAAGTGATAGCCGTCGAGGCTGATGCCGACCTTGCCGCCACACTCGCGACCCGCTTGTCCGCTACCAACGTGACGGTGCTCAACGCCGACGCCACCAACGCTGGCCTCGAGTCGAATCGGTTCTCGGCGGTAACGTGCTTCGGCATGCTCCACCACATGCCATCGGCAGAACTTCAGAATCGGTTGTTCGCCGAAGCGTATCGCATGCTTCGTCCCGGAGGAGTTTTCGTCGCGACGGATTCGCTCGATTCGGAACCCGTCCGGAAATTCCACGCGGGCGACGTCTTCGTGCCGTTGGACCCCGTCAGCCTCGAGGCCCGGCTTCAGGCCGCCGGATTCACGCGTGTCCGCATCGCCCCGACGACCTATGAGCTGCGCTTCACGGCGAGCAAGCGCCAGGATGCAACCGACATCCGTGGGGGATGAGCGACGGACATGATTTCGAACTCTTGTACGCCCGGGGTGATCGCGTCCGGTGCTACGCTGCAGACGACGTCGGGATTTGGGCGTTACACGGACCTGCAAGGCCTCGCTTCGCTCAGCATGCCCGGCCCGAGCAACGACTGCCTCGCAGGCACGTCTCTGAATGATCGCGAGCACGCCATCTAACCCGGTGGCAGCGGGCGGCGCTTCGCACCGCCGAGCCGCCGAGTCGCTAGACAGCCTCAAGAGAACCCGTTGATTTCTCCCGAACGACCGCCCGCGCGCCGCTGGACCTTCGGTCAGGCGCTGATGGAGTGGGAACTGCTCGTCCTGCTCTATGAGAGCCGGTTATGGCGGCGGAGCTTCTTGTGGCAAGGGCTCCTCGGTCTCACCTTCGAGAAAGAGTATTCGATGGTCGCGTCTGCACTCGAGTTGACGAGTGCTCACCGCGTCCTCGATCTGGCCTGTGGGCCGGGCATTTACGCGCGCCGTTTCGCAGCCGAACTTCCCATGGCAGCTGTCACTGGAATCGACCTCTCATGGCCGATGCTTCGATATGCCGCCAATCGATCGCGGAAGGCCAGGATCGATAACCTCGCCCTCGTCCGGGGCGATGCAACAGACCTGCCGTTCCGTAAGGAACTCTTCGAGGCGGTCAATTGCTGTGGGGCGCTTCATCTCTTCCCGGATGTCGGGAGAACGCTCATCGAGGTACGGCGTGTGCTCAAGGGCGGCGGCCGCCTGACATTGGCCGTGTTTCGCTGTGGTGAAGGCGCCGTCGCGCAGGCCCGGGCGCGTATCCGGAAGACACTCTATGGAATCGGCTCGTTCTCTCGCCCGGATCTCGCTTCACGGCTCGAGGCAGCGGGCTTCATCGAGCCTCGGTGTTTGCATTCGACGGGGCTCTGGCTGGTCATGTCGGCGCAAAAGGAGCTGCCTAGCGTTGGAGCCGACGCCGGGCAAAGCGTTTCAACTCGAGGCGTACGCCGGTGACCCGGCGCGGCTCAACGCGAGGTCGCTAGGCCGACCGAGGGTAGTTGGATCTCGATGGGCATCGGCGACGAACCTTGCCTCATCGGTGGCATCGAACCGCGGGAAATCATCATTGCGGAGTACAATCCGGTGTGGCCCCAGCAATACGAGGCGCACGCCGGGGTGATCAGGGATGTGCTCGGCAGCACGGTTCTGCGGATCGAGCACATCGGCTCGACGTCCGTGCCCGGCCTCGCTGCGAAGCCGATCATCGACATTTTGGCCGTCGTGCCGGACTCCGCGGATGAGTCCTCTTACGTCCCGCAACTCGGCTCGGTTGGTTACTCGTTACGCGTCCGTGAGCCGAGCTTCTTCGAGCATCGAATGCTGCGAACCGCCGCGCGAGATGTCCACGTTCACGTGTTCTCGCCAGGAGCGCCGGAGATCGGCAGGAGCATCACGTTTCGTGATCGACTGCGCCGTAGCGCAGAGGACCGAGCGCGATACGAGGCGGTGAAGCGACGGCTCGCGGCGCAGAGCTGGCCCGACATGAACGCGTATGCTGGAGCGAAGACCGATATCATCGAGAGCATCATCGCGGCTGCGGTTGCCGCGGTGGATCCGTGACTCGTCCCGCTCGCTGCGATCCGGCAGTGGCAACTGGGGCATTGATGCGCTGGCCGCTGCGAGTTAGGGCCCGACTAGCGGTTTCAGCGGAGCGCGCAACAGAGGGTTCGGTATCATCGAACGCTTAAGGCGCATCGAGGAACGGAAACGGCGATGAAGACGACCGGGGCACAGAAAGGCAAGTCTCCTTCGCAGCTGATAGACGCGAGAATCAAGGAGCTGGGCGACTGGCGGGGCAAGATGCTCAGCCGTCTCCGTGCCTTGGTCAAGGAAGCCGATCCCGAAGTCGTCGAAGAGTGGAAGTGGAGAGGGGTTCCGGTGTGGTCGCACGACGGATTGATCTGCACAGGCGAGACCTACAAGAACGTCGTGAAGATGACCTTCGCCAAAGGGGCGGCTCTGGAGGACCCGTCGGGCCTCTTCAACTCCAGTCTCGAGGGGACCACACGGCGTGCGATCGACTTCCACGAGGGCGAAAAGATAGACGAGAAGGCGTTGAAGACGCTCGTTCGCGCCGCCGTCACCCTGAACACGTCTAGGGACCAAAGCTGATCCAGGCGCTCGCGAGCGATGCGGTCACGGCACACGGCGAGCGAGTCGTTAAGCTCGTCGGCGACGCCGTGATGTTCGTCGCGGTCGACGCCGGTGCCGCCTGCGAGATCGCGCTCACGCTCCTCGAGCGCTTCGCCGACGATCCGGCCGTCACGCCCCGCGGCGGGTTCGCCGAGGGGCGGCTCCTCATGCGTGGCGGCGACTACTACGGCTCGGCCGTGAACCTCGCATCGCGGCTCGGAGAGCTCGCGGTACCGATGCCGTCAATCGGGCGCCGGCAACTCGAGGGCCGGGGCCGTCTCGACGGCGAGCGTCCGCCATCCGATCGCCGCGAGAACGACCGCCGCGCCGATCATCGCGAACCCGCTCGGCACCTCGCCGAGCGCCAGGAACACCCACACCGGGTTCGCGACCGGCTCGAGCATCCCGACGAGTGACGCCTGCGTCGCGCGCACGTGCCGCACCCCGTAGAGGAAGAGCACGTACGCGCCCGCGAGCTGAACGGTCCCGAGGAAGACGAGGATCGCCGCCGACCGGGCATCGAGTCCCGGATCGCGCGCGACGAAGGGCAAGAGCACGATCGCGGTCAGCACGTTGCCCCAGACGACCGACGCCTCCGCGACCTCGCCCCGCTCCCGCCGCACGAGCAGGATGATGCCCGCGAAGAACACGCCCGAGAGGAGCGCCACGCCGTCGCCGGCGCGTCCGCCGGCGTCGAGCTTGCCGACGAAGAAGAGCGCCATGCCCGCGAGCGCGACCAGGATCGCGATCGTATCGCGCGCCCGGTACGCCTCGCCGACGACGAGCGGCGCGAGCAGGATCACCCAGACGACGCCGCTGTACTGGAGGAAGATCGCGTTCGCGGCGGTCGTCCACTTGGTCGCCGTGACGAACGTCGTGAGGCAGGCGCCGTAGCAGACCGTCGCGGCGAAGAACGTCGGGCTCCGGTGCCCGAGGCGCGGGCGGAAGATCGCGAGGAGCGTGAGCGCCGCGAGCGCCGAACGGTAACAGGCGACCTTCAGCGGCGGCGCCGCGATGAGCTTGATGCCGACGCCACCCGTGGACCACAGCAGCGCCGCGCCCGCGATCGCCAGGACGCCGCGCCGCTCGCCCGTCACTCGACGGTGACGCTCTTCGCGAGGTTCCGGGGCTGATCCACGTCGGTGCCGCGGTAGACGGCGACGTGGTAGGCGAGGAGCTGGAGAGGGATCGTCAGCACGATCGGCGTCAGCAGCGCGCCGGCGCGCGGCACGCTCAGCACCTCCCACGCGACCTCTTCCAGCTCGGGCGACGGCGCATCCGTTACGACGATGATCCGGCCGCCGCGCGACTCGACCTCCTTCAGGTTCGACAAGGTCTTCTGGAAGACGGCGTCCTGCGGGATGAGCACGACGACCGGCATCTCCTCGTTGATGAGCGCGATCGGCCCGTGCTTCATCTCGCCCGCCGGATAGCCTTCGGCGTGGATGTACGAGATCTCCTTGAGCTTCAGCGCGCCCTCGAGCGCGACCGGGTAGTTCACTCCGCGCGCGAGGTAGAGGAAGTCCGACGCGTTCCCGTACTTCTTCGCGACACGCTCGATCACGCGCTCGCGGCCGAGCGCCTCCTTCACCAGGTGAGGGATCGCGACGAGGTCGCTCACGAGCTGCCGTCCCCGCTCGGCGTCGATCCGTCCGCGCTGCCGGCCGAGGTGCAGGCCCAATAGATACAGCGCCGTCAGCTGGGTCGTGAACGCTTTCGTGCTCGCGACGCTGATCTCCGGCCCGGCGTGCGTGTAGAGCACCGCGTCCGACTTCCGCGCGATCGACGAGTCGACCACGTTGCAGACGGCGAGGACCGACGTGCCCTTCTCGCGCGCGGTCTCGACGGCGGCGAGCGTGTCGGCGGTTTCGCCGGACTGGGACACGACGACGAGCAGCGTCTTCGAATCGATGATCGGATCGCGCGAACGGAACTCGCTCCCGTAGTCGACCTCGCACGGAATGCCCGCGAGGCGTTCGAGGAACGTCTTTCCGATGAGGCAGGCGTGCCACGCCGTTCCGCACGCGACCAGGACGGCGCGCTCGAACGGCTTCTGCATCAGCTTGTCGACGTCGGCGTCGAGCTGGACGCCGCCCGACTCCTGGAGGATCCGGCCGCGCATCGTGTCGATGATCGCCTGCGGCTGCTCGTGGATCTCCTTCAGCAGGAAGTGCTTGTAGCCACCCTTCTGCGCCGTCACCGGGTCCCACGTGACGACGCGGGGGTTCCGCTCGACGGGGTGCCCGTCGAAGGTCGTGATCTTCACGGCGTCGCGCGTCAGCTCCGCGACCTCGCCGTCCTCGAGGAAGAGGACGCGCCGCGTGTGCTCGAGGAGCGCGGGGATGTCGGACGCGACGAAGTTCTCGCCCTCCCCGAGGCCGATGACGATCGGCGTCGCGCTCTTCGCGGCGACCAGTCGGTCGGGCTCGTTCTCGCAAAGCACGACGATCGAGTACGAGCCGACGAGCTGCTGCACCGCCTTCCGCGTCGCGTCGAAGAGCCCGAGGCCGCGCTGCACGTGCTCGTCGATGAGATGTGAGATGACCTCGGTGTCGGTCTCCGACGCCATCTTGCGGCCGTTCTTCTCGAGCGCGGCGCGCAGCTCCAAATAGTTCTCGATGATGCCGTTGTGAATGAGGACGACCTTGCCGGCGCGGTGGGGATGCGCGTTCTGCTCCGAGGGGCGGCCGTGCGTCGCCCAGCGCGTGTGGCCGATGCCGGGCGTGCCGCCGAGCGGCTGCTCCTTCAAGAGCCCGGCCAGGTTGTCGAGCTTCCCGACGCAGCGCCGGACCTCGACGTGGCTGTTCGTGAACGCGGCGAGCCCGGCGGAGTCGTAGCCGCGGTACTCGAGCTTCCGGAGTCCCGACAAGAGAATCGGAGTCGCCTCGCGCGACCCCACGTACCCGACGATCCCACACATGACTCAGCGTCTCCTTCGCGCCTTGGCCGCGGTCTTCCGTCGCGACCGCGGACGGGCGGGCGTCTTCTTCCTCGGCGGCGGGGGCGTCCCGGCGGCCATCGCCTTCCGACGCGCCGTCCAGCCCTCGACGTGGCGCTGCGGCACGCGGCTCACGACGAGCGCGCCCGGCGGCACGTCGCGCGTGACGGTGGTCCCCGCGCCGACGTACGCGTCGTCGCCGACCGTCACCGGCGCGACCAGCTGCGTGTCGCTGCCGATCTGCACGCGCGCGCCGATCGTCGTCTTGCTCTTCTTGCCGGTCGAGCCGTCGAAGTTGCAGGTGATCGTCCCGGCGCCGACGTTCGTGTCCGCGCCGACCTCGCAGTCGCCGAGGTAGGTCAAATGATTCGCCTTCGCGCCGGCGCCGATCGCGGCCTTCTTCGTCTCGACGAAGTTCCCGATGTGGACGCGCTCGGCGAGCTTCGTTCCCGGTCGGAGCCGCGCGAACGGCCCGACGCGCGCGTCGTCGCCGACCTCCGCCTCCTCGACCACGCACGAGAAGAGGACATGCACGCGGTCGCCGAGGGTCGCGTCCTGGAGGTACGCGCTCCCGTCGAGACGGCAGCCGCTTCCGATCCGCGTCTTCCCGCGGAGCTGAACGTTCGGACCGATCACCGTGTCGGCGCCGATCACGACCTCGGGGCCGAGGTAGACGGTCGCCGGGTCCTCGAACGTCACCCCCGCCGCCATCCACTGCTCGATCAGGTTCGACTTCAGCGTCGCTTCCATGCGTGCGAGCTCCTGCCGCGTGTTGATGCCGGCGACCTCCTCGGCCGTCGCGCCCTGCACCGTCCGGACGCGGAGGCCCCGTCCCGCCGCGAGGCCCACCAGGTCGGTGAGATAGAGCTCGCCCTGGGCATTGTTCGGACGGAGCTCCCGGAGCAGCGAGAAGAGCACCTCGGAGCGAACGGCGTAGAGTCCGGGGTTGATCTCGGTGATGGCACGTTGCGCGTCGGTCGCGTCCCGCTCTTCGACGATGCCTACGACTTCTCCGGCGGGATCACGGACGATTCTGCCATAGCCCGTCGGATGTTCGAAGCACATCGTCACCAGCGTCAGGTCGGCATTTTCTGCCCGGTGGGTCTCGAGAAGAGACCGCAGAGTCGCGGCGCGGATGAGTGGGACGTCGCCGTAGAGGATGAGCACGTCGCCGGCGAAATCGGCAAACGCGTCGGTGGCGCAGGTGACCGCGTGCCCTGTCCCGCGCTGCTCGGCCTGGACGACGGCGCGCAGGTCGCGGAGGCGCGCGGCGGCCGCGGCGTCGCGCACGGCGTCCGCCTGGTGCCCGACGACCAGCGCCACCCGGTCGGGGTCGAGCGTCCGGAGGGCCGCCAGCGGGTAGCGGACGAGCGGCAGGCCCCCGAGCTCGTGCAGGACCTTTGCGCGTCCCGACCGCATGCGCGTGCCGAGACCCGCGGCCAGGACCACGGCGCCGAGAGGACGGGCGGACACGGATCGGCCCGCTATCATAACGATGCGGGGCTGACGAATCCTTGCAGCGCAAAGGATTCTCGCTCAGAATTCTCCTGGGTCATGGATCCGCGCGTCGGTATCGCGGTGCTGGCTGGATGGGTGGTGGTGGCGAGCGCCGGCTGCAATCCCCTCGACCGGTTCCGGCCGAAGCCGATCGTCACGACGCCGCCCGTCATCGCGGCCATCGACGATGACGATCACCTCGCGTGGGCCGAGACGGAACAGTACATCGTCCGTATCCGGAAGTCGTGCCGGACGCTCGACGTCTACCGCTACGGGACGCGCATTCACAGCTATCCGGCGGTCTTCGGCATCAACGGACGCGGCAGCAAGCTCTACGAGGGCGACCTCCGCACGCCGACCGGTCTCTACATGATCGTCGACAAGCGGCCGCATCCGCGCTGGCGCGAGTTCCTCCTCCTCGACTACCCGAACATCCAGGACCTCCATCGCTACTGGCTCGCGATGGAGTCGGGGAACATCCCGCGGGCGGGCGACGGCTACGTCGGCGCCGGCGGCGCGGTCGGCATCCACGGCACGGACAAGCCCGAGCTCAACGAGAAGAACGTCGACTGGACGTTCGGCTGCATCTCGCTCCAGAACGCCGACATCGACGACCTCGCGGCGCAGGTCCCGGTCGGGACGCTGGTCCTGATCGAGGACTAGCGCTAAGCGGTCCCTCATGACGAGGGACTACGTGAAGGGCGGCCTCACGGCCGTCACCCCATTTCTCGCCGTCCCGGACATCCCGGCCGCGATCGACTTCTACGTGCGCGTCTTCGGGGCGGTCGACGTCCGGCGGGACGCCGATCCGATCGGCGCCGTCCAGCACGCGGTCATCTCGATCGACGGTGCTCCGCTCGAGCTCGGACGGCACGCGGTCACGAAAAGCGCGCCCGGCGAGCTGCCGTCGGTCAGCGTGCACCTGTACGTGCCGGACGTGGACGCGGTCTACAGCCGCGCGATCGCCGCCGGAGCGACGGGACGTCCGCCGGCGGACATGCCGTATGCCGACCGCGAGGCCGGCGTGTTCGATCCGTTCGGGATCACGTGGTGGGTCGCGACGAACAAGTCCGCCGCGAAGTGAGCTAGCTGAGGGTGGGGCGCCTCGCGGCGCGCCGAGCTGAAGAACTGGGGCGCCCTACGGCGCCCCAGAGGGACGCGACGCTCTCAGCTCTGGACGGAGATGCGACGCGCGCGCGCCTTCTCCGCCTTCGGCAGACGGAGCATCAGGACGCCGTTCTTCATCTGCGCCTGGATCGCATCACGATTGATCATTTCTCCGAGGGTGAAGCGCCGGTAGTACCCGCCCACGCCGTACTCGACGTAGAGCGGCTTCAGACCCTCGTACTCGTCGGCCCGCGCCCGTCCCTCGATCGTCAGCTGGTCACCCTGCACGTCGACGTCGACGGCATCCGACGGGACGCCGGGCATGTCGGCGGTCAGGACGAGCTCGTCCTTCGTCTCGAAGATGTCGACGGTCGGCTGGAAGTACGCTCCGGGGCGGGTCGATTCCTCCTTGCGGTCGACCTTCTGCTTCGGCCTCGCCTCGATGTCCGTCTGTTCCATTCTGCTTTCCTCCTCGTTTCCTCGATTCACGCGGCCTGGATCTGGACGCGACGCGGACGCGTCTCCTTGGCCTTCGGGATGGTGATCGTCAGCACGCCGTTCCGGTACTCGGCCTTCGCCTCGTCGCCGGCGGTCCGGCCGGGCAGGCGGACGACGCGGCGGAATTGACCCGCACCTCGCTCGCGGCGATGGAACGCGGCCTCGCGATTCGGCTCCGAGAACGAGCGCTCGCCGCGAAGCGTGAGCGTGTCCTCCTCGACGTTGACCTCCACCTTCTCGGCGTCGACGCCCGGAAGCTCGGCCTTCACCACGAACGCTTCTCCGGCGTCGAACACGTTGACGGGTGGATACAGGCCCGTCGAGGGGGCCCCGCGGAACGCCGCGTCGAGCATGTGCTCAAGCTCCTGCTGCAGCTGAAACCACGGATCGCGATACACGACTGCCATTGGCAAACCTCCTCTTTCTCGATTCGGACCCCGCTCTCCGCAGGGTCAAACTTGGGTCGCCAGAAAGGTAAGTCGGAGGGTCCGGCAGTCAACCCTGTTTCCGCGCCTGGGGCGCTGCCGCGCCGGTCAGCGCGGAATCGCGACGAGCATCCGCTCGAGCTCGGGGAGCCACTCCGCGAACGGCGTCTCGGACTCCACCTGGATCTCGAGCTTGCCGTTCGGCAGCCGGCGGACGACGCCCGGGTGCGTCGGACGGAGCGGGATCACGACGGCCTCACGCGAGATGCCGAGGCGGTCGAGGATCTCGAAGATGCCCTCGATCTCACGGATCGTGACGGCGGTCAGGGGCACGGCCGGTCGCTACCAAAGCTGTGGTGCCCCGGCAACGTCGGCCGGCGCCCCGGCCGGCTCGGGCCGCCGGAGCGCCCGGTACCAGACCCGCACCGCCTCCGCCACGATCAGCGCGACGAGGCCCATGAACAGCGCGGTCACGAACGCGTCGAGGCGGAGGTTGAAGATCTGGACGCGCAGCTCGCCGAGCTTCTCCGCCGGTAGGGCCCCGGCCGCGACGCGCTCCGCGAGCGCCCCGGCCTGCGACAGAAAGCCGATCGCGGGATCGCTCGCGAAGATCTTCTGGAAGCCGGCCGTCATCGTGACCGCGAGGAGCCACGCGAGCGGGACGAGCGTCGTCCACGCATAGCGCGCGCGCCCGCCGCGGATCAGGATCGTGGTCGCGACCGCCAGCGCGATCGCGGCGAGGAGCTGGTTCGAGATCCCGAACAGCGGCCAGAGGATGTTTATCCCACCCAGTGGGTCGACGACGCCCTGGTAGAGGAAGTAGCCCCACGACGCGACGACGATCGTGCTCGTCGCGAGGACGCTCGGGTACCAGCTCGTCCGCCCGAGCGGCGCCCAGACGTGGCCGAGGAGGTCCTGGAGCATGAACCGCCCGACCCGCGTCCCCGCGTCGAGCGTCGTCAGGATGAAGAGCGCCTCGAACATGATCGCGAAGTGGTACCAGAGCGCGAGCGCCGCACCCCCGAGCGTCGACGCGAAGATGCTCGCCATCCCGACCGCGAGGCTCGGCGCGCCCCCGGTCCGCGCGAAGAGCGTGTGCTCGCCGATCCGCTGCGCGAGCGTTTCCATCTGCACCGGGGTCACCGGGAACCCCCAGCTCGAGATCTTCGCGGTCGCGGCAGCGGCGTCGGCGCCGACGACGCCCGCCGGGCTGTTGATCGCGAAGTAGACGCCCGGGTCGAGCGCGGCCGCGGCAATCATCGCCATGATCGCGACGAAGGACTCGAGGAGCATCCCGCCGTAGCCGATCATCGGCGCGTCGGTCTCCTCGCGCAGCAGCTTCGGCGTGGTCCCCGACGAGATCAGCGAGTGGAACCCCGAGATCGCGCCGCACGCGATCGTGATGAAGCAGAACGGGAACACCTTGCCCGCGAAGATCGGCCCCGTCCCGTCGACGAAGCGCGTGATCGCCGGCAGGTGGATCTCCGGCCGCATGACGACGATGCCGAGCGCGAGCGCGGCGATCGTTCCGAGCTTGACGAACGTCGAGAGATAATCGCGCGGCGCGAGGAGGAGCCAGACCGGGAGCGTCGACGCGGCGAACCCGTAGATGATGATCGCCCACGCGAGCGTCGGACCGCGGAGCGTCAGCGCCGGGCCGAGGACCGGGTGCGCGTCGACCCAGCGCCCGCCGACGAGTGCCACCGCGAGCAGCGCGAGGCCGATCAGCGTCGCGCCCTTCACGTCGTGCGGGCGGATCGCCTTCATGTACCAGCC
>Ga0070741_10003887_pt1 | contig 35895 bp, 37 predicted proteins | sample Coa_R1_4_FD_66440 | JGI IMG/M metagenome (GOLD analysis project Ga0070741, IMG submission 66440) | Surface soil microbial communities from Centralia Pennsylvania, which are recovering from an underground coalmine fire - Coalmine... | ecosystem: Environmental > Terrestrial > Soil > Unclassified ... | reverse complement strand
CGGACGATCCTCGACGAGGGCGCCGAGCCGCTCGGCCGCGTCGTCTCGGGCTTCGGCAACGACGGCGAGTCGGGCTACGAAGGCTGCCGCGCCGGGCGGGCCATCGGCACCTACCTGCACGGGCCACTGCTGCCTCGAAATCCATGGCTGGCGGACTGGCTGCTGGCTCAGGCGCTCGGCCACCGAACCGGCGATGTCCCGGTCTTCGAGCCGCTGGCGGACGACCTCGAGTCCGAGGCGCACGCGGTCTCCTCGGCCCGAGCCCACTCCCGCGGCGGCCGTTACTGACCCGTCCCGGGCGGACACGTCCGTTTCCGCCACCCCATGCTCTACTCGCTCCCCCGGGGCGCTTTCGCGCCGTCCCCCCGGTTTTGAGGGTAGCTCGGAAAGTCGCGCACGTGTGAAACGCGTTCGTGACAAATGTGGAACTTCGGGCGATGCGCGGGCCGGTGCTACGGAGCCCAGAGCGCGCCGAGATAGACACTCGGGTCGCCGGGCTGCCAGCGCGCGAGGAACCGCTGGATCGGCGGATGCAGCACGACCTCGTCGAGCTCTCCGAACGAGAACAGCCGATGCCCTCGCACCGCGGCGTCCGTCGACGTCACCTGCTCGAGCGACCGGCCCGACAGGTCGCCGGCGAAGATGATGTGGACGACGTGCTTCCGTGCGAACGAACGCGCCGGCGCGATCGAGTCGACGAGCGCAACCGGCCCCTCGAAGTTGATGTGCTCGTCGACGCCGACTTCCTCGTAGAGCTCGCGGCGCAGCGCCTGCAGCAGGCTCTCGCCGGAATGGACGCCGCCGCCCGGCAGCAGCCAGTAGCTCTTGTCGCCCTTCTCGTGGCGGCAGAGCAGCACCCGGTCGCGCCACCGCAGCACCGCCGAGACGCGAATCCGGGGGTCGCCGGTCATGCGCCCGAGGATCCGAAGCCCGCGGTGCCTCGCTGCGTCTCGGGGAGCTCCTCGACGCGTACGGGCTCTGCCTCCGCCACCGGGACGAGGACCAGCTGGGCGATCCGCATGCCGGGCTCGACCGTGAACGTCTCGGCGGGGTCGTGGTTCACGAGCACCACGCGCACCTCGCCGCGGTAACCCGAGTCCACGAGACCCGGCGCGTTGACGATGCCGATCCCGTGCCGGGCCGCGAGGCCGGACCGCGGCAGCACGAAGCCGGCGTGGCCGTCGGGGATCGCGACTGCGATTCCGGTGCCGACGACAGCCCGCTCGCCGGGAGCGATGTCGACGCGGTCGCACGACACCAGATCGAGCCCTGCGTCTCCCTCGTAGGCCCGCTCGGGAACGACGGCGTCGTCGCGCAGGCGCTGCACGGCGAGCTCGGTCACCGGGCAGCTGAGCTCGCGTCGTCGGTACGAGCTTCGGCGACGAAGAACGGCGCGAACCTGCTCAGCTCGTGCTCCGGCAGGCGGGCGCGGATGAACACGCCGTCAGGCCGGTCCTCGCGGAGCTCGATCGGCGGCCCGAGCGCGTAGAGCTCGGCCAGCCTTCCGCCTTCGGAGTACGGGACGAGCAGCTCGACGATCGCGAACCGGCCCGCGAACCTCTCGGCGATGCGCTCCCGCAGCTCGTCCAGGCCCTCCCCCGTCGCCGCCGAGATCTGCAGCGCTCCCGGGAAGCGGTTCGCGAGGCGGCGCCGGGTGAGCGCGTCCACGGCGTCGATCTTGTTGAGCACGAGCTCGACCGGCAGCTCTTCCGCGCCGATGTCCTCGAGCACCGCGTTGACGGCGTCGACCATCTCGTGCAGCCGGTCCTCGGGGGCGGACGCGTCTGCAACGTGCAGGACGAGGTCGGCCACGAGCGTCTCCTCGAGCGTCGCCGAAAAACCCTCGACCAGCTGGTGCGGCAGGCGCCGGATGAAGCCGACCGTGTCGGTCACGAGATACCGCCGCCCGTCGTGGGCGAATGTCCGCGTCGTCGGGTCCAGCGTCTCGAACAGACGGTCCTCGACGGAGACGGCGGCGCCGGTCAGCGCGTTCAGGAGCGTCGACTTGCCGACGTTCGTGTATCCGGCCAACGCCACGGTCGGCGTCTGCGAGCGGCGACGCGACTTCCGCCGCGTGTCGCGCTGACGGCTGAGCTCCGCGAGGCGGCGCTTGAGGATGGCGATGCGCCGGCGGGCGAGACGGCGGTCGGTCTCGAGCTGGGTCTCGCCCGGCCCACGCGTTCCGACACCGCCGCCGAGTCGCTCGAGGTGCTGCCACATGCCCCTCATGCGCGGGAGGTTGTACTGGAGCTGCGCGAGCTCGACCTGGAGCTTGCCCTCGGCGCTCACGGCGTGCTGGGCGAAGATGTCGAGGATCAGCTGCGTGCGGTCGACGACGCGGGCCTGGAGCGCGTCCTCGAGCAGCCGCTGCTGCGACGGCCCGAGCTCGTCGTCCACGATCAGGACGTCTGCGCCCGCGTCCCCGAACGCCTGTTTGAGCTCGTCGAGTTTCCCCTTGCCGACGTAGCTGCGCGGATCGGGCCGCGGCCGGTGCTGGACGACCTCGTCGATCGTCGCCACGCCGGCGGTTCGCGCGAGCTCGCGGAGCTCGGCGAGCTCGTCGGCTTCGCGGTCGGGTGGGAGCACGGCGACGACGAGCCCGCGCTCGGGCTCCGCGCCCGGCGCCGGATCGGGCTGGCGTGGCGTCACACCAGGATTATGCTGCACCGGCATGCACCTCTCCCCCGTTTTGACTGCGCAGGCCACGTATCCGTTCGTCCGCATCGAGCAGGCAAAACGCGAGGCGGCGGCAGCCGGCATCGAGATTTTCGACTTCGGCCAGGGCGACCCCCGGGAGCCGACCGATCCGCTGATCCGGCAGGCGCTCGCGGACGCGCTCGTCGAGACGCGCGGCTACCCGAAGGCGGAAGGGCTGCCGGAGTTGCGCGAGGCGATCGCAGGCTGGATCGGCCGGCGTTTCGGCGTCGACGTCGACCCCGGCGCCGAGATCGTGCCGACGTACGGCAGCAAGGAGGCGATCTTCAGCTTCGCGCAGGTCGTGGTCGACCCGGCGTCCGGGAAAGACACCGTGCTGATCACGGAGCCGGGCTATCCCGTGCCGGAGCGCGGCGCGCTGTTCGCGGGCGCGCGGGTCGTGCACGTGCCGCTGCTCGAGGAGAACGGCTTCCTCCCCGACCTGGAGGCACTCGACGAGGAGGCGCTCTCGCGGACGGCGCTCTTCTGGCTCAACTACCCGAACAACCCCACCGCGGCGGTCGCCCCGGTCGGGCTCTACGAGCGGGCGGCGGCCCTCGCTGTCGAGCACGACTTCCTGCTCGCGTCAGACGAGGCGTACACGGAGCTCTGGTTCCGTGAGCCGCCGCCGTCCGCGCTCCAGGTCGCCGACCGCAGCAACGTCGTCGTCTTCAACACGCTCAGCAAGCGGTCGTCGATGACCGGCTACCGCTCGGGGTTCGTCGCCGGGCCGCGCTGGGTGATGGACGCGCTTCGGCAGTACCGCCCGACCGTCGGGACGGCGCCGCAGGAGTTCGTCCAGCGCGCGTCGGTGGTCGCCTGGGGCGACGAGGGGCACGTCGAACGCGCCCGCGCCGCGTACGCGCGCAAGCGAGAAGTGCTGCTCGGGGCTCTCGATGCGCTCGGCTGGCGGGTCGCAGGCAGCGAAGCGACGATGTATCTCTGGGTCGAGACGCCGGCCGGCGAGGGCTCGGAAGAGCTCGCTGCGCGCCTTCTCGGGCACGGAATCGTCGTCGCGCCGGGGTCGTACCTCGGCCCGAGCGGCGAGGGCTACGTCAGGATCGCGCTCGTCCCGACGGTCGAGGACTGCGAGCGTGCGGCAGCGATCCTGCGAGGTTTCGCGTGAGCGGTGTCGACCAGGCGCGCGTCGAGGAGCTGGTCGGGCAGCTCGACCGGGGCGAGACACGCGTCGCCGAGCGCGTCGACGGCGAGTGGGTCGTCAACGAGGAGGCGAAGCAGGCGATCCTCGACTACTTCCGGCTGCGGCAGGTCGAGCCGATGGAGGTCGGCCCGATCGAGTATCTGGACAAGATCCCGCTCAAGCACGACTTCGCCGAGGCAGGCGTGCGCGTCGTCCCGGGCGCCGTCGCGCGGTACGGAGCGTTCCTGTCCAGGGACGTCGTGATGATGCCGAGCTTCGTCAACATCGGTGCCTGGGTCGGCCCGCGGACGATGATCGACACCTGGGCCACCGTGGGGTCGTGCGCGCAGGTGGGCGCGGACGTGCATCTCGCCGGCGGCGTCGGGATCGGGGGCGTCCTCGAGCCCGTCAACGCGCGGCCGGTGATCATCGAGGACGGCGCCTTCATCGGGTCGCGCGCGGCGGTCACCGAAGGGGTGATCGTCGGGGAGCGCGCGGTGCTCGGCCCGCACGTCTCGCTGACCGCCTCCGTGCCGATCATCGACGTGACCGGCCCGGAGCCGGTCGAGCACCGCGGACGCGTGCCGGCCGGCGCGGTGGTCGTGCCGGGCTCGCGGCCGCGCGAGTTCCCGGCCGGGACGTATCAGCTGCAGTGCGCCCTGATCATCGGCTGGCGCAGCGAGTCGACGGACCTGAAGCTGAGCCTGAACGAGACCTTGCGCGAGTACGGCATCGGGACCGGTTAGTCCCGCTCGGCCGGGCCGATAAGCGTCGCCCGGCCTCCCTCGAGCCGCACCGTGAGCTCGCCGCCGGGAAAGCTGACGACCACCGTGCCCTCGCCGTGCGTCGCCGCTGCGACCGCCACGGCGCTCGTCCCCGACGACGCCGTCTCCCCCACGCCGCGCTCCCAGACGCGCGCCGTCACGCGGCCTGGGCCGTCGATCCGGGCGACCTGGACGTTCGTGCGCCCGGGAAAGCGCGCATGTGTCTCGAGCAGCGGCCCGATCCGCAGGATCTCGCCAGGGTCGCCAACGACCACCGCGTGTGGGTTTCCGACCGAGACCGGAACGAACTCGATCCCGTCGACGACCTCACCGGCACCGGTCTGCACCGGTCCCATGTCCTGCTCGACCAGTCCGTCGTCGCGAACGAGAGCGGCGACTCCCCGGTCGCCGACGCGGATATCGACGCGCGCGCAGCCCGTGCGCTCGGCGAGCCACCGCGCTGCGATTCGAGTGCCGTTCCCGGACATCTCTGCCTGCGACCCGTCGGGATTCCAGATCACGATCTCCGCGGCGCCCCCGCCGATGGAGACGACTTCGAGGATGCCATCCGCACCGCCGGAGTCCTCCCGCACCCGTTCGGGCGTCAGGGGGCCGTCGAGGTCAGCCCGCTCGACGAGCAGGTAGCGGTTGCCGGCGGCCTGCCAGCTCGAGTATCTCGCGGGCGGTCTCACGGGGCGGGCGGTCGGCGCGGACGCTAACAAGGCCCGGAATGCGGCGCATCCACTTGCGCTGGTAAGCGGCGTACTGGCGCGTCTTGAGCGAGATCGCGTCGATCGCCTCCGCCTCGGGCAGTTCGGCCGCCTCGCGGAGGCCGATCACCTTCCGCGCCGTCGTCGACAGCGTGCCGACAAGCGCCGCTCGCGCCTCGTCCGTCGCCCCCCGCCGGAACATCCCGCGCGTCCGCGACTCGATCCGACGGACGAGCTCCTCCCGTGGCACGTCGAGCCCGAAGACGAGAGTGGGCAGGCGCCACTCGTCGGCCCACAGCCGGTCGCGCTCGGGTCGGAGCGACGAGCCGGCCTCCGCGAGCTCGAGCGCCCTGACGACGCGGCGCCGGTCGTTGGGATGCAGCGCCTCCGCCGCAGCCGGGTCGCGCTCGGCGAGCAGCGCGTGAGCTGCTTCCGCTCCCAGCCGGTCGTAGAGGCGGCTCCAGCGCTCACGAGCTCCCGCGGCCGGCGCGGGCGGCAGCTGCAACTCCACGAGGGCAGCCCGCAGATAGAGCCCCGTTCCCCCGGCGACGATCGGGGTCTGGCCGTGCGCAAGGGTGTCGTCGATCGCGTCGTGAGCCAACCCGGCGAACTCCGCGACGGATGCCTCGTGATCGAGATCCCAGACGGCGACGAGCCGCGTCGGCCGTTCGGGCTGGTTGGTCAGGACGGGCAGGCCCCGGTAGACCTGCATGGAGTCGGCCGAGACGATCTGCGCGGGGAGCATGTCCGCCATCTCCTCGGCGACGGCGCTCTTGCCCGAGCCCGTCGGACCGAACAGCGCCAGCACGAACGGCACGTCAGGCGGCGACGAGTGCCTCCTGTGTCCCGCGGAGCGTCGTCGAGGACGCAGCGGTGATCGTGACCGGCACCAGATCGCCGGGGTGGGCGCTCCCGTCGAAGTTCACCGTCGTGTTCCGGCGAGTCCGTCCGCGAAGCAGAGCCGGGTCGGTCCGGCTGGCTCCCTCGACGAGCACCTCTTCCGTGCCTCCGACCCGTCGGTGGTTTCGCTCCGAGGCGGTTCGCTGGACGAGCTCGACGAGCTGCTCGATGCGCTCCCGCTTGACCTCCTCCGGGACCTGGTCACCCATCGCAGCGGCTTCCGTCCCCGAGCGCGGCGAGTAGACGAACGTGAACGCACCGTCGAACCCGACCTGCTCTACCACCTCGAGCGTTGCGCGGAAGTCGTCGTCCGTCTCGCCCGGGAAGCCGACGATGATGTCGGTCGTCAGGGCCAGGTCGGGGATCGCGGCGCGGAGCTCCCCGACGAGCCGGAGGTAGCGGTCACGCGAATATGTCCGCCGCATCCGCTTGAGAACCGGCGTGGAACCCGACTGGAGCGGCAGGTGCGCGTGCTCGCAGACGGCCGCGCAGCCCGCCATCGCCTCGATCACGTCTGCGCGGAAGTCCTTCGGATGCGGGCTGGTGAAGCGGATGCGCTCGATGCCGTCCACGGCATCGACGGCGCGAAGCAGCTCGGCGAACCCGGTCGCGATCTCGGGAGCGAGGTCGCGACCGTAAGAGTTGACGTTCTGGCCGAGCAGCGTGACCTCGCGGACGCCCTGGCGCGCGAGCGCGGCCACCTCGGCGACGATCTCCCCCGGCCGGCGGCTGACCTCTCGGCCGCGGACGTGCGGGACGATGCAATAGGAGCAGACGGAGTTGCAGCCCATGGAAACCTGCACCCACGCCTGCACGGGACGCTCGCGCTGAGTGGGCAGATCGGCCGAGAAGCGGCGCTCCTCCGCGGTTCCGAACGAGTGCCTCGCGACTCCGGTGCTGCCCGCTCCGAGCCATTCGCCGAGGTGGCGGATGGTGCCCGGGCCGAACGCGACGTCGACGAACGGGTACCGGTCGAAGATGCGCTCGCGCTGGGCCTCGGCGTAGCAGCCGCCGACGGCGACGACCGTGTCCGGGCGGCGGCGCTTGAGTGCGGCTGCGTTCCCGAGATGCGCGGCGAGGCGCTGATCGGGCTTCTCGCGGATCGTGCACGTGTTGAAGACGAGAACGTCGGCCTCCTCCTGCGAGGGCGCCTCGCCCAGCCCGAGCTCCTCGAGCAGGCCTTTGATCCGCTCCGAGTCGTGGGCGTTCATCTGGCAACCGAACGTGGTGACGTGGTAGCGCCGCATCGTCAGCTCAGTGTACGGAGGCCTATGGCGAAAGAGTCACAGAATCGGCACGAACGCGTTTCACACCTGTGCGGATTTCATCGGTACGATCGAACGTGGGTGGTGGGCTGGGGTGCCCCGAGCGACATGGCCTCGGGGGACCTGTCTCGGAGAGGCAGTCCTAGCGGGCGTACTCGACTGCCCGTGACTCCCTGATCACCGTCACCTTGATCTGGCCCGGGTAGTCGAGTTGCTGCTCGATGTCGCGCGCGATCTCGTGAGACATCAGCACCGCGTCGTCGTCGCCGATCTCTTCCGGCTTCACGATCACCCGGATCTCGCGGCCTGCCTGCAGCGCATAGACGCGCTCGACGCCCGGCTTCTGGCTTGCGAGTTCCTCGAGCGATTCGAGACGCTTGATGTACGACTCCAGGCTCTCGCCGCGCGCGCCGGGCCTCGAAGCCGAGATCGCGTCCGCCGTGATCACGAGCACGGCCTCGACGGTCTGCGGCTGCACCTCGTAGTGATGCGCTTCGATCGCATGGACGACGCCGTCGGACTCGCCGTAACGCTTCGCGTAGCGGGCCGAGATCAGGGCGTGCGAGCCCTCCTCTTCGTGCGTGAGCGCCTTGCCGAGATCGTGCAGCAGCGCCGCCCGCTTCGCCGTCTTCAGGCTCGCGCCGAGCTCGCTGGCCATGATTCCCGCCAGGTGGACGACCTCGAGCGTGTGCTTGAGGACGTTCTGGCCGTAGCTCGTGCGGAACTTCAGCCGACCGAGGATCTTCACCAGCTCCTCGTGGAACTCACCGCAATGGGCCTCGAACACGGCTTGCTCGCCGGCCTGGCGGACGAGGTCGTCCACCTCGGCCTTGGACTGGTAGTAGGTCTCCTCGATTCTCGCCGGGTGGATCCGGCCGTCCTCGAGCAGCTTCTGGAGCGTCAGCTTCGCGATCTCGCGGCGCATCCCGTCGAAGGACGAGAGGACGACCGCCTGTGGGGTGTCGTCGATGATGAAGTCGACGCCGGTCAGGTGCTCGAGGGCGCGGATGTTGCGGCCCTCCCGGCCGATGATCCGGCCCTTCATGTCGTCTGACGGGAGCTCGACGATCGACACCGTCGTCTCAGCCGCGTGGCTCGCGGCTACGCGCTGAAGCGAGTCTGCGACCAGGTTCCGCGCCCGCTTCCTCGCATCTGCCTGCGCTTCCTCCTCGAGCTGGCGGACACGGCGGGCCAGTTCGTGCCGGACGAGCTCCTCGGAACGCGCCAGGATCTCCGCCTTGGCCTCCCCGACCGTGAGGCTGGAGATCCGCTCGAGCTCGGAGACCTCGCGGTCCTTGGCCTCCTTGCACTCCTCCTGGAGCTGCTTGACGTGAGTCTCGCGATCGGCGATGCCCTGCTCCCGGCGTTCGAGCTCGAGCAGGCGGCGGTTGAGGTCGTCCTCGCGCGCGTGGAGCCGCTCGCGCTCGCGGAGGACGTCGCTCCGTTGGCTCTGGAGCTCGCGCTCGACCTCGGCGCGGTGCTTGACGGCAGCTTCCTTGGCTTCCAGCTCGGCTTCCCGGCGCAGGGCCTCCGCCTCGTTACGCGCCTCGCCGATCATCAGCTGGCGCGTGCGGCGGGCCGCGGCGAGCTTGTTCCCCGTGAACGAGACGAGAATCAGCCACACGGCCGCGGCTCCAACAACGAGGCCGATCAGGATTCCCACCAGATACGCCACAGGAGCTCCTCGGGTCGCTTTCCGTGCCGGGGGTGGACACGGGCTCGACTCGGCGGGAGGCCCGCACGGGTTCTTGCGAATCGGTGGAAAGGAGCGGCGACGGCCGCTCGCGGAGGCTCACATCAGCCTGACTCTTGCCTCCTGGTTACTGCTCCTTCCTCATCTCGTGGTCGTCGTGATCCGGTTTCGTGTCAGGAGTTCCGATTCGAAAGTTCCGTATGTGCAGACAAATTGTCGAGTCGTGCACCACAAATCCTACTCCTGTCGCCGTTCACTCTGCAATTTGAAGGTCGACGGTCCGCTCGACGACATCCTCCGGGAAGCCCTTCCTGATGAGTGCCCGAGCTGCGCGGGGGCCGCCGCCGAGCCGTTTTGCGAGCGTCGCGGCGCGCTCCTCCTCCGGCGTCACCGCAGCGAGCGCCGATTCGGCGACCTCCTCGGCCACGCCGCGCCGCGCGAGATCGGCACGGATCGTGGCGTCCGACGAGCCGCGGTGGGCGAGCACTCGTGCGCGCTCGCGGGCGGCCCGCTCGTCGTCGAGATAGCCCGATTCCGCCGCCCGCGCCAGCGCCTCGGCCCGCGCCTCGGCGTCGAACCCGGCGCGCGCGAGCCGCTCTTCCAGCTCGGACGCCGTCAGGTCGCGCCGCGCGAGCGCGTCGACGACGACCGCGAATGCGTCCTGCGTCACGCTTTCGCGGCGGCCGGCTCCTCTTCGGTCTCAGCGGCCCTTGCGTCCGGGTCGACCGGCTCGACGTCCTCCGCGTGCGCGGCGGCGGGCAGCAGCCGTGCCGAGACGACCTGCCCCTCGTCGGCCTGCATCTGGATCCGCTGGAGGATCGCCTGGCAGACGTCCGGATGCTCGCGGAGGAAGGCGGTCGCGTTCTGCCGGCCCTGGCCGAGCCGCTCGTCCTCGAAGCTGAAGTACGAACCCGACTTCTGCACGATCTTCCGCTCGAGGCCGACGTCGAGCACCGTGCCTTCCCAGGAGATGCCCGAGCCGTAGATGATGTCGAACTCCGCCTGCTTGAACGGCGGTGCGACCTTGTTCTTCGCCACCTTGACCCTGACCCGGTTGCCGATCGCCTCGACGCCTTCCTTCAGCGTCTCGATCCGCCGGATGTCGAGCCGCACGGAGGCGTAGAACTTGAGCGCGCGGCCGCCCGGGGTCGTCTCCGGGTTGCCGAACATGACGCCGATCTTCTCGCGGAGCTGGTTCGTGAAGATGCAGATCGTGTCGGTGCGGTTGAGCGTGCCTGCGAGCTTGCGCAGCGCCTGGCTCATCAGCCGTGCCTGGAGTCCGACGTGGCTGTCCCCCATCTCGCCCTCGATCTCGGCTTTCGGCACGAGCGCGGCCACCGAGTCGATCGCGACGATGTCGAGCGCGCCGGAGCGGATCAGGAGCTCGGCGATCTCGAGCGCTTGCTCGCCGGTGTCAGGCTGGGAGACGAGCAGCTCGTCGATGTTGACGCCGATCCGCCGCGCGTACTGCGGGTCGATGGCGTGCTCGGCGTCGATGAAGGCGCAGATGCCTCCGCGGCGCTGGGCCTCGGCGATCACGTGGTAGACGAGCGTCGTCTTGCCCGAGGACTCGGGGCCGAAGATCTCGACGATGCGGCCTCGCGGCAGCCCGCCGATCCCCAGCGCGAGGTCCAACGCGAGGGAGCCGGTCGAGATCGCCCCGACCGACACCTGCGCGCGATCGCTCATCTTCATGACCGATCCCTTGCCGAACTGGCGCTCGATCTGACCGAGCGCGGTGTCGAGAGCTTCAGCGCGATCCAACGTGATCAGCCTCCTAGACCAGACGATTCGAGGACGACATACTGCGCCCCCCCGGGACGCAGCCTGGATAGATAAACAGCAGCGCCGGACGGCACGAACTCGCCGAGATCGGGGAGCTCGGGCCGCAGCAGCGGCGGCTTCCGGAAGCGGAGCACGGTGACGTGCGGAAGCCACGGCCTGCGCTCCCGCTCGTACACGCCGAGCCGCTCCAGCCGCTGGAAGAGGTCGAGCGCGAAGGGTGCTGCACGGCCGCCGACGTCTTCGAGGACGACCATGCCGACGCTCCGCGTCTCCCGGTACCGCTGCACGCGGAACCGGATGGGCCCCGCCGCGGACGCTGCGGCGGTGAGCTCGACTGCGATCGACGCGGCTTCGGCCTCAGGCCGATGCCCGAGGAACGCGACCGTGACGTGGAGGTTGTGCCGCGGCACGATGCGTGCGTCCCCACGGAGCTCGCGGGCCTGCCATTCGACCAGCCGGTCGAGCACCGTGCCGGGCAGCGTGAGAGCGCAAAAGAGCCGTTGACGTCCACCGCCCTCGACGGTAGCCGAGGAAGTCATACGTCACTGTGACGATTCTGTGTCAAGAGTCGGCGTGCGAGATGCAGCGCAGCAACTGCCGTCCTCCGGCGGACGCCGTCCCGATCGGACGCGTAGCTGAACTCGATCGCGTGGCTCGTGTCCGGGGTCTCGACGTGGATGTAGACGAGGCCGACGGGTTTCTCCGGGCTGCCGCCGCCGGGCCCGGCGACGCCCGTGTCGGCGATACCGACGTCGGCGCCGAGCCTGGTCCTCACGCCGGCCGCCATGGCCGCCGCGGTCTCCGCGGACACCGCGCCGTGCTCGCGCAGGACATCCTCCGGCACGCCGAGCTCTGCGACCTTGACCTCGTTGGCGTACGCGACGATTCCACCCAGGAAGACGTCGCTCGAGCCGGGAACGGACGTCAGTCGCGCAGCGATCAGGCCGCCCGTGGCCGACTCGGCGGTCGCGAGCCTGAGGCCCTGCGCGCGGCAGAGGTCGAGCACGATCTCCTCCACCCCACGCTCGTCCTCTGCGAACAGGTACTGGCCGAGAGGCTCGGCCAGCGCCGCGGTCAGCGTGTCCGCCCGCGCCTCCGCGCCGGGCTCGACGACGAGGTCGACGTGGATCTCGAAGTCGCGCGCGCAGATGGTCGCCTCGACGCCCTCCCCTTCGCCGCCAGCCGCCGCCAGCGCCGCGGCGACCGCCGACTCGCTGGCGCCGTAGTAGCGCAGCACGCGACGTGAGGGCTTCCGCGCGCGGGCCAGCACGGCACGCACCGGCTCCGTCTCGAGTGCATGAGGCCAGAGCTCCTGCAGCTCCCACGGCGGACCGGGCAGCACGACGGCGACGCGGTCCCCAACCGGGACGACGAGCCCGGGAGCCGTCCCGACGAGGCCGATCGGGATCGCCGGCTCGGGCCTTGTCGCCTGCTTCGTCACGCCGGCGGCGAAGTCCGCGTACGGGCGCTTGAGCCTCTCGGCGACGGCGCGCGAACGGGTTTCGATCTCGCGCTCGAGCTCCGGGTCGACCACGAGCTCGTGCCCGGCCGCCGCCGCCAGCAGCTCGACCGTCCGGTCGTCGTGCGTCGGCCCGAGGCCGCCCGAGACGACGCACAGGTCCGCCTGCAGGCCCTCGCCGAGCGCTGCCGCGAGCTCGCCCGGGGAGTCCCCGACGATCGAGATCCGCGCCGGCTCGAGACCCAGCGAGAGCAGTTCGCGCGCGAGGAACGGCCCGTTGAGGTCGGTCCGCTCGCCGCGCACGAGCTCGCTGCCGGTGACGACGATCGCAGCCCGCGGACGCGCGGAGGAACTCAGCGGCAGGAAGACGTGGTCGCGGTCGCTGTCGTCATCTGCTGCGGCGTGACCGTCACCGCGATCGGGCAGGTTCCCTTGAGCCGAAAAGAGCTGCTGCCGTTCAGCGCCAGCGTGACGTGCTTCGGGAAGCTGACGCTGAGCCAGAGGTTCCGCTGCACGAACGTCTGCGACTCGCCGCGCTCGAGCGTGCCGTGGAACAGGAGCCGCCCGACGCGCCCGGCGCTGCGCAGCACGTGGACGTCGATCACCGACGTCCCGCCGTGCGCCGTGACCGTCAGGTGGGCGAGTGCCTCGCGCTTCGCCGCTCTCGGCGTGGACGGCACCAGCGGCTGTTTCTGCCCGGTCGTCGTGCTCGGCCCGCCGAACTTCCAGGCCGCGATCACGAGCGCGGTGACGCCGACGATCGCCACCAGCGTGAGGACGATCATGTTCATCTCGATCCGCCCGTGGTGCTTGCGGCGGTAGCGCACCTTCCGACGGGTCGCGGGAGTGCCGTCCTCGTTGACCCAGAACCGGGAGCTGTACTCGTCGACGTAGAGCTGTCCGTCGAGCCCGAGGAAGTCCGCGTACGTCTTGAGGAAGCCGCGAACGTAGGTCTGGCCCGGCAGGACGTCGAACTGCTCGTCCTCGAGCGCCTGGAGGTGCCGGGAGCGGATCTTCGTGGCCTCGGCCGCCGTGGCCAGGTCCAACCCCATGCGCAGGCGCGCGTCCTTGAGGCTGGAGCCGATCGCGAACATCCGCGGCCGATCCTACTAGGACTTGGCGAAGAGGGTCAGCAGCCCGTAGAACCCGACCGAGAGCGCTGCGATCGTCCCCATCGTCAGCCCGAGCCAGCCGAGGAGCCGTCCCGTGCGCGCGGTTCGCGCGCCGCCCGACCGGCCGATGGTGCGGGCGAACGCAAAGCGGCCGCGCCGCGCGAGCGCGATCGCCCAGATGCCGAAGACGAGGGCGGGCGCGGCCGAGATCGTGGACTGGACGAGCGTCACCTGCACCGAGTAGTACTGGATGACGACGGCGACCGGGATGACCACCACAGCGAGCAGGCCGACGACGACCGAGGCGACGGCATGCGGGTTGCCGCCGCGGCGTTCGCGGGGAGGCGCGAAGCTACTGTCTCTTGTACGGGCGACCATCGGCTGCGGGCGGGATCGAGCGGCCGATCACGCCGGCCACCGCGATCAGCGTGAGCACGTACGGTAGCGCCTGGAAGAGCGAGCTCGACCGCAGGACGGAGGAGGCCGCGTCCGAGTAGGCGGGCGGGATGGTGTAGGCGAGCGCGGTCGAGAAGCCGAACAGGAGCGCGGCCGCGAAGGCGCCGAACGGCCGCCACTTGCCGAAGATCACCGCGGCGAGGGCGATGAACCCGCGACCGGCCGTCAGGTTCTGGTTGAACGAGTGCGTGAACCCGACTGTCAGGTACGCGCCGCCCATCGCGGCGAGCACGCCGGACATGACGACCGCCGAGTAGCGCATCTTGTAGACGTCGATCCCGACCGTGTCGGCCGCGCGCGGATGCTCGCCGCAGGCGCGCAGGCGCAGGCCGAACGAGGTTCGAAAGAGGAACAGGTAGGTCAGGATCACGAGGCCGATCCCGATCCAGATCATCAGGTTCAGCTGCCCGAACACCTGCGCGAAGAAGTTGCCGCTGTTCGAGATCGTCACGTCGGGGACAGACTCGCCCGTCACCCAGCTCCCGGTGGAAAGCGACGGGGTGCCGTTCGACCCGTAGACCTGGATGAACAGATAGCCGGTGAGCCCGAGCGAAAGGAAGTTGATCGCCGTTCCGCTGACGATCTGGTCGGCGCGCAGGTGGATGGAGAAGAACGCATGGACGAGCGCGAACGCACCCCCGGCCAGCATCGCGATCAGGACGCCGAGGATCCAGTTGCCGGTCTTGTCCGCGCCCCAGATGCCGAAGAAGGCGCCGGCGAGCATCATTCCTTCGAGGCCGATGTTCACGACGCCGCTCCGCTCGGAGAAGATCCCGCCGAGCGCGCCGAAGGTCAGCGGCGTTGCGTAGCGCAGCGTGGCGGCGAGCAGCGTGCCCCAGGCGAACGCCGCCTCGAGGTGGCCGACGCTCGAATGCTGGAAGAGTAGGCCGAGCGCCGTGCCGGCGAGCGCGGCGGCGATCGCGCCCCAGCCGAGCCGGCGCTCTCCGCCGACGATCCCGTAGGCGCCGGCAAGCGCCGCGACGAGCCCGAGCACGATCGGCAGCGCGGCCGTCCGGACGGTCGCCGGGGGCATGCTCAGCCAGCCGGCGAGGACGCCGACCAGGATCCCCGCGATCGCCACCTCCTTCGCCCGCGCGACCGGCCAATCCGTCAGGCGCGCTTTCAGCTCCACGGTGCTCATGCAGGCGCCTTCCGTGCGACCGCCTTCGCGCCTTTCTGGATCTTCTCCCAGAAGCCGATGATCAGGAGGTCCGCGCCGACGAACAGCACGACCAGCCCCTGGATGATCAGCGTCAGGTTGCTCGCGAGCTGCGGGTCGAAGACGCTCGCGTCGAGCTGCCGCGTCGACGTGCCGACGTAGAGAGCTCCGAAGAGCAGCGCGCCGAACAGCGTGCCGATGGCGGTGTTCCGACCGAGCAGCGCAACGGCGATGCCGATGAACCCGATGTTCGAGAACAGGATCTGCGGCGTGGAGATGTTGAACTCCCAGCCGAGGATGTCCATCGCGCCGGCCAGGCCTGCGAAGCCTCCTGAGATCGCCATCGCCAGGAAGTAGTTCTTCTTGACGCTGATGCCGCCGTACTCGGCCGCGTCGGGGTTGAAGCCGACGGCCTTCACCTCGTAGCCGAGGGTCGTGCGGTTGAGGACGATCCAGAAGACGACGAGCATGCCGAGGGCGATGAAGATGCCGACGTGGAGGCCCTGCAGTTGCGGGTCGCCCCAGAAGACGGGCAGCTTGGCGCTGTCGGCGACCGTGCTCGAGATCGGGTTGAACTGGTCCGGGCCCTGGAAGGGGCCCGCGAGGCCGAAGAAGTAGTTTCCGACCCAGATCGCTATCCAGTTGAGCATGATCGTCGAGATCACCTCGTGGGCGCCTGTCGTGGCCTTGAGGAAGCCCGCGATCCCGCCGTACGCCGCTCCCGCGAGGGCGGCGAAGGTCACGGCGAGGAAGATGTGCGCGGGCCCGGCCAGACCCGCCCAGGAAGAGCCGACGAAGATCGCGACGTAGGAGCCGACGAAGTACTGGCCCTGGCCGCCGATGTTGAACAACCCGCAGCGGAACGCGAACGCCACGGCGAGGCCGGTGAGGATCAGCGTCGTCGTGAGGATGAGCGTCTGCTGCAGGTTCGTCGCCGCGGTGGCGCGGTCGCCTCCGAGCACCCAGGGGAAGAACCAGTTGAGGCCCGTGCCGTTGAAGATCGCGCGATACGTCGAGAGGGGGTTGTGGCCCGTGGCGCCGACGACGATGCCGCCGGCGAGGAACGCGACGATCGTCGTGAAGATCGGCGTCACCACGCCGCCGACGCGGTAGCGGGCGGAAAGCCTGGCGACGAACGTTCGCGGATAGGGCGATTCGGGCTGTTGTGGGCTCGGCGCGGCCGTCGGCCGCTCGCCGGCGGGCTGCTGCTCGCTCACGCCGCCCGCTCCTTGCCGCCGCCGATCATCGCGATGCCGAGCTCTTCCTCGGACACCGTGGGCGGGTACTCGCCGACGATCTTGCCCTCGAACATGACCAGGATCCGGTCGGAGAGCGAAAGGATCTCCTCGAGCTCGAGCGAGGCGAGCAGGATCGCCCGGCCTTCGTCGCGCTCCGCTACGAGCCGCCGGTGGACGTACTCGATCGCCCCCACGTCGAGTCCGCGGGTCGGCTGCGCGGCGACGAGCACCTTCGGGTCGCGCTCGACCTCGCGCGCGACGACGACCTTCTGCTGGTTGCCGCCCGAGAGCGCCCCGGCGCGCGTCGTCGGGCCGCCGCCGCGGATGTCGAAGTCCGTGATCAGCCTGCGCGCCCGCTCGATCAGCCGCCGCGGAAAGAGCCAGCCCTTCTCCGAGTCGGGCGGGAAGCGGTAGTCGTGCAGCGCGATGTTCTCGGCGATCGAGAACTCGAGCACGAGGCCGCGGCGCTGGCGATCCTCGGGGATGTGCCCGACGCCCGCGTCGAGCATCGTGCGCGCGTGCGCGTGACGGATGATCTTGTTGCGCCCGACGAGGATCGTGCCGCTCGTCGGGCTGCGGAGGCCGGTGATCGCCTCCACCAGCTCTGTCTGCCCGTTCCCGTCGACGCCCGCGAGGCCGAGGATCTCCCCCGCCTTCACCTGCAGCGAGACGCCGTCGACCTTCTCGATGCCGCGGTCGTCGAGGACGTGCAGGTCCTCCACCTCGAGCAGCGGCTCGCCGACCGTGTGCGGCGGCTTCTCGACGCGCAGGACGACGTCGCGGCCGACCATCATCCGCGCCAGCTCCGTCTCCGTGGCGCCCTCGCGCGGAATCGTCCCGGTCATCTTCCCGCGGCGGAGGACGCTGATCCTGTCGGCGATGTCCAGCACCTCGTTCAGCTTGTGGCTGATGAAGATGATCGACATCCCCTCCGCCTTCAGGTTGCGGAGGATCGAGAACAGCTCCGTCGCCTCCTGCGGCGTGAGCACCGCCGTCGGCTCGTCCAGGATGAGGATGTCCGCGCGCCGGTAGAGCGCCTTCAGGATCTCGACGCGCTGCTGCTGGCCGACGGTGATGTTCTCGATGCGCGCGTCGGGATCGACGTGGAACCCGAAGGTCTTCGCGATGTCGCGGACGCGGTCGCGGGCGGCGCTGTAGTCCAGCACGATCCCCGCCTCGGTCGGCTCCGTGCCGAGGACGATGTTCTCGGCGACGGTCATGACCGGGATGAGCATGAAGTGCTGGTGCACCATCCCGATCCCCTGCGCGATCGCGTCCTTGGCCGAGGAGAACGCGACCTGCTTGCCGTTGATGACGATCTCGCCCTCGTCCGGCCGGTAGAGGCCGTAGAGGATGTTCATCAGCGTCGACTTGCCCGCGCCGTTCTCGCCGAGCAGCGCGTGGACTTCGCCCCGTCGCAGGTCGAGGTCGATGTGGTCGTTCGCGAGCACCCCGGGGAACTGCTTCGTGATCCCGTGGAGCTCGAGGACGGTCGACGGGGCGGCCATCGGTTGCGCGATTCTAGTGCGGTTCGCGAAAACGAGAAGGGCGGGTCTGGCCCGCCCTTCCCTTCAGTCCGTTTCGGTCTTGCCTAGCAGCCGTTGTTCGCGCACTTCGTCGGCGGCTTGATCGTGCCGTTGGCGACCTTCTTCGCGATCGCCAGCGTGGCGCTGACCTCCGCCTTCGGGATGCCGGCGTGGATCTTGCCGAGGCCGACGCCGCCGTTCTTGGCGTTGAACAGCAGGTTGTTGCCGGCCGCGAACTTGCCTTTGAGCAGGTTGGCGATCGCGGTATAGACCGCGACGTCGACCTTCTTCTGGGCGCTCGTCAGCACCCTGTTGTTGACGAAGGACTGGTCAGAGTCGACGCCGATGCCCCAGACGCTCTTCTCCTTGGCCGCGTCGAGCGCGCCGAGACCGCAGCCGCCGGCCACCTGGAAGACGACCTGCGAGCCCTGGCTGATCTGGTCGAGCGCGACGCTCTTGCACTTGTCCTGCGCCACGAAGTCCTGCGAGTAGCCGTTGAGCGTCTGGACGCCCGGGTCGGACGCCTTCGCGCCGGCCTGGAAGCCCGCGATGTAGCGGATCACGGCCGGGACCGGGATGCCGCCCACCGAGCTGACGACGTTCTTCGAGCTGTCGCCCGCGGAGAGGCGCTTGGCCTCGAGACCGGCGAGGTAGCCGACCTCGTAGCCGACCTCGTTCTCCGCGAAGATCAGACCCTCGAAGTTCTTCGTGATCTTCGGCTTCGTGAAGTCCGCGATCGCGTTCATGTCGACGCCTGCGAACTTGACCTTCGGGAACTTCTTCGCCATCTGCTGGATGGCCTGCTCCTGGAGGAAGCCGACGCCGATCACGAGGTTGTAGCCGGCCTTCGCGAGCGACGACAGGTTCGGGATGTAGTCGGCCGAGCTGTTCGAGGTGTCGACCTTGAACCCGATGTGGAACTGCTTGACGGCCCGCTGCAGCCCGAGGTACGAAAGATGGTTGAAGCCGCGGTCGTTCAGGCCGCCGATGTCGGTCACGAGACCGACCTTGAAGGTGGTGGCGGCAGCCTTGTGCGACGACGACTTCGCCGCGTAGCTGGCCGTGACGACGCCGAGCGCCAGAACGGCGATCCCGATCGTCGTCAGGATGATGCGCTTCTTCACATGCCCTCCCCGACTCGAACTCGTTTTGTGCCGCTCCCAGGCGGCATCTGTAAGACGGGATCGTAAACCGAAAGTTGCCCGAAGGGGAAGGCTTTACGGCGCCGTTACGCGATCGAGGTCGCCTTCGCCGACGAGCACGCGGCGCGGCTTCGATCCCTCGTATCCCGATATGATACCGCGCCGCTCGAGCATGTCGATCAGCCGTCCGGCGCGCGTGTACCCCACCCGCAGGCGGCGCTGGAGCAGGGAGACCGAGGCTGTCTGGGTCTGGACGACGACCTCGATCGCCTTGTCGAGCAGTGGGTCTTCGTCCGGGTCGAACTCGCCGTCGTCGGCGTCCGCGTCCTGTTCCTCCCGCTCCGGCGCGACGAGCAGCGACTCGTCGAGCTCCTGGGGCCGCTGGGCGCGGCACTGCTGGACGACGAGGGCGATCTCCTCCTCGCTCACGTATGCACCCTGGAGACGTTGCAGGCGGGACGTGCCGAGGGGCTTGAACAGCATGTCGCCCTGGCCGAGGAGCGTCTCGGCGCCGGACTGGTCCAAGATCACGCGGGAGTCGGTCTGGCTGGAGACGGCGAACGCGATCCGGCTCGGGACGTTCGCCTTGATCATCCCGGTGATCACGTCCACCGAGGGGCGCTGCGTCGCGAGCACGAGGTGGATGCCGACGGCGCGGGACTTCTGCGCCAGGCGGATGATCGCGTCCTCGACCTCCTGCGGCGAGATCATCATCAGGTCGGCGAGCTCGTCGATGACGACGAGCAGGAACGGGAGCGTGTCGATTCCGCGCTGACGCAGGGCCCGGTTCAGCTCGGGCAGGCTTCGCGCGCGCATGAGGCTCATCCGCTCGTAGCGCCGCTCCATCTCGGCGACGACGTTCGTGAGCGCCGCGGACGCCTGCTTCGCGTTCGAGACAACAGACGTGAGCAGGTGCGGGATCGATTCGTAGTACCCGAGCTCGATCCGCTTGGGGTCGATCATGATCATCCGCACCTCGTCTGGCGTGGCGCGAAGCAGGATCGACGTCAGCATCGCGTTCAGGCAGCCGGACTTGCCCGATCCGGTCGTGCCTGCGATGAGGATGTGCGGCATCCGCGCCAGGTCGGTCCAGACGGCGTTGCCGGAGATGTCCTTGCCGAGCCAGACGCTGAGCGGGCTCGCCGCCTGCGGCAGGTCGTCGAACACGTCGCCGAGCGTGACCAGGTTCGGGCTCGTGTTCGGGACCTCGACGCCGACCGCCTGCTTGCCGGGGATCGGCGCCAGGATGCGGATTTCCGTGGTCGCGAGCGCGTAGGACAGGTCGTCCTTCAGGCCTGCGACCTTGCTGACCTTCGTTCCTGCCGCGAGCTGGAGCTCGTAACGCGTCACCCGCGGGCCCGAGATCTCGCCGATCACGGTCGCCTCCACGCCAAAGTGCGACAGGGTGCGCACGAGAAGCTCCGCGGTGCGGGCGCTCTGCTCGGCCGACGAGCCGGACGCGGCCTTGGATCTGCGGAGGATGCCGCGGTCCGGGAGACGGTACTCGGGGGGCGGCGCGTCGGCGGTGTCGAAGAGCGAGGGCTGAGACTCCTCTGCCGGCTGGTCCTCGTACTCGTCGACGAGCAGCGGCGCCGGCTCGTAGGCGTTCTCCTCGGAAGAGACGATGTCCGGGTAGTCCTGCACCGCGTCGACGAGGACGGGCGGCGGGCCTGCGTCGATCCGCGGCTCCGGACTTAGTAACAGACTGTCACTTGGCTCGGGAGCCGGGCGCTCGAGGCGCCGGCGCGCCGAGCTGCCGGCTACGCGGACGGCACGGTGGGCGGCATGGTGCGAGCGGCGGAGGATCGCGCCGGCGGAGGCTCCGGTCAGGAGCAGGATTCCGGCCACGAGCGTGAAGACGCCGAGGACGACCATCCCCGTCGTGCCGATCGCGCGGCCCAGCGTGGCGTCGACGGCGCGCCCGTACCAGCCGCCGTGGCTGCGGCCGAGGACGAGCCCGAGGCCGAGCGTCGTCGCGACCAGGCCGAGACGGAACGGCCGAAAGTCGACGAGGCTGCTCTTCGCCAGCATCAGCGCACCGAGGGCAACGAGCGCGACCGGGAGGACGTAGACCGCCGCGCCCAGCAGGTGATGCGCGTTCCGGGCCAGCCACGCGCCGGCCTTGCCCCCGTTCCAGCTTCCGTAGAGACAGGCGCCGAGGAAGACACCGATCGCGGCGAGCGCGAGCCCGGCGAGCTCCGGACGGTGGTGAGTCGCGACCCGGCTCTGCTTCTTCGGCGCGCGCTTCTTGCGGATCCGTGCAGGCTTCCGCGGGCGCAGCTTCCTCGGCCGCTTCTTGCGAGCCATGGCGCGGACTTCGCCGCGCCCCGGCCTAGCCCTTCCCCAACATGCGCTCCGCGAGCCCGGGCTCGACGGAGCCCTCCGGCATCTGCCAGTCCCACGGGCAGAAGAGCACGAGCTCCTCGAAGCCGGCGTCCTCCCAGCGTCCGACGAAGTCGTGCCACACCTCCTCGGAGCGCCAGGGCGTCTCCGCGACGAACGGATACCCGACGAGCGCCGAGCGGATGACGGTCCGCCCCGTCTCCGCGCAGAGCTCGTCGAGCCGCTGGTTGTCGCGGCGGCACTTGGCGAGCCCGTCCTCGGCGCTCATACCGAAGCCTCCGAACGCGTTCCAGCGGTCGGCGTAGCGGGCGGAAAGGCGAAGAGCGGTGGGGCCGTGCCCGGCGATGGTCAGCGGCACGGGGCTCCGGGGCTGCAGGCGCTCGTCGGCGAGCGTCTGGACGAGCCGCTCGGTCCAGTCGACGAAGCGGGCCGCGCGCTCCTTCGGCTCCCACTGCGGGACGCCCGTGAGCTCGTGGTCGTTCACAGACGCGCCCGAGCCGACCCCGAGCTCGAGCCGTCCGCCCGAGATCTCGTTGACCGTGACGGCCGTCTGGGCCAGCACGGCGGGGTCGCGGAGCGTCATCGACGCGACGAGCGGCCCGATTCGCGCGTTCGTCGTCTCGTGAGCGAGCGCTGTGAGGCAGCTCCAGCACTCGTACCAGGGCTCGGTCGAGCGGCCGAGATGGTCGGCGACCCAGATCGTCTCGATCCCCAGCTCGTCGAGGTAGCGCCAGCGCTCGACCAGCTCCGGCCACGGGGCGAGCTGCAGCGCGAGGACGCCGAACTTCATCTCAGCCCAGGCTCGCGAGCCGCTCGACCAGGAAGCCGATGAAGCCCTGCGCGTCGATGTCGACGCCGACGTGCGCGTTCGCATCCCAGTTCGCGCGGCCCCACAGGTCGACGTAGGTGCGCCCGCGCGAGAGCTCGCCGCCGGTGTCGATCACGACGCCGCGGTCGGCGATCGTGACGAGGTCGTCGCGGATCACGTGCGCGACGGCCACGGCGTCGTGGACGGGCGACCCGTCCCAGCCGTACTGCTCCGTGTGGAACTGCTGGTAGAAGCCGAACAGGTCGGCGACGAGCTTGCCCGTGCGGCCCGTGGTCGCGAGCTGCTGCGTGTCGGCCGGGCGGATGAGCGCCTTGTGCGTGACGTCGAGGCCGACCATCGTCACGTCGATCCCGCTCGTGAACACGCGTGCGGCGGCCTCGGGGTCGGCCCAGATGTTGAACTCGGCGGCCGGGGTCACGTTGCCTTCGGCGATGGCGCCGCCCATCAGCACGATCCGCGCGATGCGATCGGCCACCTCGGGGTAGTGCGCGAGCAACAGGCCGATGTTCGTGAGCGGCCCCGTCGGGATGAGCACGACGCCGGGCTCGATCCGCTCCGCGAGGAAGTCGACCGCGTGCTGGTCGACCGGCTCGATCTGGGGATCGGGAAGCTCGGGGCCGTCCATCCCGGTCTCGCCGTGCACGTAGGCGGCGACGTAGGGCTCGCGGACGAGCGGACGCGGCGCGCCGGCGGCGACCGGGATCTCCGTCCGGCCGACGAACTCGAGGATCTTCAGCGCGTTGACCGTCGTCTTGTCGAGCGTCTGGTTCCCCGCGACGGTCGTGATGCCGAGCACCTCGAGCTCGGGGCTCGCGAGCGCGAGCAGGAGCGCGATCGCGTCGTCGTGCCCGGGGTCGCAGTCGATCAGTACCCGCGTCGCCACGGCCGAGACTCTACGACACGCGAATGGCCGGGCTGGCGGCAGCGAGCAGCTCGCCCGTCGCGGCGGTCTTGACGCGATAGGTGCCGACGGGCAGCTCGCGGTTGAGCCGGAAGTCGCCGGTTCGCCCGATCGAGGCGCTCCGGATCGTCAGCCAGCTCCCGGCGAGCAGCCGCTGGACGACGACGTGGAGCCCCGCCGCTCCCGGCCGGACGTGTCCGAGGAGCCGTCGGGCGTGGCGGCTGACGTCGAGCTCCGGCGCGACGTCGACCTTGACCGGGTCGGTCGCGGCACCGAGGGCGGCGAGCCGGTACTCGGTCGTGCGCGCCGGCCGGACGGCGAGCCACGACCGGACGGCGGGCGCGCTGTGCCAGCGCCCGCCGGGGCGCCGGAGCTGCAGGCTTCCGTGGAGCCCGCGCGCCAGCTCGTGGAGCAGCACCGGCCGGCCGAAGACGGTCGAGCCCGCCGATGCTTGGAGGCTGAGCACGCCGATCCGGAAGGACTGCGAGCGCAGCCCGAGACGCCCGGCGAACTCGGTCGCCGCCAGCGAGCGCGTGCCGCTCTTGGTCTCCACGCTGACCCGCCTGACCCAGCCCGACGGTGCCGTGTCCGCGGCGACGTCGCGGACGCCGCTCAGGCCGAGCCGGGCGCCGAGGCGGGCAGCCGTCAGCACGAGCGGATGCCAGCGGTGGTACGGCGAGATCCGGTCGTACGGGTCGGCGACCGAGCGGAGGTACGGGACGGGCCGCGCTCCGGGCCAGGCGTCCGCTGCTGCGGCCGTCCGGCCGCCCGAGCTCGAAGAGAAGAACGTCTGCGCGACGGCCCCGCGCCAGGTCAGGATCTGGCCGGCCGTGCGGGCGACCGCCTCGTCGCTGGATGCGCGCTCGGCTCCGATGCCGAGATACATCTGGCTCCGCTGGTCGGGATAGACGTCGAAGCCCGCCCCGGGCCTGAGCTCGCTGAGCGCATACGACCGCGCCGCGACCGCCTGTGTCTCGAGCGCCTGGCGGAGCCAGCTCGACGGCATCTCGGCAGGGACGACGCCGCGGAGGTAGCTCTCCATCGGCACCGTGTTCACCACGGCCAGGCCGGGCTCGACGGTCAACGCGCCGCGGTAGGCGGCGCCGTCGAGCGTCAGCGGCTGCGCGCCGGGCTGGAAGCGCAGCGGCATCGCGAGCAGCCTCCGCTTCCGGCGGAGCTTCACGGCGAACCAGCGGTTGACGGCCTGGCTGCCGGCAGGCAGCACGAAGCTCCGTCCGCGGGCGTCGGTGACGCGAAACCGGGCGCTGGAGCCGATCGTGACGCTGCTCGCCCCGGAGAGGAGAAGGACGCGAACGTCGCGCTCCGGCGTCCGGGAGAGTCGGGTGCCCGGGTAGTAGTGGGCGAGGATCCGCTGGTAGCGGTAGCCGTGCAGCGCGAAGCCCTCGGCGCCGTACTGGCTCATGCCGACTCCGTGGCCGTTGCCGCCGCCGGTGACCACGAAGACAGGCGGCGCCGCCAGCGCGTCGGCGCCGAGCGCGCACGCGGCAAAAACCCCTATGAGCAGGACAAAAAGACGAATCGCACTCATCCCCAGACCCGTCCACGTTACCGGGATCCGAGGGCTGCTACGTAAGGATTTCGTCGATCTCGGCGGCCGTCGGCAGGGACGGCTGGGCGCCTTTTCGGGAAGCGGCAAGAGCGCCGGCGGCACAGGCACGGCGCAGCGATTCCTCGCGGTCGCGGCCTTCCATGAGGGAGACGACGAGGCAGGAGGTGAACGCGTCGCCGGCCGCGGTCCCGTCCACCACGCGCACTGACGGCGGCTCGGCGCGGGCGACCTCCTTCCCGTCCTCGAGCAGCACGGCGCCCTCGGCCCCGAGGGTGACGGCGACCAGCTTGCCCCGGTTGCCGCTCACCTCGTGCTCGAGCCTGTTGACGACGAGCAGGTCGGGCTCGAGATCGACGGCGCGCGCGGGCGCCGCGTTCAGGCAGAAGAACCGCGCCTGTTGCGCGGCCGCGTAGACGGCGTCGTCCGGAATCTCGAGCTGGGCGATCACCGCGTCCGCGTCGGCCACGTCGATGTCCGTCGGCGAGAGGTACGCGTTCGCACCCGGCGCGACGACGATCTCGTTCTCCCCCAGGCCGTCGACGAAGATCAGGGCGACGCCGGTGTGCATGGCCGGCTCGCTGATCCAGCCCACGCTCTCGGTGTCGACTCCCGCCTCCTCGAGCCCGGCCAGCGCCTCGTCCGCGAGGTCGTCGACCGCGACCATGCCGACGAACCGCACCTCTGCTCCGAGGCGGGCGGCGGCTACGGCCTGGTTCGCGCCCTTGCCGCCGGGCACGCGGTCGAAGGAGGCGCCGGTGACCGTCTCGCCCGGCCTCGGCAACCGCTCGGTACGCGCGACGAGGTCGAGGTTGACCGAGCCGACGACGGCGATCTTCGGGGCCACTAAGCGGCCAGCGCGCGCAGGTCTTCCACGGCCTGGCTGAGGAGGTTCTCGCGCAGGTCGAAGAGGCCCGCCCAGAGCGAGCCGGTGTCGAGCGTCGATCCGACGTGCGCGGTGTCCGCCAGGCCTTCGAGCGCCCTGACCAGCACCGCCAGCTCGAGATACGCCTGCGCGACCCGGGTCGCCGACACACGGACACCCGCGCGGTCGAGCACCTCCCCCCACTCCCGCAGCTCGCCCGCGCCGGGCTCGCCGTACCACGAACGGCCCTCGGCCATCTCGGGCTCGAGCTCGAGCAGGTAGCGGGAAAGCGGCCGTTCGAGCCCCGACAGCGCCGTCTCCGCCCGGTCGGCCGCCCGGCGGAGCGCCGCCTGACGCTTGCCCGGTGTGCAGGGCTCGGCGTCGCCGCGCGCCCAGCGCTCGAGCAGGCGGCAGAACGCGAGCGCCGCGACCTCGCAGGCGCGGAGCTGGGAGACCAGCCGGCCGGCGGTCTGCTCGCGGGGCGCGTGCTCGGCCAGCACGTCGGCCCAGTCGCGAATTCGGATGGCGCTCATACCTCGACCACTATGGGCAAGATCATCGGACGGCGGCCGGTGCGGTCGTAGACGAGCTGCCCGATGCCGTCGTGGAGGTGCTCCTGCAGGAGCTTGATCTCGACGATGTCGTCCGCGAGGCAGCCGTCGAGGATCTCCTCCGCCTCGACGCGCATCTCGTCCATCAGCGGCCCCTGGGCGTCGGTGAACCCGCGGGCGATCAGCTCCGGCGTGGCGCTGCGCGACCCGTTCGAGCTCGTCAGCGTCGCGACGACGATCAGGACGCCGTCCTCGGAGAGCCGCCGCCGGTCGCGAAGCGCGACGTCGCTCAGGTCGCCCACGGCAAGCCCGTCCACGAACGTGACGCCGGAGTCGACGTGGTCGACGATGCGCGCGCCGTGCTCCGTGAGCTCGACGACGGAGCCGTTCTCCGCCAGCACGATCGACGACGCCGGGACGCCTGCCTCGCCCGCCATCCGCGCCTGCGCCGCCAGCATCCGGAACTCGCCGTGCACCGGCATGACGGCCTTCGGCCGCACGAGCGAGAGCACGGTGCGGATCTCCTCCGAGTTACCGTGCCCGGAGACGTGCACCGGTGCGATCTCCTGGTGCAGGATCTCGGCGCCGGCCCGCGCGAGCTGGTTGATCGTGTCGTGCACCCGCAGCTCGTTTCCCGGCACCGGCTTCGCCGAGATGATCACGGTGTCGCCGCGGTCCACCCGCACCGCGCTGTGGTCGTGGTACGCGATCCGCGTCAGCGCCGACAGGGGCTCTCCCTGGCTTCCCGTGCACAGGACGAGGACCTTGTCCGGGGGGTAGTCGTCGAGCTCGTTGGGGCGGATCAGCGTGTCCTCCGGGACGTTGAGGTAGCCGAGCGACCGCGCGATGTTGAGGTTCTTGCGCATCGACCGGCCGACGACGCACACCTTCCGGTCGGCTTCCAGCGCGACGTCGATCGCCTGCTGCATCCGGTGCACGTTCGACGCGAAGGTCGCGATCAGGACGCGCCCTTTCCGCAGTGGAATGATCTGTCGGAACGCATCGCCGACGAGGCGCTCCGAGCCCGTGAATCCCGGCCGCTCCGCGTTCGTCGAGTCGCCGAGCATCAGGTCGATGCCGCGGTTGCCGAGCTCGGCAAGCTTGCCGACGTCCGTCTTGTAGCCGTCCACCGGCGTGTGGTCGAGCTTGTAGTCGCTCGTGTGCAGGACGCGCAGACCGTCGAACTCGAGCACGAAGGCGACGTTGTCGGGCACCGAGTGCGCCATCCGCACGGAGTCGACGCGGAAGGGGCCGACGTCGATCGGGCCCGCCTCGGGCTTGATCTCGTCGAGCTGCGTCCTCGAAAGCAGGCCGTGCTCGTCGAGCTTCGACTGCACGAGCCCGAGCGTCAGCTTCGTGGCCAGGACTCGCGGCACCGCGACCTCGCGCAGCACGTAGGGCAGCGAGCCGACGTGGTCTTCGTGCGCATGCGTGAGCAGCACCGCCTGGATGTCGCGAGCATGGTCCTTCAGGTAGGAAAAGTCGGGCAGGACGAGGTCGACGCCGAGGTGCTCGTCACGCGGGAACGCAAGGCCGGCGTCGACGAGGACGCTGCCGTTGTCCGTCTCGTACAGGGTCATGTTCTTGCCGACCTCGCCGAGACCGCCCAGCGGGATGATGCGAATGCCCGTCACCAGGCGAGTCTAGCCCCGTGACTATGCGGGAACGAGCGCGCCGAGGCGCTCGAGACAGCCGCGGACGCGATCTTTCTCGTCCTCGGTCGCCTCGACCAGCGGGAGCCGCAGACCGCCGACGTCGTGCCCGAGGATGTTGAGCGCGGCCTTGATCGCGATCGGGTTCGACTGCACCTTCAGCAGGTCGTACGCCGGGCCCATCGCCTCGTTCGCGCGGCGCGCTTCCACGTGATCGCCCTGCTTGTACAGGCGGATCATCTCCTTGACCTGCGGGCCGCAGACGTGCGAATGGACGCACACGCCGCCGACGCCGCCGAGCTCGAGGAACGGGAAGACGAGGTTGTCGTCCCCTGCGTAGAGCTCGAGCCCTGCGTCCTCGACGATCCGCCGCGCCTGGTGGAGGTCGTCGTTCGCCTGCTTGACCGCTTTCACCGTCGGGATCTTCGCGAGCTCGACCATCGTCTCCGGCTCGATGTTGATCACCACGCGCCCGGGGATGTTGTAGACCACGATCGGCCGGTCGCTGACCGCCGCGATCGCCTTGAAGTGCTCGACGATGCCGCGCTGCGGAGGCTTGCTGTAGTACGGGGTGACGATCAGGAACCCGTGCGCGCCGGCCTCGTGCGCCTGGTGCGTGAGGTGGATCGAGTGGGCAGTCGAATAGGTGCCGGTGCCTGCGATGACCGTCGCCCGGTCGCCGACCGCGCCGACGGCGACTCGGATCAGCTCGACCCGTTCGTCGTCCGACAGCGTCGGCGCCTCGCCGGTCGTGCCGGCGACGACGAGCCCGTCCGAGCCGTGCTCGACGAGGTGGTGCGCGAGCGCGGCAAAGCGGTGGAAGTCGACCGAACCGTCCGAACGGAACGGCGTCACCATCGCCGTCAGGACTTCACCCAGCACTGTCCTAAGAGTACTCCCGGGGAGGCCTCTTGTCCTGCCCCCGGGCTGTGGACAAGAAGTCACGGAATCGGCACAGACGCGCCTCACACCTGTGCGAATCTGCGAGCTACCCTGAAAGCAGGGGACTCGGGGCCGAAGGCCCCTGGGGGAGGAACTGTGAGCCGCCTCGCGGCAAGCTTGGGTCAGGCGGCGACGGTTGCGTTCGCCGGGTACGGCTCGAGGTCGTTCACGAACCCGTTCGTTGCTTCCACGCGGGCGAGCCAGGGGCCGATCGCCCGGTACTCGGCCAGATCGAAGTCGCCCTCGCCCGCCGCGTGCGTGTACGCGTACAGCGCGATGTCGGCGACCGAGTACCGGTCGCCGACGAGAAACTCACGGCCTGTGAGCCCTCGATCCAGCACCTCGAGCGCGGCGCGACCCGCCTCGACGCGCTGCTCGAACGCTCCGGGGCGCTGACCAGCCCGCCCTGTCAGGCGCCAGAACCGCGCCGTGCCCACGTTCGGCTCGAGCAGGTTCTGCTCGAAGAACATCCACTGGTGCACGCGACCCAGGTCCCCGCGGTCGGCGGGAACCAGCTCGCTTCCGTCCGCCAGATAGAGCAGGATCGCGTTCGACTCCGCGAGCGGCGTGCCGTCCGCCAAGACCAGGGCCGGCGTGCGCCCAGCTGGGTTGAGGGCGAGATAGTCGTCGGTTCGCGACTCGCCCGCGAAGATGTCCACGTTCACCCGCTCGTGCTCGATCCCGAGCTGGCGCAGGAGCACCCGCACCTTGAGGCAATTCGCGGACGGCCCGTAGTCGAAGAACGTCAGCACCGGGGAGAGAAACGTGCGCGCCCTGCGATCTGTGAGGTCAGGTGAGCCGCCAGAACTCCCCCGTCAGCCCGATCGACGCGAACTTCGCCTCGGCTTCGGCTGCCCTTGCGCGCCGCCAGTCAGGCGAGAGCTTGTCCTCGTACCACGCGCGCCCGAGAAGCCAGGCCTGTTCCAGGCTGAACGAGGCTCCCCGCGGAACGTGGCGGCTCGAGCACCAGCGATCGACGTGCGCGTCCGACCGGAAGGCGAGCATCGTCGCTCAGGAGTAGCCGATGTTGTCCCACCACAGCCGCGCCGGGACGGCGAAATGCGCAACGCCCTCCGCCCGCGCGAGCTCCCCGTCCTCGACGCGGAGCTCCATCTCCTCGCCGCAGTCGCCGCAGGAGGTACGGACGACTCCGTCCCCGTCCAGCATCGCGACGACCCCGAACGCGTCCCAGATGCAGTTCGCCCAGTACGCGCCGCGCGGCGTTTCGGCGCGAAATGCGGTCGGAAACGCCGAGAGCGGGTTGGCCATCCAGATGTTCCGCGTGCCGGGCGCGAACACGAGCACGTGACCTTCCTCCAGGCGCGCGAACGACGCCTCGACCTCCTCGAGAGGCAACGAGAGCCCAGCCGCGACTTCCTCGGCCGACGGCGGCAGCGCTTGGTCGAGAAACCGCTCGTAGACGAACAGACGGACGTCGCGGTCGACGGTCACAGCAGGGTGTCGAGGCCGACGGTGAGGCCGGGCGGCAGCTCCCCGACGCGCTGCAGGGCGAGCAGGACGCCCGGCACGAACGCGTCGCGGGAGGTCGTGTCGTGTCGGATCGTCAATGTCTGGCCCTGGCCTCCGAGGATCACCTCCTGGTTCGCGACGATGCCCGGCAGCCGGACCGAGTGGATCGCGACGTCGCCGCCCATCGCGTCTGCCGTTGCCTTGGCCGTCCCCGACGGCGCGTCGAGCTTGGTCTCGTGGTGCAGCTCGACGATCTCGGCTCTCGGCATGTGCTTGGCCGCTTCGGCGGCGAACCGCATCATCAGGACGGCGCCGATCGCGAAGTTCGGCGCGTGGAACACGGGGACGTTGTGCTCCTGGCCGAGACGGTCGACGGCCGCGCGGTCGAAGCCGGTCGTCCCGATCACGCACGGGACCCCTGCCTCGACGCAGGCGGTCACGTCGCGTTCCACCGCGTCCGGCTGGGTGAAGTCGACCGCGGCGTCGCAGCCGTCGAGCGCGACAGGGTCGTCGAGGTCGATGCCGACCACGTCGTGACCGGCGTCCGCCAGGGCGGCCGCAACGACGGCGCCGACCTTCCCGCGTGCGCCGAAGACGGCGACCTTCACGCGGCAGCCTGTGCGGGCAGCCCGGGGTGCACCTGCTCGACCGCGCCGAGGAACCGCTCCTCGCTCGGGCCGATCCCGCTCGCCGAAAGCGATTCCGGCGCCAGCAGCAGCGCAGCCAGCGTCGCGATGTCGTTCTCCTCGACCGCGTCGATCTCGGCGATGATCCGGTCGAGCGTCAGGAGTTCGGCGTCCGTGATCAGCGACTTTCCGAGCCGGCTCATCCGGTTCGACGTCGACTCCATCGAGAGCACGATGCGCCCCTTGAGGTTCTCCTTCGCCCGCCGCAGCTCGCGCTCGTGGACGTTGCCGGAGGCGATGTCGGCGATCTCCCGCGCGACGATCTCGAAGCACGCCTCGAGGTTCTCCTCGCGCGTCCCCACGTAGACGCCGATCAGGCCGGTGTCGGCGTACTGCGAGGCGAAGCTGTAGACGGCGTAGGCCATCCCGCGCTTCTCGCGGATCTCCTGGAACAGGCGCGACGACGCCGAGCCGCCGAGGATCGCGTCCAGGAGCGACGCCGCGAACCGCCGCCGGTCGGTACGCGAGACGCCGATCCCGCCGATGCAGACGTGGTACTGCTCGGTGTCCTTACGCTGGAAGCGGAGGCCGGGCGGCGGCGCTTTCACGAGCGGCTTGCGCACGCGCGTCCGCGCCTCCGGCGGCTCGACGCGCTGGTGCGACGCGCGCTCGAGCAGCGCGAGCACCCGGTCGTGCTCGAGGTTCCCGGCGGCGGCGAGAACGATGTTCCCGGCGGTGTACATCTGCCGGTGGTAGGTAGAGAGCGCGCGCTTGCTGACCGTGGAGATCACCTCGGCGCTGCCGATCACCTGCCGCCCGAGCGGGTCGCCGGCGAAGATCGCCTCCGAGAACAGGTCGTGGACGAGGTCCTGCGGCGTGTCCTCGAGCATCGCGATCTCCTCGAGCACCACCTCCCGTTCTGTCTCCAGGTCGGCGAACGTCGGCGAGAAGACCATGTCCGCCATCACGTCGAGCGCCGTCTCCAGGTGGCGGTCGGGGACGCGGGCGAAGACGACGGTGCTCTCGCGGGACGTGGCAGCGTTCAGCTCGCCGCCGAGCTCGTCGAAGGTCTCGGCGATCTGCTGCGCCGAGTAGGAGCGCGTTCCCTTGAACAGCAGGTGCTCGATGAAATGCGAGACGCCGGCCTTCGCGTCCGGCTCGTCGCGCGACCCGGCGCCGATCCAGAACCCGAGCGAGACGGAGCGCACGCTCGCCACGCGCTCGGTGATCAGCCGCTCGCCGGTGTCCAGCTCCGACAGGACGTATTCCTGCACGCGGCCATGGTAGACCGCGCCGTCGCTAGATCACGCCGCCGGCCAGGCTCTTCGTGCGCGTTTCCTGGGTGGCGAACCGCACCCGCGGGTCGACGACGGCGTAGAGGGCGTCGACGACGAGGTTGCCGACGACGACGATCAGCGTGATCACCGTCACGACGGCGAGGATCTTCGGCAGGTCGAGCCCGAACTGGCCGATCATCGTGAACAGGGCGTTGCGTCCTAGGCCGTCCATGCCGTAGGAGGTCTCGATGTAGGCGCAGACGCCGATTGCCGTACCGATCTCCATGCCGACCATCGTCAGCACGCGCAGCGACGCGTTCGGCAGCACGTGCCGGGTCATCACGCGCAGTTCCCCCGCTCCCTTCGCGCGTGCGGTCCGGACGTAGTCCTCGGGGAGCGTCTCGGCCACGCTCGAGCGCACCATGCGGGTGTAGAGCGCGAGATAGAGGAGCGCGAAGGTCACCCACGGCAGCGCCAGGTGGGACGCCCAGTCGACGACGCCGCCGCACCCGCCCGCACTGCCAGGCACGGACTGTCCGGGTCCGAGCGGGATGCTCGACGACGGGCCGCCCGGTCCTGTGATCGGGCAGTAGGTGCCGGACGGCGCCCAGTGCAGGTGGTCGCCGAAGATGCCGCGGAGGATCAGCCCGATGACCATCGGGTGCGTGCAGATCCCGACGAGCGCGATCAGCGAGATCGTGCGGTCCGACATCGAGCCGATCCGCCGGCCCGCGATCGCGCCGAGCGGCACGGAGAGAAGCACGACGAGCACGGCGCCGCCGAGCACGATCGAGAGCGTCACCGGCAGCCATTGCTCGAGCTGAGGCGCGATGGGCTGCTGCTGCAGCGACGTGTTCTGGATGAGCAGGGCTCCCTCCCACTGCTTGCCGAAGTCGCCCTGGAGCAGGTGCCAGAGGTAGTCGCCGTATTGCGTCAACAGCGGCTTGTCGGTGCCGAGCAGATGGTGAGCGTGCTTGATCTGGTAGTCGTTGAGGTGCTGCGCCAGCGGGTAGATGTACGACGCGGGCTCGTTCGGGATCGCCTCGAAGACGAAGAACGTGATCGTGACGATCGCCCAGATCGTGAACAGGCCGCGGAGTGTCCGCCTGAGCATGAAAGTGAGGAAACGCTTCACCGCCCGCCCCCCGGATCGGTTGCGCGGCGGATCCCTTCGGCGAGTTGGTTGAGCGAGACGACGGTGATCAGGATGAACGCCGTCGGGAACACGGTCTGCCAGACCGTGACGTTCTGCGGGTTGTACGACTGCGGCTGGTAGATCGTGCCCCAGGTGGTCGAGAGAAGCGACCCCCAGGTCGGGGTCTCGGGCTGAACGCCTGCACCGACGAAGCTGAGCCCGACCTCGAGCAGGATGTTCGTCGCCGTCGCGATCGCCCCCCAGATGATCAGCGTCGGGACGAGATACGGAAGCAGATGCTTGCGCAGGATTCGCCAACCGGAGGCGCCCACCATCCGCGCCGCGTCGACGAACTCGGCGTGCCTGAGCGGAATCAGCGCCGCCCGGACGAGCCGCGTCGGGTAGAAGGACGTGAAGACGCCGATGAGCAAGGCTTCGGCGAAGACACCGCGCGGGAAGACCTGTCCCCAGCCGATCGGCGTCAGATACTGGTCCAGCTTGACGCTCGCGAAGACGAGGAAGAAGATCAGCGGGAACGCCATGATCGTCTCCGTGAACTGGGAGACGAGCCAGTCGGTGACCCCTCCGAAGAAGCCTGCGATGGCGCCGAACGGTAAGCCGATCAGCAGCGCCACGATCACGGCCCCGAGGCCGATCTCGAGCGACGCCTTGCCACCGTCGAGCACCCGGAGGAACTCGTCGTGGCCGAGGATGCCGTCGGCGCCGAAGATGAACAGCGTCCGCGGAGCGTTCTTCGGGGCAGGCGCGAGGTCGCCGTCTTCGCCGTAGCCGTACGCGACGTGCGTGTCCGGGACCCAGGTGAGCGGCCCGACCGGCTTGCGGTTGATGTTGGCGGCATACGGATAGAGGTCGGTGCCGTTGTGGCCGAGCGCCGCGCTGGCGATCGCGCCGCCGAAGAACGAGATCAGCAGGATCACGGCGAGGATGCACGCGGCAGCGACCGACCAGCGGTCGCGCCGGAACCGAAGCAGGGTCAGGCGCCACTGGCTCTTCGTCGGCGTCGTCGATGGTTGCCGAATCGTCGCGGTGGCCGCCTCCGCTGCTCCCCCCATCGTGATCCGAGGCTACTGAATAGCCGGAGGGGACGTCGGTCTGCTCCTACGCCTGGTTCGGCAGGGCGGGAAGGGGCAGACGGCAGGAGCCTTTGCCCGTTTCCGAGCCGACAGGGATACCCGACGCGCGCAGCAGCTTGCAGGTCGCCGCAGGGAAGACCTGCATGTCCGGCGGGTAGACCACGACCTGGACGGCGCTCCGCGAGTCGGGCTTGCACCAGCGACTCGTCCGGGGCCCGACGGAAAGCGACGCGGCCCGGAGCGCCCAGCACGGAAGCCCGTACTTGGCGAAGCCGCGACCGGAATCCTCCTGGGCGATCCGGCTCGTGGTCGACGACCGGGAGCCCGTGCCGCCGCCGGGCGCGGCAAGCGCGAAGAGGAGAGCCGCGATCGCCGATGCGAGCACGACCACGCCGATCGCCGCTCGCCTGCGCCGCTGACGTCGGCGCGCTTCCCTGATCAGGCCCACTCCTTCTCCTAGCTCTCGCTCTCGATCAGCTTGACGAGCTCGTCGCGGCGGTAGCCGTGCGCGCGGGCGAAACGGACGAGCTCCTTCACCTTCGCCAGGACGGCGCCCTGGTCGGGGCTGCCGACGACGGTGATCCCCCTCCCCCGCCGGAACTCGAGCAAGCCCTCGTCGCGGAGTACCCGCAGGGCGCGCAGCACGGTGTTGCGGTTGACGCCGAGGACGGCGGCCATGTCCATCGCCGGCGGGAGGCGCTCGCCGGGCTTCGCCTCGCCTTCGGCGATCGCCCTGCGGATCTCGGCGGCCACCTGCTCGTGCAGGTGCGTCGGGTCTTCGTGGTCGAGCTTGACAGGGAACATTGGTGCTAGAGATATTAGCACCAGTGAGACCTGGACCGCGCAACCGACGGCGGCTCGCGATCGGCGGGAGCATCGCTCTCGCGGCCGGCGCTGCCGCCGCGGCGCTCGTGCTCTTCACCGGCTCGAGCAGTCCGAGGCTGGCCAAGCCGCCGTCGAGCCAGCTCGTGAAGCTGGCCGACAAGATCGTCGGCGGAATGACGAAAGAGCAGGTGCTCCGTGCGGTCGGGAAGCCGGCGACTCGGCAGGGGCGCTGCTGGCAGTACCCGGTGGCGCCGGGGCCGGGCGCCGCTCGCGAGGTCGTGAAGACCGTCGTCGGCGTCTGCTTCTTTGCAGGCCGTGTCTCCGACACGACGTTCACCGACTACGTCCGCCGGAACGGCAAGCTCGTGCCGCTGCCTCCGCCCAACTTCTCCGGCGGCTAGAAGCCGAAGCGGACGTTCGTGAAGTACCACGCCGCCGACGTCGACCAGAGCGTGACGAGGACGGCGAAGAGCGTCCCGCCGGCGAGCGGCAGCGCCCAGCCCGGGTACCTGCGGCTGTGCACCATCAGCAGCTTCAGGCAGATCACGCCGTAGACGAACGAGCCGACGATCGAGTGCGCGAGCACGCGTGGGCTGCTCGTCTGGAAGCCGAGGATGAAGATGCAGTGGAACGCGACCGGCAGCGTGAACAGGATCGCGAGCCGTCCCGACCAGCGGTGAATCGGCGCCACGACTCCCGGCGAGAGCGGGATGACGTGCTGAAGCTTCCCGAAGATCCGCGCGCCGGTGGAGACCTGGACGATTGCGAGGCCGA